>LNFM01000677.1_pt1 | contig 107208 bp, 92 predicted proteins | sample 596031 | NCBI WGS metagenome assembly LNFM01 (sample SAMN04254537, study PRJNA301005) | activated carbon metagenome | isolation source: dual media filters at the Ann Arbor, Michigan drinking water treatment plant | place: USA: Ann Arbor
AGAGATGTCGTGTCGATGAAGGGTGGCTAGCATTCGGTTATGGACTCTTGAACGAAAACCGCATTTTGACACATCTTGTGACGACAGTATCTAGGCACTATACCTGATAATTTGAATAAATAAACAGAGAGTGTAAAACATTAACCCGGATATTTCATAAATTCGTGCGATAAAAAAATTACGGGGAAGTCGTTACAAGGCGACACTGATGGCCGGAACCGCGCCCGCGATATGAGAGCCTGTCTGTGAATAAATCATCCCTGCGACGGGAGCTGGTTTTGCGCAGAGCAAGGAAGGCTGAGCGTAGTGTGCTTGTTGCACATGAGCGAAGCGTGACGCCGCACTGCGCAAAACCAGCCCCGTCCCTTCGGGTTGCGCCCCAAAACACGCCATGCGGCGTTGCTCGCCGCTCACTAGCACAAACCATATTTTGCGTCTCGCGCCTTGCCTGGCGTGTTTTGGGGCAGCAACGCAGGGATGATTTATTCACAGGCAGGCGCTGAACCTAACCCGAAGGTTTCAGATAGTGCTGATGCAACTCAAGGACGTGCTGGCGCAGCTCTTCCAGCCCGCGATCATTGACGATGATATCGTCCGCTGCCGCCAGGCGCTGCTCTCTGCTGGCTTGGGCATGGATGATCGCGGCGATTTCGGCATCCGGCAGGCCACTGCGTGCGCGCACACGCTGGTATTGCAGGTCTTCAGGGGTGTCCACCACGAGAATGCGGTCCACCATATCGGTTTGTCCGGTTTCCAGCAACAGGGGGATGGAGAGTATGCAGTAGGGAGCGGTGCTTGCTTCGATATCGGCAATGCGACGGCGCATCTCGGCGCGGATCCGGGGGTGCAGGATTCCCTCAAGCCGCTTGCGCTGCGCGGCGTCATTGAAAACGACAGTGCGTAGCCATGCACGATCGAGCTGCCCATCGTCCTTCAGGATATTCTGCCCAAAGGTGCTGACGATATCCCGCAGCACGGGTTGTCCGGGGGCTGTCAATTCATGGGATATTTTATCGGCGTCGATGACCGGCGCACCCAACGAGGCGAAACAGTCCGCCACGGTGGTTTTGCCGCTACCGATGCCACCGGTCAAGCCGATTTTAAGCATGGGATCGTGGAGGCATGAGCATGACTTTACAAACCCAAGTATTACAAGCGCTTCAGCAAGCGCGTGCTTTCACGACGGGCAACACGCTGGTTTTCTTTACCCTCGCTGGCTGCGCCAGCCGTCCCGCCTTTAGCCACATTTTGAATCGCCACAATTCAGGCAAGTCATGCAGTTATCCATTTTGATCATGGCCTTGGTGTTGCATTTTCCGCAGAGCTGGGCGCCGCTGGGGAAGCTGCCGCTTTCGCTGTCTTCGGCCTTGTGCAGCATGGATTCGAATTCGGCGCGTTTTTCGTTGATCAGTTTCTTCTGGTGCTCGTCAAGAGTGTCGTCCTTCAGCAGGCCTATCATGCGCATGTGGCGTTCAATCACGTCACCGATCTCGGCGACCAGTGAAGGCATGTATTTGCCGCCCTTCTTGAAGTAGCCGCCGCGCGGGTCGAATACGGAACGCAGCTCTTCCACCAGAAAGGTGACATCACCGCCCTTGCGGAACACGGCGGAAATGATGCGGGTGAGGGCGACGATCCACTGGAAGTGGTCCATGTTCTTCGAGTTGATGAAGACTTCGAAGGGACGGCGCAATTCATCATCGGTGCCGGGGTTGAGCACCACATCGTTGACGGTGACATACAGGGCATGCTCGGTGAGCGGGGTTTTGATCTTGTAGGTGGAGCCGATCAGCACCTCGGGCCGCTCAAGCTTTTCGTGCATCTGCACTACCTTGGCAGCGGTGGATTCCTCGGCAGGGGCGGCAGTAGCCTTCTCCTCGTCCTTGACCACGCTGTACTTCACAATTTTCTTTTCTATCTTGATAGCCATGTTGTTTCTCCAGTGAGGGTGGTTTCGTTCCTCAGGGGTTTTATTCCATTTCAGTAGGGTGCGTGGGACGCACCCTACTAATAATTATTGCTTCAGATTAGAACTTGCCGTAGTAGCCTTCTTTCAGGGCATCGAACAGGTTGGCGGCGGTGTGGATTTCTCCGTCGTATTCGATCTCCTCGTTACCCTTGACCTCCAGCACGGTGCCGTCTTCCAGAGTGAAGCGGTAGGTGGTGCCCTCCAGATCACTCTCTTTCACCAGCACGCCCTGGAACGCTTCAGGATTGAAGCGGAAGGTGGTGCAACCCTTCAGTCCTTGCTCATAGGCGTAGAGGTAGATGCCCTTGAATTCGTCGTAGGGATAATCCGTTGGCACGTTGGCGGTCTTGGAGATGGACGAGTCGATCCATTTCTGCGCGGCGGCCTGCACGTCTACATGTTCTTTCGGCGTGATGTGATCGGCGGTGGTGAAGTACTCCGGCAGTTGCTCGTCTTCCTTGTCGGAGTAAGGCATGGCCTTGTCGTTGATCAAAGAACGGTAGGCCAGCAATTCATAGGAATAAACATCGACCTTTTCCTTGGACTTCTTGCCTTCACGGATCACGTTACGCGCATAGTGGTGCGCGAAGCTTGGCTCGATACCGTTACTGGCGTTATTGGCCAGCGACAGCGAGATGGTTCCGGTGGGGGCGATGGAGCTGTGGTGGGTGAAGCGCGCACCGTGTTCGGCGATAGCTTCCACCAGAGCAGGGTCGACCTCGGCGATGCGCTGCATGTAGCGGCTGTATTTGGCCAGCAGCACCTTGCCCAGCACGGTATCGCCTATCTTAAATCCGTCTTTCACCATCTCCGGCCGCTTGCGCAGCATCTCGCCCGTTACAGTGAATTCCTGATTCAATACCGGCGCCGCGCCCTTTTCCTGGGCCAATTCGGCGCCCACCTGCCAGCCGGTCAGCGCCATTTCGCGGGTGACCTGCTCGGTGAACTCCAGCGATTCCTGCGAGCCGTAACGCATGCACTGCATGGTTATGGCGGAGCCCAGACCCAGATAACCCATGCCGTGGCGGCGTTTGCTCTTGATCTCTTCGCGCTGCTGCTCCAGGGGCAGGCCGCTGATCTCGACGACGTTATCCAGCATACGGGTGAAGATCGCCACGGCGCGGCGGTATTCGTCCCAGTCAAAGCTGGCCTTGGACGTAAACGCATTGCGCACGAAATTGGTCAGGTTAATCGAGCCCAGCAGACAGGCACCATAGGGAGGAAGCGGTTGCTCACCACAGGGATTGGTGGCGCGGATGCTTTCGCAGAACCAGTTGTTGTTCATCTCGTTGACGTTGTCGATCAGGATAAAGCCCGGCTCGGCGAAATCATAGGTGGAGGTCATGATCGCGTCCCACAAGCGGCGCGCGCGGATGGTGCGATAGATCTTGCATGCGACCAGCCCCTGGTCGTTGGACAGGTATTTGTCCTTGGTCGGCCACTCGCGCCAGACCACCTGCTTCGGGTCGTTGACATCGATACCGTCGCTGTCGATCTCCTTGGCGTCGAGCGGGAACACCAGCGGCCAGTCCGCGTCATTCTTGACGGCCTCCATGTATTCTCGCGTCACCAGCAACGACAGGTTAAACTGACGCAGACGGCCGTTTTCGCGCTTGGCTCGGATGAAGTCGAGCACGTCCGGGTGGCTTACGTCAAAGGTCGCCATCTGGGCGCCGCGACGGCCGCCGGCGGAGGAGACGGTGAAACACATCTTGTCGTAGATGTCCATGAACGACAGCGGGCCGGAGGTATACGCGCCGGCACCGGCGACGAACGCGCCCTTGGGGCGCAGAGTGGAAAATTCATAGCCAATGCCGCAACCGGCCTTCAGGGTCAGGCCTGCCTCATGCACCTTTCCCAGGATATTGTCCATGGAGTCTTGAATGGTGCCGGACACCGTGCAGTTGATCGTGGAGGTTGACGGCTTGTAGGCCTGGGCGCCGGCGTTGGAAACGATACGGCCGGCAGGTATCGCGCCACGGCGCAGCGCCCACAGAAACTTGTCGTACCACTCGCTGCGTTTCTCTTCAGTATCTTCCACATCGGCCAGGGCGCGGGCAACGCGCCGGTAGGTGTGATCGAGCGTTTCGTCGATGACAGTGCCGTCTTTCTTCTTCAGGCGATACTTTTTATCCCAGATATCAAAAGATGCGGGCTGAAGCTCGATGACGGTATCGGCATTCGAAATGGCCTTGAGATGGGCAACCTTCATGGACGTATGCTCCCTTTATCGTTTGTTTTTCGCACGTCGCGGCAAGCCCACGGTGCATGGGGCCGCTTGACTATGGCTTATTTGGCTGAATTCAGACAAACACAATATATTGTGCTGTGACGAGAAGGTTAGCGCCCACTCCTGCCTGTGTCAACAGGTGTGAGCAGGCGTAGGGATGTATTTTTTAATTCATTAAAAACAATATGATACGTTACATAAAAAGAGGTAATCACAGAAAACGCATTAGTATTCAGCAAGATACGGGCGCCGTGACGCGCTATGGAAATACACCATATCTTGTGCATTAATCTGCGGGAGTTCTTCCCCAGGCCCGGAGGGCATGCCAAACGGAGGGGAACGAAGCCAATTTTTCGCGCAAAATGAAAGGACGCAACCGTCTCGCTCAATCAAAAGACCAAATCACCAGTCGACTAAAAAGGCCCACTCACCCTCACGCAGACCCATTGCTGAATTGGAAAGTACCAGCCTTGTCCAATATGAGCCTAACGTGGAAAGCCATTTCACGCCGGGGATGACCTTGAAAAAACTGGATACAATGGCCGCCGAATGCAGTGATAATGACGCCGCCCAACGCCTCAACGAGGCACGGACAACGCTCTTTCAATTGATTAACAAAACCCAACATTGCGCCGCCTGAGCAATATCTCACCCATACCCTTGCTCAGGCTCATGTCTGGATTGGAAAATACTAACGCTTTGCTTTTGCCCGCGCTATTCCGCTATTATTGTATTGCGACTGCGAAATGGCGCAATCAGTCGTCTCCGGGCAAGACATAGGCCGTATCCCTGGCAAAAGGCGCCGCATTCTGCGCCCATTGCTCCTGCGGCACATCCACGCCCAGCTCCACCACGTTGCCATCCGGGTCCTGCACATAAAATGACCGCATTATGGTGTGATCCACTGTGCCTAAAAGAGTGGCGCCGCTGGACTGGCAACGCTTGTAAAGCTGCGCCAGCGCCGGTTCGTCGCTGACATCGATACAAAAGTGGAACAGGCCCGTGTGCTGCGCTTGCGGGGGCACGGCGCGTGTACCAATTTCCACCAGGGCCAAGTCATGGTGATGCCCTCCCGCGCGGTAAAACCACATCTTGCCTCGTTCGCCGACGCGTTCCATGCCGAGGATCTCCCGGTAAAAATGATCGGATGCGTGCAAGTTGCGCACCTTGAGGACAACATGATTGATACCGCGTAACGTCATAGCGTATCCTTGTAAAAATATCTTGCTGAAATCAGGTTGCTACACCGTTGATAGAACCTGCATAGTAAAAAACCTATAAAAATAATATTTATTACTGATTGTTATTTATATGTGCGCGGATTGTATAGTCGTGCCATAGGTAAGGATATTTGCGAGAGTTTCCTTAGTGTCAACGCCGGGCGAGGCGCGGAGATTGATTTGATCTGCCGTGAGGTTAAATCCAAATTGGTTGAGTATGCAAGCATGAATGAAGCGACAAACAACGTACCAGCGCCTGCCTCCGGGCGGGATATCGCTTTGCAGCGCCGTCGTGCCTTGTCGAGCAATGGCAAGGCAGGACTGGCAGCAAGCAAGCCGACAGCGATGCGCAGCGCGCCTAGCCCTGCAAAACCCGCAGAAAAACCTGCTGAAGTAAAAGCCCAGGCCGCACCAGTCACACAAACACTGCCGGCCCCGTCCTCCTCGTCAAACAGCATGAGTGGCAGTGAACGTGCCCGCGCACGGCGCCAGGCGCTTGCGCAAAATGGCAAGGCGGGGTTAAAGGCGGTGCAGCAGGGCAGGTCCCGGCCCGCAGTTGCGGAACCCGCGCAGGTGAATACAGCAGCTGCGGAGCTGCCCGTTGAGGCGTCGGCCGCCAAAAAAGAAGGTTGTGGTTGTGGCTGCAAGCCCGGCCAGTCTCCCGAGGCCACGACGGTGCTTCAGGCTGAGGCCCAGTTGGATCAGATATGCGAGACAGTGGAGGCGAATACCGGCGTTGACAGCCCCGTCGTGTCGACAGTCCGCGCCTTGTGCCTTGCGCGAAGACAGGCGCTGGCGAATCACGGTAAGGCAGCGTTGGGCAAGACCACTGGCGTGACCAGGGCGGAAGTGGTCAAGGGGCGCGAAGGGGCATGGAAGAATGCTGCCGCCAAGGGCTTGTCGGGACGCGATATCGCGCGCGCGCGCCGTGAAGAGTTATGCAGGCTTGGCCGTGGCAGTCAGGCTACCTGCCGTCCCTCTGGACGGGTGCGCCCAGCTGCAGAATCGGCCGATGTTCCTGCCAAGGTTGAGGAGTCTTCAACGCTGCGCGGCCAGCTTATCAGCGGCACGCGCGTGGAGCGCAGCACCAAGGTGACAGGCAATGAGCCAGGCACTTGCCGCGCCATCACCGGCACCGAATATATCTCATTGGATCAATACGAAGGCTTCTGCGGCACCCGCCCGGCGGCGAACGCCGCCAAGGTAGGCATGACCCGTACCGGGCGTGGCCAGGCGGTCACGGGCGCAGAGGTAGGCCGCAGCATGAAAGTAACGGGCGATGAACATGGCGCCTGCAAATCCGTCACAGGCACGGAATACATCGGCGCCGAGCGCTTCGATGAGTTTTGCGCTGAACGTCTGGCGGCTGCCCCAGCCAAAGTGAGCGCCGTGCAAACAGGGCGCGGACAAACCGTCACTGGCGCCGAGGTGGGCCGCAGCTCGAAGGTGACAGGAGACGAGACAGGCTCGTGCCGCGCCATTACAGGTGATGAATACCTGAATCCGAAGGCATCCGCCGTGCCGTGCGCGAGCGAAGAGAGTGGCGACGCTCCTAAAAAGGTGGGTGTCACGCGGACATCCCATGGGCTTGCCGTGTCAGGAACACAGGTGGGACGTTCAGTGAAAGTCACCGGCGATGAGCATGGCGCATGCACGCCGGTGACAGGCACCGAATATCTTGGAGCGGAGCAATTCAAGTCTTTTTGTGCCGCCGATTCCGTAGCGGGACCACGCAAGGTGCAGGAGATGGCAACGCTCGGCGGCCAGGGGCTGACAGGTACGGCAGTCGGACGAAGCGTAAGTGTGACTGGCGATGAACCCGGCTCATGCCGGCAGCTTACGGGCACGCAATATTACACCCCCAACCAGTCCGGTCGGTTATGTGCCGAGCCGGGTGCGCCTGCCAAAGTGGGATTGACGCACACCTTAAGCGAACGCGGGATAACCGGTACAGACGTGGATCGCAGCTCAAGAGTGACAGGCAACGAGTACGGCGCGTGCAAACCCGTCACCGGCACAGAGTATGTTAGCGCAGAGCAGTACCAGACATTGTGTGGCAGCAAGCCCGCGTCTAGCCCGGCAAAGGTGGGAGTTGCACGCACCTGGCATCAGCAGCAGGTATCCGGCACCCAGTTGGGGCGCAGTGGCAAGGTGACGGGTGATGAGTATGGCGGCTGCAAGCCGATTACCGGCACGGAGTATATCGGCCCTGATCAGTACGCTGCTTTTTGCCAGAGTGATGAAGCGGCCGCCAGTCAGGAGCGTGTCCGGACGTTGCGCAGCACGCCGGGATCGGCGCTGACCGGCATCCAGCCGGGCATCAACGGCCGCATGACGGGTGGCGGGCGGGGCGTGTGCATGCCGGTCAGCGGTACCCCTTATGTGGGCGCGGATCAGTTTGCGGGGCAGTGCGATACAGCCGCCGCGTCAGTCATGAACGCGCATCATCGGGTGTCCGGCCCAGCCGATGGCAGCGGTACCCGTTCTCAGGTGACACTCTCTGCTGCAAGGGCGGCTGCATCGCCATCGCCACGGGTGCCGAGCACGGATTTTAGCGTCACCACCCCTGCGCGTAGCGCGCAGACGCGCCAAACCCAGCGCATTACCGGCACGGCCTATGCCAGCAGCGGACGGGTCACCGGGCCGGTAACCTTGGCGGCGGGGCTGATTTCCGGCACGCCGGAGTTCCGCTACACCGCTGACGAGGGCGTGACCGCTGCACGGGGTTATTCTGCGGCAGGCGCCGTACCCGTTGCTCTCGAATCTGAACCCGAGCGCAAGCGCGTTACCGGTGAGGGGCGTGAGAATGGGCGCGCCATTACTGGCGATGATTGGCAGCGTGGCAGCCGGGTGACCGGCACCGAGGGATCCTGGGCCGCGCGGCGCAACATGACCCAGCGTGGCGAGTCGCGCGACATGCCAGTCGCAGTGGGTGCGCGTAACTTCAAGGACATGGAGAAACCGCAAGTGGCGCCAAGCCGTGTCACCGGTAGCAGCGGCAACACGGGCAGCGGCGCGGCTATCACGATCTCGGGTGGTGCGCGCGGATAATCTGGATTGAATGGGTGAGCGGGAAATGAGCCTCAGAAATCGTACATCGCATGGCAGGGGCGCCCAGCGTGCTGGACCCTATGGCCTGGGTACGCGCCACGCGGCGATGCCATATCGGCACGCCGCCACCACTCAGGCCGCCACGGTTGCGGCATCGCCATCGGACCCTACCTGGGATGTGGCTGGCGGGAGCGAAAGAGGGAATGCGCTTCACCCCTTGGCCAATGTAGAAGAAAACCGGCGTTTGTTCGATTACGAGCGTTCGGTGAAGGACAAGTTTGCCGCGATTATTCCAGTGCTCAAGGAAATCGCAGCAATCCAGCACGAACCAGGCTTTGTCGAGCAAGCCCAGAATGTTGCCTCTGCCCGGCTGGGTTTTGCTCTGCCGGCGAACATCCTTGAGGATGCCTGGGTGGAGCAGCTGGACATGCGTACATTGTATGCGCACTGTGTGTTTCATGCCTTTCATTGGGCGGCGGAGCGGTTTTGCGATGAACAGGCGCGGCAGCAGGTAACGATGGAGCAGACGTTGTGCTCATTGTTCGACTGCGGTTTTCACGAGGTAGATTTTTCGCCGTGCGCGGACGGGCGGCTGATGGGGCTGGTGACATTTGTGTTGCGTCTGCCGTATGGCGCGGTGCGCAGAAAGTCCTATGCCGGCGCGATGTTCGATGTGGAAGCGAATGTCAGGCATTGGATGCGCACCGAGTTTTACCGCCATCGCGAGGGTAAGCCCAGTCTGCCGGATGCCGGCACGCGCTATCTGAAGATTGCCGTGTATCACTGGAGCAGTTCTGATCCGGCGCATGAGGGTTGTGCCGCGCACGGCAGCAACGAGCGCGATGCCGCCGAGGCAGCACTGAACCGGCTGGTCGCCTTCCGCCAGGCGATAGAGAACAGCTTCTGCTGCGGCGCGTCGGTGGACACATTGCTGATCGGTGTGGATACAGACACTGACAGTATCAAGGTACACGTCCCGGATGCGGATGGCGCGATGAGCCTGTTTCGTTATGTCGATAGCGCGGAATTGTATCGCCAGAGCGCGGGGTTGGATGTAGGAAATGCGCATTTATATGTGCATCGGGCGATTCAGGAGGCGGCCCGTGCCGAGGGTTGGGCGCAAGGCAACGGTGCGCCGCACGAAGGCATGTTGCGGCTGATGGCATCATTGCTCATTAACAACTTGTCGCAGATCGAATATGTGCGCCAGAACCACGGCGGGCGTTATTCCGACATCGGCCACAATGAATTGTTTATCAGCGTGGGCGAAGGCTTTGAAGAGGTGCAGATACGCAACCTCACCTATTACGCAGCGATGTATACCGTGGAGGAAGGCGCAGCGGACCTTGATATCGGCATCAAGATTTTCACGAAGCTGAATGTAACGCATGGCTTGCCTATCCCGATCATCGTTCACTATCGCTATGACAGCCGGGTGCCGGGATCGAAACAGCGCATCATGGCGCAGTGCCAGCGCGTGAAGGTGGCGATTGAAGCGCGATACAGCGAGCTGAAGCAAAGAGGGCTGTTGGTATGTGCAATGGCGGTACAGGATAAAATGCCTGGCAGCCGGATAGAAATGCTCAATGATGAGGCAGTAGATAACGGTCACTAGATTTACTGGAGTGGAACATGAAGATTTGTCAGGTAGAAAAGACATTGGTTTCCACAAATCGCATCAGAGAAATGGGACACAAGCCCCTGCTGGTAGTGAAAGAGAAGAGTGGTGGGCGCAGTGTCGCAGTCGATGCGGTGGGATGTATTCCCGGTGACTGGGTGATTGTGGTGGGCAGTTCGGCGGCCCGCGAGGCGGCGGGCAGCAAGGAGTATCCGAGTGACGCCACCATCGTCGGCATTATTGATCACTGGAAGGAAGAATGACCGATGGACATCTTGCAGGTGGTTGATGAGCTGGTCGTAACCCGCCGCATTCCGGGTTTATACGGTGCCTCGCTGCGTATCATGCGCGACGCCAAAGGCAAGCTCAGCGTGGCGAGCGATCCTGTGGGTGTGCCGCCAGGAAAATGGGTTTTCACGGCAAGCGGTTCGGCAGCGCGCTACGCCATGGGCAACTACAAGGTTCTTACTGATCTTGCGATTGGCGGGATTATAGACCAGTGGGATCCGGAAGAAGCAGGCGACAGTGCATCTGTGAAAAAGGTGGCATGAGTCAAGATTTTTTTGGGTGTAATTTTTTATTTTACGAGAAAGAGAGGTAGTGTAAATGGCAAATGAACGGTATGGGATTGCATTGGGCATGATCGAAACGCGTGGCCTGGTGCCTGCCATCGAGGCGGCGGATGCCATGACCAAGGCAGCGGAAGTGCGTCTGATCGGGCGTCAATTCGTGGGTGGTGGCTACGTAACCGTACTGGTGCGCGGCGAAACCGGCGCAGTCAACGCTGCTGTACGTGCTGGTGCGGATGCCTGCGAGCGTGTTGGTGACGGCCTGGTGGCGGCGCACATCATCGCGCGCGTGCATAGCGAGGTGGAAAACATTCTGCCGACACGTCCTGGCGAGTAAAGGTTTTCGTTTTTTAACTTCTTTAATGAGACAAGTGAGGAATAGACATGGCTAACGAAGTGACTGGTATTGCATTGGGTATGATTGAAACGCGTGGTTTGGTGCCCGCCATCGAAGCGGCGGATGCCATGACCAAAGCGGCAGAAGTGCGTTTGATCGGGCGTCAGTTCGTCGGCGGCGGCTATGTCACCGTGCTGGTGCGCGGCGAAACCGGCGCGGTTAACGCCGCTGTGCGTGCCGGCGCGGATGCCTGCGAGCGTGTTGGCGACGGCCTGGTGGCAGCCCACATCATCGCGCGCGTGCACAATGAAGTGGAAAATATTTTGCCCAGCAAGCCTACGGCGGGCTGAATTGAACAAGCCGCAGGCTTGGTTTGAATACGGGTAGTTATTATTTTTGAGGAGCAAATAAGAAATGGCAAATACTTTTCATGGTATTGCATTGGGTATGATTGAAACGCGTGGTCTGGTGCCTGCCATCGAAGCGGCGGATGCCATGACCAAGGCAGCGGAAGTGCGTCTGATCGGGCGTCAGTTCGTGGGCGGCGGCTATGTCACTGTGCTGGTGCGCGGTGAAACCGGCGCAGTTAACGCCGCTGTGCGTGCCGGTGCGGATGCCTGCGAGCGCGTCGGCGACGGACTGGTGGCGGCGCACATCATCGCGCGCGTGCACAGTGAAGTAGAAAACATCCTGCCGCAAACGCCGGATGGCGAAGGCGGACGTGACGCGGAAATCACGCAAGTTCGCAGCTGATGATGAGGGAAAGCCGCCATAATCAGGCACGCTGTAGTGCGTTCGCTTATGGCGGCTGCTTCCGGCATGACATCGGCAGCGCAAAGAGGCTGATTCCATAATGCCAAACCCGCGCCTGATTGGTTTTCTTAACCGTGCGCTAAGCCATGAAATGGCGGCGGTGCAACAATACCTCATGCAGTCCAGACTTACCGCGTTGTGGGGTATGGCTGAACTCAGCGAACAATTCCGCCGTGATGTGGAGGAGGAGCTGATCCATGCCGAGCGTCTCATGGAGCGCATGCTGATGTACGGCGCCACCGCCAACGCTACCCAGCTTATCCCTGTCAGGCTGGGCAGAACACTGCCAGAGATATTCGATATCAATCGCGCCATCGAACTGGAGGCCGTGCGTTTGTACGAGGAAGCGGCGGATTATTGCGAGCGTACCCGAGATTTTGAAAATCGTGCTCTGTTTGCGGCTATACTTGAAGAAGAGATCGCACATCTCCGGCATATTGATAAGCTGCAACAGTCACTAATGAAACAGGTGTAACGCCATGCACGACGAACGCGCTCAAAGCACCCTCTCAGCGGCATGGGAGCAACGCGACAAACCTGCCTCGCTCAGCCGCCGCCTGGCTTTTCCATCCTACGCCGAGACCCGCCGCTTTCTCGATTGGCTGGCCGCCTTGTCGGAACGCGAGGGCTATTACCCAAGCAGCAGTTTTGGCACCACCTATGTCAATATAACCATTGATGCGCGTGACGGAAAGACCATAAGTCCCATCGATATCGCATTTGCGCACGAGATTGATGTCTTCTGCGAAAATTCAGACGCTACGTAAGGCACGACATATGCCCACACAGGTGTTTGCGATAGCGAATCAGAAGGGTGGTACGGGCAAAACTACGCTCACCATGAATCTGGCGGCGGGCTTGGCTCGCCGTGGCCGTACCTTGGTGGTGGATGCCGACCCGCAGGGATCCGCCAGCCAGTGGGCGCGCCTGGCGCCGGATGAACGAGCCTATCCCGCCACGGTAATCGCAGTGGCAGGTAGCCTGAGCCGGGAAATCGGGCGTTTCCGGCAGGATTATCAATATATCGTGGTGGATTGTCCGCCGACGCTGGAGAGCGACGCCGTGCGGCTGGCGATGGTGGCGGCGGACAGGGTGCTGATCCCGGTATTGCCGTCACCCATGGATTTATGGGCGAGCGTACGCATGGCCAAGGCGGTTGAAAACGCAAAACAGGAGAATCGCAATTTACAAGCGTATTTAATTCTCAATCAGCTTGAAATGCGTAATGCGTTGTCACGCTCCATGCAGCAGGCGCTCGCTGAATTTGACATCCCGGCACTGAAAAACGCCGTGCAGCGCCGCGCCATCTATCGCAACGCGGCGCTGGAAGGGGCGAGTGTGTATGAGCTCGCGAATCGCGGCAAACCCGCTGCCGCGGAAATTGACGCCATCATTGAGGAGATACTGGATCTATGAAAAAACTGGAAACCAAGCTGGCCGCTGGCGTGCGTCAAGCTAAAAAATCACAGGAACCGCCCATGGCGCCCTCCTCGATGCCAGCGCGGCCACAGGCCACGCGCAAAAGTGATCAGCCGCCTGCCTCGGGCCGGGATGATGCGCGGAACAATCTCCACCCGGAGCGGGTTTGGCCGGATTAAGAGCCTGCCTGTGAATAAATAATCCCTGCGACGGAGGCCGCCCTGCATATACAGGAGGCGCAGGGCAAGGAACGCTGAGCGTAGTGTGCTTGTTGCACATGAGCGAAGCGTGACACCGCACTGCGCAAGACCAGCTCAAGCCATCGGCAATGGCGCTTTAATTGCCTTTAGTATTTTTTCGGGCCAAACGATCCGGGAATCATTAAAGGGCGCCTCGGCGACCTGTCTTCCTTCGTTAAGCAGGTAATCATAGAATGCCTGTGCAACGACCGACAGCTTTTTATCGCCAGGGTAAGCAATGTACCAATGGCGCAGAATGGGGAAGCCCTCCACGTCGAGAATTGCGAATTCCCCGGAGGTCCAGTCCAATGCCAGGGTATGTACCGACAGTGCCGCTATCCCCAGCCCGCCCGCGATACCCTGCTTGATGGCCTCGTTGCTGCCCAGCTCCATCCTGACCCGCAGCGATATGCCGTTGTCCTCGAAAAGTTGTTGCGTTGCCTGACGTATGCCCGAGCCAGGTTCACGCATGATAAACGGCTCTTCGGCGATACGTTGCAAGGGGATGTTTTTCCTTTTTGCCAAGGGGTGATCGGCGCGCGCCACCATCACCAGAGGATTTTCCATGAAGGGCTGGAAGTTTGTTCCGAGATTTCCCGGTGGCTGGCCCAGGATGTAGAGATCATCCATGTTTTCGCTCAAGCGCTCCAGCACGCGCTCGCGGTTGGTGACCTTGAGTGAGATATCGATGCCTGGGTAACGCTGGCAGAATGGGCCGAGTACACGTGGCGCAAAATATTTTGCCGTGGTGATAACAGCAAGGCGCAACCGGCCTTTTTTCAACCCCTTGTGGTCAGCTATCGTCATCTCGAAGCGCTCGAGACTACCGAAGATTTCCTGGCAGGTTGTGTAGAGTTCGCGCCCCGCATCGGTAAGATGGATGCGCTTGCCGATCTGCTCGAGCAAGGGCAGGCCCACGATGTCGGTGAGCTGCTTGATCTGCATGGAAACGGTCGGCTGGGTGAGGAAGAGCTCTTCCGCCGCACGGGTAAAACTAAGGTGGCGCGCGATGGTTTCGAAAACCTTGAGTTGGCGGAACGTGGCGTGTCTCATAATTTGACTCCTGAAAAATATCCGGCCGCGAATGATTTGCTAAAGTATCTGTATATGATAGATAAAATCCTATCAAGATAATCATAAAAATATAATTATATTTATCTATTTTTGAAGGTATTCTCGGCAGCACATACTTAATACGGCACGGTGTGCATGACATACCCTAGAGTGAACGGAGATGAGTGAGGTCACGAACGCACCGGCTGTCCAGCCGCAAAACGGCATAAAAGGCCTGCGTCACTGGCGCTATGACATGCTTGCCGGTTTGCAGGTGGCCATGGTTTCACTGCCGCTTTCTTTGGCCATTGCTATTGCCTCGGGTGCTCCGCCTGTGGCCGGGCTTATTTCCGCAATCATCGCGGGTTTGGTCTTCCCTTTGCTGGGTGGCGCCTATGTGACCATCAGCGGGCCAGCGGCAGGCTTGGCCCCCGCGCTGCTGGCGGGCATGCTCACGCTGGGCAGTGGCGATCTGGCGGCGGGTTATCCGCTGTTGCTGGTTGCCATCTGCCTGACGGGCATGATCCAGGTGACATTGAGCGCGCTGAAGGCGGGCAAATATGCCATTTTCCTGCCCGCCACAGTGGTGGAGGGCATGCTCGCGGCAATCGGTGTGATGATTATCATCAAGCAGTTTCCGTTGCTGATCGGTGTCTCAGCCACGCCTACCAAAAGCATATTGGCTGCGCTGGCCAAGCTGCCCGGCTATTTTCTGCGCCTTGATGTGAAAGTGTTCCTGCTCGGCGCGATATGCCTGTTCTTGATGTTTTTCTTCAACCGCAGCAAAAATCATTGGCTTAAGCGGCTGCCCGCGCCAGTGCTGGTGGCGGGCGTCGGCATTGTCCTTGGCTACCTGTTCCAGCTCGCGCCAAATCAATTGATCAAGGTGCCGGATCAAATTCTCCATGGCGTCACTTTGCCGGATTTCAGCGGTGTCTGGGAGAGGCAGGAGCTCTGGTGGAGTGTCATCGTCATTGTGATTACGCTGACCCTTATCGATGGCATCGAGTCGCTTGCCACCATTGCGGCGGTGGACAAGATCGATCCGTTTCAACGAAAGTCGAACCCCAATGTCACGTTGCGCGCGATGGGTGTCTCCAATATGTTGTCCAGCCTGGCGGGAGGCTTGACCATTATCCCCGGCGGAGTAAAAAGCCGGGCGAATATCGACGCTGGCGGGCGCACCTTGTGGGCTAATGCCTACAACGCGGTATTTTTGCTGATATTTACCCTGTTGGGCACAGCGTTGATTAATCGTATTCCTCTGGCCACCCTGGCGGCGATCATCACCTATGTGGGATGGCGCTTGTGTCAGCCGGGCGTGTTCAGTAAAACCTATAGCATAGGTAAAGATCAGTTTGTCATTTTTGTGGGCACGATAACCGCCATTCTTGTGACCGATCTCCTGATGGGGATATTGCTCGGTGTACTGGCTGAGTTTTTGCTGCTGCTTTATCTGCTGATGCCTTCTTTCAGGTATGTGCTCAGGGGGCACTTTACCTTCGTGCGTTCGTTTGAATTTTTACGGGGACATCTATCCGGGGTGCTGAAAAGCCCTGTGATCAAGGTAAAAACCATTGAGCATGCAGGAAAGGAAACCTGTGAAGTATCACTCTCGTCGGTCGTCTGCTTTAACCTGCTGCACCTGGACAAGGTGCTCGCACTACTCCCCAGGCATGCCGATGTGGCGCTGGTGGTCACCGAGTCTGGCAAGATTGTTGATCACACTGCAATGGAATATTTGCACCATTTCCGTGAAGAATGTTTGCGCGAAGGGAAATCATGTACTATCCAGGGGATGGAGAATTATTACCCCTTCTCGCAGCACTCCCTGTCTGCGCGCATGCCTGACGTCCAGCTGATGCGGCAGGAAGAGACGCTATCAGAGCGCCAGCAGCAGATGAGCGAGATCGCCGGACGATATGATCTGGCGTTTTCGCCGGGCATCGAAACCACCTTGAATGCGCAAGACTTTGTTTACTTTCGCCGTGGCGATAACAAGCAAAAACGCAACGTCATGAGTGGCCTGTATAAAGGCCGTCAGGTCAAATTGTTTGACTATAGCCACACACGTGCGCCGGACTATTACTCGGAGCATCGCCACACGCTGGTCATCGTAGGTCCGCTGGAAAAGGCGATTCCGGATTTCATTGTGGCGCCAGCGCACTACCTTGAACGCTATCTGGTCGGCTACCGGGAGGTGGCCTTTGACGATCACCAGGAATTCTCCGAGATCTATCGTGTTTACACCAAGCATGACGCCGACATACGGGGCTACCTGACTGACGAGCTGGTTCAGTTCTTTATGGACAATCCGAAATTTTACATGGAGGTGCGCGGAAATTTTGTTCTGGCGTTCAGGCCGGACAAAGAGTTGGAGCAGGCCAGCACGATCCCGGTATTATTCTCGTTCACCGATTTGTGTGATAAGGCGCGTACACGAGCGGGCTCAGCTTGACAACATAGGGGGCGGGTAAACTGAACGAAAATGGCAAGCTGTATGATTAGCAGTGCTGCCCCCAAATGATAGATATATATCTATCTAAAGGTAATTTATTTCTTATTTTTATTTATCCACTTTCCAATGCATCATTAGCCTGATGTTTTCGCTAACGCATTAAAACGAGGCAGGTGTACGATGCTTTCCAATCTTCTCATTCCGGCGGTGTTGTTTTTTGCGCTTGGATTCCTCGCGCAGGTGATACGCTCCGATCTCAAGTTTCCCGCAGATCTATCCAAGACCTTGTCCATTTACTTGTTGCTGGGGATTGGGCTGCACGGGGGGATTGAGCTGGCCAAGGCGGACTTCGGTGCGGCGGTCGATGCAGTGGTGGCCGCGCTTGCCTTGGGTTTTTTGCTACCGTTGCTGGCCTACGCCATCCTGCGCTGGCTGGGGCGCATCGACCCCCTGAATTCATCGGCGATCGCCGCCCATTACGGCTCGGTCAGCGCGGGTACGTTTCTGACCGCCCTGGCATTCCTGGAAGTGCAGAACGTCGCCCATGAAACCTATCCGATCATCATGCTCGCCATCATGGAGTCCCCGGCGATCATCATCGGCCTGTTGCTGGCCAAGTTTTCGCGTGTGGGTACGGAGGTGCAGAGTAATGGCGGTGGCCACTCGGTGACGAGGGAACTTCTCCGGGATGCCTTTACCAACGGCAGCGTGATTCTCCTTCTTGGTGCAATCGTGGTGGGGGTGGTCGCCACGCCCGCCAGCCTGAAAAAAATCATGCCGTTTTATGATCAAATATTCATGGGCGTCCTGTCGCTGTTCCTGCTGGAAATGGGCTTGGAAGCGGCCAAGCGCATCGGTGAGTTCCGCAAGGTGGGTGTGTTTCTGGTGGGTTTTGGGATAATCATGCCGTTGATCGGCGGGGCAATCGGCCTGCTGGTGGGGCACGCCATTCTGGGGTTCAGCGTGGGTGGTGTCACTCTCGTTGCAGTGCTGGCTGCGAGCGCCTCCTACATCGCGGTGCCGCCCGCCATGAGGCTGGCGATCCCCGAGGCCAACCCGTCCTTTTACCTGACATTGTCGCTGGGGGTGACCTTTCCGTTTAATGTCATCTTCGGTATTCCGCTGTATTATGAATTGGCTCAATGGCTTGCGCGCTAGGCTGCATGAGATAGGTACCCGGGGGAAAGAGTATGGTGAAATTAGTAGCAGAGAAATTGGTCCGTATCATTGCGACGGCGGAGCTTGAGGCGCAGTTTATCGAACTATCGAAGCGTCATTCGGTGAGCGGGTACACAGTGGTGGATGCACGCGGCGCCGGGGCTTCCGGCATTCAGCATGGGTTGATGGACATCGACAGCAATATCCTGTTTCTGATGGTCGTGCCCCCGGAGCGGCTCAATGAGGTCATGGAGGATCTGGCCAAGATGATACGCCGCGGCCATCACCTGATGGCGCTGGTCTCCGATACCGAGGTAATGCGCAGGCAGAAAGATTTGCCCTGATATGTTGCTGCTACGGATTTTTCTTCGCGCTTGCGGTCTTTTTGCTCTTGTTCGACACCTGTGCCGGAACTCCCCCGCCACGCATGGCCTCCAGCAGTCCCTTGGCCTCGTTCAGAATAAACTCCTTGAACGCCTGGGCCACCGGGGAGAGGCGTTTGTCGCGCTGGTGGACCAGATACCACTGGCGGACGATTGGGAACGAGGCGACATCGAGAATGGCAAGGCGTTTGACCTCTATTTCCAGGTTGACGGTATGAACGGAAACGATCCCCAGCCCCAGCCCGGCCTGCACCCCCTGTTTGATGGCCTCGTTGCTGTCCATCTCCATGCCGCTGATCAGGTGAATATTGTGTTCCGCAAAGAACCGCTCCATGGCGATGCGCGTGCCGGAGCCCTGCTCGCGCATCAGAAAGGTCTCGTGTTGCAGCCGCTCCAGCGGAATGTTGCGCTCCTGGCGCAGCGGATGATCGTAGGGCGCAATCACCACCAGCGGGTTTTCCATAAACGGCTCGGCGACGATATCGTTCTGCTTGGGGGGCACGCCCATGATCACCATATCCCGCTCGTTGGAAGCAAGCTGGCGCAGCAGCGTCTCGCGGTTGGTGACATTCAGGCTGACCGTCACCCCTTCAAAGCGTTTGCTGAAAATGGCAAGGAGATAAGGGGCAAAGTGTTTGGCGGTGCTGACCACCGAGATGTTGAGCCGCCCGCGCGTCACCCCCTTGAGTTCCGACAATACCGCATCGGCGTCGGTGAGTTGTTGCATGACAAGGCGGCTGTAGTGATGAAGCTCGCGTCCCGCCTCGGTCAGATAAATACGCTTGCCGATCTGCTCAAACAGCGGCAGACCGACATTGTCTTCCAGGTGTTTGATCTGCATGGAGATCGCTGGTTGCGTCAAATGCAGATCGTCGGCGGCGCGTGTGTAACTGGAGTGGCGCGCGACGGCCTCGAATACTCTAAGCTGGCGGAGCGTGATATTCTTCATCATAATATGATGCTCATATAGATAAGAATATCTTATGCTGATAATAAAAAATACTGAATATTATTTATAATCAAAAGTTGGCATAGTAATGTCCACTAAGGTAGTGTTGATTTTCCGGCTCACCAGAAATACCTTACAGCGGGCCCCGCTCGGGATAGTTTGCGTGGGACGTTTTGACTGAATAATCGAAAAAATTTTCCATCCCCTAGAAGGAGTCACCTATGGCAGTTGCAAAGAAATACAACGCCGGCGTTAAAGAGTACCGTCAAACGTACTGGATGCCGGAATACACCCCCCTGGACACCGATATCCTGGCCTGCTTCAAGATCACCCCGCAGCCTGGCGTAGATCGTGAAGAGGCTGCCGCTGCCGTGGCCGCTGAATCTTCTACCGGCACCTGGACCACGGTGTGGACCGACTTGCTGACCGACATGGATTATTACAAAGGCCGCGCTTACCGCATCGAAGACGTGCCTGGCGACGATACCTGCTATTACGCCTTTATTGCCTACCCCATTGACCTGTTCGAAGAAGGTTCCGTGGTCAACGTCTTCACCTCGCTGGTGGGTAACGTGTTCGGCTTCAAGGCCGTGCGTGCATTGCGTCTGGAAGACGTGCGCTTCCCCATCGCCTACGTCAAGACCTGCGGCGGCCCGCCCATGGGTATCCAGGTTGAGCGCGACATCATGAACAAGTACGGCCGTCCTTTGCTGGGTTGCACCATCAAGCCCAAGCTCGGCCTGTCCGCCAAGAACTACGGCCGCGCCGTATACGAATGTCTGCGTGGTGGTCTGGATTTCACCAAAGACGATGAGAACATCAACAGCCAGCCCTTCATGCGCTGGAGGCAGCGCTTTGACTTCGTGCAAGAAGCTACCATCAAGGCGGAGCGTGAGACCGGCGAGCGCAAAGGCCACTACCTGAACGTAACGGCCCCCACCCCGGAAGAGATGTACAAGCGTGCCGAGCATGCCAAAGAAATCGGCGCGCCGATCATCATGCACGATTACATCACTGGCGGTTTCTGCGCCAACACGGGTCTGGCCAACTGGTGCCGTGACAACGGCATGCTGCTGCACATCCATCGCGCCATGCACGCCGTGCTTGACCGCAACCCGCACCACGGTATTCACTTCCGCGTGCTGGCCAAGATCCTGCGCCTGTCCGGCGGTGACCATCTGCACACCGGTACCGTGGTTGGCAAGCTGGAAGGCGACCGCGAAGCGACCCTGGGCTGGATCGATATTCTGCGTGAGTCTTTCATTCCTGAAGACCGTTCACGCGGCATTTTCTTCGATCAGGACTGGGGCTCCATGCCCGGCGTGTTCGCCGTGGCTTCTGGCGGTATCCATGTCTGGCACATGCCGGCGCTGGTTAGCATCTTTGGCGATGACTCCGTTCTGCAGTTCGGTGGCGGCACCTTGGGCCATCCCTGGGGCAACGCGGCGGGCGCCGCGGCCAACCGTGTGGCACTGGAAGCCTGCGTGAAGGCACGTAACGAAGGTATTGAGATCGAGAAGGTTGGCAAGGAAATTCTGACCAAGGCCGCTCAGAGCAGCCCCGAACTGAAGATCGCCATGGAAACATGGAAAGAGATCAAGTTCGAGTTCGATACCGTCGACAAGCTGGACGTGGCACACAAATAAACATGCAGCAACGTAGGGTGCGTGAAACGCACCCTACCACACACAGAGGAGTTGAAAAATGAGTGAAATGCAAGATTACAAGTCACGCCTGAGCGATCCCGCCAGCCGCAAGTTCGAGACCTTCTCCTACCTGCCGGCGATGACGCAGGACGACATCCGCAAGCAGGTGGAATACCTCGTCAAAAAGGGCTGGAACCCGGCCGTTGAGCACGTCGAGCCAGAAAACCTGATGGATGACTACTGGTATATGTGGAAACTGCCGATGTTCGGCGAGACCGACGTGAACAAGATCCTGGCTGAAGCCGAGGCTTGCCACAGGGCCAACCCCGATAACCACATCCGCCTGATTGGGTATGACAATTTTGCCCAGTCCCAGGGTGCTGCCATGGTTGTCTATCGCGGTAAGACGGTTTAAATCTGTAAGGGCGGCGAGTCCGCCGCCCCTGCATATGAAAGAACCCTCGTTGCCGCAAGGTGGCGGGGGTTTTTTTTGGAGATGGGTATAACCCGAATGTTTCATAAATTCGTGCGCCCTCGCTAGTCTTTTGTTTTACAGAAAATTTTTGCTCAGCCGGACGTATCAATCACTACGCCGTTCCCTCGCAAAATTCCCCTGTAAAACAAAATCCTGCGCGATCATCACGCGAATTTATGAAACATTCGGCCTAATCACCATGGCGCCAGAGCGCCGCCCAAGAATTTAAAGCGCAAGATTTTTGGCGCCTTGGTGGTTAAACATTTTGGAGCAAGTGAACCATGAACGACGTGATCAAGCAGTACCTGGTAACAGAAAAACCCTATTATCACCCGGTTGCGGATGAAATCGAGCTGTATGAGGCGGCCTATTCCGTGCGCATGCCGATGATGTTGAAAGGCCCGACCGGCTGCGGCAAGACGCGCTTTGTCGAATACATTGCGTGGAAACTCGGCAAGCCGCTGATCACCGTCGCCTGCAATGAAGACATGACAGCCTCCGATCTGGTGGGGCGCTTCCTGCTCGATGCCAGCGGCACGCGCTGGCAGGACGGACCGCTCGCCATCGCCGCCCGTTATGGTGCGATCTGCTACCTTGATGAAGTCGTCGAGGCGCGCCAGGACACTACGGTGGTGATTCATCCGCTCACCGATGCGCGCCGCATACTGCCACTGGAAAAGAAAGGCGAGCTGGTGCAGGCCCATCCCGATTTCCAGCTGGTCATCTCCTATAATCCGGGCTATCAGAGCCTGATGAAGGATCTGAAACAATCCACCAAGCAGCGTTTCGGCGCGCTGGATTTCAACTATCCGTCGCATGATGTCGAAACCGAGATCGTGGCGCATGAAACCGGCGTCAGCAATGATGTCGCAGGCAAGCTGGTGAACATCGCCGAGCGTGCCCGCAACCTTAAGGGGCACGGCCTGGATGAAGGCATTTCTACCCGCATGCTGGTATACGCAGGCTCGCTCATCGCCAAGGGCGTTGATCCGCAAAACGCCTGCCGCGTTACCCTGGTGCGTCCGATCACCGACGACCCCGATATGCGCGATGCGCTGGATGCGGCGGTAACGACGTTTTTTTAGGCATCAGGAGACTGGGGGCGGTGAAAGCCGCGCCCCTGGCTGCCCCCGATTCCCGGCCACTGGAGATGCGTAGGTTGGCTCATGCCGCAGGCGGAGCCAATGGATTCGATCATGCGGCATGCCGGATCCGCAACGTTTGATTTGGCCCACGCACTGATCTCTGACCTCTGGACCCTTGAAACATGGCAATCAATCTCGAAGACTATCAGGATATCCTCGACGAACTGGGTGAGCACGCTGCGGGCGTACTGCGTGCTTCGTGGCAGGAGGCGACAAAGGTGTTCAGCCCGAGAGGGCTGGAAGATTACCTGCAAGGCGCAAAGGGCCTGAAGAACCTTGGGCGCGGTATCGAGCTGGTCATCACCTATATCCAGGAGGCTCCGGAGGTGGCGCGGGAAATCGGCGAGGACGCCGTGCCTGATCTGGTGCAGACCGCGATGATGATGGCGTCCAAGACCAGCGGTGCGGTGATCGAGATGATTTTCGCCACCGCGCCTGTCGCCGCCAAGCGGCTGGGCGATGAGCAGTTGTTCCGTGGCTACCTGCAATTGCTCAATCACCTGATCGCCCAGGCACCGCGTGGGCTGCGTCCGATGCTGGACAAGCTAGACGTGCTGTTTAGCCAGCTTACCTTGGGTGGCCTGCGGCGCTGGGCGCTATGGGGCGCGCAGGCGCACCGCACCGATTATCCCGAGCAGGTCCGGTATTTTGGGCTGGAAAGCAAAGAAGCGCTGGCGGTGCTGCAAAAGGAGCGCAAGGGTACGCTGTTTGTGGATGTGCAGCGGCGCATCAACATCTACTTGCGTGCCTTGTGGGGCCGGGATTTCTTTATGCGCCCCACCAGCGGCGATTTCGAGAACCGCGAGGGTTACCAGCCCTTCATCGAGAATTATTTCATTCATCTGCCGGACGCCTACGATGATTTCGAGGGCATCCCCGGCCTTGAACTTTACCGTGCTACTGCGGCGCATGCCGCCGCTCATATCGTCTATTCGCGCGCGCCCATCTCCGCGGAAAGTCTGAACCCGCTGCAAATGGCGGTGGTCTCTGTCATCGAGGACGCGCGGGTGGAGCAGCTCGCGATCAACGCCTTCCCCGGTTTGCGCCAACTGTGGGCCGTGCTACACAACATTACCCCTGACCAGCAGGCAAGCGTAGGTGATTATCTCAATCGCTTGGCGCGGGCGCTGCTCGATCCCGATTATCATGACGATCATGAGTGGATTCAAAAGGGCCGCGACCTGTTCCGGCAGGCACAGCAAAACCTCGCCGACGCTGCACAGGGAAGAGCGCCAGCGCAGGGTTCTGCGAGTGTGGCGGGAGGCGGGTCGCCGCTGGACACCAACCGGATCTCCTGGGACATCGGCGTTACCTTGGCGCATGATCTTACGCAGATGCGGCTTGCCTTTAATCCGCGCACCGATGTGCTGCGTGCGCCCTACCGCGATGACAACCGCTATTTCTGGGAGTTCGAGGAATTCGATTTTGCCAAAAGCCTGGAGGCCACCTGGGGCGCGTCCAAGCAGGTGCGCAAGCATGTCAGCCTGATGGAGTTCGTCAACGAGATCGACGTGGAGACGGCGGGCGATGACGCCGAGGAGATCTGGGTGCTGCCCACCGAGCTGTTTCCCTACGAGGACGAGGGCAAGAGCTATAATGAAATGGAAGGCAAGGAGCCGGTTTCCCCGCCCTATCACTACCACGAATGGGATTACCAGATCCAGCTGGAGCGCCCGAGCTGGTGCACGTTGCTGGAAAAGCGTACTCAGTTTGGTGACTTGTCCGTCGTTGATGACATTGTGGCCAAGAACAAGCCCATCATCAGCCGCCTGAAATATCTGATCGAGGCCATGCAGCCGCAGGGTGTGCAGCGCCTGCGCAAGCAGGAGGATGGCGACGAGATCGACATCAACGCCGCGATTCGCGCCATGATCGAAATACGCCAGGGCGAAATGCCCGACCCGCGCATCATGATGCGCAATATCCGCAAGGTGCGTGATTTGTCGGTTCTGGTATTGCTGGATCTGTCTGAGTCCACCAACGAGCTGGTGCGTGGTTCGGAGAGTTCGGTGCTCTCGCTGTCACGCGAGGCCACGGTGCTGCTCGCCGATGCCATGAACAAGATCGGCGATCCGTTTGCCATTCATGGGTTCGCCTCCAATGGCCGCCATGACGTGGAATACTACCGCTTCAAGGATTTCGGCGCGCCTTATGACGAGAAGGCCAGGGCCAGAATCGCGGGCATGACCGGGCAGCTCTCGACGCGCATGGGCACGGCGATCCGCCACGCCGGCCAGTTCCTGAAGCATCAGTCGTCCGGCAAAAAACTACTGCTGGTTATCACCGATGGCGAGCCTGCCGATGTCGATGTGCGTGACCCGCAATACCTGCGCTTCGACGCCAAAAAGTCGGTGGAAGAGATGAATCGCAATGGCATTCTCACCTATTGCATGAGCCTCGACCCCCATGCCGACCAATACGTGTCACGCATTTTTGGTGCGAAGAACTACATGGTGGTGGATCATGTGCAGCGCCTGCCGGAGAAATTGCCGATGCTGTATATGGGGCTGACGCGGTAGGTTCTTAGAACCTGTTCACGATCTCGCTGAAGGGCGCATCGCGGCGTTATTGTGGCCTCTTGTGCTCACATACTCCGTGTATGCTCCGCTTTTTCGGCCAGATCGAAATCGTGAACAGGTTCTTGCCACAGAGGACACAGGGCGGCGGGTCAGGTTGGCGCGAACCGGTTGCCTGACCTACGTCTGCGACTTCCGCTTTCTTCTTGACCCAATATCACTGATAATTCCCAGCAAGATCTGCCTGCATTTTTCTCTTCATCAAGGAATATAACCATGTCCGACAATCGCAGAAGCAAAACAGTCACTCAAGGCGTGCAGCGCTCTCCTAACCGCGCCATGTTGCGCGCTGTGGGTTTTACCAATGGGGACTTCGACAAGCCTATCGTCGGCATTTCCAATGCCCACAGCACCATTACACCGTGCAATATGGGCATAGGCAGCCTCGCGGCGCGTGCGGAGCAGGCGCTGAAGAGGGCGGGCGCGATGCCGCAGCTGTTCGGCACCATCACCATTTCCGATGGCATATCCATGGGCACGGAGGGCATGAAATATTCGCTAGTTTCGCGCGAAGTGATTGCTGACTCCATCGAAACCGTGTGCAACGGCCAGAGCATGGACGGTGTTATCGCTATTGGTGGTTGCGACAAAAACATGCCGGGCGCAATGATCGCCATCGCCCGCTTGAATATCCCCGCGATTTTCGTGTACGGAGGCACCATCAAGCCCGGCCATTACCGTGGGCGCGATCTCACCGTGGTGAGTGCTTTTGAGGCGGTAGGCCAATTCACCGCGCATAAAATCGACGAAGAAGAATTGACGGGTATCGAGCGCAACGCCTGTCCCGGCGCGGGGTCGTGCGGCGGCATGTTTACCGCCAATACCATGTCCTCGGCCTTTGAAGCGATGGGCATGAGTCTGCCGTATTCCTCCACCATGGCGGCGGAAGATGCAGAGAAGGCCGAAAATACCGCCAAATCCGCCGAAGTGCTGGTGCAGGCCATCAAAAAACAAATCCTGCCTCTGGACATCATCACCCGCAAGTCCATCGAAAACGCCATCGCCGTCATCATGGCCGTAGGCGGTTCCACCAATGCCGTGCTGCACTTTCTGGCCATTGCACACACCGCTGGCGTGGAATTGAGTATAGATGACTTTGAAACAATGCGTGGCCGTGTGCCGGTGCTGTGCGATCTGAAGCCTTCCGGAAAATACGTGGCGACGGATCTGCACCGTGCAGGTGGTGTGCCGCAAGTCATGAAAATGCTGCTTGATCACGGCCTGCTGCACGGCGACGCGCTCACCATCACCGGCCAGACCATCGCCGAAGTCTTGGAGGACATACCCGCCGAGCCACGCGCCGATCAGGATGTGATTCGCCCCTGGAACAGCCCCGTGTACGCACAAGGGCATCTGGCCGTTCTCAAAGGCAATCTGGCAACCGAAGGCGCCGTGGCCAAGATCACCGGTGTGAAAAACGCTAAAATCACTGGCCCGGCACGCGTGTATGACTCCGAAGAAGCCTGCATGCAAGCCATCCTTGACCAAAAAATCAAGGCGGGCGATGTGGTTGTGGTCCGTTACGAAGGCCCCAAAGGAGGCCCGGGCATGCGTGAAATGCTCTCCCCTACTTCTGCCATCATCGGTGAAGGATTAGGTGACAGCGTCGGCCTCATTACAGACGGACGTTTCTCCGGCGGCACCTATGGCATGGTCGTCGGCCACGTCGCCCCTGAAGCCGCGGTGGGTGGCGCCATCGCTTTGGTGCAAGAGGGTGACAGCATCACCATTGATGCCGAAGCACGGCTGCTGCAACTCAACGTCTCCGATGAAGAGCTCGCGCGTCGCCGTGCGAGCTGGCAGCCGCCCAAACCCCGTTATACCCGCGGCGTGCTGGCGAAATACGCCAGACTGGTGTCCAGCGCCAGCCAAGGGGCGGTAACGGATTGAAGTGATATAGGTGTACACTGGCGCGTCCGTTCAGAATCCACACATACACAGAGAGGGAAACCATGAAAGCGGCTAATATTCTGGAAACCATCGGCCATACCCCCCATGTGCGTATCAACCGGCTGTTTGATAAGCGCATAGAGGTTTGGATGAAGCTGGAACGTGCGAATCCTGGCGGGAGCATCAAGGATCGTATCGCCGTTGCCATGATAGATGCCGCCGAGCGCAAAGGATTGCTCAATAAAGATACCGTGATCATCGAACCGACCTCCGGCAATACCGGCATCGGTCTGGCCATAGTGGCTGCGGCGCGTGGATACCGGCTGATTCTGACGATGCCCGAATCCATGTCCATCGAGCGGCGCCGCTACATGGCCGCCCTCGGCGCGCAGTTGGTGCTCACGCCAAAAGAAAAGGGAATGCCAGGCGCGATCGAACGCGCAAATGAACTCATGGCCGAAACGAAGAACGCCTGGATGCCGCAGCAGTTTGAGAACGAAGCTAATCCCGAGGTGCATCGCCAAACCACGGCGCGCGAGATCCTTGCCGATTTCCCCGAAGGTATTGATTACCTCATTACGGGGGTTGGCACGGGCGGCCATATCACGGGCTGCGCCGAGATATTGAAGCAGGCAAACCCAGGCCTCAAGGTGTTCGCGGTGGAACCGGCCGCATCTCCGGTGCTCAGTGGTGGAGCGCGTGGCCCGCATCCCATCCAGGGGATCGGCGCGGGCTTCGTGCCCGCGATTCTTAACACGGAGATTCTGGACGGCATTATCCAGGTCGATCATACGGACGCATTTCGTTATGCCAGCCGTTGCGCCAAAGAAGAAGGCATCTTCATCGGCATATCCTCCGGCGCCTCCCTTGCCGCCGTTGCCCAAAAGCTGCCCGACATGGCGGATGGCAGCCGCGTATTAACCTTCTGCTACGATAGCGGCGAACGCTACCTGTCGGTCGACGGATTGTTTGACGCGTAGACGGTCAGCCCTTTTCACCTTACGGCCAGTCGCTTTTTCCATCGAGCCGCTTCGCCCGCCACGGAAAATACGCCTGGGATTCGTGGCGGGCGCGGGGAAATTCGCGCTTTGGGTTGGGTGGGGTGTGCGCCTCGGGGGGGGGCGGGATGATGACGGCGTGTAGATGAGGGGGTCTACCATCGCTCATTACGTGCTCGATGGCGAGTGCGCAGACGCGATCACCTCAGTCGCGCTAACAAACACAGGACGGGCAAAACTGCGTATGCCTTGGTGTGAAGAACATCGGAAAGCCGTATGCGGGAAAATTGCACGTACGGTTTGATGAGGGAGGGCAGGCGATGTGGACTATAGCAAGGCTAATGAGGCACCGCCAAACGAAAGGGGCGGTAACAGATATGTCGGGCCTACGGAATAAGTAGCCTGCTCTCTACTCTACCCGTTGCTCTCCTTGTCAGTGTGTGTTCGTTTTTTTGGCATCGCCAATTCGTTGATCGGTTTGGGTGCGCGTGCCGAGCGCACTCTCCCACTTCGCGTTTACATCCGGCGCAATACGGCTACGCCTATTGACGCCCTACCATTACGCCTTACGCGCGTTGGCCATTCTTTTAGGCTATCGTCTCTGGCAGCATCAACGTAAAAAAGCCTTGCTCAGGGTGCAGAGCACCCCCTCGCCCATTGGCCGAGGTTAATTCAATATGTCGGAAAATCTTACAACGCCCATATCAAGCCTAAAATCCTGAAAATTACGACTAAGCAATTGATAATATTATAATAATATTCACATTATAGCATCATTATGATATCGTTGTACAAAGAAAATATGTCGATAAACTTTACATCTCCTTATTTACCATCATCACAAAAAAATATATACCAACCTGATTTATAATAATAAAATTTTATTGGCGCTATCTTTGCACATAATTTTAGACGCGGGGATATTGATCCCCTGCCTGAAATTGAAACTTGTGTCGCTCCAATAGCTTTCCTGTGGCCGCATCAACTTAAAATTTCGGCATAACTTCTCACTGGAGAACACTATGTTACTACGCAAACAATTCCTTGCTACGGCAATCACCCTTAGTCTCTGCGCTGGATTTTCCAGCACAGCGTTCTCCGCACCCATTACTGTATTCTCTACGGATTTTAACGGAACTCTACCCTCAGAAATTTCACCAGGCAGTGCTACGCTCACTGGTGTTCAAGGGTACGCCGGACTTGGCCCCGTGGGTAATCAGTTTGGCGGAAACTTCCTGCGCAGTGCCACCGGCAATACCGTGACGCTGACACTTAACAACCTGCCTGCCCATGACACCATCAGTCTCGCATTCCTGTTCGCGGCCATTGATTCGCTTGACGGCACCGGTACATTTCCATCGGGTGATTTCTTCAAAATCGTATTTGATGGCAATACACTGTTTAGCGAATCATTTGCCAATGCATTACCGAGTCAGATCCAGAGCTATGTTCCACCTGCTGGCGTAGAGCTCGCCCGTCACGTCGACCTGGGGTTTTCTGGCCCTGGCAGTTTTTACACCGACAGCGCCTATAATTTCGGAGCCGATCCAGTCTTTGCCAACTTTGCGCATACGGCTTCATCAGCAACCATTGAGTTTTTCATTTTTGGCCCGGGCAACCAGAGTCTCGCCGATGAATCATGGGCTATGGATAACCTGAACGTGAGCGTTACCACGAAGGCTGCAACCGTGCCAGAACCCGGCTCACTCATGCTGTTGCTGGGGGGTGGTCTTGGCTTGCTGGCCGCCGCCAAGCAGCGCCGTCGACCAACACGGGGAAATCCATAGTCCTGAGGGTTTACTACTACTAAGGAAATAGGGGACACTAAGGAAATAGGGGACAGACCACGATAGCGATAAGGGGGGCAGTTCTCGCCAGCCATGCTTTACCTCCATCGCCGCCCGCGATGGCGCTGGGAGCAGGCTTCGCGCTGCCCTTTGGGTAAACCCACCCTTTGACGCGGAGACCCGCGACTATTTCCCCCAGCCTTTGAAGCGTTTTTTGCAGTATTTAAGCAACGCTTCATAGCCATCGAAAAACAGCTCGAAGCCGTCCTCGGCGGGGGCGTCGTATTCGCAGTAGTCATTGGAGTGGTTGCGGCACACCTCGGGCCGCGTTTCATAGATGCCGCAACGCCCGCCGGGCTGGAGATGCAGGCAGGTATTGTTTACCAGCAGGTACCAGCCGTCCTTGTCCTTGTATACATTGACGTTCTGATGCGACACCTGCCACAGCAGGTGGTCAAAATCGTGCTTGGAGCGCGGGGTGGCGATGTGTTGGGTGATGTAGGTGCAGCACTTGGAGTTGGTGCAATAGCCGCACTTGAGCTCGGACGGGATTGCAGGGTAAATGGGGATGACAGCGGCCATAATATTTTCCATGAAAAGGGACGGACACCGGGTGCCCGCCCCGCTTCGATAATCCTAGAAACGGCAGGGTGTGACAAAACCCCTCTGAAACATATTACTGATCGTCCAAAGAAGCAGTCAACGGCCGTTTCCAGGATAATTTCAGACTTTACGATAAACCTCCGCCCCTTGCGCCTTGAACTCCTGCGACTTTTCCGCCATGCCGGCTTGTACAGCGGATTGCTCATCCATGCCGTGTTTGGCGGCATAATCGCGCACGTCCTGGGTGATCTTCATCGAGCAGAACTGCGGGCCGCACATGGAGCAGAAGTGGGCAATCTTGGCGGAGTCCTTGGGCAACGTCTTGTCATGGTACTCGCGCGCACGCTCCGGGTCGAGGCCAAGGTTAAACTGGTCTTCCCAGCGGAATTCGAAGCGCGCCTTGGACAGCGCGTTGTCACGCACCTGTGAACCGGGGTGGCCCTTGGCGAGGTCGGCGGCATGGGCGGCGATCTTGTAGGTGATGATGCCGGTGCGCACGTCCTCTTTATCGGGCAGGCCCAGATGCTCCTTAGGCGTCACGTAGCACAGCATGGCACAGCCGTACCAGCCGATCATGGCGGCGCCGATGCCGGAGGTGATGTGGTCGTAACCGGGGGCGATGTCGGTGGTCAGCGGCCCGAGGGTGTAAAACGGTGCCTCGCCACACTCCTTGAGCTGCTTTTCCATGTTGACCTTGATCAGGTGCATGGGCACATGGCCTGGCCCTTCGATCATGGTCTGCACGTCGTGTTTCCAGGCGATTTGCGTCAGCTCGCCCAGCGCTTCCAGCTCACCGAATTGCGCGGCATCGTTGGCATCCGCAATGGAGCCGGGGCGCAGGCCGTCGCCCAGCGAGAAGGACACATCGTAGGCCTTCATGATTTCGCAGATGTCCTCGAAATGGGTATAGAGAAAATTCTCTTTGTGGTGCGCCAGGCACCACTTGGCCATGATCGAGCCGCCGCGTGAGACGATGCCGGTGACGCGCCTGGCGGTGAGCGGCACATGGCGCAGCAACACGCCCGCGTGGATGGTGAAATAGTCCACGCCCTGTTCGGCCTGCTCGATCAGCGTGTCGCGGAAGATCTCCCAGGTCAGGTCTTCGGCGCGGCCATCTACCTTTTCCAGCGCCTGATAAATCGGTACGGTGCCGATCGGCACGGGCGAGTTGCGGATGATCCACTCGCGGGTTTCGTGAATATTTTTGCCGGTGGACAAGTCCATGACAGTGTCGCCGCCCCAGCGGGTGGACCACACCATTTTTTCGACTTCCTCCTCGATGGAGGAGCTTACTGCGGAGTTGCCGATATTGGCGTTGATTTTCACCAGGAAGTTGCGGCCGATGATCATCGGCTCCAGCTCGGGGTGGTTGATATTGGCGGGGATGATGGCGCGTCCGCGCGCCACTTCATCGCGCACGAACTCGGGGGTGATAACCGGAGGAATGGCCGCGCCGAACGACTCGCCAGGGTGTTGCACCAGCCCTTGCGCGCGCGCCAGTTCCAGCTTCTGATTTTCGCGGATGGCGATATATTCCATCTCGGGCGTGATAATGCCGCGCCGGGCGTAGTGCATCTGGCTGACATTTGCACCCGCCTTGGCACGGCGCGGCGTGCGGATGTGTTCAAAGCGCAGATGGGAAAGCTTGGGGTCCTGCGCACGGCGCTGGCCATAGGTGGAGCTAAGCCCACGCAGCGCCTCGGAATCGCCGCGCTCTTCAATCCATCCGGCACGCAACGCAGGCAACCCGGCACGCAAATCAATGTTCATGCGGGGGTCGGTATAGGGTCCCGAGGTGTCGTACACATACACGGGGGTGTTCTGCTCCGCGCCAAAGCTGGCGGGTGTATCCGACAAGGAAATCTTGCGCATCGGCACGCGGATATCGGGGCGGCTGCCCGTGATATAGACCTTTTCTGAGTTAGGAAAAGGCCGCACGGCCTCTTCGCTAACGCGTGCGGTTTGGCTTAAAAAATCTTTTGGTATGGCGCTCATCATCTATTCCTCTACAAAGGATCCGGCAAACACTACCGTATTCGGAAATAAGCGCAGGGAAGGAATGGGAAATGGTATCGGCATCCCGTGAACAGATGTCACAGGCGAAAACTGCATTGTGATACTGCTTCCCTACGCCAGAATTAACCGGATCAGGTTCAAAGGGTATATCTCAGCCTCGCCTGATACGAGGCACCCCCAGCAGGCGCGCAGGGGCGCTAATAACCCCCGCTAGCCGAATTTAGCCCAAAATTATATTATGTAGCGGCAATTTGCAAGCCGAATGCGCCTTGTGTCCGGCATACAAACCGCTTAACCTACCCGTTTAGCCTCTTTTTTAGAAAAATGGTGGATAAGGATGGACGTAGAACAAGCCCGCTTTAACATGGTCGAACAGCAGATCCGCACATGGGAGGTGCTGGATCCGGGCATTCTTGACCTGATCACGAGCACCCGGCGTGAAGAGTTTGTCCCCGCGCAGTACCGCGACCTGGCATTTGCCGACATCATGATCCCCCTTGGCCACGGCCAGATGATGATGGAGCCCAAGGTTGAGGCGCGGCTGTTGCAGGCGCTGGCCATCGAACCCTCTGACATTATACTGGAGGTCGGAACAGGCAGTGGTTATTTCACAGCGTTGCTGGCCAAGCTGGGCAAGCATGTATACAGCGTGGACATCCTCCCTGACTTCGTACAGAGCACGCAACGCGCACTCAGCGGACACAGTATCCATAACGTGACGCTGGAAACCGGCGACGCCGCCAAGGGATGGGATAAACACGGCCCTTACGATGTCATAGCCATTACCGGCTCACTTCCCGTGCTGCCGGAATCTTTTCTGCGCGCGCTGAAACCCGGCGGCCGCATGGTGGCAATCCTCGGTGAACCGCCAGTGATGGAAGCCGTTCTCGTCACTCATGGCGGGGCGCGGGAGAGCCTTTTTGAAACCAGCGTCGCGGCACTGCTGCACGCCGGACAGCCGCCCCAATTTGTATTCTAAGTAATTATTAGAATATAATTTATCTCTAATATATAGTGGAGCATGGCCATGAATCACCTCACCGCCACCCAACTTAAACAATACCTTGAACAGGCCAATCCGGCACCTTTGCTGCTGGACGTACGCGAACCCTGGGAATTTCAAACCTGTCATATCGAAGGTTCGCGGAATATCCCCATGTCACAGGTGCCCGCTGTCTGCCGTGATCTCGACGCACAGCAGGAGACTATCGTCATCTGCCATCACGGGATGCGCAGCCAGCGTGTGGCCGTCTATCTGGAGCAGGCGGGGTTCACAAATATTGTCAACCTGACAGGCGGCGTCGCCGCCTGGGCACGCGACGTTGACCCGAACATGCCCACCTACTAAGAGCTGCCCCCATGATCAAAAAAAACTCTCCGCTCTTGATTGCAACGCTGCTGGCTATTGCCTCCAGCGCAAATGCGGAAAATCTGCTCGACGCCTATCGCCTCGCGGTTGACAGCGACCCCCAGGTCAAAGCCGCTGAAGCGGCGTGGCAGGCGGTACAGGAGACGCGCAATCAGCGTCTGGCGTTGTTTCGTCCGCAGCTGAGCCTCAATTCCAATATCACTCGCAGCCGGCAGGAATTTTTGAGCGGCGGTTTTTTGGGTCGTGGCGGCACGTTCAATTTTACCAATGAAGGTTTGACTCTCAACCTCAATCAGCCTATTTATCACCGCGATTACTATGTGCAGTTGCGTCAGACGGACGCCCGTACCCGCCAGGCTGAGGCGGACTATAACGCAGCACAGCAGGCTCTGCTGCTGCGGGTCTCTGAGCGTTATTTCGAGGTGCTGGCGGCCGCCGACACAGTGGAGTTCGCGCGCGCCGAAAAAGAGGCGATAGGGCGCCAACTGGAGCAGACGCAACGGCGTTTCGATGTGGGGCTGGTAGCCATCACGGATGTGAACGAGGCCCAGGCTCGCTTTGACCTGGCGGTAAGCCAAGAGGTTGATGCGCAAAAACTCCTGTCCAGTAACCGCGAGGCGTTGCGCGAGGTAACCGGCACGCTCCCCGAATCCCTGCGTGGCCTGGCTGAACAAATACCGCTGGCATCGCCTGACCCGCAGGACGTGGAGAAATGGGTGGATACAGCCCTCAAACAGAATTTTCAACTGATATCAGCCCAAGCTGCCACGGAAGTCGCCAGCCAAACCATCGACCTGCAGCGCTCCGGTCATTATCCGGTGGTAGATGCGGTGGCAAGCCACGGCTATTCAAGATTTTCCGGGGGTGCTTTTGGTGCCAGAGAAACGCTGGATAGCGCGATCGGCTTGCAGCTGAGCGTACCACTCTACCAGGGCGGCGCGGTCAGCTCGCGCATCCGCGAGGCGCAATATCGTCTCAATCAGGCCATGGAAACCCAGGAACAGCAAACCCGTGCCGCTTCACGCCAGACCCGCGACAGCTACCTGAATGTAACCGCCAGCATCAGCCGCGTCGGGGCGCTGAAGCAGGCCGTGGTATCCAGCCAGAGCGCGCTGGACGCCACCGAGGCCGGGATGGAGGTCGGCACCCGAACCACTATTGATGTGCTGAACTCGCAGCGCGACCTGTACCGCGCCAAACGCGATTTGTCGCGCGCACGCTATGACTACCTGGTCAACACCCTGCGCCTGAAGCAGGCCGCAGGGATGATCTCGCTGGCCGACCTTGAACAGGTCAATGGCTGGCTAAAATAAGTACGGCCCCCGGCAGGGGCCGTTTGGGATCAAGCCAGGCGCGGCTTAATCGTCATGGTGATCGTGCCTGTGTCCCTTGTGATGCCCACGGTGGTTGCCACGATGCCTATGGTCACCGCGATGCCGGCCGCGGTCACGATAATCACGCTCATGCCTTTGGGTGGCTATCGCCGTGCCTGCCGCGGCGCCGATAGCGCTTCCGATAATAGCCGTGTTGCGTCCGCCCGCTGCCGAGCCAATCGCTGCGCCAGCAGCACCGCCCAGGGCGCCGCCGATCACTGCGCTGCCATCCACACCGTCCGCGTGTGCCGGGGCAATCAAGCTTGCCGACACCACCAACACCAATCCGGCAAAATTTATACGGCTCATGGTTTTTCTCTCCTTTGACGAAAAAATCACAATACAGATTATGCAATCATATTTTTTGGGAGTCTAGTCCCAAACTGTCGTTTTAACTATGAACTTCGTCACAGTTTCCGGAGTTATTTTTTTAGATCCTCTGTAAAACACTACTTGGCCCTCTCCAGGACAGCCGCATAAAACCCGTCGGTGCCGTGGCGGTGGGGATACAGGCGTAGCGCGCCATCCGCGCCGTTGCTGTTTTCGATATGGATCTGCCGGCGTGCCAGGATGTCCTGAACGGGCAGTGCGTGGAAGCCGGGGTTTTGCGCGAGGAAGCCGCGCACGATATCTTCGTTTTCTTCCGTCAGCAGGCTGCATGTGGCATAGACCAGGCGCCCGCCGGGCTTGAGCAGGTTCGCGGCGGCGGCAAGGATGCGTTGTTGCGTGGCGATGATCTCCGGCAGGTTGATCTCCCGCCATTTGATATCCGGGTTGCGCCGTAGCGTGCCAGTGCCGGAACAGGGGGCATCCACCAGCACCCTATCAATCTTGCCATGCAGGCGTTGCACGCGCATATCGCGCTCGTGGGCGATGGTGATCATGCGCACGGTGTCGAGTCCGGCACGAATGAGGCGGGGCTTCATGCCTTCCAGGCGTTTTGGTGACGTGTCGAAAGCATACAGCGTACCGGTATTGGCCATCAGCACACCCAGATGTAGGGTCTTCCCCCCCGCCCCGGCGCAGAAATCCACCACCATCTCGCGCCGCCGGGGTTCAAGCAACAGGCTCAGCAATTGACTGCCTTCATCCTGGATCTCAAACAAACCTTCCTTGAAGCTGGCGCTGTTGAACAACGGTGTTCGTTCGTTTCGCCGCAGGCCCGCGGGAGAATAGGGGGTTGATTCAACAGGAAAGCCTTCCTCGGCGAGGCGCCGTGCCACGGTGTCACGGTCGGCCTTGAGGGTGTTGACGCGCAAATCGACAGGAGCGGGTTGGTTGAGGGCGTCGGCCAATGTGATGGTTTCGGCCTCGCCGAGTTGCGCGAGCAGCCGTTCGAGCAGCCAGTTGGGCAGATCGGTGCGCACTTCCAGCGGCAGAGTGGATTTATCCAGGGTGCGTACCCTGGTGACCAGCGCGTCTACTGCTCCCTCAAAACCCGCTTCCGTAAGCGCCCGCGCGCTCCAGCCTTGCGTCGCTAGCAGATAGGCCATCACCAGCGCCTCGCTTGAGGTGTCCTGTGCGAGATATTCCAGAAAACGCCGTCGCCGCAGGCAGCCATAGACGGTTTCGGCGGCAAACCCCCGGTCGCGTCCGCCCATGTTTCTGTGCTGACGGAAGTAGGCCTCCATGTGTTTGTCGGCGGGGCGGCCGCCTTGGCTGAGGATAATGCGCAGCAGCTCGATGGCTTGCTGGATTTGAGTATGGCGGGGGGGTGTGGCGGCGGTGTTTTGGCGGTGTTTCATCGGCATGTGGAGGTCTTACAAGAGTTTACGGTAGTGACGCAGGTTTTTTTGCAAAAGTTGGCGCTGTTTTTTCCAGGGGTCGTCCCACGGCAGGCCGGTTTTCATAAGGGCGCGGCACAGATCAAGCTCGCCTGCGATGTCATCCAGATGGACAAATTCAGGGGCCGGGCCGCCGGGCCGTTTGCAATCGGGGCCGCCTTCGAAGCCCTGGTTATGGTAGTTGCCGAGCGGCACCGAGATGCCGATGGAGGGAAAGCCGTAGGCGGTCGCGGCGGTCGCTTCGCAGGTTCCGCCGTCCATGATGCGGCGCTGGTGGCTGCCGGGCAGGATCTGTTCCGCCACGTCGGCAAGCACCTTGAGCGTGCCTGGGTTGAACACGGTGCGCCGGTCGCCAAGGCGCACCACGGGTCCCTTGCCTACAATCGCGCCGGGCAGTGTGCGGGATGCTTCGAGGCTCACGCACACGACGGGCCGCCGCCCCTGGCTCTGGGCGAGCCAGCCAAGCTCGAAATGGCCGATGGCACCGATGAAGCCAACCTCTTCAGCGCGGGTGAGGAGGCCCAGGAACGGTATCGGTTGTGCGGCGCGACGCTTGCCGAACAAGGCGAGCGCGGTGGCAACAATGGCAAATACACCTACCAGATCATCGGCGGCCTTGGTATAAAGCCTTTTGCCGCTGCGCCATACCGGGGCGCGGAATTGAAAACCGCCGTACAGCCTGTTGGCGGGTAAATCCAGCGGGGTACTGATGTGTACCTCGGCAGTGTCGATACTGCGTTTCGAGGCGGTGAGCTTGACGCGGGAAAGCGTGCCCGATCCTGTCCAGCCATGGCTATCGGCCAGCCACACCGATGCGCCTGTCAGATGCTTGACTGGCGCGCCGCCATGCCACTGCACCTTGAGGCGGCGCGGGGAAAGCCACTCCACCCCATGAAACCCTGGATGATCCATATGCGCGATAAATACCCGTAACGGCTCAGTGCTTGGCCCCTCGCTCCGCTCTCCCCGTACCAGACGCAGGTATTCGGCGTGCGATGCTGCGCCGACGACCAGATTACCCAGCGGGTCGGCAAAGAACGGCACCCCCGCCTGTTCCAGCACACGGGTCACGGTGGCGATAACATGCTCCTCGCGAAAGGGAGCGGTGGGCTGGGCGAGGATGTCCAGCAGCAAGTCGAGGTGCGGGGTCTTCATGGCGCGGGCTGAACCCGATTCTCTTCTTGCAATGCCGGATAACATATAAAATCCCCTTCGTTGTTGGTAGCCATGGACAGATCGTTAAATGCTCAGCGACCGTCCGCCGTCCACCGTGAGCACATGCCCGCTGGTGTACGCAGCATCACGGATCAGGAACAGCACGGCTTTGGCGATGTCTTCCGGGCGGCCTTGACGCTTGAGCGCGGTGCGGGAGAGGATGTGCTGCTTGGTCTCCTCGGCCATGCTATTTTCCGGCCACAGGATTGCGCCTGGGGCCACGGCATTGACGCGCACATCGGGGCCAAGCTCGCGCGCCAAAGCCTTGGTGAGCATCACTAACCCCGCCTTGGCCAGACTATACACCGGGTGCGACTTGAGGGGGCGGTCGGCGTGGATATCCACAATATTGACGATGCAACCGTGATGATGCGCAAGATGGGGCGCGGCCGCCTGGGATAGAAAGAACGGTGCCTTGAGGTTAGTGCCTGTCAGGTCATCCCACTGTGCCTCAGTAACGCCTCCCACCGGTGTGGGGTAAAAACTTGAGGCATTATTCACCAGCACATCGAGCCGCCCCCAGGTGTCCATGGCATGCTGCACCAGACGCGGCAGATTGGATGTATCCAGCAGATTGGCCTGCGCCAACACCACCGAACCCGCGCGGCGGGCGTTGAGGTCATCCCGAAGCGCGTGAGCGGTGCCGGAAGATGAGCGATAGTGCAGCACCAGGTTTGCGCCTGCCTCGTGCAAGATGCGTGCGGTAACAGCGCCAATGCGATGTGCCGCGCCGGTGATGAGCGCCACCTTGCCGGTTAAATCTTCACAATTATGGCTAGTCATTTTTCAAGTATACTACGCCCGCGATTTTCTAAAGGCTTGGCGCGCCTCTCAAATGGCAAATTTACAGGAACAATCGTGACCGGCACCCCAAAGATCCGCCCCATCCGCAGCTTCGTGCTGCGTGAAGGCCGCATGACTGATGCCCAGCGCATGGCGTTGGAAACGTTCTGGGAAAAATATGGTGTGGATGAGGACGCGGATGTGCTGGATTTTGAGGCGCTGTTTGGGCGTGCCGCGCCATGCCATCTGGAGATCGGTTTTGGTATGGGCGACGCGCTGGCGGGCATGGGCCATGCCCATCCGGAGAATGATTATCTCGGCATCGAGGTGCATAGCCCCGGTGTCGGCAGCTTCATGCAAAAGGCGCACGCGCTGGAATTAAACAATGTGCGCGTGATCAGCAGCGATGCCGTTGAACTGCTCGAAAAACGCATGCCCGCCGCCTCCCTGGACGCCGTATACCTGTTCTTCCCCGACCCTTGGCCCAAACGTCGCCATCACAAACGGCGCATCGTCAATCCCGCCTTCGCCGCGCTGGTTGCCAGCAAACTTAAGCCCGGCGGGCGTTTCCACATGGCTACCGACTGGGAGGATTATGCCCGGCACATGCTGCAAGTGATGAACGCCGCACAGGATTTCACCAATGTGGCGGGAGAGAAACAATTCGTGCCCCGCCCGGAGTACCGCCCCCTCACCAAATTCGAGCGGCGCGGGCAGCGGCTGGGGCACGGGATATGGGACATGATCTTTGAGCGTAAAAAAGCCTGAACAAACCCGCACCACAATTCACCACTCATCACATGGAAAAGGTAGAATTAAGCATCATGACAGAGGCCCTCGCCTCTAGGTTTAACAACGCGACTCAACTATAAAGGGATACGATATATGAGCACGACACCAGAGAAGATTGATCTTTTTACGCCTGTTCAGGTTGGACCCTATACGCTGCCTAACCGCATCGCGATGGCTCCGATGACGCGCAACCGCGCGGGCGAGGGCAATGTGCCGCAACCCTTGAACGTGGAGCATTACGCGCAGCGTGCGACAGCGGGACTGATCATCACCGAGGCGACGCAGATCTCGCCGCAGGGGGTGGGTTATCCCGCCACGCCCGGCATCCATAGCGCGGAACAGATTGAAGGGTGGCGGCATGTAACCGATGCGGTACATGCGCGCGGCGGAAGGATCTTTCTGCAACTCTGGCATGTGGGGCGCATATCGCATCCCTCGCTTCAGCCAGGTGGGGTGCTGCCGGTGGCGCCGTCAGCGATCAGGCCAGAGGGCCAGGCCTTTACCTACGAGGGTCCGAAAGATTTTGTTACGCCAAGGGCGCTGGATATTTCCGAGATCCCCGGCATTATCGAGCAATACCGCAGTGGTGCGCGCAATGCGCTTGCGGCGGGCTTCGATGGCGTGGAAATCCACGGTGCCAACGGTTATCTGCTTGATCAATTCCTGCGCGACGGTAGCAACCAGCGCACCGACGCGTATGGCGGCCCGATTGAAAACCGTGCGCGCCTGATACTCGAAGTGACCGAGGCAGTGTGTTCGGTGTGGGGTGCAGAGCGTGTAGGTATCCGCCTCTCGCCACTGCAACCCTTCAATGACATGCGCGACTCGAACCCCGAAGCCACGTTTAGCTATGTAGTGGAGCAGCTCAATCGCTTTGGGCTGGGCTATCTGCATGTGACTGAATTAGGTAAAGAGGCGCCCGGTGCCGCCGGCCCTGCCTTTGATCTGCTCAAGCTGAGACGCATCTGGAAGGGTGTATACATGACCAACGCCGGGTATGACCTGGCGCGCGCCAATGCGGCGCTAGCGGCGGGTGCGGCGGACCTGGTTGCTTTCGGTGTGTTGTTCCTCGCCAATCCTGATTTGCCGTTGCGTTTCGCCCGTAGCGCGCCGCTCAACACACCTGATCCCTCCACGTTTTATGGGGGCAGTGCCGCAGGTTATACGGATTATCCGTTTCTTGAGAATGCCTGACGATCAAGCGCGCCGGAAAAGATTAATGTGGTTTCTTTATCTGATCGAATGTCGCAACGGCGCACTCTATGCCGGAATCACCAATGATCTCGCTGCGCGGTATCAGGCGCATGTTGACGGCAAGGGTGCAAAGTACACGCGGGGCAACCCGCCCGTGCGGCTGGTAGGGGCGAAGTCTTACCCGGATCGTTCAAGCGCATCTCGTGCCGAATGGGAGATCAGGCGGCTGCCCCGGCAGAAGAAGCCAGGTTTTCTCGATAGTTCGTCCATCGCAACGGGTGAAAGATAATGCACAAACGTGGATGGTTGAAATTTGGCACGGCAGGAATGGTTTTCGCGGCAACGCTATGGTGTTGCATCGGCGTGGCGGAGGAGCGATGGCGCATCAAGAATGTGCCGCCATTAACGCCATTGGCCGAAGACGGTATTCGTGATCCCGCCAACCCCGCCATTACCAAACTTCAGCAACCGGCAGAGGCGCTGTCCAATTTTCCGAAAGACCGGCGTGGCGAGGTGGATTGGGTAAAAACCCTGCGCCAAGGACTGATAAATCCCCGCAAGAGCATTGATGGGGATGAGTACGGTGGCAAGGAGGTCATGCAGGAGATGGATCTCGACATCATGTTAAAAAATACCGCGCAAATGCCCTGGGTGCGGTTTCCGCATCGCGCCCATACCGAATGGCTTGCGTGCAGCAATTGCCACTCGGCGATTTTCGTTCCGCAGCGCGGCGCCAATCGCATTTCAATGGAAAAAATTCTCAAGGGGGAATTTTGCGGCCGTTGCCACGACAAGGTGTCCTTCAGCCTGTTTGTCTGCGAACGCTGCCATAGCGTGCCGCACGAAGGCTCCGGCCCCGCGTGGTGGTAGTGATCATAGCGCATGACATCTTGTCTTCAGAGATGTATATTCTGAAAAAAAGTGTGGTTCGAGGAGAAGGATTATGACAAAAGACGAAATGAAAAAGGCGGTTGCGCTGGCCGCGCTGGAGTATGTCGAGGCCGGCGCTGTGGTCGGGGTGGGCACCGGCTCCACCGCCAATTTTTTTATTGACGCCCTGGCAGGCATCAAGCACAAGATCGAAGGTACGGTCGCAAGCTCGGTGGCTACCGCCGAGCGCCTGAAAGGGCATGGCATCCCGGTGTTCGACCTGAATTCCGTAAATGAAATCGGCGTATATGTCGACGGGGCTGACGAGGCCAACCGTTATTTGCAGCTTATCAAAGGCGGCGGTGGGGCGTTGACGCGCGAGAAGATTGTGGCTGCGGCCAGCAGAAAATTCGTTTGTATAGCCGATGAATCCAAGCTGGTCGACGTGCTGGGCGCGTTCCCCCTGCCCATCGAGGTAATTCCAATGGCACGCAGCTATGTCGCGCGCGAGATCGTCAAGATCGGCGGCAAGCCTGTGCTGCGCGAAGGTTTTGTGACAGACAATGGGAATATTATCCTCGACGTGCATGGCCTGAGTATTATGGAGCCGGCGCGGCTGGAAGCGGAGCTGAACAACATCGCGGGCGTGGTCACCAATGGTCTGTTCGCCATCCGCTCTGCCGATGTGCTGCTGTTAGGCACCGCTGAAGGCGTGCGCAAACTGGCTTGATGATTCACCTGATACGCTATCGGCATCAGCATGATATGATCCGCGTTCTGGTTAATTCCAGACCTGTTTCGCTGCGGAAGAAGAATGCAAGAATTTGTCAACCCCACATAGAAAAGGAGCATCCGTATGAGATACCCAAGGAAACTAAATGTGAAAAAAACTCTGGTATCAGGGTTGGCCTTAAGCGCGATTGCGCTGGCCTCCCACGTCCAGGCGGCCGATGTCGATGATCGCTGGTATATTGCCCCCGGGCTTAGTTACATCAAGCCTGATAAAGACCGCGACGCTAAAAACAGCCCGGGGCTTCAGTTGGGTATTGGCAAACCGGTCAGTGAATCGTGGAACATCGAGGCCAATCTGGTTGCGGACGACCTCGACATGAAGAACAGCTCGGACAAGTTCAAACAGCGTGGCTTGGGCATCGACGGCCTGTATTTCTTTGACCGGGATGCCGCTTTTGCGCCCTATGCCGTACTGGGCGCTGGCGCGCTCAGAACCAGCGTGTCCGGCGAAAAAAGCACGAATCCCATGGCGAATGTCGGCCTGGGATTCATGACCAGTCTGGTAGAAGATGCCTTGGCGCTGCGCGCCGATGTGCGTTACCGCTACGACAAAGACGATAAGAGTGTTGCCAACCAGAATCGTTTTGGCGATTGGATACTGAACCTGGGTCTGTCCATCCCGCTGGGAGCGAAGGCAAAGGCTGTTGTGCCGGCAGCTGCCGCGGCTCCTGTTGTTGCAGCGGCTGCCCCCAAGCCGCCGGTGGATAGCGATGGTGATGGCGTGATCGACAGCCAGGACCGCTGTCCCAATACCCCCGCTGGTGCGAAAGTGAACACCGACGGCTGTGAACTGGACAGCGATGGCGATGGTGTTGTGGACAGCAAAGACCGTTGCCCCAACACCCCTGCGGGTGCGAAAGTGAATGCCGACGGCTGCGAGATGGATGGTGACGGTGACGGCGTGGTGGATAGCAAAGACCGTTGCCCCAACACCCCTGCGGGTGCGAAGGTGAATGCCGATGGCTGTGAACTGGACAGCGATGGCGACGGCGTGGTGGATAGCAAAGACCGCTGCCCGGACAGCAAAGGTGCCGCGAAAGTGGATGATAACGGTTGTGAGATTGCCGGTGTTATCGAGCTCAAGGGCGTAAGGTTCTCCACCAACTCCGCGCAGCTGACGCCGGGTTCACTGGCTGTCCTGGATGAAGCCGCTGCAACCCTGGTCAAACACAGCGACATCAAAGCGGAAGTGGCTGGACATACCGACAACCGAGGTGTTGCTGCCAAGAACAAGAAATTGTCGCAGCAGCGCGCCGAGGCCGTGATGCACTACCTGGTGTCGAAGGGCGTGAATGCCGCGAACCTGACCGCCAAGGGTTATGGTCAGGAAGATCCGGTGGCCGACAACAAAACGGAAGAGGGGCGCTCCGCAAACCGCCGTGTAGAGCTGCGCATCCAGAAGTAATAGTCCGGCATTTTTGGGTTTGAGACTAAAAGCCCGGCTGATCCATCATCAGCCGGGCTTTTTTATCCTGGAAATGGCGGAGGGCGCAATGCAGTGGTGTGTCAAACAAATGAATCCAGGGCGGACGCAGCCACCATCACCTGCGGTGAGAGCACAACGGCGAGACATCGCTGCGTTACAATACCTATTGAGAAATATGAGGTTCTTTAATAAATTCACATATTGGCCGATATGAGTAAGGTCTTTTGTAAAAGAGCAGGCTTTTAATCTAACCCTAAAACCAAGGAGATCTCTTCATGGAAAAACTTCGTCGCATCGCCAAACCCATTAGTCACTTTGTGATCCTCGCCTTTCTCTGGCTTGGTGTTCAGCTGCCCGCCGCTCAGGCTGGCATTGTAGGTACCGAATCTCTGGTAAGTTCCGAGCAGGCGCAGCAGGATCGTGCGCATATTCTGAAACTGCTGGAAAGAAAGGACGTTCAGGAGCAGTTGGTGGCTTATGGCGTTGATGCGGAGCAGGCCAAGGCGCGCGTGAACAGCCTCACCGATGCCGAGATGCGCACCCTGGCGGGCCAGATGGATCAGTTGCCGGCAGGCGGTGATAGCGTGGTGGGCATATTGTTCGCTATCTTCATCATTCTGCTGATTACGGATATTCTGGGCCTGACCAACATTTTCCCGTTTGTTAAACACAGACGTTAATCCTTTCCCACCATGCTGACCATACAGCCGCCCGGAGCGCTCCGGGCGGCTTGTTGGCTGATAGCGGCGCTGCTCGTTACAGGATGCGGCGTGCCCCTGCAAATTGACCATCTGCGGAAATCGCCCGATGTAATCGGGCCGCCGGTGGAGCTGACCGCCGTTCCCTTTTTTCCACAGGAAGATTTTCAGTGCGGCCCGGCTGCGCTGGCCACGGTGCTGAACTGGTCGGGCGTTAGCGTCACCCCCGAAGCGTTGGCACCCCAGGTGTATCTGCCGGAGCGGCAGGGCAGCCTGCAAGTGGAGCTGCTCGCCGCTACCCGCCGCGCCGGGCGTATCCCGTATCTCATCCAGCCCAGGCTTGAGACGCTGCTCGCCGAAGTCCGGGCGGGCAATCCGGTACTGGTTTTACAGAACCTGGGGTTAAGCTGGTATACCAAATGGCATTACGCCGTGGTGGTGGGGTTTGACCTCAGCCAGGATTTGGTCATCCTGCGCTCGGGCCGCGAACGGCGGCATGTTGTGCCGTTCAAGCTGTTCGAACGCACCTGGAGGCGCGGTGACTATTGGGCAATGGTTGCCTTGCCCTCAGATCGCCTGCCTGCAAGCGCGGAGGAAATACCTTATCTGCGGGCCGTTGCTGGGCTGGAGCGGCTGCAACGCTGGCAAGAGGTCAAAACCGCCTATGCCAGTGCATTGGTGCGCTGGCCGGACAGCGCGGCGGCACGCATGGGCCTGGGCAACAGCCTGTATGCGATTAAAGATCTATCCGGCGCGGAACAGGCCTACCGGCAAGTTACGCTGGCCAACCCCGCTCTCGCCCCCGCCTTCAATAACCTGGCGCAGGTGCTCGCCGAACAGGGCCGCTTGCAAGAAGCCGAACAAGCCGCACGGCGTGCCGTGAGCCTGGGTGGCCCGCTGCTGGCAAGCTATGAGGAAACCCTGCAACATATACTTGTGCTCCAGTCACGGGAAAAACAGAACTGAGGTTTTTAGGATTATTGTAATTCGAGCATTACCTCGGCAACATCCGGGCCTGCCAAACGAAACCCCCGCATTTCCAGCACACCCTTGGTGTTTAATGAAATAATCAGGTAAAGCACGCCGGGATACGCCGCCTCGTCAATATCCATCGCCGATGGCAGCGCCGGGGAAGCCGGGTGTGAATGGTAAATGGCAAACAATTCCTCGCCGCGTTCGCGCATCTGACGCATGGCGTCGATCTGCCCCTTGGGGTCCATGACATATTGCACCTGGGGCGAGGACGCAACATTGGCAACCGGGTAGCAATGTGATGGGTTACCCCCGCGTGCGCCGATCAGGCCGCACATCTCCCTGTCAGCGGCAAGCTGGGCTTGGTGCAGCAATTGATTCACCAATGGGCGTGGTAATTTGATGGTTGGCATGGTTGTAATGTCGATTAGAGGCTATTCACCTGCCAATACTATCAAAATCGCTATGGCGGCGAACTCCATTTCGCGCCTGCGGCTTACCAAAAATGGAGGCGCTGCCATCAACCTTCTGGCGGAGCGCAGGAAAAAGCCTGAAAAAAATCGCATGGTGATGATTGTAGACAAAGGCTACACTGGTAAGGTCGCTGAATGTCACAGAGGTTTTCGTGGCTACACCGCTGTTTTGAGCGCTCAATGGATGGGAAGATTATGGGCTTATTCGATAACATAGCGGGGGGCTATCGGCAAATTGACTGGCCAAAGCAGTGGGCAATCCAGCTTGCTGGATGGTGTCATGGATCTGTTGAACAATAACCAGGCCGGTGGCATCGGTGGCCTGGTGCAGTCATTTTAACCAACGGACGGCGAAGTAGCCACCGCGCCGTCCCAAGCCACAGCGCACCTTTATAAATCAAATCGCGGAAGACTTTCAATGAATAAGGCCGCTCCCGCCTCTACCGCTAATCACCTGATCGACGAAACCAGTCCCTATCTGCTCCAGCACGCGCACAATCCGGTGGAATGGTATCCGTGGAGCCAAGTAGCGCTGGACAAGGCGCTGCGCGAGAACAAGCCGATACTGCTTTCGATAGGCTATTCCGCGTGCCATTGGTGTCACGTGATGGCTCACGAATCGTTTGAGGACGAAGCAACCGCCCAGGTTATGAACGCGCTGTTCGTGAACATAAAGGTGGACCGTGAAGAACGCCCCGACCTCGACAAAATCTATCAGACCGCGCACCAGTTGCTGACACAGCGAGGCGGTGGCTGGCCGCTTACGGTATTCCTCACCCCGGATGATCACGCGCCATTTTTTGCCGGCACCTATTTCCCCAGGGAGCCGCGCTATGGCCTGCCGGGATTCAAGGAGCTGTTGCAACGCATTGAGGCGTTTTACCGCGAACACCCGGAGGAGGTCCGGCAGCAAAATGCGTCTCTGATAAATGCCCTGGAGAGCATGGCGCCCATGGGTGGTGGAGAAATCAATGCCGCGGCGCTCGACATTGCGCGCCGTCAACTTGAGCAGAGCTTCGATGCCCACCACGGCGGATTTGGCCGTGCGCCCAAGTTTCCCCACCCCACTCATATCGAGCGCCTGCTGCGCCACTGGGCCGCCACCGGCCGGGCGGACGACAAGGCGTTGTCCATGGCCCGCTTCACGCTCACCCGGATGGCGCAGGGTGGCTTATACGACCAGCTCGGCGGCGGCTTCTGCCGTTATTCGGTGGACGAGCTGTGGATGATTCCGCACTTTGAGAAAATGCTGTATGACAACGGGCCGCTGCTTGCGTTATACAGCGAGGCATGGCTGGCCACGCGCGAGCCGTTGTTCAAACGCGTCGCGGAGGAAAGCGCTGCCTGGGTGATGCGCGAGATGCAATCACCGCAAGGTGGTTATTACTCGACGCTGGATGCCGACTCCGAAGGACACGAAGGCAAGTTTTATGCGTGGGACCGGGAGGAGGTCAAAGCGCTGCTCGATGCAGACGCCTACCCTCTCTTCGCTCGCCGCTTCGGCCTCGATCAACCCGCCAATTTCGAAGGCCAGTGGCACCTGCACGTATATCAGGACATCAGTACACTGGCCGGCGAGTTCTCCATGAGTGAGGCGCAGGCCACTGCGCTGCTCGATACCGCGCGCGCCACACTGTTTGCCGTGCGCCAAAAGCGCGTCCACCCCGGACGCGACGAAAAAATCCTCACTGCCTGGAACGGCCTGATGATCAAAGGCATGGCTGCGGCAGGCCGTCACTTGAATCAGCCCGGCCATATCGGCTCGGCACAGCGGGCGCTAGACTTTATCCAGGCGCATTTGTGGCGCGATGGCCGGTTATTGGCGGCTTATAAGGATGGCCAGGCAACGCTCCCGGCGTATCTGGATGATTACGTTTTCCTGATCGACGGCATCCTTGAACTGCTACAGGCGCGTTGGCGCGATGGCGATCTAAGCTTTGCCATCGCACTCGCCGAAGCGGTGCTTACGCACTTCGAAGATAAAAAGCAGGGTGGCTTTTTCTTCACCGCTGGCGACCATGAGAAGCTTATCCACCGCCCCAAACCACTAGGTGATGATGCCCTGCCATCCGGCAACGGAATCGCCGCGTTTGTGCTGGGACGGCTGGGCCATCTACTCGGTGAAACCCGTTATCTCGATGCCGCCGCACGCACGCTGAAGGCCGCTTGGCCTGCCGTGACGGAAATCCCCTACGCGCACAATGCGCTGCTACTGGCCGCGGAGGAATACCTGCAGCCGCCGCAAACAGTCATCCTGCGTGGCGCATTGGATGCAATGACTGAATGGCAGGCTATAGGCGGGCAGGACTACACCCCGCGCCGTCTTACCCTCGCCATTCCCACGGATGCGGCCGGCTTGCCGGGCACTCTCGCGCAATGCAAATCTCGTGACGGCGTTGTTGCCTATGTCTGCGATGGGCTCGCATGCAGCGCGCCGCTGGAGACGGCAGAGGCATTGCAGGCAGCGTTGTCTGCGAATCACTGAAATGAAAACGCTATTCAAAGCCATCCTGCTCAGCATGGCAATGCCTTTTACCGCAGTTGCTGCGCAACTCCTCGCGCAACAATCCTGGATTCCCGGCTGGCAGGATACCGCGCCGCTCACCACCCCGCGGGCGGGCGCCGCGGCGATTGAGGCCAATGGTGTGATATATGTCATCGGTGGTATTGATGGCAGGCGTTTTTTATTTTCCGCCGAATACGCCCGCATACAGCCGGACGGCTCTCTTGCTCCATGGCGCAACACCGCGCGCTTGAAAGAAGAGCGCGGCTTCTTTTCAGCGGTGCCGCACAACGGCTTTGTCTATGCCGTAGGCGGTGGCAATGGCCCCAACGGCAGCCATCTGCTGCGCTCCGTCGAGCGTGCGCGTATTTTGCCGGAGGGTGGCCTCGGCCCCTGGAAGAAGGAAAAACACGCGCTGGTCTCTCCCCGCCGTTGCGCCAAGCTGGCGATAGCGGGGCGCTATATTTATGCACTGGGCGGCTACAGCGGGGCATTGCTGGATACGGTGGAGCGGGCGGAGATCCTGCCGGATGGCAGTCTCGGCAAATGGACACTGGAGCCGCAACATCTTACCCTGCCGCGATATGTCCATGCCGTGACACAAACCAATGGCGCCATGTTCGCCATCGGCGGGCATGCGCTAAGCCAGGCTACTGGCCAGCCTGAGGTGGAATGGGCCACATTGAATGCTGGTGGGGCACCTCTGCAATGGCGGCAGGCACCTCCTTTGGCAACGGGGCGCTACGGCCTCTCGGCCATCACCCACGGCGCGCATGTATATGCGATAGGCGGCATCAACAATCTTGTCTATCTCGATAGCATCGAGAAAACCAGCGTCGCTGCGGATGGCGCGCTACAATCCTGGCAGGCCACTACACCACTACCGGCAAGCCGCGCCGACGCCGGCGTCGTGATATACAAGGACTGGGTTTACCTGCTCGGCGGCACCAACGCGAGCGGCTATTACAACACCGCTTCTTACGCCACCTTCAACGATGCGGGCGATATCGGTTTCCTCGGCATGGCAGAGGCCAGCAAGCAGCGGCAAAACACGGCGGCATCCGCACCCGCCGCCATCATCTCGCTGCCCAATGAAAGTGTGATCGCGGAGGTGATCGACACCGCGATGTATAGCTATCTGCGGGTGGACTCGCCCAATGGCGAGGAATGGCTGGCCGCCGCCAAGGGTGGATACACGGTCAACGCCCGCATCCGCTACAGCGACGGGGTACAAATAGCGAATTTTTACAGCAAAACCCTGCAACGACGCTTTGCCGCGATTCGCTTTGTGGGGAGAGTGGAAATCATGGATTCGCCTCATTAAACCATTGTGATAACTTATAGCCATGAAAAATTACATTGAAAAAATTCTCACTGCGCGCGTTTACGATGTGGCGCAGGAAACGCCGCTGGATCTGATGCGCACGCTGTCGCAGCGGCTGGGCAACCGGGTAATGCTCAAGCGCGAGGATCTGCAGCCAGTGTTTTCCTTCAAGCTGCGCGGCGCATACAACAAGATTGTGAATCTGCCGCCGGATTCGGCGCAAAACGGCGTGATCACAGCCTCGGCGGGCAATCATGCCCAAGGGGTAGCGCTGGCGTCGCGTAAGCTGGGCATCCCGGCGCTGATCGTCATGCCGCGCACCACCCCGGATATAAAAGTGGCCTCGGTGCGCAGTCTGGGCGCGACCATTGCGCTACATGGCGACACTTATGACGAGGCCTATCAACATGCGGCGCAGCTGGCCGAAGATAATGGCATGGTGTTTATTCACCCTTACGACGATCCTGATGTCATCGCCGGGCAAGGCACCATCGGGGTGGAGATCCTGCGCCAGCACACCGATCCTTTGCACGCGATTTTTATCCCTGTGGGCGGCGGCGGGTTGATTGCCGGTGTATCCGCGTATGTGAAATACCTCTGGCCGGAGATCAAGATCATCGGTGTCGAGCCGGAGGATGCGGCAAGCATGTACCAGGCGCTGCGCACCGGCGAGCGTGTGACGCTGGATCATGTAGGGATCTTCGCCGACGGTGTGGCTGTGCGGCAGGCGGGTGCCGAAACTTTCCGCATTGCACGCCAGTGCGTCGACGAAATCATCCTCGTCAGTACCGATGAGATCTGCGCCGCGATCAAGGATATCTTTGACGATACCCGTTCCATCGCCGAACCCGCCGGTGCGCTGGCAGTGGCAGGGCTAAAAAAGTATGTGGCGAGAGAGGGGCTGGAGAACAAAAATATGGTGGCTATCGACAGTGGCGCCAATATGAATTTTGACCGGCTGCGCCACATCGCGGAACGCGCCGAAGTGGGCGAACGCCACGAGGCGATTATCGCAGTGACGATCCCCGAGCGTCCCGGCAGCTTCCGGCAGTTTTGCGAATCCCTTGGGGAGCGCAGCATTACGGAATTCAACTATCGCTATTCCGACCCCAATCAGGCCCATGTGTTCGCGGGCATAAAGCTGGGCCACGGTGAAGCGGAGAAGAGCAGCATCATCGAACGGCTGCAGGCACAAGGTTATCCTGTGACCGACATGACGGACAACGAAGTGGCAAAGCTGCATGTGCGCTACATGGTGGGCGGACATCCCCCCGCCGTTGAGCACGAAGTCATCTACCGTTTCGAATTCCCGGAGCGGCCCGGTGCCCTGTTGCGGTTTCTCAACAAGATGGGGCAGCGCTGGAACATCAGCATGTTTCATTACCGCAATCACGGTGCGGCGTATGGACGGGTATTGGTGGGTGTTCAAGTGCCTCCTGAAGAGACGCCCAGCTTCCAGTCTTTTCTCGCAGAGGTGGGCTACGAGTACCAGGACGAAACAGAAAATCCTGCATACAAGCTATTTCTCAGTTAAGCTGATTTCCGCCCAAACAAAAAGGCCCGCATAAGCGGGCCTTTTTTTGCTGCCAGCCTAACCCAGGATTACTTCTTCTTGGGAGCGGCTTTCTTCTTGGGTGCTGCTTTCTTGGCTGGAGCAGCCTTCTTTTTAACAACTGCCTTTTTGGCAGGAGCTGCTTTCTTTGCAGGAGCTGCCTTTTTAGCAGGAGCTGCTTTCTTCACAGGAGCCGCCTTTTTGGCAGGCGCCACCTTCTTTTTAGCGGGCGCTGCTTTTTTAGCGGGCGCTGCTTTCTTCTTTACTGCGGCTTTTTTTACGGCCATTTTGCTTCCTCCATGTTGAATGTACATAAATGTACGGAGCTAAGTATAAACAAGTTTGCACAAACTTCTAAAGTGCTAACGCTCTTTATATCGTACTTTCAGTCAAATCACTTTAATTTTTTGTGAACTAATTCATTCCAATTTCAAAATATAATCCCAATCTTGCGCGCTTACAGGCATAACTGAGAGCCGACAGCCACGCTGCAGCAGCGGCATATTGTGCAATGCGGCATGCTCTTTGAGTTCACTGAGGCTGATAACGCGGCTGAAGGAAAGCGTATAACACACATCCACCATATACCACTGCGGACGCGCCGGATTGCTCTTCGGATCATAATGCGGATCGTTGGGATCGAAGGCCGTGAAGTCAGGATAGCCTTCCCTGACAATTTCAACAATGCCCGCGATGCCAGGTGTTTTGCAATTGGAGTGATAGAAAAATGCCTGGTCTCCCAGCTTCATCTGGTCACGCAGCATGTTGCGTGCCTGATAATTGCGCACGCCGTCCCAGTGCTCGGTCTGTTGCGGTCTATGGATGAGCATATCCAGGCTGAATGTGTCGGGTTCGGATTTCATGAGCCAGTAGTTCATGTCTTATCTCTTGATGTTGGAAGGTACAACCTGGCCTCGGTAGCTACTGCATAAAGCGGCACATCCCACTCGCAACTCTGCAACCCCTCCACTCGTTGAAAGTCATAGGCAATACCCAGCAGGCGAGGCTTGCGCCAGTGATGGCGGCGTCTGAGAAATGAAAAAGTCTGATCATAAAAACCACCGCCCATGCCGAGACGGTTGCCATGTTCATCGAAGGCGACCAGCGGTGTGAGAACAAGATCCAGTGCGCAGGCGGGCCTTCGGTTGCGGATTGACAGGCGTGGCTCGGGAATGCCAAAGCGATTGGGAATGAGCGGGTCGCCTTCAACATACGGCACAAACCACAGCCGGTTGGCGTGCAGGGTGTTTAGCACAGGCAGGTAACAGATCTTGCCCATGGCCCAGGCGCGCCGCATCAATGGCGTGGGGTCAAGCTCGCCGTTTTGGGGAAGATAGCAGGCGATATGGCGGCTGTGCTGAAAAATCTTGAAGCGGGCGACCCGGCGCGCCACCTGAAATGCAGCGGCATCACGCTCCGTTGTGCTGAGCGCGGCGCGCCTGGCGCGCATCTGTTTGCGTATTTCAGGTCTGGCCTGGGTGGCCGACGGGGTGGGATTCAAAGAGGCCACCGCAATTCTCGGTGTTATTGTTGATAAAGGAGGACATCCTCCGCCTGTGACGTTATGGGCCTTCGTTCTTGAACCAAAGGTTCAAGTGGGTACCTGTGCGATGTATCAGGCTTCCCGCTCGGAGGCGGGCATGCACACCAGCATCAAGCAAACAAGTTCCCGGGGTCCTAAATTAGGCTCAAGAAATGACCCAGCCCAGCACGGGCACCGCAGGGGATGTCCAAATTTGATTCTAACTGAAAACCATGGCTGGTGCCATGATTCTGAAAAGGGCGGCCGGACAAAAAGACAGGTTACAGTTCTATCTGCTTTCCGTTGACGAGGGCTGTGTCGATCTTGTTGCTCAGCAATTTTATCCGATGGGTGATCGACTGGGCATAATCATCCTTGTGGGATTTGCTTAGCAACAGCTCGTGTGCGATGTTCAGCGCCGCCATCACGGCCACGCGATCTGCACCGATCACCTTGCCGGTATCGCGTATTTCCTTCATTTTATCGTTCAAGTAGCGCGCCGAGGCAAGCAGCTCGTCGCGTTCGTCCTCTGGGCATGCCACGCGATACTCTTTATCCAGTACGCGAACATCCACCGCCACCATGTCACCACTCATGCGTCATACTCCATGGATTTGAAGCGCATGATCATGGATTCCACACGCGTGCTGGCCAACTCGGTTTTTTTTGCCAGTTCGGCGCGCTCCGCGGCCAGTTTGGCGTTCTGGCTGCGCAACAGGGTGTTTTCTTCTTTCAGGCGCTCGCATACCTGAATCAGCTCTTCAATACGAAATTCAAGGCTGCGCAGATCCTGCTCAATGGCGCGGGTTGAGTTGTCAGGTTTCACGGATTTCATGGTCATCAATAGTAGAATGGCTATTTAACAGGGTCAAGGCAAGTGTTTCGATACGGCGTGTACGATGATAGCATAGCGTATAACAATACGGAGCCACCCCATGTCTGCTGATATCCAACCCACCGATTTCGATCAAATCAATGAAGTGCTGCATCGTGTCGGATCCTCGGTCGATGCGGCCGAATGCCATGGCCTACTCAGCGGCCTGCTGTGCGCGCAGGATACAGTGGACAGCGCCGCATGGATATCCTATGTATTGGGCGGCACGCCGGATACGGAAGTCGCCTTGACGGAAGAAGGGAGGTCTCTGTTGAGCGCGCTGCTTGGGCGAGTGCTCGATCAACTGAACGACCCTGATTACGGTTTTGAGCCATTATTGCCCGACGACGACCAACCCCTCGCCATGCGTGCCGCCGCGCTGGCCGAGTGGTGTCAGAGTTTTCTGCTGGGGCTGAGCATGGGCGGCCTCAAAAACCTGGAGCAGGTACCCGAAGCCAGCGCCGAAATCATCAGGGACATGACAGAGATCACCCACATCGACACCGAAGACAGTGACGCATCCGCCGAAGACGAAGACGCCTTTATCGAAATCGTTGAATACGTCCGCATGGGCGTATTGCTGATCCGTGAAGAGCTGCGCGCCATAAAGCAGCCGCGCCCCGATGATGTCATCGTGCATTGAGAGCCTGCCTGTGAATAAATCCTCCTCAATGAATATCAAAGAATTCGCACAGCGCCGCGCACGTTTGATGCGCAAAATCGGCCATGACGGGGTTGCCATACTGCCCGCCGCGCCCCATGCGTTGCGCAACCGCGACAGCGAATACCCGTATCGTCCCGACAGCGATTTTTATTATCTGACGGGCTTTGCCGAGCCGGAGGCGGTGGCGGTGCTGGTGCCGGGACGCAAAGAAGGCGAATACATCCTGTTTTGCCGCGAGCGCGACCCGAAGATGGAGATATGGACCGGCGCCCGTGCGGGCCAGGAGGGCGCGCGCGCGCTGTATGGCGCCGACGAATCATTTCCCATCGGCGATATCGGCAAGGTGCTGCCCGGCCTGCTGGAAAACCGGCGGCGGGTCTTTTATGCAATGGGGCAACGGCAGGCCTTCGATCAACAGGTCATGGCATGGCTGAATCAGGTGCGCCACAAGGCGCGCACCGGCGTGCATGCCCCGGCGGAGTTTGTCGCATTGGAGCAGCCGCTGCACGAGATGCGCCTGTTCAAAAGCAAGGCCGAGATTAGCGCCATGCGTTACGCGGCCAAGGTGTCGGCGGCAGCCCACCGCCGCGCCATGCAGAGCTGCCGTCCGGGCATGATGGAATACCAGGTCGAGGCCGAGCTGCTGCATGAATTTGTGCGGGAGGGTTGCCGCTTTCCTGCCTACAGCTCCATCGTGGGCGGCGGCGGCAATGCCTGCACCCTGCACTACACAGACAACAACGCCAGCCTCAACGACGGCGATCTGCTGCTGATCGACGCAGGCGCGGAATTTGACTGTTACGCTGCCGATATCACACGCACCTTTCCGGTCAATGGCCGTTTCAGCCCCGAGCAAAAGGCCGTCTACGAAATTGTGCTGGCCGCCCAGTTTGCCGCCATCGACAAGGTGCGGCCGGGCAACCACTGGAACGAACCGCACGAGGCCGCGGTGCGCGTCCTGACCGAAGGATTGATAGAGCTGGGTCTGCTCAAAGGCAAGCCCAAGCAGCTCATCAAGGACGAAGCCCATCGCAGATTTTACATGCACCGCACCGGCCACTGGCTGGGCATGGATGTGCATGACGTAGGTGAATACAAGGTGGGTGGAAAATGGCGCGCGCTGGAAGCGGGCATGGTGCTAACTGTCGAGCCCGGCCTTTACATCCCGGCAGGAAGCAAGGGTGTACCGAAAAAATGGTGGAACATCGGTATCCGCATCGAGGATGACGTGCTGGTGACGAAGGACGGACACGAAGTGCTCACCGCCGCCGCACCCAAGACGGTCGCGGACATCGAAGCCCTCATGGCTCAACCGTCGGGCTGATCATCCATGTCCGCATCCACCGATTATGACATCCTGATCATCGGCGGCGGCATGGTGGGCGCGAGCCTTGCATGCGCGCTGGGCAATAGCACGTTGCGCATCGGCATCATTGAGGCCGTGCCGTTTAACGCATCCGCGCAGGTGCAGCCCAGTTACGATGACCGTACCCTGGCGCTCGCCTACGGATCGCGGCGCATCTTCGAGGGCATGGGTCTGTGGCCTGCGTTGGCCGGAGCTACCACCCCTATCAAAAAGATCCATGTCTCCGACCGCGGCCATTTCGGCGTCACGCACATCGACTGTGTGGATGAAGGTGTCGAGGCGCTGGGTTATGTCGTGGTGAGCCGAACGCTCGGCCAAACGCTCATGCAAGCGCTTCGCACCCTCCCCCATGTTGACCAGATCTGCCCGGCCCAGCTTGTCGCCATTACCACCAGCGCCGGCCACTCACAGGTGGTCGTGGACCAAAATGGCGGGCAGCGTACCCTCACCGCGCGCCTGGTAGTGGCGGCGGACGGCGGCAAATCGGCGGTGCGTGAACAGCTCAAGATTCCCACCCGCGCCTGGGATTACCACCAGACCGCCATCATCACCAACATCACGCCGCAGCGCCCGCACAACAACGTTGCCTACGAGCGCTTCACCTCCACCGGCCCCATCGCCATGCTGCCGATGAGCGATAACCGCTGCGCCGTGGTGTGGACAGTTTCCAGCGGCCAAGCTGACGCCATCATGAGCCTGTCCAATGAGACCTTCCTCTCAGGATTACAGCACGCCTTTGGCCACCGCCTGGGCAGATTGCAACAAACTGGCACGCGCCACGCTTACCCGCTGGTGTTGACCCGCGCGCTCGAACACGTGCGTCCACACCTTGCCGTGATCGGCAATGCCGCCCACACCCTGCACCCCATCGCAGGCCAAGGTTTCAATCTCGGCCTGCGCGATGCCGCTGCGCTTGCCCAGGTCATTGTCGAGGCGCAACGCGCCGGCCGCGACATCGGCAGCCTCGACGTGCTCAACCACTACGCTGCCTGGCGCCGCGCCGATCAGATGCGCGCCATTGCCTTCACCGACAGCCTGGTACGCATCTTCACCAACCCGCTTGCACCGTTCGCGCTGGGGCGCAACCTGGGATTACTGGCCGTGGACCTGCTGCCGCCGCTGAAACACCTGCTGGCGCGCCAGACCATGGGGCTGGTAGGCAAGCTGCCGAGATTAGCGAGGGGATTGGGGTTGTGAATTTGTATGGACTGCAATCTGCCCTGTGGGTACTGTCTGGCGTGTTTTGGCGCAGCAACGCAGGGATGATGTATTCACAGACAGGCCTTAAGGCATGGTGATACGAGGCATCACCATGCTCGGTCAATCATTCTTCGGGGTTTGAAGTAAGGGATGCGTTCTCATTCATTCAATGCACCCCCCAGCAAATTGCGCAGATTCGCCAGGTGCGCCTGGCCGCGTTCCTGGCGCTGCTGCGGATCAACCTCGATCCCTCTGCCTTCCCATACCAGATCCTCTGCCGGCAATTCTTTCAAAAACCGGCTAGGCTCGCAGGCGATCATCTCGCCGTAGCGTTTGCGCTGTCCGGCAAGGGTAAAGGTGAGTGTTTCACGGGCGCGGGTAATGCCAACATAAGCCAGCCGCCGCTCCTCTTCCACATTGCCGTCCTCGATGCTGGTGCGGTGCGGCAGCAGCTCCTCTTCCATGCCGATCAGAAAAACATGCGGAAACTCCAGTCCCTTGGCGGCATGCAATGTCATCAGGTGTACACAATCACTGGTGTTTTCGTCCTCGCCGCGATCCAGGATGTCCATCAGCGCCATATGCGAAACCAGATCTGCCAGGCTCTTTTCCTGCTGATTTTCACCAAAACCTTCGGACGGTTCGTGCAGGCGTTGCAACCAGGCGACCAGTTCGTTGACATTTTCCATGCGCCGCTCGGCGGTCTTGAGATCCTTGCAGGTGTCCTTGAGCCAGGTTTCGTAATCCATCGTGCGGATCATGTCCTTGACTGCGGCGATGGGGTCGCCACGCTTGGCACGATCCCCCAGATCCACCAGCCACTCAGAAAAATAGCGGATCTTGGTGACGGCACGCTCGGACAGATGCTGTTCCAGACCCAGCTCGAAACTCGCAGTCAGCAGACTGGTGCCGCGCGCACTGGCATAGTCGGCGAGTTTTTCCAGCGTGGTGGGGCCGATCTCGCGGCGCGGCGTGTTCACCACGCGCAGAAACGCGCTGTCATCGTCCTGATTCACCAGCAGGCGCAGGTAAGCCATGATGTCTTTGACTTCGGTGTGCGCGAAAAACGAGGTGCCGCCACTCAGAAAATAGGGGATGCGCTGTTCGCGCAGGATGCGCTCAAAGAGGCGAGACTGATGATTGCCGCGATAGAGAATCGCATAATCACGAAATTCGGTGCGGTGCTTGAACTTGTGGCTGACCAGTTCCGACACTACCCGCTCCGCCTCATGCTCGTCATTACGCGCCTGAATCACACGGATCTGCGAACCAAAACCCTTGTCGCTCCACAGCGCTTTCTCGAAGACATGGGGGTTGTTGGCGATCAGGTGATTGGCGGCCTTGAGGATGCAGCCAGTGGAGCGGTAATTCTGCTCCAGCTTGATCACCGTCAAACGCGGGAAATCGTTTTGCAACAGGGCGAGATTCTCCGGCTGCGCGCCACGCCAGGCATAGACGGATTGGTCATCATCACCCACCACGGTGAGCGCCCCGCGCGGACCGGTCAGCAGCCGCACCATGCGGTACTGGCTGGCATTGGTATCCTGATACTCATCCACCAGCAGATAGCGGATACGGTTTTGCCAGGCATCAAGGATTTCCGGATGGCTTGCGAACAGGGTCACCGGCTTTAAGATCAGGTCATCGAAATCCATGGCGTTATACGCCTTGAGGTGGCGCTCGTATTCGCCATAGATCGCCGCGGCGGCGGTCAGCATGGCATCACCACCCGCCAGCTCCAATGCCTGCTCTGGATTGACCAGCGTGCTTTTCCAGCGCGAGATTTGCCATTGAACTTTTTCTGTTTGTTCGCCGTCACCGGCCGCTCCCGGCATCCTGCCTCCTGCGGCACTAGCGCGTCCCTGCGCGTCGGAAAATCCTTTGTGCATCAGGTCGCGCAGCAGGGTGGCGGAGTCCTGCGCATCAAAAATCGAGAATCCCGGGCGGTATCCCAGCGCCTTGAGCTCGCGGCGGATGATGTTCAGCCCCAAGGTATGAAAGGTGGACACCATCAGTCCGCGGCTGTCCTTGCCGCCCAGCAGCTTGCCCGCGCGCTCTTTCATCTCGCGGGCGGCCTTGTTGGTAAATGTCACGGCGGCGATATGGCGCGGCGCGATGCCGCACTCCTGGATCAGATAGGCAATCTTTTGCGTAATAACGCGCGTCTTGCCGCTGCCCGCACCGGCGAGCACCAGCAACGGAGTATCAAGATGCCGCACGGCGGCACGCTGGCGGGGATTTAATTCGGACATTCAGGGATCATGGCGGCTTGGGAAAGGTGGTTATTGTAGCTGAACCAGGGCGTCACAGGGACGGTCACGCTTCATTTTTGGTTACGCGGCGCGATCTTCAAACCCTCAGCGAGCGGATATGCCACATGAATTCAACAGGCCTGATTCCACTGCTAGGCTGATGGCGTCCACGGCGGCAAGCTCTGCGCAGGCGCTGAAGAGAGCACTGCCTTTTCGAACCGCCGCTCTGGATCAGAGCGTAATTCAATGCCGTCGCCGTGGCTTCGCGACACCACATCACCATAAGCCAGCCACTGATCACCGCCCGGAGCAAGCAGCGTACAACCGCTATATCCAAGCGCTTTGGGTTTGCTAAATTCACCGGGATAGAGCTCAAGCTCGCCCCATATCTGCTGAAGCTGCCGGGCGTGCTCCTCATTCACGCGCCACGATGGATTGCGGCGCCCTGAATAAACCAGAGCGGTCGCAATCCATTGTTTGCCCTCATTACCGGATCTTGATGTGTCCATGCATAACCAGCATGAAGCCACAGAACTGCGTGTAGGGGCCACGATCCGCCGTCCGCGGATCAGGGATGATATGGCCGCTGTTATCCAGGTTAGTGACCGGCGTCCCGCCCGGCTTGTGTGACCATCGCATGTTGGGGCCTAGCCGGTACCAGTGGAAATCCCAACCGGGTGCGATCACCAATGCGACAAGGTGGCCCACTTTGGGGCAGGTGATGTTCTTGATCTTCTGCGGGATAAGCTCATCCTTTTGGGCCGCTCCCCAGACGTCTGGACAGGTCAAGGCGGCATACATGGCTCCTGCAGCGAGGCCGGGCTGCGCGAACGTGTCTGTTCGATAGTTGGTGGCGTAATTGTAGCAGTTGTTATTCCATTGCCGCGCTCCGCCATCATTCCACCAGGCGGGTTCGTAGATGGGCGCGCATGGACATTTCTTCAAAACCGGCCATCGCTCCTTCGACGGCATGTATGCTGCCTCCAGACGCCGGTAACGCTCAAGCTCCTTGGAAAGATATGTTTCGAAACCTGTACCAACCTTTAGCGCCTGGATGCGCTTTTTATCGGCAAAGATGAAATCTTCGAATGCTTCATCACCAACGCGGTGTGCGATATTCTCGCCCAGCAATTTACCGTTCAGCAGGCGAAACTGTTTTGGAAGTTTTTTTGAGCCGGCACCGATCTGTTCGATCACCAAGCCGCGATAACCAAGCGTATCTGCAGGTGCTCGTTGTTCGGCTCTTTTAAGTACCCGGGAGGGAAGTAATCGTTGGAGCGCTGCGCGGCTATCTGCATCATCAAGCTCGATGACCGGGTTTGGGCGGCCGCTAAAAATATCGATTGTTATTCGAAGTTTCATATCCTATCTCCTTTTGGTAGCGTATCTGCTTCTATCCTTATTCCCACATTTATAAGGAACCTCCAGCATGGATCGAGGCCCATTTCCGGGCGCCCTTCATAACATAGAGTAGGCTAGGCGCAGATGCAACATCCATTTTCACGGCTGGGCGCAATACGCTTCATTATCGCGGCCTGCGTGCAGGCCTGAAATATCCGGTATTGCCGTAATACGTTTCCTGCTCATTGTCAGGATCGAGGCCAGGCAAGCCGAGTATAGGCAGGGGGTGCAGATCCTTGGGCTGGCTCAGTGCCTCGCCAGTGGCGAACAGTTGCGCCACTGATGTATCAAGCCAGGCTAATTGCTCAGCCAATTCTTTGCAAAAGAAATCGTCGTCAACCGGCAGCAGTATGCAGTTGGCCGTCATGCCAACATAAGGCGCCAGGGCCTTTTCATACAGCGCATGACCAAAGGTGATGCACTGCAGCTTTGCGGCAAGCTCGTCGCGCCGTTCCCAGAACAACGTTTTCCAACGAAAGTCACGGATCAATTGCAGCAAGGATTTATCCGAAGAAACAACAATGGCTCCACCTTCATCAAACAATGAAAGCATATTTTCAATTGCCGAGCGGCGCCCCGGCTCAGCCGCGCCACAAAGACGCTGCCTGGCTGCAGGAATATGAATGGCATTAATCGCGGCCTTCGTTTTTGGAAATACAACCCATGTGAGAAATTGAAAAAAATCATGCCAATTTCCGGTCCGGGTTTGTATCTCGCCCGTGAAATAGATTCTCGGTGCATAATGCTCTTCAAAGCAGCCAGGCGCCGCGTCCTGCTTGACGATTTTTATCGGCTTACCCGTCGCGGTGAGAATCGGCTCGCCGTGGCCATCCAGCACGCGCTGATAATCATCCAGCCCAGGCCATGCATTTCTAAACGCCGAGAACACATCCGCCCATCGGCGCAAGGGCTCATAGAGGGGGGAGCGGGACGGAAACTCCGGGTCCCATGGTAACTGCGGGCTTGCGTTCATCATGATGTATTCAGGCGGGGTGTTGAATGCACGAAAAAATGGGACGCGCCAGCTTACCACGCCACCGGTCGCAACGGCTGCGATTCAAGCTGAGAGCCTGGACAAAAATCCCCGCCCGCTTGGTGACATGACAAAGACGGATGGGTAAAGCTCGGTATCTATGGACTCCACCGGCTTTCTACCCCACGGAGAAACCGGGCAAGTCTATTTGTTGCTAACATGGCTCGCAATACCTGAAATATTTTCCAATCCAGACATGAGTCCGAGCGAAGGTAAATTGTGAGGTATTACTCAGGCGGTGCGTTGTTGGGTTTTGTTGATTGATTGAAAGAGTTTTGTCCTGGCCTCAATGAAACAAAGCCCGGCATCAATGGGGCGGGGTACCTTCCCATTTTGCTATGATATCCCCCATGTCCAATCCCACTACCAGGTACAAACCCGCCGGCAAACCCGGCCTGGTCAGCCTCGCCCGCGCCCTTTCCAAGCTAGGCTTGGCCTCGCGCACAGTCGCGGTGAGCATGATCGAGGCAGGCCGGGTGAGGGTCGATGGGCGTGTTGTCATGGACCCGAACCTGCGCATCAATATGGAAAGGGCAAGGCTTGTTGTGGATGAAAAGCCGCTGGGAGAAGCCGCAAAACACTATCTGGCGGTGAACAAGCCGCGCGGCCTGGTGACCACCGCTCGCGACGAGCATGATCGGGCAACGGTCTATGAATGCCTGCCAGACGCCGGGGATGCCTGGCTCGCTCCGGTGGGCAGGCTGGACAAGGCCAGTGAGGGGCTGATCCTGTTCACTAATGACACTGCCTGGGCGCAGCGCATTCTGGACCCCGCCAGTCACTTGCCCAAAACCTATCACGTGCAGGTTAACAGGCGCCTGGAAGAGGCCGATCTCGCGCGCCTGCGGCAAGGGGTGACACTGGAAGACGGCACCGTGGCGCGCGCTGCGGCAGCGGGGCTGTTGCGCAGCGGTGAAAAAAATTGCTGGCTGGAAATCGTGCTCCACGAGGGGATAAACCGCCAGATTCGGCGCATGCTCGTGGCGATGGGCGCCGAAGTGCTGCGTCTGGTGCGAGTGGCCATCGGCCCAGTGACTCTGGGGGCGTTACCTAAGGGGCAAAACCGCCGGTTGACCGAACAGGAGCTATTGGCAATATCAGAAATGCTTGGCAAAACAAAACGTGGAGCACAAAAAAAATAGGCCCCGGCTTTGTCCACGCATGAGGCATGGAAAGACCGGAGCCCAAAAATTGCCCGGCTTGGGGGAGCCGGGCAAAGGGGGATTTCCGTCCTGGGAGGGGTAGGACGGAAAGGTGCAAAAATACTGCACTCCCTACCTGAGACAGTTGGATATCAGAAAAAGTTCGGAAATTTATGCAAAAAGTGCCCCTCAGCCCTGACTGCATTCACAACAAATTGATTTTTAATGTTATTTTTTCACAAAAAAATAAGGCCCCGGCGCCTTGAGGAAGGCTTCCGGGGCCAAAAACACCCGGCTTGGGGGAGCCGGGCATAGGGGGGCTTCCGTCCCGGGAGGGGGTGGGGCGGAAGAGTGCAAACGAATTGCACTTACTAAGTAAGATATGGGTTGCCGGAAAAAGTTCAAGGAGTTTTCATGGCCTTACCTTTTTACGTTACCAGGCCTCTTGCCAGCCGCACCTTGATGCCTCCATTCAGCACCGAGAGAGAAGTATCCAGCGCAAGGCGCGTTTGCCCCAGCAGCATCAGGTCATTGCATAGAATAGCGGCGTGCCAGCCGGGACACTTGGCGCGCAGCACGTTGCCAAGCTGGGCATACAGATTGCGCAGGTCCTTATTGCTGCTGACGCGGACACCATAAGGCGGGTTGGTGACAATCCAGCCGGTCCCGGCAGGCGGACTGACCGCCGAAACAGCCTGACACGTGAATTGGATATGCTGCGCCACTCCGGCGCGCCCGGCATTTTCCTGCGCCATGCGAATCGCGCCCGCATCGCGGTCGGAGGCCATGATCGGGGGCAACGCAACCCCGCTGCGGGGCTGGCATTCAGCCAGCAGTGCCGCCCAGCGTTTTTCGTCAAAGCCCGGCCAGTCCATGAAAGCGAAACGGCGGTTGCGGCCCGGCGGCAGCCCCAGCGCCAGCAGTGCCGCTTCAATCGGCAGGGTACCTGAGCCGCAAAATGGATCGAGCAAGGGGGAGGTGGTATCCCATCCCGAGGCAAGCAACATGGCGGCGGCCAGCGTTTCACGCAACGGGGCCTTGGCGACCGCCTGGCGGTAACCGCGGCGGTGGAGCAACTCGCCGGAGGAATCCATGCTCACAGTGCAGTGATCGTGAACCAGCCGCACCACTACCAATTGCGGCGGATTGTCCGCCTCCTCGTCACCCGGTTTCTGGCGGGAGACAGGCTGGCCCAACTGATCGGCAATGGCCCCAGCCACACGCTCGGCCACCGCATCGGCATGGTACAGCTTCGATTTGTGGCATGTGGCGCGGATCGCGACTGCCTGCCCTGGAACCAGATAGTTCGCCCAGTCCAGGCGGCTGGCCTTTTTGCGCAGCTCGGAAAAGGCCGCCGCGTTAAAATCGCCCAGGCGCACCAAAATCCGGCTGGCGGTGCGCAGATGAAGGTTGGCGCGGTACACGGCATCCAGCTCACCCTGAAAGGCAACACCGCCCGCTTCCGTGATAGGCGAGTTTGTGGCGTCGGGAAGCAGGTTCAGGTGATGCAGCTCCTGTGCGGTGAGCGCCTCCAGCCCTGGCGCGGTTACGGCAAAAAATGAATTCACGCAGTCTCTCTATTTTATCGTACTAAACTATTTTTCCCGCTACTCCGCGTAACGCAGGCCTTGCATAATAGCATCCCCGCAGCACCCGTCGCCCGCCGTTTTTAGGTTAAACTAGGCCTCTTTTCCCGGTAACTGTCCTTCCCCGTGCAACCTCAATTCGATGTCCTCTCTGCCGCGCTTGACGCGTGCATGCTTGCCGACCAACAGCCGTTGCGCCGCCGTCTTGACCGGCTACGCCGCGACCATGCCGCCGGGCGGTTGAGCCAAGGGGTTTATGCAGGTCTGAGCGCCGCGATAGACGTTTCGAGGGAGCGCCGCGCGCGGCGGCTGGCGGCCTTGCCGATCCCGGAATTCCCCGAAGATCTGCCCGTCAGCGAGCAGCGTGAAAAGATCGCCGCGGCAATCCGTGATCATCAGGTGGTGATTGTGTGCGGTGAGACAGGCTCCGGCAAGACCACGCAATTGCCCAAGATCTGCTTGTCCTTGGGCAGGGGAGCGGCGGGCTATATCGGCCACACCCAGCCGCGGCGCATCGCGGCACGCAGTGTGGCAATGCGCATCGCCAGCGAGCTGCACAGTGAGCTGGGTGGGCTGGTGGGCTACAAGGTGCGCTTTCACGATAAGACCGGCGACGCGGCTTGCATCAAACTGATGACCGACGGCATCCTGCTCGCCGAGACTCAGGGTGACCCAAGCCTTAGCCAGTACGATACCATTATCATTGACGAAGCCCACGAGCGTAGTCTCAACATCGACTTCCTGCTCGGTTATCTCAAGCAACTGCTGCCCAAGCGTCCCGATCTCAAGCTGATCATCACCTCGGCCACCATCGACCCGGAACGCTTTGCCCGGCACTTTACCGGCGCCCCCATCATCACGGTGAGCGGCCGCAGCTATCCAGTGGAGATGCGCTATCGCCCGCTGCTGGCCGAGAATGAAGACCAGCAGGACCGTGACGTGCAACAAGCGATACTCGACGCCGTGGACGAGCTATCACGCCTGGGGCCGGGCGACATCCTGATCTTCCTGAGCGGCGAGCGCGAGATCCGCGAGACGGCGGAAAACCTGCGCAAGCACCACCCACCCCACACTGAAATCCTGCCGCTCTATGCGCGCCTCAACGCCGCCGAACAAGAACAGGTGTTCCGCTCTCACACCGGACGGCGCATCGTGCTCGCCACTAACGTGGCCGAAACCTCGCTCACCGTGCCGGGCATCCGTTATGTCATCGACCCCGGCCAGGCGCGCGTCAGCCGCTACAATCCGCGCACCAAGGTGCAGCGCCTGCCCATCGAGCCTGTTTCGCAGGCGGCGGCGGATCAGCGCGCGGGCCGCTGCGGCCGCGTGAGCAGCGGCGTGTGCATCCGTCTTTACTCAGAACAGGACTATGAGCTGCGGTCACGCCACACCGATCCCGAAATCCGGCGCGCCAATCTGGCGCAGGTGATTTTGCAGATGAAGGCGCTGAAATTACACGAGATCGAGTACTTTCCATTCATGGACCCGCCTGATTCACGTCATATCAAGGACGGCTATCAGACGCTGATCGAACTGGGCGCGCTGGATGAGCGGCGCCACCTCACCGAACTGGGCCGTCAGCTTGCCAAGCTCCCGGCCGATCCGCGCATTGGACGCATGATCCTCGCGGCACGCGATGAACACTGTCTGAGCGAGGCCTTGATCGTCGCGGCCGCCTTGAGCATCGCCGATCCCCGCGAGCGCCCTTTGGAGTCGCAACAACAGGCCGATACCTGCCACCGTGTTTTTAGCGACGAGCGCTCGGATTTCCTGAGTTATCTCAGGCTGTGGGACGCCTATGAAGAACAGGCGCGCCACTTGTCCCAAGCCAAGCTGCGCCGCTGGTGTGCAGAGCGCTACCTGTCCTATGTGCGCATGCGCGAGTGGCGCGACATCCATACCCAGCTTTATACCGTGGCCAAGGAAATCGGCCTGCGCCTCAACGACATCCCTGCCGATTACGCCGCTCTCCATCGCGCGCTGCTGGCGGGACTGCTTGGCAATATCGCCGTCAAGGGCGACGATCGCGAATACCTGGGGGCGCGCAACACCAAGCTCACAATCTTTCCCGGCTCGGCACTCCACAAAAAGCCGCCCAAGTGGATCATGGCCGCGGAGCTGGTGGAGACCGCGCGCCTCTATGCCCGTACCGTGGCACGCATTGAACCCGAGTGGCTGGAGCGCGTCGGTGCGCACCTGTTGCGGCGCAGCTACTTCGAGCCGCACTGGGAAAAAGGCAGCACCCAGGTGGTGGCCTACGAGCGTATCGTTTTATTTGGCCTCACAGTAATTGAAAAACGGCGGATTGTCTTCGGCCCTATTGATCCAGTAACGGCGCGCGACATCTTCATCCGCGCCGCCTTGGTCGAGGGCGAGTACCGCACCAACGCGCCGTTCTTCACACACAATCGCGATTTGCTCACGGAAGTCGAGGCGCTGGAGCACAAACAACGGCGGCGTGATCTTGTCATCGACGAGCATCAGCTCTATGCGTTCTACGATGCGCGCATACCTGACGGGATCTACAACGGCCCGCTGTTCGAGCGCTGGCGCAAGGAGCAGGAGCGCACCCATCCGCGCCTGCTGTTCATGACCCGCGAAGACCTTATGAACGAGGGCGCAGTGGCCGCGAGCGCGGAGCAGTTTCCCGCGCATCTGGAGCTGCAAGGCCTGCGCTTGCAACTGGAATACCGCTTTGAACCAGGCCATGAAGAAGACGGCGTCACCGCTATCGTCCCCGTCCCGGTACTCAACCAGCTCCAGCCCGCCCATTTCGACTGGCTGGTGCCTGGGCTGCTGCGCGAAAAGGTCGCCGCCCTGCTCAAGTCCCTGCCGCAAGGGCTGCGCCGCCACTTCGTACCCGTGCCCAACTATGCCGATATCTGCCTGCAAACCCTCACGCCTGGCGCGCAAACACTGATTCAAGCCATCACCGCCATTCTGGGAAAAATCACAGGGATAGACATCCCCGCCGAGGCCTGGCGCGCGGACGCACTGCCCGCCCACCTGCGCATGAATTTCAAGGTAGTGGACGCCCAAGGCAAGGTCATCGCCATGGGGCGTGATCTGGCCGCCCTGCAACAAGGCCATCGCGCGCAGGCCCAGGCCGCGTTTGCCGAATTGCCGCGCAGCACCTACGGCCGCAGCGGGATTACCGCCTGGGACTTCGGCGAGTTGCCTGAGCAAATCGAATTTCAGCGCGACGGCCTGATCCTCATCGGCTACCCCGCTCTGGCCGAGGAAGGTGATGCCGTGGCATTGCGCCTCTTCGACACCCGCGAGGCCGCGCACCACGCCATGCAACGCGGTTTGCTGCGCCTGTATATGGCGCAACTGCCGCAACAAATCAAATACCTGGAAAAGAACCTGCCCGGCGTGCAAACCATGTGTCTGCACTATGTGACGCTCGGGCGTTGCGAGGAGCTCAAACAAGACCTGGTCACCGCCGCCGTCACACGCGCCTTCCTCGACGCCAGCCTGCCGCGCACCCAGCAAGCCTTCGAGCAGCGCAAGGAACAAGGCAAGGCGCGCCTGCCTGCTCTCGCCAATGAACTCTGCGCCTGCGTCCAGGCCGTACTTGCCGAATATGCGGCGATACAAAAAGGCCTCAAGGCCCCGCTACCCCCCGCCTGCCAGCCCGCATTGACCGACATCAAGGACCAGCTGCAACGCCTGATCTACCCAGGCTTCGTCACACGAATCTCGTGGCCACGCCTGCAACACCTGCCCCGCTACCTCAAGGCCATCCGCCTGCGTCTGGAAAAACTGCCGCGCAGCCCCGCGCGCGATCAACAGCTTCAAGGCGAACTTGCGCCCCTTTGGCAAACATATTGGCAACATGCTTCCACGACTATCCTGGAGGAATACCGTTGGCTGCTCGAAGAGCTACGGGTATCGCTGTTCGCGCAAGAGCTTAAAACAGCAGCGCCTGTCTCGGTGAAGCGGTTACAGAAAATGTGGCAAGAATTGCAATCGCGGAAGGCCTAATCCTTTTTCAGATTCTTTGTAGTCGCAAGGCTCAGTATCACCGACGTCGCCAAAATCGCCGCGACCACGCCCAGTGCAAGCAGCACAGGGATTTTATATAGCTCCACGATCAGCATCTTGACGCCAATGAAAATCAGCACCAACGCCAGGCCGTATTTGAGCAGATGAAAGCGATCGGCAACGTCGGCCAGCAGAAAATACATGGCACGCAGGCCGAGAATGGCGAAGATGTTCGAGGTAAACACGATAAACGGATCTTCCGTCACCGCGAAAATCGCCGGGATGCTGTCCACCGCGAATATCAAATCAGTGAACTCGATCAACATCAGCACCAGAAACAACGGCGTGGCATAGCGGATACCCTCCTTCACCACGAAGAATTTTTCCTCATGATATTCGTTGGTGATTTTCATGTGGCCGCGCATCCAGCGCAGCAAGGGATTTTTCTCCAGATCCGGCTTTGCGTCGGCGAAGAAAAACATCTTGATGCCGGTAAACAGCAGAAACAAGCCGAATAAATATAAAATCCAGTGGAATTTTGCGATCAGCATCGCACCCAGCAGGATCATCACCGCACGCATGATGATCGCCCCCAGCACGCCATAAAGCAGCACGCGGCGCTGGTATTCGGGGGGCACGGCAAAATAACTGAAAACCATCAGAAACACGAAGATATTATCTACCGCCAGCGATTTTTCGATCAGGTAACCAGTGAAAAACTCCAGTGCCTTTTGGTCGGCGATTTCCCGCCCCATCTGGCCATCGAGATACCACCACAGCGCGGCATTGAAGACCATCGCCAGAGAGACCCAGACAATAGACCACCCCAGCGCCTCCTTCACGGACACCTTGTGCGCACCCTTTCTGCCGAGCAGAAGTATATCCACCGCCAGCATCACCAGCACAAAGACAACAAAGCCCAGCCACATCCACCAGGAGCCGATTGTCTGCATTTCCATGCTATTTCACCTTGCTAGTAGCTTGTTGATTATTCGTTGAGACATCCGGGTTACGCGATGCTCCGCCAAAAATAGGCCGTGATTGATACAAAGTGCAACAATAACGTAATAACAGCATAAGTGAAAATCAATAATAACTATTTATTGCATAATCTATTACTTATGCATAATGCGGTGAGATGCACCCTTCAGCGAAATCGTAAGCAGGCGCTTACCGTACCTCACCAAATGTTGCCGCCACCCAGTCCCCCAGGTAATGGGTCATGACAATCACTGCAATGGCGATCGTCAGGTGCTCCATCACCACCTTGATTGGTTTTTCGCCCACTGCCCGCGCAATGGCATAACTCAGAATACAGATCAGACTTAATCCCCAGGCGACAGCGGCGATGATGGCGGCGGGCAAATCCAGCAGCAGGACAGGCACCAGGAAGGTAAGTGCAAACACGGCTTTCGACGCTAAGGTTGCCAGCGTCGCCTCCCATACCTGGCGCGTGGAGGATTTGTTTTTGTATTCCTCGGAGACATGCACGCCCAATGCGTCGGAGAAGGCATCCGCTATGGCTATGGTCAAAACTCCGCCCATCACCGCCAGCTTGGAATGAGTGCCTGCATGCAGGCCCACCATCAGCCCAACCGTAGTGATAACCCCGGAAATCAAGCCGAAAGTAAAACCTGCTTTTAGAGACTCTTTCAACGGCAAACTCCTCGGAACAAAGACGAACCGCCATATTACACGGCCACGCACACTGTGGTCTCGCACTTAAAAGACCAGCCGGAAACTGTGGCGACATTGCAAAAGGGGTAGCAAGACACCCTAAATCGGTCTACTATTCAATTTGGTGACGAGACACAGACACAAGCAGCCGCATCGAATGGGTCCGCCACAGCTTTATCGCCAGAACGATGCAATTACCAAGGATCACACTGTTAGCCATGGAATCGCTTAAACCACTGGATATCGTTGACGCTTACTTGGATGCGGCAATACATTTCGATTATGCGCGTGCCCGCACATATCTTGCCGATGAGGGCTTTCAGTATGTCGGGCCAATTAATCAGTTCCAGTCCGCCGACGAATTTATTGCTTATGCCGAACTGGCGTCGCCAATCGTACAGCGGGTGGTGTCACGCAAAGTTTTCGTCAACGGCAATGACGTTTGCCATATTTTCAACATCACGTCACAGATATCGGAAAAGCGTTCAAATACGCTGGTGCAATGGGCTAATGTCCAGGATGGCAAGATCAAATATCTAGAGATGATCTTTGATGCGCACGAATATAAAATGTTATATGTGCTGGATAAATAGCGCCGTAATACCGTGGTGGCGGCCCTGGCGAGATATCGCGCATCACCTCCTATTTCCGCTGCACAGGCACACCTGGCATGACAGAACGCGGGGCTTGGGTTGTTACAGGAGCGTTATACTGAAAAATCCATTCCGCATAGGACTTCTTTCCCGCCAGCGATTCCAAACCGATGGGAAAATTGGCGATCTTTAGAGATTTCTGTTTGCTTGAGCTGACAACGCCGGTGATACCACCATCAATTGCGCGGATTACACCCCACTCATGATCGCCTTTCCCCATTGGGTCCGCATACAGAGCACGTATGTGACGCTTGCTAGGAAAACGAGGGTCTCTCAGCAAATCGTTTAGCGAGCGCGGAAAGGTAAACGTATTAAGTTGTTTTCCGGCCTGATAATAGCTTTTTATTGCATTCTGATAGGCCAAGCCACGGAAAAGCAACTCCTTCTCTCTCTCGGCCTGCATAACCCGCGATGTGATGGTGGTTGCAACACCTGCCATCAGGCCGGTAATTACAACCGCAACCAGTACCATGACATAGGTAAATCCAGCCTGACTATTTCTTGTCGATCTCCCAGCTATTAATATCCTTGTTTTCATTTTCGCCACCCTCTTTACCATCCGCACCCAGAGACAAAATATCGTAGCCGCCATTATGGCCAGGAGCGTGATATTGATATGGATTTCCCCATGGATCATTTGGTACGTCTTTTTTAAGATAAGGCCCTGCCCACTTTTCATCACCTTCCGGTTTTACACGAAGTGCCGATAAACCCTGCTGTGTTGTTGGAAAGTGTCCGTTGTCGACAAAATAGGTGTCGAGAGCCGTCATGAAATTTTCAATCTGACTGCGCGCTGCCGATTGTTTTGCCGGATTGATACGTTGAAACAATGCAGGCCCTACCAACGCAGCCAACAATCCGATAATAACCAGAACTATCAGCAACTCCATCATGGTAAATCCCGAAGACCGTCTCATGCTCTTTTTCATAGATCAGCCCTTTAAATCAAGTCAAATTAAAATAAGAAACTACCATTCATTGTATGGCTCATCATTGGCGGATTTCCCGTCCGCTCCGCTTTTTATATCAATAATCCCCGTATCATCACGAACCTCACGCCATGTATCACTTCGTTCTGTTAATGGATCCACAGGGATGTTCCTAAGATAACGTTTTTCCATTAATTGCTTCATATCCTCGGGATAACTTCCCATATCCGAATAATAACTATCAATCGCTTTTCTCATTACCAACAAATCTTCCTTGAGTGCCGCCTCACGTCCGCGCTGTATGGAGCTGGTTACCATGGGCGCTGCAAGACTGGCAATAATGACAATCAAAACCAGCACCACCATCAGCTCCACCAAGGTAAAGCCGTGCTCTTTATGGACAACACCGCGGGGCATGTCACCAATCCTTGTAGAAGCTACCATCAATCGCCTTGCGACGGCTTGATGACCTTACATCGTAAACATCCGTCCCCCCCCACGATGTGGCATCAGGTGCATCCTGATATCCGCGCAGCACCCAATGCTCCAGTGATGGCCTATCTGATCCGGAGAATGGGTCGGCAGGGATACGGCGCAAGTATTTAATCTTCCCACCTTTGGCCTGATCAATACCCACGCCTTCAACCAATACCTGCAAAGTTTTCGGGTAACCATCTTCGCTAACGGCATTATTCGTTTTCGATATTTTTGCGGTTTCCCAATCAAGATGAAAACGGTCGATGGCACCACGCATATCACGCAGCGCTTGCCGTAATTCTATTTCCTTGTTGCGGCGCAACGTAATTTCCGCATAAGGCAAGGCAACAGCCGCGAGAATAGAAAGAATCACCAGCGTCACCAGCAACTCGACGAAGGTGACCCCGCGGACAAGTCGCTTTCTATCGTACAATGACACGTGAGGCATTTGACTGCGGACTAATAATGTCGCCCGCCGAATTTTTGACCGATGAGACACCATACGCCAGAGGGGAGACACCTGGCTTCAAGGCACGGAACCGAAGGATGGCCAGAACACCTTTCTCTTTCGAGATAGCATCATTTGAAAACCCAGCGCTTAAACGCACAGCATCTCCCGCCTCATTTTTGTCGGCCTGAAAAAACCCAACCTTGAATTCACCCGCGTCACCACCGGTAAATTCCAGCACTTTTGGATTGAATTGTATTTCCGTGGCAACCTCCCTGTTTTTCGCAAGATTGTCAAAAAGAAGCTGAATTTCCACCTCGCTTTGATTGATGGCCATATAGGCTGGCATAGAAAAACTGAGGGAGGGGGTTTGGATAACATTCCCCACACCAGCCGGCGTGATCGGCTGGTTAGACAATGGTGGTACCGCCGGATTTTCGTTAACAGGCGCCTGCGGGGACGCCTGAATCACCGCACTCTCCTTTATCTCAGCGGTTGATGGAGAAGCCAGACTCTGAAAAGGTGCTTGATCGAGATATTTATCTTCGGTACCAGAATAAAACTGGCGAGTTTCCTTGGCGGGCAGGTCCCAACCTCGCACAACACGCGGAGTGATCGTTAGCAATACGTCGGTGCGCCCCTTTGACGTATCGTAAGAACTAAATAGAGAACCTGCGGCGGGAATGTCGCCCAGCAATGGAATCCTAGCTATCGTTTTACGATCATCATCACGAATAAGACCACCCAAAATCGCCGTTTCACCATCGCGCAACAGCATAAAGGTTTCAGCATTCCGGGTTCCAATGCTGAATGCCGGTTCTGATGACGTTCCCAAATTAGCCCCCAGGGTGCTCACCTCCAAGCCAAGCTTTACAGATGATGAGTTATCCAGATTGATAGTCGGTTCGACGTTAAGCTTTATTCCGATGTCTTTGTAGTCGTAGGTAGTATTCACCTGCCCAGTCGTATTTATGATAGTTGAAACACGCAACGGAACGCGGTCACCAATGTGGATTTTTGCGGATTTTCCGTTCAAAACCCTTACCTTGGGATTGGCAAGCGTCCTGGCATCGACATCCTGTTTGAAAAAACGGAAGGTCGCTGAAGGAAGCGTAAGTAGTGAGGCCGTCTTAATCGCGTTGCCAATAGATCCACTCATGGATATGGCTGATGGAACCGATGCACCAATTTGATACGATCCAAGATCAAGGCCAAGACGCTCGGCCTTGGTGCGATTCATCTCCAGAATTTCCACTTCCAAAACTATTTCAGCGGGCTTTCTGTCGTTGACATCAATAATCCTTGCCACCTGCCTGATAACTTCCTCGGTATCACGGACAATCATCGTATTTAACTGTTCATTGACGATGATTTTCTTAACAGTCATTACACCTCTGAGGATATCCGCCACTTCCTTAGCCCGGATAGTTCTCAAATAAAAGGTACGCATCACATGGTCTTCGTATTGGCCACGCTTATCCTTCGAATCCGACACAACAATGATGGTGTTTTTGCTGATTTTTTTATAGAAGGTTTTGGTTGCGACATTAATTATGGCCAATGCCTGTTCAAAAGAAACATCCTTGGCAAATACAGTGACAGGGGCGATGGTCTTGATACCCTCATCAAATATAATATTTATGCCAAATGATTTTGCAACGAACTCAAAAACAGAGCGCATATCGGCTTGGCGGAAATTCAGCGAGATGGGGGATGTTGAGGCCAATGAGAATGTCTCAGAATCACGTTCTTTAATTTTTTTATTTTCAATATTGGCAAGGGCCTCTGATGACGCTTTGTGATCTGGATAGGTATCCATGGCCCTCTGGAATATGCGCTTCGCTTCATCGTCATTGCCCGCACCTTCTATCAGGATTCCCTCTTGATAAAGATTATTGGCCTCTCGTTTTGAAAGCGCCTTGTTCATCGCCTGCATTAGCCTTTCATCACCCGGAATTGCCGTCAAACCCTGCTGAAATTGAATAATTGATTCATCAATCTTATCCCGCTCCAAAAGCAGCATCCCCTGGTGGTAATAATAGTCTGCCGCCTTGAATTCCGCATTCCTAAGGCGTGATTTATACTCCACATTCCGTGGGTCATCGTTATAGGCCTTTCGGTATTCAATGACGGCGTTTATCCATTCCTGTTTATCTTCATACTTCTCCGCTTTTCTAATTGGCCCGGCACAAGCTGATACCAACAGGAACAATCCTGCCACCATGAAATAACATATTATTTTTTTTATCGAACTCATTCGACTCTATCTTTCAGTATCACTTGTTTCTTGAACCGCTTTTAATGCGGGTCCTCCCGATATCAGTATTTGAGCCGTCACATTTGTGATAGGGTCCCTCAGAGAAACGGAGTCGTTCGTTATTCTTTCAACAACAAATCGGTTGCCTGCCTTTTCTCCAGAAAAGACGAAATAGCGCTTGTCCATGTTCACCAAAAGCGCTTGGGCTTTTCCTGCACGCCAAATCGAACCAATATATTTAAAATTAGCAGCGTCCGACTGCGCCATCTCCTCTTCAAGTTGTTCAGGGGTTTGTTGCGGAATAGAAGGAGGCATATCGGCATTAGTTATTTGTTTAATATTTTTATTATCCGCCGCAATGGATGTGATCTCTCGAACAGGCTCGGAATCTTCTTCAAAAACCGGATAGAACAAGTCACGGCTAACCATAACACCTTGTTCCGCAGGCCCATTCAGATCTTTTATCAAAAAATCGGAAGCCCGGAATCCCTCTGCCATTGGCTCTCTTCCGGGAACTTCCCGTGAACTGGCCTGACCCCACGCCCCCCAATTCAATACATTGGCGACCATCAAGACAAAAGCCAGCACTAGAAATATTACATTGCGATGCCTGGTGGCAATTTCCTTGTAACGCTTCATTTTACTGTCTTGTGATACGTTACTAAGCGCAATTGCGCTTTAACCAAATCCTGCTGTCCTGCCAGGCGGCTTATCGAACCATCTCCAACAACTGTCCAGGTTGGCAGGCTACGAATATCAACAAGAAATTCACTCAGCCCCTGATAGTCTCCTTGTAATGCCAGCTCCATATAAAGCGGCGTATAACCATTCCTTTCCTTACCCTCATCGTAGGATTCGGAAATAATCGCTACTTTTCTATGTAGTGCTATGCTATCAATACTGTTAACAAGATCAGAGTGACCGGCAGGGCTATTAATTTTTTTATCAATAGACGAAAGTTGTTTTATAGCGCTCAAATACGCACTATAAATTTGCACATCACGCGTATCATCAATAATCCGCTTACGCTCGAGATTAACCGATTCCGAGAGGCTGTCGATATCCTCGTTTACAGGCATCCAATATCCGAAAAAAATTATAACGGCCAGGGTTATGGTGCATCCGCTGGCCGCCATCCCCGCCCTGGCCAAGGGATGACGTAGCGAATACAATATGTTTTCCGCAATAGGATGTATCGCCTTCATGAAAGACGCTCCCTTATCCGCAGATCGAACTGAACAATCTGTTTGTCGTTCAAAGTGCGCTGTGACTGTTTTGTTAGCAACACTTCATTGAAGCTTTGCTCTTTTTCAAGATTCCGCAAAAATTCGGTAAGTATTTTTGCACTGCCAGCCTCGGCTGTAATGCTAGCTTCCCTGGTATCTCCTTTGTAATGAAGCGTCACAAGATAGGCTTCGTCAGGAAGCAGGATCTCCATTTTTCTCAGGAATGCGGACAATGACCCTTTCCCGCCATTCGATATGGACGAAACAGCGGCGATACGCTGCTTTAACGTGACAAGCTCCTCCTGGCTGGGAAATGCTTTTGGAATACCCGCGACGTGCCTGTTTTTGAGCTTGGATAACTGATGCTCCAAGTCAAGTTTCGTCTGCTCTAACTGGGATGTTGGCATAGCCATCCAAGCTGCTAACAGCGCAGCCAGCAGCGCTGTCACCCATAAAATCGCCATTATCCGCGGTGCCATGCCTATGGATGACATCGCAAAATTCGTTACGATTTTCATCGCAATACCGCCGCCGAAAGAGCTGACACCATACTGTCCACAGCATTTCCCGGCACGCCTTGCTTAGATATAAATCCGATTCCACCGGCCACTCTGGTACATTTCCACGCCATGCGTTGATCCAGCAAGTCAGCGACGCCACAGATATCCTGGGTATTACCTATGACGTGTATGTTCTTTATGCTCCGTTCGTGAGCGGCGTGCGTATACATACGAATCATCTTTTCCGACTCGGCAGCGATTTCCTGGCATTCCCTCGCCCGCTCTGGCATGGTTTCACGCCAGCGCGAGCGGACAAAGCGTAATCGCCCTTGCGCGTCCGAAATAGACACTGTCCAGGCATCGCCATCCAGGGAAATAACAACCATACCGGCTCCCTCACAAGAGAAGCGCTCATAAAAACGGTTGGCGCGATAGCATGCCGCCATGTCAATGACCGTACTGATTACACCCGCAGCCCGGCATGCTTCTTTAAGGCACAGCAACCAATTCTGGTCGACGGCCATAGCCAACAAAAGGTGCTTGTTGTCATCCGCTCCAAAAGGCTGGCAACTGCATTCAATGGCGCGCCCCGCCAAATTCAACTCCTTGTTGAACCGCCAGCGTGCAAGCGCCATCTGCTCTTTTCTGGTTTTAGGGATGGCGTCCAGATCGAAGACACGCAAGCTCACCACCGGGTCAGGCAATGCAATCTGGATGGGAATATGCGACCTTTTGACTTCACCACATAGCTCGCCCAACAAGGATGAAAGGGCACTGCCTATCTCGGGTGTAGGGGTACCACTGAATAGAGTGAAAGGCAAATTGATCTGCTTGATCTGTTCGATATAGCTCGTTTGTTTTTTAGTAACAACGTGCGCGGCAGAAAGACGATTACGGCCGATGCCGATTCCAAACACGGCCTTAGCACGTGGCGTGATCCTGTCAAATAGATTATTCAACGAAAGTGACACGATTAATCTCTTTCAACGTCGCCTGGCCTGACAGCACCAGCGATAGCGCGGATTGACGCAAGGTGACCATGCCATTCTGCACCGCCGCCGCCTGCATCTCATTGATCGGACGCCGCTCTATGATCATCTGGCGGATGGACGGCGACAAAGCGAGAAACTCGGTAACGGCGGCACGGCCGCGATAACCCGTGCCGTGGCAGTAATCGCAGCCAGCGCCTTCGTACCATGCTTGATCTTTGTATTGGGCAGGATCGAGTCCGGACAGCTCCAGAAGAGCATCATCAACCGTGATTTGATGCTTGCATTTCGGGCAAATTATTCGTACCAGGCGTTGCGCCATGACACAATTGAGTGCCGATACAAAGTTATATGTATCCACCCCCATGTGGCTGAAACGCCCAAGCACATCAAACGCGCTGTTGGCGTGTACCGTTGTGAACACCAGGTGGCCCGTCAGCGCAGATTGCACGGCAATCTGCGCTGTTTCTCCATCGCGTATTTCACCCACCATGATCTTGTCAGGATCATGCCGCAGGATGGAACGCAGTCCCTTGGCAAAGGTAAGGTTTTTTTTTTCGTTTACCGCGATTTGCACGATACCGTGCAATTGATATTCGACCGGATCTTCTATTGTAATGATCTTTTCATCACCGGTATTCAATTCGCTGAGCGCCGCATACAGTGTGGTCGTTTTTCCACTGCCCGTGGGGCCGGTAATCAGCACCATGCCATAAGGCTCATGGATACTCTTGCGAAACTTTTTCAGTATTTCAGGTGCCATTCCCAGGCTTTCAAGACGTAGATTCTTCATCCCATCGGTGATGGATGATTTGTCCAGAATCCGAATCACCACATCCTCACCGAACACACTGGGCAGAATGGATACCCTGAAATCTATGTCGCGCGACCCAAAGCGCAACTTGAAGCGTCCGTCCTGCGGCACTCTTTTTTCGGCGATATCCAATTCCGCCATCACCTTGAGGCGCGACACCAACGCGCTCTGATGGCGCCGGTCTAGCGTATCGGTCGCGGGGTATAAAACACCGTCGATACGGTAATTGACGGAGATGCCTTTTTCGTAAGTCTCTATATGCACGTCACTGACACGCTTTTGAATGGCCGCCGACAGCATGCTGTTAATGAGCTTTATGACTGGGCTTGCGGCATCATCATTGGCCGCATCCAGTGATACATATTGCTCCTTGCCATCGTCACTCTCCTTGACGATGGCAAGCTTGAAATCCTCGGAGACGCCTTTCAGCACTTCGGCGTTGCCTTCGCTGCGCTTCAACACTGCGGCAATTGCTTGGGGACTGCTCGCGAATAAATTCACCTGTAAGCCGCTCAAACATTCCAGATGGTCTACCAAGCTAACATCACAAGGAGGAGCTACAACGACGCTCAGTCTCTCTCCGTCCCTTTGATAGGGGATGACCCCATGCTGGTAGGCGTGTGTTGCAGATATCAAGTTGTACAGCTCTGGCGAAATAACAAATCCCTCCAGATCAACATAGGGTAATCCGCACTGCTCGGCCAGCGCCTCGGCCAACTGTGTTGGAGTAATACGGCCTTCATCAAGTAATGCCTCACCCAGCCGGCCTTTTTTACCAGCCAGGACAGCATCTATCTGATGATGGCTGACATACTGCTTGTCCAGCAGGATTTCTCCCAGCCTCTGATAGTTGAAAGGATGTCTCATTTGACGATGTCCGCAATCTGAAAAATCGGCAAATACATCACGATGATCGTGCCACCAATCATGACGCCCATGATCAGCATCAATAAGGGTTCGATCAACGCTGTCATGCGGGCAAGTTTATTAGTCAATATTTCCTCATAGAACTGGGCGATTTCTTCCAGCATGGCATCAAGTCCACCCGAAGCCTCGCCCACCTCAATCATCTTTATCGCTGTTCCCGGCATGAGTTGTGTATTGTGCATAGCGAACGCCAGACTTTGCCCTCCCATCACCAAAGTTTCGGCCTGCGCCAACGCATGCGCCTTGGCGCGATTGGTAAGTGAATCCTGCGTTATGCGCATGGCCTCGACCAAAGGCGTACCGCCAGAGAGCAGGGTGGCAAGCGTCCGCACAAGTTGCACGATGGCGATATCCTGATGGATCTTTCCCAGTACAGGCAGGCGCCCCTTCAAATGATCCGCCCGCAGACGCCCTGCCTCGGTTTTACCCCAGGCATGGATGGCGAACCATCCGAGTGCGCCCAGCAATAACACTACCGGCAAATAAAAAGGCAGCTTATTCACTAAAGTAACGAGAATTTGTGTTGGCAACGGCAGCTCAGCGCCAAAATCGGTATACATCGCCACAAAACGCGGCATGACAAATAAAAACAGCACACCCAGTACCGTACCTAACACCAGCAACAAAAACACCGGATAGGTCATCGCATGTGATATGGTTTTCTGCAAACCAACCCGGCGCTTGAGATGGGCTTGATATTTCTCCAGAACAGTCGCCAGAACACCGGTTTTTTCGCCGGTCTTTATCGCAGAAACGTAAAGACCATCGAACACCTCGGGATGCCTGGAGCAGGCTTCGGAAAGAAGCGCGCCACCATGCACCTCTTCATCCACATGCCGCAAAAGACTGGCCAGCATTGGACTATCAGGACGATCCGCCGCTATTTTTAAGGCATCAGGTATTGTCAAACCAGCACGTATGAGTGCCACAAATTCCTGGTTAAATAGCAGAAACTCCTCCGCCTTGATGTGCTTCCGACGCAAGCTCAAGCCAGAGTTTTTTTGACGGATGTCTTGTACCAGCAGCCCCTTGGCCACCAATTCCTGGCGCAAAGCATCGCTCGAGGTGGCAACCCCCTCGCCCGCGGCCAAAACACCGCTTTCTGTCAAGGCGCTATAATGGTAAATAGGCATACAAATCAAATATCAATTTTTAGGCGCGCTCTCCAAGGCGGCTTCAATTGCCTGGGCAAACACTGCCGGGGGCTGCGCACCTATTATTTGTTTAACATCCACAAGCTTGTTGCCTTCAATGCGCCCAATGAAAAAGCTGGGAGTGCCGTCTATCCCAAGGCTTTGCCCATAAGACAGGTCTTTCTCGATTTTCTCCGCCTGCCTGGCATCCTTTAGGCAAGCCTGAAAAGAGGCCATATTAATGTTCATCTTTTTAGCAAGATCTTCATATAAAACGGCGCCAAGGCGATTTTGATTTGCAAACAAACTGTCGTGCATTTCCCAGTAGTTCTTCTGCTCACCCGCACAATTCGCAGCAATGGCCGCACTCTTTGCCTGGGGGTGAAAATCCAGCGGAAAATCACGAAAAATATGACGGACTTTACCGGTATCTATATATGCTTTCTTCACGCTGGGCAGAACCTGCGCATGAAACCTTCCGCAAAATGGGCACTGGTAATCCGAAAACTCAACAATTGCAATCGTGGCATTTTCACCACCCCTAACAGGAGCAGTGCTATCTAGCTCCATCGTCGTAATAGCAGGTTTCTGCTGCTCAGGTGCGGTGTTTTGCGCAGCCAGTAGCGCTTTCTTTATCATGCCTACATCATCACTAAGCGTAGCAATCTGCTTATTCATCTCTCCAAGTTTATTTAGGATTTCTTCATTTCCGGTATGCACTGGCGGATTTACCGAGCATGCGGCAAGAATGACACACGCCATTAGACCCAGAATTTTTCTCAAGATAACCCCCATAGAATGCGGTGCCAGCCATTAAAGGCTGTGCTGGCGTTGAAAGTCATGTAACCCGAGGGCAATAATAGTCCGTCAACATGACAATCTGATTACGTGAGGCGGCTGAATAATTTATGGCCTAGCAGCCAAGGGAGGAGGGGATAAAAAGGCGCGGTTCGCCCGGAATAAAAAGACTGCTAAAGATGTTTCACCAGAACTGCCAATTTCCGGAATAGATCACCCAGAGGCCAAGCAGGCCGTTGGTGATGGCATGTGAAAATACAGGAACCCAAAGATTAGCGCTGCGCTTGTATAGCCAGCCATAGGCAATCCCGGCAATGATGCCTGCCAGCCACAGATTATGCTCGATGCCAAAAAGTACCGAGGCAATAACAAATGACTTGATACTTATCTGATCTGGATTGATGCTAATAAAATTAGGGTTATCTATCCAGCGCATCACAAACGAACGCCAGAACAACTCCTCCATGATAGGCACTATCATAGCCGCGCCTATCAGACGAAATGCCACCAGCATCCAGTCAATTTCGCCACCTTCGGATACCGGATTGAATCCGCGCGACTGGCCGCCCATTGTCGCCCACGCTTGATCCAGGTTAATCCAGATCACAAAAACCACGACGCCAGTGACCCCGGCGGCGATCCAATCCCCCATCTTTACACCAGTTGGTCTGGCAAGCTCAGAATAATGGCGCCATAACCATAGCAACGCCAGAAACACCAACCCCACTTTGACAGGATATAGCCAGCGCAAATCCCAGCTTTTGATATACCCCATATCCTGCAAGGTAGACATGCCGGAGGCAATAGCCAAAAAGGCAATATAAATCGCAAAGGGGAAAATACGGCTAAAGGCAGGGCGCGAAACTTGACTCATGAATGCGTTCTATTAGAGTGGCGGTAAGGAATTATGCCACTCACTCCCCAGCGCTTTCTATCCCCCTTTGCCGGGGCCGGCTTGCTCCGTTTTCTGGCTATCAAGTTTAGCCTTATATTCTTGTAGCGTATTCTCAATTTCAACACGTTTAATTTGCGTAAAGGGCTCGGCCTGAATCAATGATCCCCAAACACCTTTTTTCTTGTACTTCTCCAGGATTTCCACATTAAGCTCGTAAAGCGCCAGGTTCTTCTTCTCGCACATATCAATCCTTTGAGACTGCTGGCTGATTTTCGCTTCAGCCTCTTTTACCTTATTATTATACTCATCGCCCTGCTTGATGCTAACCTGAAGGTTATTTTGTGCTGTTTGAACAGCCTCCTTATGCTTCAGCGTCAACTCTTCCAGACTCTGCTGGGTACTTTGCAGCTTGGCTACCAGAGACAAATTCTCCTGCTTAACAGCAACCAGTTCTTTTTCCACCTCACCCAAGCGAGCATCTTTTTTCCTGATTTCGCCCGTGGAAGTGCTTTTGATATTGCCGAGTTGACCACTCAATGCCTTCACTTTTTCGTTCAGGCCATTATTTTCTTGCTGCAGGGCGGCTTTTTCCTGCTCAAACGTCTGCATCATGAGGCGCATTTTTCTTTGCGCCTCGCGTTCTTTTTTATCACCGAAATCCGCGGCGGCATTTTCGGCCAACCCAAGACTGAATATTACGATCAGAAGCAATGCTCTATTACGGATCATGGCGTTCATCTCTTGCCTGGCCCCGGCTGTATTTCGTTGCGTTAAAAAATACACGGATCAAAATCTCACGTTCAAATCAAGTTGCATAACATCAATGGCAAGCGGCGGCCCAACTATCTGATCAGCGCTCAACCAGCGCAGGGTCAGCCAGGTATCGGTGGCAACACCGTAACTACCGCCCGCTATCCAGCCTTTGGCATTGGTACCACCGAGATGGAAATCAGAATCGGTAAAGGCATCCAATACGGCATCGCTTTCCAGGTGTTTATAACCACCAAACACCTGCCAGTCGTGGCGATGCTTGATTCTCGGCATGCCGACAGCGACCCTACCCATATACGCCTGATTTTGCTGGCCGACATCTCTCCCCGTACGCTGCAATATGTCTTCTTTTTTAAACCCAACATTCTTGACATAATCACCCGTCAGCGTGATGTGTACCGGGGAAAATGTGTATATATCAAGGTTGGCGGTTATATTCAATTCTTTGTATTCAGATGCAAGTGCATATCTACCACTGTTTTGAGTTTGTGAAATATCAAACAGGGTATTACCTTTCTGCATAAACTGCGGTGCGGTAAAATCCTGAGAAGGATCATTAGGTGCTTTTCTTTGACCGGTGATATTTTCATAGTCATAATAAGCCACGCCAAATCTCGCCCTGAACTGGCTTCGATTCCAATCGACCCCGGTCTGCGCACCGTATAACCATTTGTCCTTTTTCGACAACTCAATTTCCTGGAGCGGAAAAGCGCCTAGCGTCGAAAACCAAACCAGTTCGTTGCCGATGCGAGGCTTGAATTGCACGGCAGCGCCATCGAAGTTAAGATCCTCGTCCCACACCATGTCTGTGCCAAACCAAGGATTGGGTATTTTGCCACCCACCAATGTCAACCATTGATAGGGCTCCAGCTTGAGGTAGGCTTGATCAAGCATAAAGTTAAAACGATTGCCCATATTACCCAGTGTCTGGTTGGTTGAAACAGGATCATTGGCGCTACCGGTGGCCAAACGGAATGCTGCCGTGACGCCTTGCGTGACTTCGGCGAGCATGTTCAGCCTTGCCCGCAACCGTAAACGCTCCCGGTCATTAGTGGTATTCAGAAAGGGATTATCCGTATTACCCGGACCGCCAGCCCTGTTAATCTCTAGATAGTTTGGCAGAAGGTTAAAGTTATCGCTCTGGAACATATCATTCTGTGAGCGCAGGCGAAGATCGCCTTCCCACCTTATTTTCTGTGCCCACTCAGGGATTGCGCCGGGTTTTCCCCATTGTTCCCGTTTGGCCTGTGCTAGCACATCCTTCCGAATCTGCTCAGTCATTTCTTGCTTGACCGTTTCAGGCACGTAAGGCACACGCACGGTTTTCTTATCTACTACCTCTTCTTCCTGTGTTTCCGTTTCCGTGGGAGATTTCTCAATCTCGCGCATTAACTCCCCGGCCTTTTCCTTGGTAATCGCACCCTGTTCCACCAGGATTTGAATCAGTCCTTTGGTAGTTCCACGCAGCTTTTCAAGTTCCTCTTTTTCTCCAGCCCACGCAGATGGATTAAACAACGCGAGAGATAAGACGGTAACACCCAATTTTTTAATTGCCATTTCCAGGTTCTTCTCAACTGTGAATTTTTCATCGCGATTCTCACTCCAAAGGGGTGAGAGTCAACGGATAATGCGGCATATCTGCCGGCTTACAACAAACGTGAAGTGATGCGCAGCTTTACGGGTTGTGGCATTCCATCAGGGGGCGGTTCTTTCACCCGCGTAATTTCTTTCAGTGCTGTCCTTATCGCCTTATCTGTCTCCGGATTTCCGGAGGAACCGCCAAGATCAAAGCGCTCGATGCTGCCATCCTTATTGACCCAGACTTTTATGACAACCTTGTAGCTATCTTTGGAAAGAAGATCCTTATTCCTATCAAAAACATCCTGAATGCCTTTCTCTATCATTCCCGCATACCAGCCGTAGCGATTTCCGCCACCGCCATTGCCCCCACCGATGATGCTTCTTCCACCTTTGTTGGCACCCAAGCCAAAGGAATCCGAACCCGCCTGGCCATCGGCATCCAGCCCTAAATTATTGGCGGGCGGCGGTTCGTCTTGCTTGGCATTCTCAGGCTGATCCGGCGGAGGGGGCGTTTCCGGCTCGGGTATTTTTACCTCTTCTTTTTTCACCTCCGGCTCCGGCGGCTTTTCCTCTGGTTTCGGAGGAGGGGGTGGCGGCGGCTTTATCAAGGAGATCTCATGGATTACCTGTTTTTTATGACTATCGTCAGCGAAAATGATGTCTTTCAGAAAATAGATTACCGCCACAACAAAAAGCAGGATGAATGCCGCCGCCATCAGCTTGGGAGCCCAGCGGAACATAAACTTCTTGTCGGTACTCACAAGTAACTTCCCAACGAAATCGAACCTTGCATAGCGCTCTTATTTGACAATTTTCTGAGTAACCAAACCCAATTGCGTAATGTCGAGTTTGCCCATCAAATCCAGCACGTCAATCACCTTTTCATACTGAACCTTGGCGTCACCCTTGATGACCACGGGAAAACTTGGGTTGGATGCCTTGTAACTGCGCAACTGTGTTTCCAGCTCCGTCATCGTCACTGGATAGGTGTCGAGAAATACTTGCCCGGCATCGGTGATCGTAATCGCCTTGGTGGTCGGCTTAGCCAGACTGGGTGTGGCGCTGGCCTTGGGCAGATTGACCTTGATACCCTGCACCGATGCAGTGGTCATGATGATAAAAATCACCAGCAGCACATACGCCAAATCGAGCATGGGTGTGACGTTGATGTCGTCATACGGTTTATCTTCGGACTGCACTTGCATCGTCTTATTCCTTAGCCCTAGTTTCCGTAATTCTCAGCCAGCTTATGAACAAACTCATCGACGAACACATGCATATCTGCAGTGATATTCTTGATTTTGCTGATCAGGTAGTTGTAGCCAAACAGTGCTGGAATCGCCACGGCCAAGCCAGCCACAGTAGCCACCAGCGCCGCGGCAATACCGGGCGCGATGGCATTGACGTTGACATCGCCACTGGCGGCAATCGCGGCAAAGGTAATCATCACCCCCACCACAGTGCCGAGCAACCCAAGGAATGGCCCGCCACTGATGGCGATGGTGAGCAACACCATCTGGCTGGAGAGCTTCTGATTTTCCCTGACCAATGCCCCATCAAGGCTGGCGCGGATCGCACCGATCGCCTGCGGCGAGAGTGCCTTGCCTACCAGCTTGGGGTCAGTGTTGCCAAAGCGGTGTTTTATTTCCTGCACGCCTACATGGTAGATGCGGTATATCGGTGAGCTTTGGTAATGATCATGCCGCCCGAACAATGCCGCGGCAAACGGCGTCTCTTTATTGGCTTGATCATCCTGATCATCATCCCTGTCCAGCACACCTGGATCGGATGCGATTTTCTGGAATGACATGATGAATTTTTTATTATCCCTGGTCATTCTGCCGATGACGACAGCCTTGCTCACCATCACGATCCAGCTTATGACGGCCATCACCATCAAAATCGCAATCACCACCCAGCCATCGAGCGTGACGGATTGCAGGATTGTCTTAAAATAAGACGTGTTGCCGCCTTCAGTTTGTTCATCCGCGCCGTAGGAGATCAACTTCGCATCGACACCTTCCCCTTGCGCCGCTGCTTTAATCCAGTCCGCTGAACGGGCAACGTTTGATATCTGAACCTCGTCCATCTCACCGGTAAATGAGGTGCCCAGCGTGATGTTCCCGCCCAGTGGCGGCAGGGCGGCATCCACCGCTGCTGCCTCAACACCGTCAACATAAACAACCAGGCGTTTGCCGGCGCTTACCGCCACGTGGTGCCATGTACCCGGCGCCAGCGCGGCACGTTTTGTTTCCGCGCCGGGTATGCGCGCATACACTCCGGATTGATCCATGCCGATCACCAGGGATGACGCACCCTCTTGCTGTGAAAAGATCACAGCGTTCGCCTGCGGCGCGGCAGCCTTGATCCATGTGGAGAACGTGAAGCCCTTCTCCGCGGTAAAGTTGAGCGAAGGTGAGGCAGGGATGGTGATGCTGCTTGTGCCATTGAATGTTGCGCCCGCACCGATCAATGATGCAGCGGCTTCGCTCGCCGTGGACTGCGCCGCATTATTGGCATAGGCGGTTTGGTCTTTGGGTGCGCCCTGGCCGCCAAAATGATAGACGACGGCCTGATTAACATCGTAAGTGCCTTTGGCATCGTCGCCTGCGACCGCCTTTTCATTACCGTAATACAACCAAATGGCATCGGCGTTGGATTGCGCGGGCAACGTGGGCACCTGTACCCAGACCACGGCAAGCTCATTCAATCCATCAAATTTTTCGATGTGATATTTGAGCGGCGTTTTGTCATCGCCACTGACAAAACGCAGATCCGACCCGTCTTCCTTGCTGCTCAGAAAGTCGAAATTACCACTGTGCAAACGCACCAAGACCGGTACGGACGCCAAACCCTCCTTGATATTCACGCCGCTTTCCGTAGTGTTGATGGTTATCTTTTTGCGGAACGACCAATCGTCACTCCACCAGGCATGGGAAACACCTGGGACGAGCGTCATCAAACCCGCCAGCAATAAAAAAACGCGCGATATCTTTTTGTTGGATTGCAATTTCATGACATTATTTATTCGTGAATCCGGTTGATCGAAGGACGTCGCCCATGGCCCACCTCAACGGGGTGGGTATGCCTGAGAAAGGGGTACTTTACCTGCCGAATGTTGCAGAATTGTTAATAGCAAATGGTTTTATTAAATGAAGTACGCAACACGGGTTTTCACTGCGCTTAATCCAACCTTTACTATGGGTTGCTGGATTGTTTGCGATTATAGAATCGTACAAGGGTGCGTGGGACGCACACCCTACATTCATAATCAATCCCCAAATCCGATCACCTCCACCGTCAGGAAGGAAGGCCGGAAGGTGGTTTTCACCGGATTGGCAGCTGCCGCCGAGAGATCTTGGGTGGCCTTTTCGGCGATTTTGCTGGTGTTGGCACCGAGGTTGCTGACGCCGCTCAGGGTACCGGCCAATGCGCCGGTATCGCTTACAGGTACGCCGGTAGAGATACCGCCTACGCTAATGTTGTCCGCACCCACCACACGCAGAGCAGCAAGCGTGAGATTGCCGGCGGCGCGGATACCCGCATCACCCGCGTCCACCACACCTTCGGGCGCTATCAGATCGACATCGCCTGGCTTGATACCTTCTTTGCTGAGCAACGCACCGATTCCGCTGCCCGCCACCGAGTCGGTGATATCAAAAAAGAGTTTACCCGCTTTGTTCAATCTCAGCCGTGGCGGCGGTGTGGCGCTGGCGGTTTTTGAACCCTTGCCGGCGTCGATATCGCCCTTGTCGGACCAGATCAGAATATCGCCACCCGCCATGGTAAACACCCGTGACTGGTTGACCAGAAAATCGTCGCGCACGAAAGCGTTTACATTGCCGCCACGCACACTGACAATACCGAGGTTTGCGGCTGTTTTGTCTATACCCTTGGCAGTGGCCAGCCCCGCATTGACCAAGCCATGGGGCGCCAGCAAATCGATATCACCACCTTGTTCGGTTTTGATCTGGCTGAAATACAGCCTGATGTCCCCTTCAGGCTGCCCTGCGGAACCCTCGACGGATGGAAACAGGGTGGCAATGAGCGCTCTGCCATGGCTGTAGTTACGGTATTCCGGGCCTTTTTCATTGGCTGCGGCGCGGCCGGAAGATTTGAGTTCGGTGAAGAACACACGGTTGATGAGCGCGGCCTGTGACTCTTGCGGCAATGCCTTGAATTGAGCGAGTGCCGCATCCTCAGTGAGGCCCAAATCGCCACTCTGGCCACGCATGTAACTGGCAAGCTCGGGGATATAGTCACGCCCGCCTGTTGCCGCGCCGCGCGGCTCGAGGTAGCGCGCGGTGAATGCCGCGTAATCCGCCGGAGCGGACGCACCCGCGTAGACCAACACTGAGGCGCCCTGTTCCGGGAGAAAGGGGTTGTAGAGATTGCCCTTAGTGACGATACCACTGGAACTGCCCAGATCCACATCGCGCCCGGCAATCACCTCCACCCGTCCGGGACCGCTCATGGGGAGATCTTCGATGCCCGCGTTAAAAATAATTTTACCATCCGAATCATTGCGCTTGATCTGGAAGATGATATCGCGCCCGGCCTGAAGGCGGGTCACATCCGTATCGCGCAGGTTTTGCCCGGCGAGTGAAACATCTGCAATATCCACACCGGCACTGAGTAGCGCCCGCTTGGGCAGCACGGCAAATCGCTGATTGTTGAGGCCGGTGATACTCCCGGTTTGCGCATAGATTCGTACCGGCTCTGCGTCGTTACGATGCAGGATGGCGGGGTCGTGATAATCGAGACCTTCCTGGGTAGCCGCTGAAACCAGCGCCACGGTGTCCGGCTTACCCTGCGGCTGAAGCGGGTTTGGCAGGCGTGAATGCGCCACATCCGACATGTTGATCGTCGCTGTGTTACTGCTTAGATCGATCGACTTTTCCGCAAGCAAGGTCAAGTTGCCTTGTGGTGCCGGAAACAGCGCCAAAGGACCATGCAAGCTAATTCCTCCCTGCAGGGCCGACGCAGACAGCGTGCCAGGATAGATGTCAAACCCATGCACGGGCTTTTTTCCAAGGACGCTCTTCGTTCCTCCAAAGACGATCCGCGTACTCGCCGGATCACTGATGAGACGCACATCGCCGGAAAGCGAGGTCATTGCCACCTTGCTATCGGCAGTATAGGTAAAGAAGTAAGATTCTTTATTATTAGCGCGAACTCCAGCCAGATTGCCATCCGCTTGCGCCACGACGGTAGGGTTAAACACATGCTGCACCGCCAACTCACCGCCAGAGGTGACGTTATAGCTGCCATCACCCAGCGCCAGCAAGGTATATAAAGGCGTGGCATTGGCAAAACGCGCCGAACCCAGCGCACCATCGGCCTTGATGTCGCCCGTGCCCTTGCCGACATAGAAAATACCGCTGCGAATATCACCGCCCGCCGTCACGCTCAGGTTGCCGCCACCCTGTACTACCAGTTTGGATGGATCGGGGATCGAGCCACTGGCACCCGCCAGCCTGCCATTGGTGGGGATGACCGCCGAAAGGTTGTCAATATCACCGCCGGCTGTAATGAAAATATCGCCGCCACCCAGCGCGCCTATCCCCTGCTTGAACTGGCTAAACACTGGCCGCCAGGCGGGTTGTCTGTGAGTGCGGTTTACAGATGCCAATGTGCCGTCGGGATCGAGGCTGCCTTGGCGGAACAGCCAATCCGTGATGAGCTGTGGAGACGGCGCAGCCTTGATGTTGCCTTGCGCGGTGATGCGAATATCGCCGCCCGCTGTGGGATACGCAGCAGTAACTGCCGCAGCATCCAACCCCATGTGGGGAGGAGTGAAATCACCCAAAGGCCCCCCAGGCACACCCGCCGTGTAGATCACCGACTCCGCGCTGGTCAAGGTAACATCGCGCGCGGCGGCAACATCTATCGTCCCGTTGCCTGTGCGAACAATGGTTTTGTCGGCAAGCACAACATCACCCACCGTATCGTCTCCCGGAAGCTGCAAGGCCAGGGGATCCGCGCTGCCTTGATCCGCTCCTGCCACCAGGCGATAAGACCAGGAGTCTCCTGCTTGCAGCGATTTATTTGCGGCCACACCATCAAAGCCATCGCTGATCGATTTATCAAGCTTCAGGTCTCCTTGCGCGCGCAGGGTGAGTACACCAGGTTCGCCATTGAAGCGCCATCTGGAAAGATCCCAGTCCGCAGCAAGGGTCATATCACCGGGGCTGCGAATTTCCACACCTGCCCGCACATGAACGCCAGCATCACCGCCTTTACCGAGGCTCGCCTTGATGGCATCGGCGTTCTGCGCGAAACCCCTGGTATCGCTGAACAATTTATTGCTTGCCGCCGCAGCGGTGGCCACATTAGCCCCTGTCGCGGCAATGGTGGCGGCGTTGTATACCTTAACCCCTTCGATTACAACACTGGAGGCACTGGGGATGGCGATCTCCGTGCCTGCTTTGCGATTAACCGCGACATTATCATCTTTCAGATCATTGTCAGTGTCGATGCGCGGCGCACGCAGCAACACTGTGCCGCCTGTGCCTTTGACCCCGCCGGAAACATCAATGCTCGCACCTGATTCCAGGTTGATCTCGCCCGTGCTGGTTGCCAGCGTGACACTGCCGCCCTTTTTGTCCGCAGCCATGGCGCGGGCATCAAGCCTGCCGCCCTTATGCAGCATTACGTTTTTTTGCGCATACAAGCCTATTCTTCCGCCGGTGTCACCAGAGGCATCCACCGTACCTTTCACGTCTATCCTGCCGTCATCCGCGACGAGGCTGACCTGGTGCGCCTTGATGGTGTCGCCCTCTGCCACGGCAATGTCGCCACTGCGCACGCGGATGTTGCGCGCCTCGCCAAATTCGGCGGCGTTCAGGGTGTTGTTCAGCGCGCTAAAATCAGAAATCTTACCCGCATCCAGCGTGAACGCGCCATTGCGAGAGGCGCTGCCTGCGGCTCCCTTCAGGCTTCCTTCAATATTCGCCTGCCCTTGCGCTGCACGGAGCGTCAAACGGCCTGCATCGCTCTGCGCCGTGCCTGACACATCCACTAATGCGCCTGAATTGATATTCACATCACCGTGCTCCGAGACCAGCGTGACGCTGCCCCCGGCCGCATACGCGGCAACGTCGTCGAAACGCTTCACGAACCCAGGCGTATTGATTTGCGAACCTGCCACAAGGGTAACGCTGTCTGTTGCATCCGCGCCCTTGGCCGTCATGGTAACCACGCCCGTGGGGAGGTCGATCCGGCCTTGATGATTGATGCTCTTGCCCACAAAATCCAGGCGCCCGGCCAAGGCGGTGGCTTGTTCAAGATTCGCCACGGCGGCGGGCTGGGTGATATTCACTGCGCCAGTGGCCGTTATTGCCTGCCGGGCGCCGCTCGCCGCCGTAATGCGGGAAGACTCCAGGGCAAGATCGCCATCGACATCAAGTTTGCCGCGTCCCTGGGCGACGATCTCCTGCGCGGCAGCGAGCTTCACGCCACCATCAAAGCCTTTGATGGTAAAACCTTTGACGTCAACAAAACTGGCTTCCGTGTCGTCACTGCTCTGTGCGGTTTTGCCCTTGCCCAGCATCACCCGTTGCGCGTCGATATTCAGCTTGCCGGTGCCCAAGGCCACGGCCACGTCAGAGACCGTGTTGTTCGGGTTTGACAGCGAAACCGTTTCCGCGTGCAGCGTCGCTGTTTGCCCTTCGTTTTGATAACCTCCGAAACCCGCCGCTTCGATAGAAAGATTCTTCAGTGCCTTGCTGCCGAAATCGCCCCCGCCATAAATATCCACCGCGCTATAACTGCGCAGTGTCAGGCTGCCAAGGTTATTCAGCGCGGCAAGCTGCGCATTGGAAAACACCAACCCTTCCCGCACATCGCCCGCCTCACCCAGGCTGATGCGCTGCGCGCCCACGCTCAAAGCGCCCCCTGCACCCAATGCAAGCTCGCCCTCTGAACGGTTGTCACGCGTGGCGTCCAGTATCATGGACTTGTCTGCCCGCAGCACCGCACCGGACTCCACCACCAGATCACCGTGGCTGCGATCAACACTCTCGCGCGTTATCGCCACCGCTTCACCGGACGCCACGCGCAACAGCGCGCCATTGCCGTCCACATTGTCCTGCCCATCAATCACACCATCATGATTCACATCACCGCGATTGGTATCCGCATTGCCGATAACACCGTCTTTGTCGGTATCCCTGATCGTGAACCCGATGGCAATATCCTGGGGCTTGCCGGAAACGGCACCCTTGCCTTCCACTACACTGCCCGCCTTGACTCTGACTTCATCCTTGGCGGCCAATAAAATCTCAGGGCCGCTCAGCGCGCTGGATGCTGTGTTGGCTACCACAACCTGCCGCGCATCCGTGCGGATTTCCATGCCTTTTTCAGTGCGCTTGCGGGTACCGCCCAACAACAGGCTGGACGCACCGAATTTGTTCAGGCTGGCGGCATCAAGCTGCATGAAGCCCTCCAGGCCAGATGTGTCTGCTCCTGTCCCCACGATGGCCAGCCGGTCGGCGGTAATGTCCACTTCCGAGCCGTTACGCCCAGCGGCATGGCCGCCTTTCAGCACGCCATTCAGCGTTAAGGACTGGGTAGCGGCGATGGCGAGATTGCCTGCATCGCCGGGCAGCTGAATGCCCGGACTGTTGGCGAAGAATCCGCTCGCGGTGCTATCCAGATACTCCGATTGGGTGCGTGCGGATGCGCCAGGGCGCACGGCAAAACCCGATGTTCTGGCATCACGCAGGATATTGCCATCCAGGCCCACAGCCGCGTGGTAGCCTGACACAATGGTTGCGCCATCGGCCAATTTAAGGGTCTGGCCAGGCGTCATATCCTGATACCCTGAGATCGGTTTCACCAGAAAGGCGCCAGGCAACAAGGCATAACGGGCAGGCATCATGGCATAAAAGCCTGCCGGCAAACCCTCCACGCCGGATAGATAAACACTATCACCCGGCTTGATTCCATTGTTACCCTGATAATAATGACTGTCATAGGGTGCAAATTCAGGCGCACGTCCGGGTAGGATGGCGAAAGCATTACCCGCATTCGCCGCATCAAGCACGTCCTTGGATCCACCCGGCCCCGGAATGAATTCGTAGGCGTAAAGATCACCGCCGCCGGAGACATCCACTACGGCATTTTCTGAAACCGTGATCGCCTTGCCATCCAACTGGATACGTTTTTCAGGCGGCGCATCCAAGCGAAGATCGATGGATGCCAGCGGATAGAGATAATCGCTGCCGTTCAGATCGGTCTTGCCGAAGGGAATAATTTGGCCCTCCGCCGAAACCGACGTGATACTGCCATCGCCCAAGGTCAGCGTATCTTCCGCTGCCAGCGTGATGTCGCCCAGCGGCGCCTTGAGCACTCCTTGCTGCACAATGTTTGGCGCATTCACGGTCAGTTTGCCGCCTGCGGACAACACCGGGCTGGGTGCGCCTCCACTGAGAATCGTCACGCTGCCCGTTGGGTTATTTTCGACGGCCAGCCGGAATTGGCTCAAGGTAGTGGGATAAATCTGATCAGCCTGTAGCGTCAGGTTGCCGCCGGTGACAAGCGAGCCTTCCAGCGTGCGCGCGAGGAAATCGCTACCCTGCAACAAGCCCTTGAGCCGGATATCACCGGTGCTGGCCAAATTAACATTGCCAAAACCCTGTAGCGCAACATTGCCTTCCAGCTCAATCAGGCGTGCATTGACGCCTAACGTTGCACCGCCGCCCGATGATGCCGACTTCACATTCGAGCTATTGCCCACAGACACATAACTGGCCGCGAGATCAACCTTGGCATTTTCCTTCGCCGCAATCACCGGCGCATCGAGCGTGATGCTGCGCCGCAGCGCAAGGCTGACATCGCCATCAAATTCAATGGTGTTCCAGCTCTTCAAGGTGAGCTGATCAAAGCCGCCATCACGTACCGACTTTGCCGTAACGAAAGACTTCCCCTGAAGGGCGCTTGCCTCAGGCCCACGCATTTTGGCGGCGACATCCTGGCCGTACGTCAAACCCGGCGGCAACGACGCGCCATCCTCTTTCACCACCATCACGGGGGCGGACAGAACAAGTGAACCACCGCGCGCATGCTCCCCAGCGGCAGCACCCTTTAATGTGCCATCAAGCAATATGTTAGGCATGGCAAGATTAACAACACCCGCATCCCCGGCAATTGAGTCACGGCGATAGCTCACGCCAGCATTGCGTTGCTGAGGAATATCCAGCGTGGCACCGGCACCTGAAACATCCATCACCGAACCCGCCTCGGCGACAAGATATCCTGTTTGCGCGGCACTGACGTTAATCTCGCCGCCAGCCAGAACCTCGCCCTGAATCAACCCCTGGTTATTGGCCTGGGTTCTGGCGTAGCCCTGTGCCAATAAGCGGCTGTTGCCCCCCAGCCAAACGAAACGGTTAGGCTCGAACGTCCCGTCCACGGCATAGCCTTTTATATCCAGCAAAATCTTTCCGGCGGGCGCTTCCAGCGTACCAAAAAGGCTGATCTGACTGCCTGCACTGAGCGCAATCGTTCCCTCGGGATCGGTGCGCACCTGCGCGCCTTCCTCAACCGTAATAGCTCCCCACAAGGAACTTCCGGCGGCAAAGGTGATGGTGCCGGGCACACGCTGCTCTGGAAGCAATACCTGGCGTCGGCTGAAGCCACCAATATCAGCGTCGCTGTGGCGTGTCATAAAATCCGGCGCCAGTACCATGCTCTCGGCAAACGGGGCGACTTGCGTGCCACGGCTCACGGTAACACCCTCTCTGCCGGTAATGGTGTAGTCCTTGAAACCGCCGGATTGAAACACGCCGGGGTCAAGTAATAATGCACCGGGGACAGCGGAAGGCGTGCCGCCAATCTTTACGCTGGAGGTGCTGAGCGAAAGCGTGCCACCTTTGCCCACGGCGTTACCGCTGCTCAGTGCGTAGCCGTGCAGCTCGCCATCGAGATAGAGCATTGATTCCAAGCGATCAGATTTTATAAAAGAGCCGCTAGCCAAACTAAGGGTACCGGCGTTGCCTACCTGCAGCCGGTTATTGGGCTTCACCCAACCCCCGCCGGAGACATCCAGTACACTGCCGGAACTCAGCGCGACATCTGAAAAGGCACTTACTGAAATCGATCCGCCGTTGATCAGCAACGGGTCCGCGCCCGTTACCGGCGTAACCCAGGGTGAATCATTCACCCACAAACCACGGGCAGTAATGCTGGCGTCCGTGCCCACATTGACGCGAAAATCTTCCGCCTCCAACAGCTGGGCAGAGTCCGACGTACTCTTGCTTGCCAGCGTGATTTTGCCCGCCGGCACATCGATATCACCCAGGATATCCAGCTTTCTGCCGGTTAGGGTCAGCGAGGCGGTTTCTATCTTATCCTTCCCCTCCTCGTCCTTTCCAATGAGCCAACTGCTGGGCGCAAGACTGATCGACACGCCTTTAGGCACCTCGATACGCCCGTTGCTGTATACACCAATGCGGTTGAATCCCCCTGCTTGCAACACGTCGGTAGAGAGTGTCACGCGATTTCTGAAGCTTTCAGGCAAACCATCCGCCGTGAGTTCACCGAAAGTAAAACCGCCAGGCAGCAGGTTCTTTTGTATCGAAAAGAGCACATCAGGAGTCATGTAATCAGGCGTAGATGCTCCGGCCTGGCTGGCATCGCCCAGCGTAAACTGCCCGCCCAAGGGCAGCACGCCACTGCCGCGCTGGTGCACGCCTGCTGTTGCCTTGCCCGTCAATGTGCCATCCAGCGCCAGTCCGCGCGCAAGAAACGTCACCGCCCCGGCATTCTTGCCTTCATAATAGCCCTGCTCAAACCGGCTCAACGCGCCATCTTCACCAAAGGCACTCCAGGTGGAGGAGATCCCCCATTTTTTTGATTCCTTGGTAAAACTGGCAAAACCATCATAAATGATATCGGCTGGTGCATCGCCTATGTCATACACCCTGCCCTGCGACACAAGCTGTGTCGTCTTGCCTTGCCCGTCTCGATAACGCAGCCCACCCGCGGAGACATCGATCACGGCATTTTCACGCATCACAATATCGCCTGCGGACTCCAGCGACACCGTACCCCCTTCCGCGGTATGCTCCGCGACGGTTCTTCCCACCTGACTGGTATAACCGGAGACATCGGCAAGCGGTGTGCCTTTGCGAATATCAATCCACACCTTTTTGCCGCGCAACGCACTATCGCGCTGCATAGGTGAATCCTTCAGCTCATTACCACGCAGCTCCACCTCCATGAAGTTGCGCTCCATGGATACATCGACATCTTTCGTGCCGGATACATCAATGCGGCTGCCGGACGCCATATAAATCTTGCTTTCACCGGGCACGGGCATCAGCTGATCTTGCCGGGCAACAAGACTGACTTTTCCACCCGGCGCGACAATCGCGGCATTCTCCCTCATATCAATACTCTTGCCCGCCAGATCCACCGTGGACGGACTGAATCCCTGCCCGTCGAAATTGGTCGTGGCATCATTCGTCTCCGGCAACACATCGGTTACGCTATCCTCGCCCAGCACCAATGTGCCGGTGCGCTGCCCGACAGGAATCTTTGTCTTGTCACCGCCCGCCTTGGTATCGGCGGCCAGCAGCATGATCGAACCCTTTTGCCGCAACGACGTAGTGGCGGTAACCCGCCCCATCTGGTTTACCGCCAGCCCCGCCAAGGTAATATTGCCGCGCTCGGCGACAATCTGGCCAATATTGGTCACTTCACCGCCCAGCCCCGAGGCGTGCGGGTCAACTTCCACCAGCAACCCGGCAAAGCCACGCAGTGATGAACCCGCGGGGAGGTTATTGACCTGGGCATCGGACAACAGGCTCAGGTACACCTTGGCGCCGGCGGCAAGCACCGCCTGCCCTCCCGGCGCGGAGATGTTGCCATGATTTTCCACCTTGGGCGCCAGTATCATCACCACGCCGCCGGACGCTGAGGCGATTTTCGCGCCATTATCCACCCGGATGAAACTGGCGGAATATTCCACCCCGTTGCCATCTTCCCAGGTAAACACCGGGTTTGCGCCCGACGACTCGCCGTAAATACCGCCATTTTTGAAAACATCGTCGCTGATATTCAGTGCCGACGCCACCAGCGAGCTGGCATTCACCTGAGCATCCTTGCCGAAAATAATACCGTTCTGATTGATCAGATAAAGCTGGCCATTGGCTTTCAGGTTGCCAAGAATTTCGCTCGGCGACCCCTGCCAGATACGGTTCAGTGCCGCCGAACCGGCATCCGGCTGCCTGAATTCAACACTATTGCCGGCCCCGATATTGAAACTTTGCCAGTTCAGCACGACTCTTTGGTCAAGCTGATTGATAATCGCACTGACGCCGTCGCTGGAAAAATCGGCGCGGCCACTGCTCGCAAACGGCAGGTTGCCGATCAGATTCGTACCGCAGGCACCACCGCCACACGGCATCGGCAACTCCGCATGGACTGGAAATACGCACAACAAAACACCCGCCATCCCTGCAAACAACGCAGCATGCTTGCCGGCTCGGCCACGCTGGCCGCCCTTGCCCGCACGACGCGCCCGCGCGCCCTCCCACACCGGCACCATCACACCAAGCCGTGTACTGAAAACCAATCGGAACAAGTTTGCATTCATGTGCTGATACCTCGAAAAATAGAGCGTCCACCGCAAGTAGCAAGTAGGGTGCGTCGTACGCACCACAATCATTGGTGCGTACGACGCACCCTACAATCCGCTATTACTGGTTAAAATTCATACGCCATCCGAAAATGCACCCGCACATCCCCGGCCTTTGCGAAGGTTGCACTCTCGAACGGAACCGCCACATTGAGCGAGGCATTCCAGTAGCGCCAGCCTTTAAAACGTACGCCAACACCAGCGCTGGACAAACTGAAACGTGACAGCTGGCCAGGCAGGGGCTCGCTAACACGCAGCTTTGCGCCCTCCGCAAATCCGAGAAAATACAGATCGTCGAATTTCTTTGAAAATTTCGCGGCAACCGAGGGGCTGCGCAATTCCACGCTACCACGCACGCCGTTATCCGCCAATCGCTCAAACTCCAGATAACCGCGCACGCTTTCAACGCCGCCAACGCCGAATTGCTCATTGCTGATCAGGGGCTGCCCCGTCAATTGACCGTCGACCCTCGCGATCAGCCGCAGACCCAGCGGCAACTGCTGCACGCGCTGTAAACCGGCCTTCAGATACATATAGCTGGGCTTGGCGTTGTAGCGCTTGCATTCGAATTCGTTAACTTGCTGCCCGAAGCAGTCAATCCTGTTATCCGCAAGGCCGCGGACAGAAAAATTCAGCCCCACATCCGCCTGCGTCACGCCGCTGTCACCCTGGACGGTCGAGTTATACTGCACCGTAAATGGCAAATAGCTGATCGGGGTACGGATGGAATCCGCGCCGTGCAATGTTACGTTTTCCTTGAAATCCTTGTAATCGAATCCCAATGACAAGGAATGAAAAAAGCGATCGCGCTGCGGCAGCGGCAGAATGGCGCGCGCGCCAAAAATATCACCCTGACCCAGTACCGATATATTCCCCACCGCCGCCACATCACTGCGTGAACGCACGGCATACATCGCCAGCATTCTGTCGGAATCCGGCACCGGCAACAAATAAGACGCGGAAAACACACTAACTTCGCTAGTGTTTTCCGGCGCGGTCTGATACTGCACACTCAAGCTGTGCTCTCGCTGCCACAGATTGTCATAGCGCACCATGCCGACCATCCGCAATTGGCTGGTATTGCCGCTGTAACGGTTATTCAATTCCAGGCTTGCGTGCAGCGGCAGCTTGTCTTCAACCTTGAAATCAACTTCCACGGTACCAGGTGTTTTGCCCGGCCTGAGTATCGGCGTCACGCGCCGGTCCGCGCTGCGGTTGACTTGGCTCAAGCCTTTCTGCACATCCGGAAGATACAGCACCCCGCCTTGCGTCAGCGCTGGGAATTTTTCCAGTATCCGCCCCTGCGAATAGTAACGGGAGCCGACAACACGCACTTTCTCGACCTTGCTCTCCATTACGCGCAAACGCACAATTCGGTTATTCACATCCTGCTCGGGGATATCCACCAGCACAGTGGGATAACCTTCATCGCGATAGGCCTTCTCCAGATCAACGCGCGCCTTTTCCACATCCTCGATCTTTTTTGCCGTGCCCAAATGCGGATAAAGCACCTTCTCGATCATGATGGCAGGCAACACCGTATTGCCCTCCACACGGTATTCCATCACATCGAACACCACCGGCTGCTCTTCCGCCGGGGCCGGAACCTGGGCCTGCTCTTGCGCCATCGCCGGAAACCAGAAAAAAATGCTGGCGTACAACACCGCACAAAAAATACGCTTCATTGAGTGATATTCTGGTTTTATTTAAAGGAGGAATTTTCACACGGTAATGTTACAAATGAGTTAAAAGGAACAATAAAGAACGCTGAGCTTACAAGCCCCGAACTACATACAAATAAAAACCGGCTCTCTTCATTGCGAAAAGAGCCGGTCATTTACATCATACAACACGCTGACATTGCGTCAGGGCGCGGCATCACATTCACCACTACGCAGGCATTAAAGGCCCGTTTTTAGTAGAAACGCTGCAGCGGTTTGCACATATTTCCGCCGCGAGTCGCCTTGCTGACGTTGGGGTTGGTGGTAGGGTCATAGCTCACTGGCAGCGCCGCTGTCCAGGCCGAGGTGTTGAAGTCAGGATGACCACCGCGCTGAGCAAACAGGTCCATAAAGAGCTTGGCGGAACCAGACAATGCAGGAACCCCGTTGACGGCGGCATTACGGTATTGCATGGAAAGCTCCGCCGCAAAATCATAATTGCCTTCAACCAGATTGGCCTTGCTGGGTGCGACACCCGTGCCGGTAACGACAGGGTTGCCAGCCACCAGCTTATAATCACCCGCGCCATCCATATTGCGGAAGCTCCAGCCCGACTCCCTGCCCAGACTGTCCAAGGACAACACGCCCACCGCGCCGTAGCCGCCCGTGCCGAAATCGACACGGTAGAACTTGCCTTCTTCATCCCTAAAGGTATGCACGCCACCGGTGCTTGCCTTCTGCAAGCAATCGCGCACGTTGCCGGATGCGGAGTTTTCGATCACGGTATAACCCGCCGCGGGGTCGATCACAAAAGGATCCGCCGCCGTGCCTGAACCGCTTACAACACCGCTGGCACTATCAGTCATGCGTGCCGGCGCGGTATTGCCGCTGCCCGCTTTAGATTCTGTGGTGCAGGGGAAGTTGTTGAAGAACCAGTTATAGCTGGACTGGGTGCCCGAACCGGGCACCCGGCGGCACACCACCACCTGAGTACCGGCCGCGGGCGCCAGGCTGGATTTGACCTGCGTCCAATCCTGAATCAGGCCGGACAACATCCCGCCATAGGCGGCGCGGCTCAGATGTGTGCTGTTCGGCACGGCATTGGTCACCGCCAGGCCCATCACCAGCGTGTTGACGGGGAACGAAGTAAGCTTGGCAGCCTCACCGCTGCTTAGCTCGGAAAAGCCAAACTCCACATTAAAGGGGCCTTTAAACATATTGGGCGCCACGTCAGAGACACCAGCGTCCGGCACCTTGTTGTAACTGGCATTAGACAAGGGATTGGTGGGGTCAGCCGCCGTACCCGGATCCACACCCGCCTCGGCGCAACGGTAAATACCGGCATTCAGCACGCAACTGGCGGCATCCATCTTCAGCGTAGCTATGGCCTCGGCACGCGCCACGGGGTTCACGCCCCATACCGAACCACCCTTGGCACGATCCAGCAAGCGCACGGTTTTGCCCTTCAGTGCGGCGAATGCGGCGGGGATGCTGGCATCATTCTTGACCTGACCGAAGTAGGCACGGTACAACCTGCCATCATCGGTGAAGTCACCGGGGGTGCCGTTGTTGTCGTAATACGTGATGAAGCCCGGCTCAAATAGCTGGCCAGCCAGCGTGCCCAGGAAATTTTGCGGGGCCGAAGCACCCGACAGATACACGTAATCCTTGCCATTGACCAGGCCGATGGTCTGGGCATCATACGCACCCAGCGCCAGCGCCTGGCCAGAAACGCCCGCCAGTGCCAGGGCGCATGCAACATTCAGCTTATTCAATTTCATTACTCTGTTCCTCTCAATGTGGAAACAAAAAACCAGGCATCAGAAACCATTTAAGCCCACTCTGGCCTCTGCGGTGCACCGGCCAGAGTGGAACACATCAGGCCGACAAGCGGCGGCGGGCAACCGCGCCGATCATCAGCAGGCCGGCCGCCATCATCGCCCAGGTCTCCGCCTCAGGCACGGCAGCCACATACGTCAATGTGCCATCGTTGCCCAGCTGCCAGGCAGCATCGCCATAAGCATTGGCATATTTGTAATTAAAAACCGTGCCAGTATTGTTATTAGCCAAGGTATTTTCGGCAAGCAGATAAAAATTGAGTTTTTCGCCGATGTTTCCGGCAACATTCATTGCACCCGATCGTCCACCAAAATCATCACCCCAGCTTTTGCTGGCCAGCGCCGAGCCATCTGCAAGCGTGGCAATACTTGAACCGTTCACACCCACACCACCCGCATGCCCAGGCAGCACATTCACTGCACCGAGGAAGTTGTCTCCACCAGCTTGCGACCAGTTTCTGAAATCGGCATTAATCGGCATGTGCAGCGCATCGTTAGAGGTTATAAGAACGCGGTCGCGGCCACTGGAATCAACTGCTGCAACGTTCCAGCGCAAATTGGCAAAGTTTGCAGGCGCGGTGGCGCTCAGGAAACTCGTCAACAACGCATCCGGCCCAAAGCTCATGGAATAACCGGGGGTTTCCTTGGCAGCATTGATCACTGGCACGTTGGCCGAAGTGGCCCAGTCGTTCAGCGCGCCGCCCAGGTCACGGGTGTAAGAACGATCATCGGAAAAATCATCAGCCGTGCCCGCTATATCCCACACCGAGAAAAACAGCTCGCCATTGCCATTGAAAGCCAAGGTGGTACCACCGTTGGCAACCGTCGAGTTGGCGATCGTCGCGGCAGCAGGACCTGCAACCACAGCCAATGTAACAGCAACAGCCAATGCATTAATTTTCATGCTCATCCGTCCTCTCCTTAATTAAATATAGATAACCCACTCTTTCAACAACCACATTAACCCAAAAAATCCGCATCCCTGCCGCCATATCCCTATGGCATCTCCGTGCCCATGTCCATCGCAACCGCCAAGGATCATCCTTTATCACAAAACATCCCAGGATGATCGCCGGGCACATAATCTCAAAGGATTGTTACGTTTGTATGTTAAGTTCCCCGGCATCCATAGCCCGTTCGGACTATGGCCAATGAAACTTTGATTTATTTATGCCGACCATATACAGCCCCGTGAATATAAGGGCGGATTATTGCAGCAACATGAATAGAGGGGTGGTACGCATAGTCCGAACGGACTATTGACAAGATATGAAAATAAATAAACGAAGTGAGAAAAAGGTCCGCCGGGGCTGTTTAACCCTGATTAATGCATGAAATATTCGCCATCATCCGTTTTGCACAAGTAATACTCAAAAAAATCATCACCTACCCAGGTATCAGTCTCATCCTCAGGATCATCAAGGAATCCATCATCAATATCATCATTACGCTCATCATCCATCCCTGCATAAAGGTATCTGCGTTTCATGGTCCATCCTCCATTTAGTGAGCTATTTTTCATAAAATATAATCTGGGATTATTACAAATCGACTATTTTTTAAAAAAGCGCCAATAATTATGTAGGGCACGTCCCACGCACCCTGCGATTCAATTATGTTGGATAAGTCCGGCGGGCTAGAGAATATTCAACTCGATCGCCCTGGAAACCGCATGCCCCCTGGTTTGAACACCGAGCTTCCTGGTGATCTTGCATATGTGGTTTTTTACGGTAAACGGGCTAATGCCAAGTATGGCCGCGATGGCCCAGTTGCTCTTGCCAACCTGAATCCATTTCAACACCTCTCTCTCCCTGTCGGTTATGGCCACATCGCAGGATTTAACATCCCTGCCGCTGCCATGATCAACAACCACGGCACTCATCATGGCACGATGCAGATAAGGAACCAGCACCTCAAGCAGTCGAGCGTGGTGTGGACCCACATCTCCTGGTATGCGCATAAAGACGAAAAATGACATGCTATTCTCATTCGTGTCGTGCATGCCATGCGACACAAGATGATCTATGCCTTCCTTTTTCAGGATGGACATTCCATCCTCACCGAGCACGACACGGATGGAATTTTTATCCATCACTAATGGGCCAGGCACTTTTTTCCATGCGCCCATTAACTTGTTCATCATGCCATTGTCGCCGCACAACATGCCGTCAAATAATGTATCGCTCACGGAAGCCCCGCAGAACGTGTCTGTATAGGTCTTCTTTCCTGGCATGTCATGCAGAAACGATATCATTACTTCATGAGGAAATATGTTCTGCAACTCCCCGCGCGCCCAGATGAAAAATTGATTTTTGCTTTTGATGTGAAAGGAGGACTCAACGGCATCCATAACCGTTTTAAGCGCGACCCCATCGAGATCTATTGATTCATTCATGATAATTAACCGATCACATCTTTATCGCCACCTGGATTCCCGGCTTGGCCAGGAATGACGAACTTTAAAAGGTACTATTAATAAGCATTGCGATCCTTGAAAACCAGCAGAACGGTTTTCATTATGATTTTAACGTCAAGGTCCATGGACCAATGCCGTAAATAATCCAGGTCATAATCGATACGGAGCTTCATTTTTTCAAGCGTTTCCGTTTCGCCGCGCAACCCGTTTACCTGTGCCCATCCGGTGATGCCAGGCTTGACCTTGTGGCGCACCATATAGCCCTTGATCAATTTTCTGTAGATTTCATTGTGAGCCACTGCATGAGGGCGCGGCCCAACCACGCTCATCCTTCCCTGCAAGACATTGATAAATTGAGGCAGCTCATCCAGCGAGGTGCGCCGCAGGAATGCGCCAAAAGGGGTAATGCGTTTATCAGCACGGGTCGCCTGATTGACCTGATCCCCGTCTTCGCAGACCGTCATGCTGCGGAACTTGTAAACAACAATATCTTCGCCATCCAGCCCATACCTGCGTTGGCGAAACAGGATCGGGCCAGGCGAGCTTGACTTGACACCAATCGCCAGCAGCAGCATAAGGGGAGATAACACAGCCAGGGCCGCACCGGAGAATGCAATGTCAAACAATCGCTTCAACAAGCCGCTCAGGCCAAAAAATGGCGTTTCACACACCGACATGACAGGTATGCCATTGATCTCACCCATCCTGGCCTGGATCAGATCAAAAAAGGATATGTCTGGAACAAAGTACACAGACGCTGTCGTATCACGCAACCCATTCAGTAAGTTTACGATGCGGTCCTGCTTCACCATGGGCAGTGCTATATAAATCACATCAATCTTGTTATCCGAAACATAGCGCGCCATGTCTTCAAGACGCCCAAGAAGTTGATCGCTGCCTAACGCGCCCAGACGATCAATCGAGCGGTCATCAAAATACCCTTTCAAAGACATGCCCATCTGAGGGCTGCCGCTTATGCTTTGCGCAAGCCGCTGGCTTGCATCATTGGCCACTGCGATGACTGCTGAACGGGTATTGGTTTCCAACTCAAAGAATTTTAAAACGAGCAGGCGTGCCAAGCCATTTCCCAGCAAAATGACAAGGGGAACCGTAAAAAACCAGGTTAGCATCACACGCCTGGAAAACTCATCGGAATACTTTGTTGCATAGCCAAGAAACAGCATAATTCCAACCAGAAGAGTCCATGAAACAATCAGGCTACGGCTCCGATCCCATAGTCCACGATAACGCCAGGGCCGGCATACGTCGGACGGCTCAAAGATGACACACGAAATAAAAAAGGCAATCACTGCCAGAATAATGTGGGGGTTCTGCAAGGGTACGCCATAGGCATAAATAATTAGAAAAAGCGAAGCCACTATCAGAAGAGGGTCGATAAGATACTCAAGGAGTGCCAGATAGGGTGGCATGAATGCGTTGGCATTTACATGCAGTTTCTTGTTAGGCATGTCGACAAGATTCCCGTGATAGTGATTATTATGCTGTGCAATAACGGGTTTCATCGAGGCTTATCCTAAGCAATCAACACACATCCGAATCCTGATTCACCTGACACTGTAACCATAAAATATTAAATTTCTGTGAAAACGAGGCAGGTCAAAAAAATACTGCGTTTTTGCCCCTTCCTTTCAATGAAACGGCTATAAACCCGATACGCCTTTTTTTATAAAATCCGCGTCATTGGCCTTTTCATCAGCGGCATTCTTCGCTGCATTTTCCGGTCCTGGATTTACCGCCGCGGAAGGGTCCTTACTGTCTTCCTTGGCTGCGAATTTACCAAGCCATTCAATCTTGGCCTCGCTTCGCAGCCGCTTTACTTCATCATCAGCGAGCTTCCCGCGCCTCTGATTCAGAAGAAAGTTCTCGATCACGGGTGCGGCCTGGGCTTCGCTCAGCGGCTGGTTACGCATAGCCATCAGTATGGAGAGTGAAATATTGTTCGGTGCCTCAAATGCCATCACCTGCCCCTGCCGCATCTGGTACAGACGCGATAACATTTCCGCTGGCAACTGTTCCGCGGGCTTGACCAGCACGTCCGATTTCATCCGCACTTTTTTTGCCTCCAGCCATCCCGTCAGCTCCTCAAGCGTCTTCGAGCTCTTGATTTGAGCCTGAAGTTCAGCGGCAGGTATGTTCTTGTCGAGAAGGACTTCACGGATCTGATAGATGCGCCGATCAGCGAACAACTCGGGGTGCTTGTTGTAATAATCGCTAACTTCCTGTTTGCGGGGCGGCGTTGAATCTCTCCCCGCAACCTTGCCCATATACGCCTGCACCAGCACCTGGTGTTTGGCACGCTCCAGGGCTTGCATGACCTGAGGGTCGCGGTCCATTTTATCCGTGATGGCTTTTTGCACGATAAGCTGCTGGTTAACGAGTTGCTCCAGGGCCTGACGCGCGACCTTCTCGGTATTTTGGGTGGCGGCCTGCCCCAGCAACCCCAGCTCATAATTGAGCTGATGAACAGTGACCTCATCACCGTTGACTTTGGCGATTACCTGACTATCCTTGCCTGGCTTATCCTCACCGCCGCAACCGCTCAAGAGCACAGCAAGCAGGGTGACGGGTAAAATAATATTGCTATACATTGAAGAGAACGCCTTGCAAGTTTTACCAGAAGCTGGCTTGGAGATGGGCGTTCATTTTGGAGAGAATATATGACAATCAGATGAATATCTGACCGTGGACTAAAAAAACGTACAGCGGCTGGCCGGGATGTCCCAAAATAATGTAATGGACGCTTCCTTTCCAAAACGGCATCGAGGTGCCAAAGTAGTGGTGGCTGTATGACCACTAAACCAGAAAG
>LNFM01000412.1_pt1 | contig 106821 bp, 112 predicted proteins | sample 596031 | NCBI WGS metagenome assembly LNFM01 (sample SAMN04254537, study PRJNA301005) | activated carbon metagenome | isolation source: dual media filters at the Ann Arbor, Michigan drinking water treatment plant | place: USA: Ann Arbor
GCGTTGACGGGCGGACAGGAGTGTCCGCGCTCCGTTCGAGATTCTCCGCAACCGTCTTACCTGTGATCGTCATGCAATCGCCATGGATCAAACCATGCTCCAGCAAAATTCGCATCACTTCCGGAATGCCGCCCGCCTTGTGCAGATCGGTGGCAACGTACATTCCCGAAGGCTTGAGATCGCATAAAACCGGCACTTTCCGCCGAATCTCTTCGAAATCATCGATCTTCAGATCGACCTCAGCCGAATGTGCGATCGCGAGCAAGTGAAGGACGGCGTTTGTGGAACCACCGGTTGCCATGATGACGGCGATCGCGTTCTCAAATGCCTTTCGCGTCATGATCTGACGCGGCAAAAGCTGATTCTCGACCGCCGCCGCCAGGGCCGCGACGGAATCAAGCGTGCTCTGCACCTTCTCATCATCCTCAGCCGCCATCGTCGACGAGTACGGCAATCCCATTCCCATCGCCTCGATCGCCGAGGACATCGTATTCGCCGTATACATCCCGCCACACGAACCGGCGCCCGGACACGCGTGTTTTTCGACCGCCGTCAGAGCAGCGTCGTCGATCTTTCCGGCAAGATATTCGCCGACCGCTTCGAATGCGGAAACGACAGTCATGTCCTTGCCGTTCAAATGTCCGGCCTTGATCGTCCCGCCGTAAACGTAAATAGCCGGGATATTCAGCCTCGCGATCGCGATCATCCCGCCCGGCATATTCTTATCGCACCCGCCGATCACCAGCACGCCGTCCATCTGCTGGCCGTTGCAGACCGTCTCGATCGAATCGGCAATGACCTCACGCGAGATGAGCGAATATTTCATCCCGAGCGTTCCCATCGAAATCCCGTCCGAGATCGTGATCGTCCCAAAAACCTGCGGCATCAACCCGACCTTTCTCGCCTCATCCATCGCCGCATCAGCAAGCGTTTGCAGCCCGACATTACACGGCGTGATATTGCTGTACCCATTCGCGATCCCCACGATCGGCTTATCAAAATCATCATCCCCAAACCCAACCGCCCGCAGCATCGAGCGATTCGGCGCACGTTCGACGCCTGATGTAATTATTTTGCTTCTCGAATTATTTGGCATTTTTCATTAAATGCAGAAGCCCGCACGAAGTAAGGGCTCCCACTGCAATCGCGAACGTAACATCCCCGTCGGCGCCCTTACTTCGTGCGGGCTTCCGCAAATTCCCCTACGAACCAACCGCCGTCGATTCCCCTCGATGCAATTGCACACGCTTCTCAAACGCCTCACGCACTAACCTTACATCCTCTAAAAACACCGGCAATTCCTCCATCCGAAGCGCCTGCGGGCCATCGACCAATGCCTTATTCGGGAACGGATGAAAATCGACGAGGATCATGTTCGCTCCCGCGATCACGCCCTGGGCGGTGACGTGCATGATGTCGAGGATCGTGTCGGAGCTGCGCGAACGCGTGCCGACCGAGTGCGACGGATCGATGCAGACCGGCATACGCGTCAGGCGTTTGACGACGGGGATGTGGGCAAAATCGACCATGTTGCGGTGCGGGTCACCGATGTTGGTTTTCATACCGCGCAGGCCGAAGACGACCTTGTGATTGCCTTCGCTGGCGAGATATTCCGCCGCGTGGAGCGATTCGTCGAGCGTGATTCCGAAACCGCGTTTGAGCAAAACGGGAAACCGCTCCTGACGGCCGACGATCTTCAACAGCTCAAAATTCTGCGTATTTCGCGTTCCGATCTGCAGCATCACACCGGTCGGATCACCGGTCAGACGAAGAGCTTCAACGATCTCGTCAACGTGCGACTCATGTGTGACCTCCATCGAGATGACTTTGATGCCATATTTTCCCGCAAGCTCGAAAATATATTCCAGGCAGTTTTTCCCATGCCCCTGGAATGAATACGGCGACGTCCGCGGTTTATACGCACCCATTCGCGTACAAACCTGGCCGTTTTCCTGCAAACCCTTCATCATCGCCTCAACGCTCTCCGGCGAATCGACGGCACACAGCCCCGCAAAAACATTCAACGTATCCTGCCCAAAATTCACACCGTTGTAAGTGAAATTGCTCGGCCGATTGTCGTCCTTATGACGGCCCAGAATGCGGTATTCTTCAGAAACGCGGACCGCATGATCGACACCCGGAAAGCTTTTCATCTCATCCAGAGCCAGAGCCGCCGTGTTGCCGATCAGATAGATCTCCGTCAAAAGCTGCTCCCGCCCCTGCACCTTATGCACGCGAAATTCAATATTCGGAAGGTTAACTAAATGACTCTCCAGCCGCTGAAATTCGCGGGTTGATTCGTCAATATTTGGTTTTAATACTAGGATCATAAAGCTATTTCTTTGCGGCAGAGCCGCAGTAGACACTAGCCAGACGTGAAACGTCTGGTAAACATAGATCTTGAATTAACGCCCTGAAGGGGCGTGAGATTCGCACCGTCTTCCGCACCTTCAGTGCGGGGAATCTTTTCCGGGTGATCCAGACGTTTCACGTCTGGCTAGTTTCTTCGGGCCGCTTCACGGCCATCAAATCCGCGTTTATCTGCGGCGAAAGTTCCTCACGTCATGCCACACTACCCAACCGCGTCGTCGAATACCGTCCGAGAAACCTCACGCCCTCGGTCTGTTCGCCGATCTCGGTCAAGGCTCCGGTCAGGTCGCCTTCGATAGTGGGTACGTTGATGTCGAGGTAAAAGTTAAACTGCCCCGGCGAATTTCGGATCGGCAGGCTTTCGATCTTGGCGATATCGATATTGCGGCGAACAAGCGGCCGCAAGGCTCCATGCAAAGCTCCGGCTTCGTTTCTTAACTGGATAACGACCGATATCTTCGAGCCTGTATTTTCCTCGTTCGGCTTGGCCGAAAGCAAAGCAAAACGCGTGTAATTCTCGCCGTTATCCTCGAGATGCTCGCGCAGGATCTTCCCGCCATAGATCTCAGCCGCACGGCGTCCACCGATCCCCGCTCGCGTAACATCCCCGCTCTCGACCGCCCGCCGTACGCTGCCCGCCGTGTCATCAGCCGGGACGCTTTTCAAATGCGGATACGCGGCAAAGAATCTACGGCATTGAGCCAAGGCCGCCGGATGCGATTCGACCGTCTGGATAGTCTCCATCGTCGCGTCCTGACACGCGACCAGATAATGCGACACCGGCAGCACAACGTCGGCAATAATATGCAGCGAGCTGTCGAGCAAAAGGTCGACGCACCGATGGACCGAGCCGATCAGACTATTCTCAAGCGGAGCCAGGATAAGATCAGCCTTTCCGGCATCAATAGCCGTGAACAAATCTTCAAACGTCGGAAACGAAACGGTCACGCATTCTTCGCCGAGAATTCCGAGAGCTGCTTCCTCGCTAAACGTTCCGCGATCGCCGAGAAAGGCAACTCGCGATTTCCCGGTCAGCTTTGTGACTTCCGTCGCGGAAGCATCTGAATTTTCGAATGGTTTCAGATACGTTTTCTGTTGGAGCAGAAGCGATTCGTCGATGATCCGCTGAAAGATGTTATCAATACTGTGCTCGTCGAAAGGCCCCGTATTTTCCTGCCTCAACCGAGACAAAACCTCGCGTTCGCGGTTCGGATCGCACAATGAACGCTCATCATTCGTCTTCGCCGCCCCGACGCGCAGGGCGATCTCCGCCCGCTTATTCAAAAGCCGCAGCAGCTCACCATCGATAGCATCGATCTCAGCCCGAGGATTGTTAATTGTCGGTGCGGTCATAACAAAACGATAGAAGAGCTTTAACGCAAAGTCGCCAAGGGGCAAAGACGCAAAGGTGAGAATAAAACCAACTACTAATTTTCTTTCCCAACCTTTGCGTCTTTGCTTCTCTGCGACTTTGCGTTAAAAAACCCCTAAACTCCCCAAAGAAATTGTCCCGGATTGCTGTGCAAACTCTTATCGACGCCGGATTGCCAATCAGGTCGAGCCTTTGAGCAGATGTCGATCGCGATCACGTCTTCCAAAACCTCCGACGAATGCTCAACGCCCGGCGGGATGAACAGCATCTGGTTTGCACGAACCGTTACGTCTTCGTCTGGCAGACGAAACAACCACGCACCCTTCAGCACGAAGATGACTTCCTCCGACTCGTGCGAATGCAGCCCCGTGACCTCGCCCGCGTGAACCTCGACCTTGCCGATCGTCAGCGATTCACCGTGGGCGATCTTCCTAAAATACGACGAGCTAACCTCGTCACTTTCGACCTCGTTCAAATCAAATAATTTCATGATTCACCCCTACGAATCTTTGTGCTCTCCGTGTTCTTCCCTCCGAGCCCTCAGTGTTAAAACCATTCTTAAACACAAAGATCACGGAGGGAAGACACAAAGGACACAAAGTTAGTTCTTCGCCGTATTCACCAACGTATTCTGCGACAGCCACGGCATCATAGCTCTTAGCTTCGCACCGACCTCTTCGATCTGGTGGCGTTCGCCTTCGCTTTCGAGACGTTTGAAATTCTCCTTGCCGCTCTCGCATTCGCTCATCCATTCGTCGGCAAACTGGCCCGACTGGATCTCGCCGAGGATCTTCTTCATTTCGGCTTTGGTCGCATCCGTAACGATACGGCTGCCACGGGTTAGATCGCCGTATTCGGCCGTATTCGAAATAGAATAGCGCATGTTGCCGATGCCGCCTTCGTAAAGAAGGTCGACGATCAGCTTCATCTCGTGGAGGCACTCAAAATACGCCATCTCGGGCGAATATCCAGCCTCGGTCAGAGTCTCAAATCCCGCCTGGATAAGCGAAGTCAACCCGCCGCATAGCACCGCCTGCTCACCAAACAGGTCCGTTTCCGTCTCTTCCTTAAAGGTTGTCTCGATGATGCCGGCACGCCCGCCGCCGATCGCCGAAGCATACGCCATCGCCACCGCCGAAGCGTCACCCGACACGTCCTGATGAACCGCCATCAAACAGGGAACGCCGCGACCGCGAGCGTATTCGCTGCGAACGAGATGTCCCGGCCCTTTCGGAGCGACCATAAAAACATTTACGCCTGTAGGCGGCTCGATCTTCTTAAAATGAATGCCGAAACCATGTGCGAACGCCAGGTACTTGCCGTCTTTCAGTGCAGGTTCGATGTCGTTCTTGTAGATCGACGGCCCGAGTTCATCCGGCACTGCCATCATGATGACGTCAGCTTTTTCAGCGGCTTCGCGTGCAAAAGTGACTTCCAGCCCCGCTTCCTCAGCCTTTTTCCACGATTTGCTGTCAGCATGCAGCCCGACGATCACATCATGGCCGGACTCTTTCAAATTATTAGCATGCGCATGCCCCTGCGACCCGTATCCGATAACGGCGATCCGCTTTGATCTCAAAAGGTTATCGTCCGCGTCTTTGTCATAAAAAACTTTCATGTTTGTTGGTTTCCTCGTTTCGTTTCGTTATTCCGTCTCGTTAATATCGTTAGAAAATCAAGTTCGCCAAATGACCGTTTCCTGTCGCTGAAGGCGACAAAGACAATAGCCTGGGGTGAAGGCTCTGCGAAACCCCAGGTTTAGTTCGATCACTCGACCCGACCCTGAAGGGGTCGAACACGCATACTCGAATGTTGCTCCCCTTCAGGGAGCGTCAACGATTCTGACTCGTTCCTGGGGTTCCGCAAGGCTCCACCCCAGGCTATTATCTTTGTCGCTTTCAGCGACAGGAGGTTTTTCACGCCCCAGCCGCTACCGCGACCTCATCCGACATCAATCTCGACAGCCGATTGATCGCCACGCATCCGCTTCGCGTAACTTCGTTGACCGTCATCGGCCGCAGCATTTCTATGAATGTATCGACCTTGTCCATCGTCCCCGAAAGCTCCAGGATCATCCGGTCGTGAGAGATATCGACGACCTTGGCACGAAAGATCTCGACCAAACTCATCACTTCCTGCCGCTCGTCGCCGGATCTGACCGAGACGTCGATCAGTGCCATTTCGCGTTCGATGTGCGGCAAACTGGTCACAGCCTTCACCTCGCGAACGCGTGCGAGCCGCGAGCACTGCTTGATGATCTGCTCGACGGTTCGGTCGTCGCCGAGCGTAACAACGGTCGCCTTAGACCATTCCGGCTCCAGCGTTTTGCCGACCGTGATCGTCTCGATATTAAACCCGCGAGCCGAAAACAACCCCACGATCCGCGAAAGCTCCCCGGGCTGATTGGCAACGATGATCGATATTGTATGGCGCATAGATCAGTAGTCGGTAGTCGGTAGTCGGTAGTCAGTAATCGGAATTTCGCTTAACGTTAGCCTCTAACTAGTGACTACCGTCTACTGTCTACCGGCTACTTAAGGATCATGTTACGAGATGCCCCGCCGACCGGTACGATCGGGAACACATTCTCTTCCTTAGAAACAACGATGTCCCAGATGGTTACACCGTCAAAATCGAGCCCTTCCTGTAAAACCGCCTTCAGCTCGCCCGGTGTTCTCGCCCGCAAACCCTGTGCTCCGTAGGCCTCCGCGAGCTTTACAAAATCCGGCGAGATCGAGAGATCTACCTCAGAATACGCACGCTCGTAGAACATTTCCTGCCACTGGCGGACCATGCCGAGGTAGCCATTGTTCATGATGAGGACTTTGAGCGGCACTTTGTATTGGATCGCGGTGATGATCTCTTGGTTAGTCATCTGAAAACCCCCGTCACCAACGATCGCGACAACCTGTCGGTCGGGAACCGCGATCTGCGCTCCCATTGCCGCCGGCAGACCGAAACCCATCGTCCCCAAACCGCCACTGTTGATCCACTGACGATTTCGCTTAAACGGATAAAACTGCGCCGCCCACATCTGGTGCTGGCCGACATCCGAAACGATGATCGCATCGCCGTTCGTGACCTCGTGCAAAGTCTCGATGACCTGCTGCGGCTTGATCTCAAATTCGGAATACTCGCACGACAGTGGCACCGCCTTTTGCCATTCGCGGATCTCTCCCCACCAATCGCCGAGCCGTTCGCGGTGATTAGTTGCTCCTTTTGAGGTGAGCATTTCGGACATGATCTCAAGCGCGACACGAGCATCGGCAACGACCGGATACTGAGGCTTCCTTATCTTCCCGATATTCGAAGCGTCGATATCTATATGAACAACTTCAGCATTCGGAGCAAATTCCGCCAGCTTTCCAGTCACGCGGTCGTCGAATCGAACGCCGATCGCGACCAGCAGATCGCTCTCGGCGACCGCCATATTCGCCGTGTAAGTGCCATGCATTCCCAGCATCCCCAAACACTGTGCATGAGCCGTCGGAAATCCGCCCAGCCCCATCAAGGTCGGCGTCACCGGCACACCAAGCGCCTCGACAACCTTCCCCAAAGCGTCCGACGCACCACTCGTCACCACACCGCCGCCTACATAAAACACTGGCTTTTTAGCCGTCAGTATTCGCTCCAAAGCGACGCCCAGCATCTCGCGGTCACACGCAGGAGCGTCTACCTGAGCTGAGAGAAAATCCGTGCGGCTTTCGCGATATTCGCAAAGCTGAGCGGTCACGTCCTTCGGAATATCGATCACGACCGGCCCGGGTTTTCCGGTGCTGGCGAGATAGAACGCCTCATTCACGGCGTTCTCGAGATCCTCAACATTTCGTACGAGATAGCTGTGCTTGACGATCGGCAACGTGATACCAAACGTGTCGACCTCCTGAAATGCATCCGTCCCGATCACCGCCGTCGGAACCTGGCCGGTAATTACGACTAGCGGGATCGAATCCATATACGCATCCGCGATCCCCGTCACTGCATTCGTGGCTCCCGGCCCTGATGTGACAAGTGCAACGCCGACCTTCCCGGTCGCTCGTGCATAACCCTCAGCCGCGTGAACAGCTCCCTGCTCATGCCGAACGAGATAGTGCGTCACGGCCTCGCGATACCGCCACATTTCGTCGTAGATATGCAAAACGGCTCCGCCCGGCAGGCCGAAAACGGTATCGACGCCGTTGTCGACGAGAGCACGCATCAATATCTCAGCCCCGCGGATCGGTTCGACCGATATCGTCGGGACATGGACCTCGTTAGCAACGTTCTGAGCGATTGAAACAGCTTCTAACATATCGAAAACTTGCCTACTAAAACTGAAAGGCCATCATCCGTTCCTGCGATGATGACCCTACTAAACCCTAAACCGGCTAACTAGTCATCATTTTTCTCGTGGAAAAATAATGTCGTAGATAATTACAAATACCGGGAAACCAGCCGACCGAGGTCCTGCCACCGTTCGGCTTTCGGTGCCGTTTGATGACTTTGACTCGCCTTGATCTCGAAAGCTTTTCATTAGTAAATGTTTTGTTACGATGAGAATTATAATATCTATTTATCTAAAGTCAACCCTTTTCTCCGAGAATCGACAAAATTTCCAACTCAAGTGTGTTTTTCGGTCAAAAAACAAATCGTGGTAAGATTCGTACAGAGTTTTTAACGCCCTCACGTCTCGAAAGCTATGAAATATTGTCCGGTCTGCAGTGCACGCTACGATGAAGAGATAATCCGTTTTTGTACAAAAGACGGCACGCCGTTAGTCGACGACAAAAAGCCCAACTTCACCGCGATACCGAGCGAGACCGTGATCGACGATGCTGACGATGAGATCGGGCAGGAAACAGTCATAAGGCGAAAGCCGCTCGTTCCGCCCGACCAGCCGTTAACCTTTGATAGCGAGGGCCGCTCCGAGCGGATCGTTATCCCTACGTCGCAACCGGATGAGCGGCCGGGCGTTAGGGCGAGAACTGCGCAGGGCTACAACGTACCGCCGCCGCCGCCGAATACCGCAAAAACGGTGATGCTCACCATTCTCGGTACGCTTGCAGTGATTGGTGTGGGTATCGCGATATTTTGGATGCTCAGAAAAGATGCTCCCGCAAATGCGAATATAAACATCAATGCTAACCAGAACACGAACTTAAATACGAATCTTTCCTTTGATTCAAATTTTAATTTCAACGTAAATTCGAATACCAATTCAAACCTGAACACCAATTTCAACGTTCCGACGAACCTGAACACGAACGTCAATTCGAACGTGAATACGCGCCCAACGGCCACGCCGACGCCAAAGGCGAGCCCGACACCAACCCCGGCCCCATCCGCTTCGCCGACGCCCGCAAATACGGCAACGCCTCGTCCGACGGTCACACCTCGCCCGACAAATACTCAGCCAACACCCGTAGGCACCCCACGTACCGGCCCCAGGCCTCCGCCGCTGACCAACCGGCCCGGAAACGCCAATCAGTAGCGATCCTCGCTTTTCTGGATCGCTCTGCGGATTTGCTTATCGTCTCCCTTCACAAGCCTTCGGAGGCCGGAGGTGGCGGAGCTGCTGCGGGGGTTGCGGTGGCGGCGGTGAATATTTCAGCGCGGCGGATGTGGATAGGATAAGGTAATTCTGGGTAAATTTGACACACAAAATGCCCAAGATTTGCCGATCTTTCCTTAATGACTCAGATTCACAAACGTTAGCCGTTAACGCATCGAGATCGCCATTGCGACGGCGCGTCGCGGATCGACGACGCCCCAGCCCTGGCGGTCAACCTCGTAGTGCGGCAGGCGTTCGGCGGTCGTGATCAGTATGCGTTTGATTTGATTCGGTTGGAGTGACGGGTTCGCCTCGATCATCTGCGCGACGATCGACGAGACGATCGGAGCCGAGAAAGAGGTTCCGTCGACGTATTTATAGTGGCGCGTGATCACGTTTTCGCGTCGGATCTTTAGGACGATGATCTGGCGGATGCTATGTACGGGTCGGTCAAGAGCGGCGTCGAGTTCCGGGTCGATGCCGTTGTTTTCGCGGATGATCTGATGCAGCTTATCGTCCGCGGCCTTGTCGAGCGTCTCGAGCAGATCTGCCTGTTGGGCAGTCGGCGTATTTGGCAATATCGGAGCCGGAACCCATATTGACGACGCTATCACCTCAGGTTTCTGAAGCCCGTCGATAGTCGGCCCGTATGACGAACGGTACATACCGCGCTTTGCACGATTGATCGAATTATTATCATCCAAACCGCCGACCGCGATGCTCGAAGGTGCACTTGCCGGGGGAACAACCGGGTGATCCGGCAAATGGCCGGAATTTCCAACCGCACAAACAACCGTTATCCCGAGCTGCGAACACCGCTCGACCGCCTGCGACAGCGGGTCGTGCAGGTAGCTCAGCTCTTCGTCACCGCCGGCCGAGATATTTACCACACGGATGTTAAACTTCTCGCGGTTTTCGATCACCCACTCGAGTCCCTCGAGAATGTTCTCGTCGGTGATCCGCCCCGTACGGGCAAGTTTGATAAGCACCACGTCGGCCTCAGGAGCGATGCCGCGATAGAAACCGTTGGACAGCGACCCGTTTCCGGCGGCGACCACCGAGGTCATCATCCCGTGCCAACTCGCGACATCCGGCTGAAAAAGCGACGACAGATCTCCGTCTTTATCGATCAGGCTGCGATAAGCGAGTATCCTGTTTCGCGGTGTGGTCAGATCGACGTGCGGGTAAAAACCCGAGTCGAGAAACGCGATAGTCACGCCCTTTCCCGTAAACCGCTCATCCGCATCGAGCCGCAAAGGGGTCGAAAGCACATGCGAGCCGTCCTTCTGCATCGCGGCGTCGGCGACAATATGGTCCTTTGCCCGCTCAAAAAGCCGAATGCACCGGGCACACACAGCCTGAAACTCAGCCGTATTCGGTGCGTTTGCACAGATCAGCTTCGCAAGGTCCTCATCGACCGACAGCAGCGGAACGTATTCGTCCTGAGCCTCACGCGAACAAACAGGACAAACCTTCTCGCCCGCCGCAATATCGGCGATAGTACTCTCACGTGGAAAAGAAACAGATTCGTGCAGGGTCATTTTAGGCGTTTAAGTTTTTCATAATGAACAGTTAAAATCAATCCCGTCCTATGGCGAGAAAAAAGATCGGAATTGCACTTTCAGGCGGCGCTGCCCGCGGGTTTGCTCATGTCGGCGTGCTGAAGGTGCTGGTGGAGAACGACATACCCATCGATATGGTTGCCGGAACTTCGGCCGGTTCGATCATCGGTGGTGCAATTGCCTCCGGGATGAGCATAGACGAGATCGAGAAGATGGCTCGCAGCGTTGGCTGGACGGATATCGGTCGGCCGTCGCTGTCGCCGTTGGGACTATTGTCCAACGAACCGCTCGGACGCTATTTGGCAAGGCACTTTCCTGTCACGCGATTTGAGGAAATGCCGATCCCTTTCGCCGCGATCGCCTGTGATCTGCAAACAGGGGACGAGGTCGCACTGAAAGATAAAGGCGACGCGATCTTTGCCATTAAAGCAAGCTGCGCGGTGCCCGGCATCTTTACCCCTTCCACCGACGAAGATGATCGGATGCTGGTAGACGGCGGAGCAGTCAGGCCGCTGCCATGCAGCATTCTGACCAAGATGGGAGCCGACGTAATTATCGCAGTAGATGTACTTGCGTGCGGGTCGACCTTCCGTTCGAAGCCGCGAACCGCCCTCGGCGTGAGCATCCAGGCCGCAATGACGATCATCCGCACCGTATCCCGCAATCAGCACTACCGAGCCGACATCGTGATCAAACCCGAGATCGCCCACCTTCGGCCCGATGAGCTCAGCAAACGCGATGAGTTTATAAAACTTGGAGAGGATGCAGCTCTCGAGATGATCGAAAGTATCGGCTCATTGCTTTAGAATTTCACATCCATCGCCCTAACAAACGATAAATCAACGTTGTTTATTTGCAACAATCCTTGAAACCGTGCATCATAAAACTCGTTAATCCTGCTCTCGCGCATCAACGGTGATGCGCCCGATCTACACGGTTGATTAGCTGGCGTAAGGTAAGTTCGAGGGTTGGTTGGTTTTTTGGTTTGAAGTAGTTCTCTCGAGACTTTCGAAGGCCGGATCAGTTTCTTCTGAGTAATAAGTCCGACAATTCGATGCTTCTGTGAAGGGCCCGTCATTTCGGGTCGATAATATTTTAATGTCTATGAAACTGTATGTAGGTAATCTCTCGTTCCAGACTTCGAGTCAGGATCTAGAAGAGCTTTTTGCCGGTATCGGCACTGTTGAGTCGGCTAGCGTCGTCGAAGATCGCGAAACCGGTCGTTCGCGTGGTTTTGGTTTTGTCGAAATGGCAAATCAGGCTGACGGCGAAAAGGCGATCGCTGATCTTGATGGTCAGGAATTTGCTGGCCGCAATCTCAAGGTCAACGAAGCAAAACCGCGTGAAGACCGAGGCGGAAGCCGCGGCGGCGGTGGCGGTTATGGTGGTGGCGGTGGTTACGGTGGGGGTGGCGGCGGTGGCCGTCGTGAAAGCCGCTGGTAAATTGCCAAGTGGTCATAACAAAATGCCCGTGGAGTCTTCGACTTCACGGGCATTTTTTTGCTACCTAGTTTCGGGGATTCATAAAGCGGATATTACAAGAAGAACGACTGTCGACCAACTGCTAACAGCCTGTTCTCAGTCTCCAATACGACTCGCTAGAACGTATAGGTATTCGCCGTGATCAGTGTCTCAGCAATTCTCTGTCTTGCGGCAACCGTATTTACTGGTGAATTGTTCTTCGTAAATCGCTTTAGAGCCACGAGCAGCGTACGCATTTCGTCTCCGTCGGTCATGGCGGCGATGGCGTTTTTGGCTTTGGCTTCGACGCGTTGGATGGCGTCGTTGCAGTAGACCTGGGCCATATCGGCGTAGCGGTCGGCGTTTGACGAGCCTTGCAGCTTTTGGGCACGCAGGACGGCGGTTTCCATGGCGTAGGCTTCGATGATGATGTCGGCGGCATACATCAGGAGTTCCTGCTGTTTGTCGAGCTCGAGCATGTATTTCTGAGCCGCAGTTCCGACGACCATCAAGGCTGCTTTCTTGGCGTTTTGTGCTAATTTCAGCTCCATCGCGAGCGGTGAATCATCTTCGTCGAACGACATCTGCGAATTCAGGATCTCGTCCATCAGGGCTTTGGCTGCCGGGATCAAACCGATCTCGCCTTTCATCGCACGTTTGAGGAGCATGCCCGGGATGAGCAAACGGTTGATCTCGTTCGTTCCCTCGAAGATACGGTTGATGCGGGCATCGCGGTAGGCACGCTCGGCAGGGTAATCGGCCGTGTAACCGGCTCCGCCGTAGATCTGGACCATTTCGTCGACGACGTAATCGAGTACTTCGGAACAGAAAACCTTATTGATCGAGCTTTCAACCGCGTATTCCTCGATCGATTTGAGCTTGGTCTCATTGTCTGCATTGGTGCCGATCAGCGAATCGATCATGCCGACTGTGCGATAGGTCATCGATTCGCCAACCCATGTGCGGGTGGCCATTTCGGCGAGTTTGAACCGCATCGCTCCGAACGTCGAGATCGGCGTGTTGAACTGCTGCCGCTCATTCGCATAGCGGACCGAATCGTGGATCGCGAGCTTGCAGCCGCCGATCACCGAAGCTCCGAGTTTGAAGCGGCCGACGTTGAGAATGTTGAACGCGATCTTTGCACCATCGCCAACTTCGCCGATGATGTTGCCAACCGGAATTCGAGCATCGGACAGAATGATCGGTGTCGTGGACGAAGATTTAATGCCCATCTTGTGCTCTTCGGAGCCCGGGCGGCAGTTTTCACTGCGTTCGACCACGAAGGCGGAGAACTTTTTCTTCTCGCCGTCAACCTTGGCAAAGATGATGTAAACGTCGGCAAAACTGCCGTTCGTGATCCACATTTTTTCGCCGTTGAGGATCCATTCGGTGCCGTCTTCGCTCAGGCGTGCCGAGCATTTTGCACCGAGAGCGTCCGAACCAGAACCGGCTTCGGAGAGGCAATAGGCAGTGACTTTTTCGCCGGAAATGATCGGCGGTATCCATTTATGCTTCAGTTCCTCGGAACCAAAATAGAGTATCGGAAGCAACCCGATCGACGTCTGAGCACCAAAGCTCACGCCGAATCCCGAGCCGCGGCCCATCATCTCAGCCACGACCACGCCGGTCGTCTGGTCGAGCTCAAGCCCGCCGTATTCCTCAGGAATGGTCGCACCGAGCAGGCCAAGTTCGCCAGCTTTCGAGATCAACTCACGGGAGATCTCCCAGGCATGCTTCTCCATCGCGTCGATCTGCGGCAGCACCTCGTTGTCGATGAATTCCCGCGTAGTATCGCCGATCATCCGCTGCTCGTCCGACATATCCTCAGGCGTAAAAACCTCAGCCGGGACACGCTGCTCGATCAGGAACGAACCGCCTTTGATATATTCTTTCTGCATTTGTGCTTCCATGGTGTTCAATTGCTCCTCTGAATTTCGCTCTCGATATTGTACTGAATGAATACTCATTCAGTCAATGTTTTCTGGTCATCCTGAGTTGAAATCGTCTATAACTGTTGACTCAAGCTGCTATCTTTTCAATACGCTGATAGGCTGACCGATTTTTCAAACGCGAATCATACAGATCAACGGCCTGCTGAAGACGGAGCCATATCTCTGGAGACATGCCAAGAGCCAAACCGATCCGCTGAGCAAGATCAACACTAAGACGTGACCGTTCCTTTAGTAATTCTCCAATGGTACTACTTGAAACGCCCAAAACTCTCGCGAACTCGGCCTGTGACAATCCAATCTCCGGTAGTGTGTCTTCGCGAAGAATAGCTCCGGGGTGAGTAGGCCTTCGGTTTACTTCAATCTTCATAAAACCCCGACATTTTGTACTTACTACGCAGCGATTGCTTCTGGTTCATACTGCAAAACCATCAACTTCGACGGTTCGACAGCTAACATTTCATACGTGCGTCCATTGAGGTCGGCGAAATCGACCTCGAAGGCCTCACCGTCGTTAAATACTTCGACAACAGTGCCAACTTGTCCGCGGTACAGTTTATGTTCCGGTATGTCTTCGGTTAAGGCGACGGCGTCAAGAAGTTCAATTTTTTTCATATCGTCACCTCGGATATGCGGTTGTTAGCCGGGGAGTTTTTGTCCCGTGCGAAATTATCCATCCGCTTCTGATTATCGCAGTTTTACCGTTCCATTCAAGAGAAAAATCAACTGTATAGCGTTGGCCAAATCTGTCAAATCTTCCCGCGACAGCATCATTTTCAGCAACTGCAAGGAGCAGTTTACGGCTAATCTCCTCCGCATCTTCCGCAGTTATTCCGAGTGCCGACTTCCACAAAATTGCTTTGTGTTTTCCATTCGGGTGTGATGGATCGAGAACGTAATCACGAAGCTTACGCATATCGATCTCCGCCAAGTCAGCATTCGGAACACGCATCGCTCATTAATCCAAGCGCTCAAAGATTCCAGCCGCGCCCATGCCGCCGCCGACGCACATTGTGACCATGCCATAGCGGCCTCCGGTGCGTTTTAGTTCTTGCAGGACGGTCGCGGTCAGTTTTGCTCCTGTGCAGCCGAGCGGGTGGCCGAGGGCGACTGCACCGCCGTTGACGTTGACCTTAGCGGGGTTCATTTCGAGCACTTTCATTACTGAAAGGCCTTGTGCAGCGAAGGCCTCATTCAGCTCGATCACGTCGATCTGATCAAGCGTCAACCCGGCCATTTTGAGGGCCTTCGGGATCGCGTAGACCGGGCCGATGCCCATTTCTTCGGGCAGGCAGCCCGCGGTGGCGAACGAGATAAATCTCGCAAGCGGCTTGAGGCCGAGTTCGGCGGCTTTGTCGGCGGACATCACAACTGCGGCAGCGGCTCCGTCGGACATCTGCGAAGAGTTTCCGGCGGTTACAGTTCCGTTGACGTGAAATACAGCTCGTAGCTTCGCCAGACCTTCGACCGAGGTATCGGCACGCGGGCCTTCGTCCTGGGCGAAGACAACTTCCTTGCGGCGAACGCGGCCTTTTTCGTCCAGTTCATCAACGAAGATGGTCATCGGCACGATCTCGTCCGCGAATCTGCCTTCGGCAATCGCGGCGAGGGCTTTGCGGTGCGAATTGTATGAAAATTCGTCAGCCTGTTCGCGGGTGATCTCGTATTTGCGTGCGAGATTCTCAGCGGTGAGGCCCATGTTGAGGTAGTAATCCGGGTATGTGTCAACGATCGCCGGATTGGGCCGCACAACGTTGCCGCCCATAGGGATCATCGACATCGTCTCGAGCCCGCCCGCTACGATCGCATCAGCCCCGCCCGTCATAATGCGTTCGGCAGCGAGAGCGATGGTCTGCAAACCCGAAGAGCAATAACGATTGACCGTCATCGCCGAAATCTCGACCGGCAAACCCGCCGCGATCGCCGATGTGCGAGCCACGTTCATCCCCTGCTCCGCCTCAGGAAAAGCGCAGCCCATGATCACGTCATCTATCAATGAAGGGTCAACACCCGAACGCCTGACCGCTTCCTTGATAGCCGCTGCCCCGAGATCATCAGGACGAGTATTTCTCAGCGTTCCTTTCGGAGCCTTTCCAACAGCCGTACGTACGGCTGATACGATTACTGCTTCTTTCATATGCTTTCCTCACCGATAAATTCGCCCGTAGGGGCAATAATAAAATCGCTCGATACTGGGGCAAAACTAGTCCATAAACTAAAACTGATCATTGCCGCTACCCGAATATTCTTGTTTTCCGAATCATCGAAAAAATAATCGAATTCGACTTGGTATGGTTCTCCGCTCTCGCTTGTCCTCTCATACCCTTCGGCATGGCCTATTTTCGACAGAATCTCTTCATATGGTAATGCCCTAAACAACTCCAATTCCTTCTCAGCGAGTCGAAATGCTTCATCTTTATCCATGCCTAATTTGCCGCCGATTGATAACCTTTAGTCCTCAATAAAATACTTTCCCGGCTCGTCTGTTCTGCCGTCCGCCAAATTGCACAGCCGTCTAAAGTTCGCCATCGTTGCGAGCCACGCATCTTCGCCGGCAACGCCGACGATGTTTGCTTTGACCTTGGGGCGATCTACCAAGCCTTTTTCTTTCAACAAAAAAACTGCATCGTCATAGTCTTTCTGCCGTCCTGCAAACATTTTGAGTATCAAAAGCCATTCCGGAGAAATCAACTGAAATCCGTTCGGAAAGCTGACGGCCTCGGCCAAAGCCTTTTGATAGTATCTCGCGTACCCGTCGTTGCGGACTATCCAGTCAACCGCAACCTTGTACTTCCCGACCTCGACCGTATAGTTGCTGCCGCCGAACGTTAACGGTGCATCTTCTTTTAGCGAAACGTTTCCTGAAGCGATGATATCAACGTCCTTCGTCAATCTAGGACTGCCGTAAAGGTACATAGCGATGCCGCCGGCAATAGCCCATTCGACCTTTTCGGTCTCGGCCAGATCGCCGATCTGACGAGCTGCGGCGAGTCCAGTGTCGGTCGAGATCGTCGGACTATCTACGTTCCGTTGAACCCTTTCGATTATCTCCTGATCGCTCATACTGCCTCAGCCTTTCGCTTGATTGTCTTCAGCATCTCCATCCTTATCAACCCGCTAAATGGCTGAACGAATGTCCAGTAAAATCCGAAGCTCCTGCGGCTGCCTTCGTCGAGGCATTTGATCCGCGTTTCGGTTGTTAGCCGGGTGTTTTCACCGTCTTGATCCAGCGAAAAATTCCACACCGCCTTCGCATAGCCGCTTTTGTCGAACGCCTTGAAGTTATCGGTGTTCACATCCTGCAGATCGCCCCACGGCGTCCAGAATTTTCCGGCGAGGCCGATCAGCAATTCGCTTGCGGGTCGCTCGCCGAGGATGCGGAATTTGGAATAGCTCAAATTCCGCAGCGTCAGAGCATCCGCTGACATTCCGCGAAGTGTTAGCAGCATTCGCACGACCCATGATTCGCCAAAATTAGCATTTTGGGCCGCTTCGTATACGGTCGAGGCATCAGCTTGGATCGATATCGAGTGCGTTTCCTCAAAATCGAACTCTGGTAAAAAATCGTCGATCAGCATTTCAGGCCCTCGATTTTCTTCAACAGACGTTTAACGTCCATCATCCTTGCCGTTCCCTCACCACCGCTTGTTGACCATGAGGCGTAGTCTGCCCAGTAGCTGTGCGATTGCCAGTACCGCTTCTCCGCCTCAGCTCCGGATCGAAGACTGTTACCCCAATCCTCGTAAAATCCGGCTCGAGTTACAGTCTCGCCGCCGTAGCCATCGCGTTCCTCAGTGTCGGCCAGCATCACCGGCTCAGCCTCTTCAAACCTTCCCTGCAATACCAAGTCACGCCAATATGTCATCTCAATTTTCGATACCGACCGAGACTTCCTCGAGTTTCAGCACAGTCTTCAAGACTTCCGGATCGATCTCAACCAAAAATCCGCGTTTCCCGCCGTTGATATAGATCTTATCTAGCTCAAAAACACTCGCCTCCACATACACCGGCATCGCCGTTCGCGTGCCGAATGGCGACGTGCCGCCGACCAGATAGCCTGTATGTTTAGATGCACGTTCGGGCCTTGCGGGTTCCACGCTCTTGACGCCGATATGGCGGGCAAGATTTTTAGTCGAAACCAGCCTGTCGCCATGCATCAGTACGATCAGGGGCTTTTTCTCATTCGTTTCAAATATCAAGGTCTTAACGACCGCGTGCTCATCCACACCCAACTGCCGGGCCGATTCGCCCGTGCCGCCTTTCTCAATGTAATCGTAAAGCCGAGGCACGAACTCGACCTTTTTCTCTCTCAAAAACCTGACCGCCTGCGTGATCGGAAAATCCATAAGAATTTTAACCGCGAAAAACGCGAAATGAACGAAAATAAGAGCTTTCTATCCGGCCTTTCGCGCACTTTCGCGTGTTTCGCGTGTTTCGCGGGCAATATCTTCGTATCTAAAACACGTCACCAAATGATCATTCACCATCCCGGTCGCCTGCATAAATGCGTACATGATCGTCGAGCCGACGAACTTGAAACCGCGTTTTTTCAGGTCTTTTGACATCGCATCCGATATTTCCGTTTTTGCCGGAACGTCGCCGTGCAGCATACGCTTGCCGTCAATCGGTTTGCCGTCAACGAACGACCAGATGTACTTATCAAATGAGCCGAACTCTTTCTGCACCGCGAGAAAGGCTTTTGCGTTTTGTACCGATGCCGCTACCTTCAGACGATTGCGAACGATCCCCGGATTCTCAAGCAGCTTCGCACACTTGGCATCGGTATATTTCGCCACCTTAGCCGGGTCGAAATTGTCGTAAGCCTTTCGATAATTCTCGCGCTTTACGAGTATCGTATCCCAGCTCAATCCGGCCTGCGCCCCTTCCAAGATCAGAAACTCGAACAGCCGATTGTCGTCATGCACCGGCACGCCCCACTCTTCATCGTGGTACGGAATGTTTACCTCTTTTTGCGACCAGTCGCAGCGTTTCATATTGTCTTCAAGACTATTACCGGCGCCAATCTGTTTCTAACAGTTGCTAGTTGAAAGTTTAGAGTTGCTAGTTCGATCTTTTTTCGAGCCTGGACACGATCAATCCTTTTTCCGGTTCCCGGTTGTCAAACTTTAGTTCCAGGTCTTGCGTACCGCCGTATTTCGCTATCAGACCGTTCTTAGTGACATCAAGCTTGCTATCGAAATAGTTGTACGAGCACGAAGCGTATATCTCACTTCGCAATTCGCGATTCTTCAAGGTCTTGTCCGCCTTGATCCAAAGGATCGACTGCGGGCTATCGCCGCCGCACGGGGCCATAGGGTTTGTTATCGTCGAAGCGCTGCGAACGTTCGCGACGAGATATACAAACCCGTCCTTTTCCGCAGTGAACAGCGTCCGATATTTGTGCGGCGGATTGCCGGGTAAACTGCCATTCGAACCAATAAGAGCGTCTTCCAGGTCAAAAATTACCGAGCGTTTGGCATAGGCAAGTTCTACCTCGGAAAACTTGCGCCCTACTAGCTTTATCTGCGAGAACGCAGCGGATGACGACAGAATTACCGTCGCCATCACCGCCGCTATCCATTTTCCGTTTGCTCTCATAGCTCGATCTTGTCTACTTGCAGATAGCACACGCCGCCGTTCGGGTCGGTCGCGTCCTTGGCGACGGTTATTTTACCCGTCAGTTTCACTTTGTCGCCTATTTTTACGAACTCGCCCGCATTGTCACGGATCTTAATGTCCTCGGGTTTGAAACTCTTTTCGATCTTCTCTACCGTATTGGCAGAAGATCCGACTGCTAGGTCGGCGGTAAAACCTTCGGTATCCGCTTCATCCTTCATCAGTTTGAAACCGCATTCCATCCTGCCGCTTGTGTTTGAACAGAAGATCCCGCCTTTGTTCTTGAGGATTCCTGAAACTTCAATGTATTTCTTATCATTCGCGTTGCTGCACGCGCTCGCATGGTCGACAAGCTCGCTCTTGTAATTACAGCCCGCGGCGACGGTCATTAGAGAGGTAATTAACAGAAATATTGTCTTCTTCATTTTACCTGGTCATTCCTTATTCTATTGATTTGTTGTTCGAACAGATAAGGGAACGTACCTCTCAACCAAATCTTGCGGGCTCATTGTCGTAAAATCCGCGTGAGCCTCAACGACCGAATCACATTTCAAAATATCTTCAGCAGAATTCACCGTTGTAATGCCTATCGAGACCATACCCGCCCGATGGGCGGCCTCAAACCCGCCGATCGCGTCCTCGAAAACTATGCAATTCCTAGGTTGAACGCCGAGTTTTTCCGCCGATACCAGAAACATCGCTGGGTCGGGTTTTCCTTGCTTTACATCGTTAGCCGTCGTCACCGCGTCGAAAAATCGTCTTAGATCGAGCCCGTCGAGAATAAACTCCATGTTCGGATTCGCCGAGGCGGTAGCGACCGCCATCTTTATCCCGAGTTCCTGCGACTTTTCCAGAAACTCGATGAGTCCGTCGACCGGCTTTCGTATCGGCAGGAACATCTCGCGATAGATCGACTCTTTTCTAGCAGCGAGTTCGGAGATACGCTCTTCGGAAATGTCGCCGAAAACAGTCGGAAGTATTTCGCGATTCGTTTTTCCCGCCGTCGCAACCAGGAACTTGTGCCGGTCCATCTCGACACCATTTTCCTCGAGAAGCTGGGCCCAAGCCTCAGTATGCACGTGCATGTTGTCAACGAGCGTTCCGTCCATATCAAAAATGAACGCCCTGCTTGAAAGATCTGTCATTTACTTCTTCTTGGCGATGTATAGCGTTTTCTCAATAGTCGCGTGTACTTTGCCTTCTTTATCCTTTAGCTCGACTTTGTAGATCCTGTCGACCGAACGCTCCGTTTCCGCCAGCCGCCTTATCTCAGCGATCTCGTCCCGCGTCAACAAGAAATCGGCGTGAAGCGTCGTCTTTCCCGGTTTCCTGAATCTGACCGTAGCCGCCTTGTCCCACACCACATAGCCTTTGCCTAAAATGTTCATCAGCATCAGCATGTAGATCGGGTCGATGCTCGCGTAGATGCTGCCGCCGTAGATCGTGCCGACATAATTTCGCGTGCGCCACGATAACGGCAATCTAACGCGGGCCTCGTGCCAGTCATCCGAGATATAAGCAACCCGCCCGCCCGTTCCACGATAAGCCGGGAAAAAGTTGAACCCCCACCTAAAAAGCCGGCTCTTAAAACTCTCGGGCATAGGTCTAAGACGGAAAACCCTCCGTCTCCATCACACGTTTTGCCTGACGAATGTGCCGCTTTGTATGCTCGACCAAAACCGTAAAAGCATCGTCAAGCCTGTACGTAAAGATCGCCAAAAATGGCGACGTCACGACCGTTTTCTCGCGGTCTGCACCGGCGCATGCCTCGACCTTTTTATTGACCTCCGCGATCTCGTCGACAAACTGTTTGACGATGTCGTCAGGCAGGTCGCTCGGCGGGACGATGCGTTTCGACGGAGCCTTTGCTTTCTTCGAATCGGTCGATACCGCATTAACGAGGAAACGGCCGCCCCAGCCCGTGAGCGGTGAATAATTCTCCCAAAACGAATTCTTTCGCGTGCCCGACGCGATCTTTGCGAATTCCGCATCGAACTCATGATTCGTCAAAATAATGTGCTCAAGACACTGCGCAACGCTCCAGCCCTTTTCCGAAGGCTTCCAGTTCAACTGCTCCACCGAAAGCCCGCCAAATGAAGCAAAAACATCGGTCGCAACCGCCGACATCTCAGAAGTAATGCTCTTGATTCGATCATCCATATGACTGGAACTCCTATGCCGGGAACGCAGGCGCCCTCGCCTGCAACGCCGGTGCCTCCGGCGTGACGTGGTTTAGGTCTCTTCAACTTGAACGGTCGTCACGTTCGTCAGCGTTCGCAAAAGCCGAACGCTTGCAGGCGAGGGGCCTGCGTTCCCTGCATTAATTCCTCAACGGCTTGCCCGTTTTCAGCATTCCCGCGATCCGTTCCTGCGTTTTTCGCTCACCACAGAGCGAGAGGAAAGCCTCTCTTTCGAGATCGAGTAGATATCGTTCGGAGACATAGGTCTTATGATTCAGATCGCCGCCGCTCATGATCTTCGCGAGTTTCTTGCCGATCAGGACGTCGTGATCTGAAACGAAACCGCCCTGCTTCATCATGTGTAAAGCTAGCTTCATCGCCGCTTGAGCCGATTCGCCGAGGGCTAGAATGTCGGTCTTTTCAACCGGTTGAACGTAGCCCGAGGCAACGAGATTCAATACTTCCTGCTTTGCGTCCGCAATCAATCGGTCGCCGTTCATCGATATCGCATCGATATCGCGGATCAAGCCCCAGTTCTGAGCTTCCTGCGCGGAAGTCGCAACCTTGCCCATGCCGATCATCTCGAATGTCTTTTTGAGAAACGCAAGAGGGTCAGCATCCGGAGCCTGAGCTGCGGCGTTCATCGCACGCATGGTCATTTCTTTAGTTCCGCCGCCGGCAGGGATCAGCCCGACACCGACCTCGACAAGGCCGATGTAGGTTTCCGCTGCCGCCTGCACCCGGTCGCCGTGCATCGAAATCTCACAGCCGCCGCCGAGCGTCAGTCCATACGGCGCCGTGACGACCGGTTTCGGCGAATATCGCTGCCGCATAACGGCGTTCTGCAGGCCGCGGATCATGATATTTATGTCGTCCCATTCCTCTTCCTGAGCGGCGAGCAGCAACATCATGATATTCGCCCCAGCCGAGAAATTACCGCCCTGATTACCGACCACGAGGCCGACGTAATTTCGTTCAACTTCGTCGAGAGCGAAGTTCAGCATCGATATCGTATCGCCACCGATGGAGTTCATCTTCGAGTGAAATTCCAGACACGCAACGCCGTCGCCTATGTCGATTAGCGAAGCTCCGGGGTTCGATTTGATAACGCCGCTGCGTTCCTTAATATCCTTGAGGATCATCACGCCCGGACGCTCGGGCATCGGTTTGTATTCGCCCGCGACAAGGTCGTAGAACGAATGATGCCCACCTTCGTTCTTGTAGAACGAGGTCGCACCCGATGCAAGCATCGCTTCGACATTTGCCGGTATCGCTTGGCCTTCCACACGCATCCGCTCGACAGATTCCGCAACACCGATCGCATCCCAAGCCTCAAAAACACCGATCTCCCAGCCGAAACCCCACTTGATCGCGTTGTCGATCTCGACGATCGTATCTGCGATCTCAGGGATGCGGTTCGCGGCGTAACGGGAAACACGCGAGGTCGTTTTCCATAGGAATTCGCCAACACGGTCGTCGCCCCACACGAGCGTTTTCACACGTTTCGCACGATCCTCGATGCCTTTCGCGGCATCGAGCGATGGGAATTTCGTCTTGACCTGCGGCTTGTATTCAAAAGTGGCCAGGTCTAGTTCGAGAATTACGCGTTTTCCGTCAGCATCCTTTGATTTCTTAAAGAATCCGCCGCCGGTCTTGTCGCCAAGAAGCTTCTTATCCAGCAGGGATGTGATCAGCTCCGGGATCTGAAAAACTTCACGGTCTTCATCGTCAGGAACGGCGGGATAGAGATTGTTAGTAACGTGAGCCGTTACGTCGAGACCGACCAGATCAGACGTTCTGAACGTCGCCGACGATGCGTGGCCGATGGCTTTGCCCGTCATCTGATCAACCTCGGTCGGTGTCCAGCCGCCCGAGATCATCTCGTGGATGGTCGCCATCATGCCGAAAACGCCGATGCGGTTCGCGATAAAATTCGGCCGGTCTTTTGCCGGGACAACGCCCTTCCCAAGTCGCCTATCTAGAAAACCCGACACCGCACAGGCGATCTCGCCGCTTGTTTTTGTTCCCGGAATAACCTCGACGAGCTTCATGTATCGCGGCGGGTTAAAGAAATGAATGCCGACAAAGTGTGCCTTAAAATCATCGGAAAATGGCTCAGCGATCGCATCTATCGGAATCCCGCTCGTATTCGAAGCGATCACTGCTCCGGGCTTGCGGTGGCGGTCAACGTCCGCAAAAAGCTTGTGCTTGATCTCAAGATTCTCAACCACCGCTTCGATCACAAAGTCGCAATCCTTGATCTTCGCGAGATTGTCGGTGAAATTACCAGTCGTGATCAACTTCGCATTATCACCCAGCATAAACGGAGCAGGCTTGAGTTTTTTCGCCGCCGCAAAAAGCGAATCGACGATGCGGTTTCGCACCTGCGGCGATTCCAGCGTCAAGCCATTTTTCTCCTCATCCGGGGTCAATTCGCGTGGAGCGATATCCAAAAGAAGCGTCGGGATACCCGCGTTCGAAAGATGTGCAGCAATGCCCGCACCCATTGTTCCAGCCCCCAAAACAGCTGCTTTTGTGATGTTCATACTTTGTCTCGAAGTTCCTGTTTTCTAGCGTTTTGTATTACGAAGATTGTAACTGAATGAATGCTCATTCAGCAAGCAATATCTTTGACATTCTTACATTTTCATTGTGAGTGCCGCTGCCAATTAGCAGTTCAGCAATGTACAATTGCTGGTAAAATGATCGATCTCAGAAGCGATACAGTTACAAAACCCAGCGATGGAATGCGTCGTGCGATGGCCGAGGCCGTGGTTGGCGATGACGTTTACGGTGAAGACCCGACCGTGAACCTTCTGCAGGAGCGTTCGGCCGAGACGTTTAGCAAAGAGGCGGCATTATTTGTTCCGTCCGGGACGATGGGTAACCAGATCGCCGTCAAGGTCCACACGCGACCCGGCGATGAGATGATCATCGAGGAGCGGTGTCATATTTTCAACTACGAGGTCGGTGCATCCGCGATCATCGCTGGCGTGACGATCCGGCCGGTGAAAAGCGGCGACGGGTCTGGAATCCTGACCTGGGACGACGTCGAATCGGCGATCAGTACCGACGGCATTTACGACCACACCCAAACCGGCCTGCTGTGCCTCGAGAACACGCTCAATCTCGCTGGCGGCCGCGTGATGTCGGCGGAACGCTGTGCGGAACTCGCAGAAAAAGCACATGAACGCGGCATACCTGTTCACCTCGACGGCGCGCGGATATTCAACGCCGCAGTTGCCAGTTCGACGACCGTGTCGGAACTGACGAAGAATTGCGATTCCGTGCAGTTCTGCCTGTCAAAAGGCCTCGGCGCACCAGTCGGCTCGGTGCTAGTCGGGTCGCACGAATTTATCAATGAGTCTCGCGTCTGGCGAAAGCGCCTCGGCGGAGGGATGCGTCAGGCTGGCGTCCTCGCGGCTGCAGGCATCATTGCCCTCGACGAATCACCCAAACGCCTGCACGAAGACCACACCAACGCCCGCACACTCGCCGAAGGCATCGCCGAAATCCCCGGAATAGCCCTCGATCTGAGAACCGTCGAGACGAACATCGTCATCTTCGACGTGGCGGGAACCGGCCGAACCTCGGCGGAGATCTGTTCCGATCTAAAGGAGAAAGGAATTCTGGCCAGCGGATTCGGAACGCGGATCAGGATCGTCACCCATTTGGATTTTCATGCAGATAAGATTCAAACGGTCCTTGATGGCATGAGGGTAAGCTGCGCCGGATCCTGACCCGATCGAGGCCGTCAAGAGGCTGTATTTTAGTGGCTTTTCTGCGGGTCGATGGCCTTGAAACACCCAGAAAAGCTTGACATTTACCGCCTAAATGTGCTATCAATAGGTATTCGTATAGTTAATAAAACAATTTTTTGAAAAGTTATAAAATTGGGCTAAAATTGAGCAGTAACTGTTGAAAATAAAGATACTTATTTGTCCCACGGGATGCGTGGGACACCCGTGGGACAGTGGGACAGCAACTTTGAGGGGAGATCGTCTAAGTGCCTGAAACTCAACAGATTACGGCGATGCGGAAAGCAATAGCCCAAACGCCTGTCCCAGCGATATCGGGTATATGTGAATAAATCGTCATGGATCTGGACCAACTCCGCGCATACTGTCTTGCATTTTCGGGTGCGACCGAGGACATCAAATGGGAGAAAGACCTCTGTTTCTGCGTCGGGGAAAAGATGTTTTGCGTCACCGATGTCGACGGCAGTGGTCACTTTTCGTTCAAATGCACACCCGAGAGATTTGCCGAGCTGGTTGAGTTGGACGGCATCATTCCGGCTCCGTATGTCGCGAGGTACCACTGGGTCGCGGTAGAGCGAGCGGACGTTTTGCCACAGACCGAGCTGAAACGTCTTATCGCGGATTCCTATAGACTCGTGTTTGAAAAGCTTCCGAAACGCGCTCGCGATATGCTCATTGCAAAAGCCTGAGCTCTCGGGCTTTTGGCAACTGCACCAGCTCAGTTCCTTCTTCCAATTTCCGGCCGACAAAACTATTATCTAACTTGTATGAAAATAAGGTATTTCGTCCAGTCGATAGCGTTTTTGTTTTTGGTTTCCGGCATCTACGCATTTGATGGGTACGAATTTCATCGCCTGCCCGGCGAGCCTTTGATCCGCATCGGACTTTCTACGAACGCCAGTTCAGTGTCGATCACGACGGCAGACTCGTCTCTAGTTGCGGTGAGTCCGGACGAGACGAGCAAGCTTCTCGGCACCGCTCGAGTATCTGTTTCGGTCCGAGCCTATCGGCCACCCGAGGTTGAAAATTTCCGGATCGAATTTCAGGATTTTCCGACTCAGAACGATGCCAATTCGATCGCTCGCGATATTCGTGAGGCAACGGGCGAGACTGCTCTGACGAGCCTAGACCCCGCATCCAACACCTGGAAGATCTGGGTCGGAAAGGTTTTCGGCTCCGAGATCGAGGCCGATGAGTTAAAGGCCAAACTAGCTGAAAAGGGCTTTGAGGATGCTGTCGTGGTAGCTGAGACGAAGGCAGTCATCTCACCCGACGCGATCGCTCTATCGCAGCAGCTCAGGGCCGCGGGCCCGAGCGAAGTCAGGAGCCTGGTCAGGACGACCACGTCAACCCAGCCGAATGCTTCCGGACCTGTTGCTTCTAACCTTCGCGAAGTCATGGTTAACGGCCCGAGCCCGGTAGCACGCTATTCGTCATTAAAATCGATCGCATTCGGCTCGGTAAACGAACGGCTCAACCCGGTGCGCTTAAATGGCAAGGCGTATCGAGGAAAGATCGAGGTTTTTGTAAATTCACGCGGCACTCTGACAGTCGTTAATGTTGTGCCTCTTGAAGATTATCTGCTCGGCGTAGTTCCGGCGGAACTAGGTCTGCCGCAGCTCGAGGCGCAAAAGGCCCAGGCAGTCGCCGCTAGAACTTATGCGGTCGCAAACATCGGCCATTTTGGAAAGCAAGGTTTTGACATGGTTCCCACGGTTTCATCCCAGGTTTACAAGGGCGTATCGATCGAAAACCGAATGGGTACCGAGGCAGTTCGGCAGACCACGGGGATCATAGCTACCTATAAGGGCAAGCCTATAACTGCATATTACACATCAACCTGCGGTGGCAGGACGGAGGATGGAAAACACATCTTTGAGGACGAGCCTTACCTGAAAGGTGTCGAATGCTCGCTTGAGGGCCGACGGCATTTCGAGCCATTTTTGATCAAAACATCGCGCACGCCCGCAAAACTTCGTGACGAAGGCCACCTCGAACTAGTTCGTCTGATGTCGCTGCTCGCCTCGAACGGTTTCCAGCTTTCAACCGGCCAAATGACCGATGAATGGTTCGAAGACGTCCCCACACCCGGCGAGATGTCGAACTGGCTAAACAACCTCGCCGGCCGCTTTGGCAAGACGTATCCTAACGTCGATCGAAATTCAGCAAACCCAGTTGAGCTTGCCCGTATCATCGCCGGTTTTGTGTATGCTCCCGGCTATGCCGACACGATGCTGAGCGAGTCGGACATCAATTATCAGCTTTCATTCGATGACGCGACTGAGATCCCGAAGGATCGACGAGCAGATTTCGCATTGCTGCTGCGTGACGGTCTGTTTTCCATCCACCCGGATCTGACGCTCAAACCAAATCGTCCTTTCTCACGTGCGCGCATGCTCCGGCTGATCAAGCAGATCTATGAGAAAAGGAAGTGGCTTGCAGAGACATCGACGGCTACAACGAAAGCATCTGTTGACGGCAAACTCGTACTTAGACAGGGAAAGACGGAACGGCAGCTGGCGATCCGTCCGGATGTATTTCTGTTTCGGGAGTTTGGATCGACAATGTATCCCGTTCGCGAGGCCGCCCTGGTCGGCGGGGAAACGGTCGCGTATCAACTCGACGCACTCGGCGCCGTCAAGTACCTGGAAATAAGACCAACCACCTCTCCGACAACGGCCGAGAATATGTCTTCATTTGTTCTATGGAGCCAGTCGCTTTCTGCCGGTGCGGTCCAGAGCCGCCTTTCACGATATGTTCGTGGTATCGGTACGCTGTACGACCTGAACATTAAGAAACAGGGCTATTCCCGCCGAGCCGTCGAACTCGAGATCATTGGCTCGAACGGAACCAAAATTCTTAGGGGCGGCAAGATACGCTCGGCACTACGACTAAATGAACAGCTCTTCGTCATTAACAAACGTTATTCGGGATCGAATGTTGTAAGTTACACATTCACTGGCCGCGGCTGGGGCCACGGTGTCGGGATGTGCCAGTACGGGGCATTTGGCCTCGCCAAGATGGGTGTAAAATACGATGAGATCGTCAAGCACTACTATAGCGGGGTCGATTTGACTAAAGCGTATTAGTTTTCGGAATGGATGCTTTTTCGGCCGCACTACTATTGTTTTTCGTGATGGACCCGCTCGGTAACATCCCGCTTTTCATGACCACGCTAAAAAAGGTGGACGAACGGCGGCGGCGGCTGGTAGTTGTGCGCGAATTGCTCATCGCCCTTGGAGCCCTCATTGGCTTCTTGTTTCTCGGGCAGTACTTGCTGAGATTGCTGCAGCTTTCCGAAACGGCTCTGACGACCGCCGGCGGCATTATCCTAATGATCATTGCCCTAAAGATGATCTTTCCCCGACGCGATAGTTCGCTCGAAGAAGAGGTTGATGGCGAACCTTTTATCGTACCGCTTGCGATACCATACGTCGCCGGGCCGTCGGCCATGGCGACAGCTCTCCTGCTGATGAGCCGGGAACCCCTCCGCTGGCCGGAATGGCTATTGGCAGTCATATTAGCGTGGTTCGCCTCTGCCGTTATCATCTATTTTTCCGGCTATTTTGCACGATTCCTGGGGGAAAAAGGCCTTGTAGCGATCGAACGTTTGATGGGAATGCTTTTGATCACGGTCGCCGTCCAAATGCTGTTAAACGGTATCGGCGAATTCATTAACGCATCAAAATTGCCCCAGCCTTGAGCCGACGCGCAGCCAGCCTCACAGAGAGAAAAATGTTGACTACTAATGTATATCAGTGTTTAATACCTAGAGCGTAACTGATACGCCCCGCCTTTTTTTGGTTCTTGATCTTCCCCCCTCGCCCCGATGAGAACGTGCCTATTCATAAGCTTATTCCTCCTACTTGGGCTCTCCGTGCCTGCGTCTGCCCAGTACCGCTTTGATACATGGACGACGGATAACGGCCTCCCGCAAAACGGCATCCGTCAGATAACGCAAACTCAGGAAGGTTACTTGTGGTTTACGACATTCGACGGTCTTGTACGCTTTGATGGCGTGCGATTTACGACATTCAATAAGAGCAATACCCCGGGCATAATCAACAATAGGTTTACCGGCATTTTCGCCGACAAGGACGGAACGATCTACGCCACAACGATGGAAGACGGCGTATTGACGATCTATCACGATGGCGTGTTCACGTCGATGACATCCGACCAAGTGCCCGGCCACTACATCGGCAAGATCGAACCGGGGGCTGATGGAAGACTGCGGTTCCTATCGGAAGACGAAGACAGAAAAGGGAAAAGCTGGTATCACCTGACCGACGGGAAGTTCGAATTTGTCGAAAAACAGGCAAGTATCGAAGCCGACATAACCTTAGACGAGAAGTACGGAAGCCGATGGGGTGTCACACGCGAGTCGGTCACTCAGTCCAGTCAAACGGAAACTTTTCGGGTTTCGCTCGACACTTCCGAGCTGAAATTTCGACCGGCTTTTTTTCAGTCAAGCGATGGTTCGCTCTGGATCGGGGAGAACCGAGTTCATCGAGTTCGGAACGGAACTATCCGAACGTTCGGTGAAAGTGATGGATTGCCAAAGAGATCTATCTACCATTCGTTTTGGGAGACCGCTGACGGCAGCGTATGGTTCGCCAGCGGCGGCGGCGCGAGTTTTACCGTTGGTATGGTACAGATCAAGGACGAACAGGTATCGATCTGGGGAAAAGATCACGGATTGACCGGGTCGATGATCCAGGACCTATACCATGACCGCGAAGGCACTACTTGGCTAGCGACCGACCGCGGACTAGCCCGTATGCGGCGCCAAGTTATCGAGGGGTTCACGACAAAAGACGGATTGGACTATTCAGAGGTCTATCCGCTTTATCGACGCCGGAATGGCGACATCTGGATCGGCAGCACAAAAGGCCTTAGCGTTTACCACAATGGAAAATTTGCTCCGTTAACACTGAAACCGCCTCCGCCGGGTACGAGCGAAAAACAGACTTGGAATTCGGGTCGCATGTCCGTTCAATCTCTCTTCGAGGACGAGCGAGGCGTAATGTGGGTCGGCCTGAACGGTGGTCTTTATCTTATCGAGAACGAAGTGCCTCGAATGATCCTCGAAGGATCTCACGTTTTCGCTATCCGGAATGACAGTCGCGGGAACATCTGGCTGGCCACGAACAAGGGACTTTTGGTCTACGACCGCAACTATGCGGTGACTGCCCGGTACGCGACCGAGGACGGTTTGCCGAGCGAGTTCATGACGTTCATTTTCGAGGATTCTAAGGGCGTTATGTGGTTTGGCGGCCACGGCGGCCTTACCCGGTTTGAGAATGGAATATTCAAGAATTACACGAAGTCGCACGGCCTAGTGGGCAATTACGTCAGAACGATCTACGAAGATGCCGACGGGGCGATGTGGATCGGCACTTATGATGAAGGAATGAGCCGATTCAAGGACGGCGTTTTCTTCAACTATGAGGAGGAGCAAGGCCTCTACAACAGTGGCGTTTTCGCTATCGAGGAGGACGCGGCTGGATTTTTCTGGATAAGTTCTAACCGCGGCATCTATCGCGTCCAGAAGCAGGAACTGAATGACCTGGCGGCTGGAAAGATATCAAAAATAAATAGCGTAGGTTTTGGAAAACAGGACGGCATGCTAAATAACGAATGCAACGGCGGCAGACAGCCTGCGAGCGTTCGCGACGAGCGTGGCCGCATTTGGTTTCCAACGCAGGAAGGGGTCGCGATAGTCGATCCGACAGCGGAACGGACCAACCTTCTTCCGCCGACCGTCGTCATTGAAGACGTTATTGCGCAGCGGCAGAATGTGAATTTTCGGAGCGGAGCTACGATCGCTCCGGGTGAGAGGGACATCGAGATCCGCTACACCGGTATCAGCCTTATCCACTCGGACCAGATCAAGTTTCAGTATAAGCTCGAAGGGCATGACAATGACTGGATAGATGCCGGAACGCGGCGAACGGCACATTATTCATACTTGCCGCCGGGAAGTTATTCATTTCGCGTACGAGCCGCCAACAGCGACGGCGTCTGGAGCACAAAAGATGCGGCGGTATCGGTCGAGCTGTCGCCCTTCTTCTACCAGACCAAAGCGTTTGTACTAATTTCAATATTGGCTGCGGCTGTCTTGCTACTCGTCGTATGGAAGATAAGCGTACACCAACTGGAGGCTAGAGAACGGCGATTGACACGGCTCGTAGCAGAGCGAACGTCTGAATTAGCAAGGGCCAACGACAACCTAACCGCGTTGGCAAATTCCGATGGTCTAACAAACATCGGCAACCGGCGAAGGTTTGAGAGCTTCCTGACCGACGAATGGCACCGAGCTGTCCGGTTTAAGACCGAGATCTCACTAGTCCTTTTCGATATCGACCATTTCAAGCTATTCAACGACACCTATGGCCATCAAGCGGGGGACGAATGCCTGCAACGAGTTGCCGAGGCATTTGCTGCAACCATTAAGCGCCCGACTGATCTGGTCGCTCGTTTTGGCGGGGAAGAATTTGCGATGGTACTCGGCGGAACGGATGCAGCCGGAGCCCTTCAGCTTGCGGAAGACGCGGTCGATAATGTGAGGCGAATGCAGATCCGCCACAGCGAATCATTGACGAGCGAATTTTTAACCGTTTCCGTCGGTATCGCGACGGTTTTTCCAAACTTCGACATGACGGAGAATGAGCTTATCAAACTCGCCGACTCAGCACTTTACAAAGCAAAACAAGACGGCCGAAATCGGATCTTTGTTTACGATCAAATAAGTCGCGGCTCGTTAAACGCTGACCTCCTCGCTCGCGATATTCTTATCGCCAGTTGACATGGTAAGGTCTGCATGTCAAGCCGTCTTTCGAATTACTTTTTTTAACGCGGCTTTCCATTTTGCCCCAGTCGCCCTGCCGTCCGAAATGCTTGCGTATTCGTTGTGGGGCTGCATGAATGAAAATCGATAAGTCTCTGAGCCGATAATGACTTTCATTCCCCCGCCGAAATAATGCCAGGGGAACTTAACCGCCGCGATCGTTTCCGGAGAAACATCGAAGCGGGTACCATTCTCGCCCAGGAATGAAAAGTTCTTTTCGGAAAGTTGCAAACGGCCCATCTCGCTGCCAGAAATGCCGACCATCAGCCAGACCGTATCTTCGATTCGCATATTTAGTGAAGATGAAGCAAGACCAGAGCGACCAAAGCGGGCAATGCCTGGATGAAAATGATCTTTCTGCTGACCGTGATCGCTCCGAAAACGCCGGCGACGATCACGCACGACAAAAAGAAGATCTGAAAATGAACGCCATCCTGCCCGCCCTCGTATAAACCGACAAGCAATCCTGCCGCTAGGAATCCGTTGTAAAGGCCCTGATTCATCGCTAGCTTCTTGGCACGTGTTGCCTGCTCGATCGAGTGCCCAAATGCCCGAAGTCCGGGGCCCTTGTCCCACAGGAACATCTCGAGGGCCAAAAAATACACGTGCAAGAGGGCTACAAGAGCTACAAGGAGTTGGGTCAGTATGTTGATACTCATTTGCCAGAGTTTCTGCACAACGGCGGCACCGGAATGCTGAAAGAATTGAAGACAGCGTCAGCCGCTTCGATACTCGCCTCGAGTAATAGGATCTGGTCACCGTATATTCCCGGGTAGCAGGTGTAAAGAAGATTTTGTGAACCCGGCAGACGTGTAGAATTCTGGCCGACCGATAGTGAGCGAGTTACCTTAACCTTGGCGGTGACCGGATTATAAACTGTCAGGACAATAGTCGATGCTCGTGCCGAGGTTCCAGAAAACATATCGTTACGTAGTTCGACAAGAACGACGTAGCTTTCGGATTCCGATTTAGCAAGTTTGATCGCATCTCGTCGGTTCATCGAACCAGAATCCTTTACTTCGACGAGGGATGACCGTCGAAGGCGCTCTAGGGTCCAGGAGTGAATGCTTTGCGGCGAGATCAATCGCGAAGGGCCAGCGAGCGGAATATCAGAGACGAATCTTAGGTTGTGGTCAGGCTTTGGCGGCTTCTTGCTCTCCGTGGCAAGTTCCGGAGTCGGAGTAGGCGTTGCAACGGCCGGACTGCCCTTCGGCAACCGCCGTCCGCTCTGCGCGGTAATCAGGGTCGATGCCAAAAGACAAAGCCCAATAACAACAAAAGCTTTCGCTAAGCGGAAGGATCTGATCGACATCGTAATGCTCCTTGAGACCGTTTCATTGAAATTACGCCAAAAGTCGCATACTATCAAGCAAAATATCGGCACACAATGTTAGATAGATTTATCAGGATCGTCTTTTCGCTGCTTCTGCTTACCGCTGTCTGTGTTACGTGGGGAGCGGCTCAAGTTGCTACCTCAGACAAAGCGGCTCTCGGGTCTAGTACCGCGAAGAACGGCTTCAAAAACGAGAATGAGATCCGCGATAAATTTAATAATTGGCGAATCGACAAGGACGCTCAGGAATGGCTGGCCGCAATGAATTACCGTATCGCGGAGGTTGATAACGTCGTAGCCGCAAAGCCCCATGGCCAGAAATCAGATGTCGAGGTACGCGTCACGACCAAATCGGGCGAAAGGAAAGAAGGAATCTCAATAAAGCTCGTTTCGAGCCCAAATGGTTTCAACCAGATCGACAAACGTTGGCTCGCGACCTACGCGAAGATGTGGAAAATGCCGCCCGAACTGCATACATCCCTTAAGCTCTTTGTCGGCGAAACGCCGCCAAGGCCAACCGGTCGGGACAAGAAGAGGATGTACTTGACCGAACTCACTCCGGCCGAACAGGCTGCGGTGCTTGATTTCTTTAGCTCCAAGCGTGATGAGATCATCTCAGACCTCTTCTCCGGAGACGGGGCGCACGCGGCAGACTGGATAATGGTCGCGTTCAAGTCGACGGCAAATACGCGCTGGATCATCCGCTCATTGGCAGATGCGATCAAGCATTTTGCCGACGGAAAGGTCGAAATAACGCGGGCCGGCAACTTAAAGATCGGACGGATCACAATGCAGCGAAAGGGTGGAGACGGTGGCCGCGAAACTGCGAAGATGCTTCAATTCAAAATAAACCCGGTACACCTCTTTGACGCAAAATGAGATTTTCGCGGATGCAGGTGATAGGTGCGGCGGTGATAGTGACACTTCTGATCGCCGCTGCACTCATCCGTTTGCTGGGGTGAACTCTGGCCTCCAAATTGCCACCTGTTTTGCGGGGTGACCTTATGGGATACAAAAAGATCTTATTTTTTTCCGCTGTCCTTTTCTCAGTTCTGACTTTTTCGGAATTAGTTCATGGGCAGAACGCGGCTGTTTTAGCCCGCGCACAGCAGATCTCGGGCGACCGATTTACGTTTGTAACACGCACGCCGAGGGGGGCTGCCGTCTATGGCGTTAGCCGGCCTTCGCGGGCTATGCTTGCGGCGATCGACCAGGGCTTGACCGACCTGTTTGCCGTAGCCCGAAGGAATCGCTATCGAACTCGGCTAAATTACGCTGATTACACGATCTACATCGCAAAAGCTGACCGGACTAAGAACGCGGATGGTCAGTATTCGCCTGATATAGCGGTCGGGGCGGCCCAGTACGCGGGAAGTGAATATGACAAAGGTGGTTACATCTACGCGGCTGGAATGGTCGTGGCGTTCAGCCCGTCGGCATTTCTGATCGGCGAACACACGACAAATTTCGCACGCGTTTCGGAGGTCGTCCGCTACGAAGGAGAGCATATTGTGCTATATCATAACGACCGGCGACGATACCAAGCCACCGCCGACCACAGTCAGGGCGGCGGGCATCCGATACTCCAGTAGTCATCCTCGTTATGGACAGGAAAGTGCTTTCTGTCGATCACGGACACCTTCGTTGCCACGCCCGCGGCAAACATTCCCCCATTTCGTGCATCCAATACCCGAAACGGTAGTAATTTACTTTGTGTAGTATCCGAAAGAATGCGCAGAACCGCGATTTTTGTTGATATTTGCGCATTTTTGGTGCGTTGGCCGCTGAATGGTACGCACCTTGCAAAATGGCTTTGTGGGTGGACGAAATCGCCCGGCGAAGCGGGAGGATGGACGAATGAGACGCTTTGCTGGGATGGGAAAATTATCGGTTTTGTTCGTCTTGGTCTTTGCAAATTTGACTCTTTCGCACGCCCAGCCTGAATCGATCTATCGCCTGCCTGAGGGTACTCGGATTTCGATCAAGCTCGATGTCGACCTCAGTTCAAAGGTCGCCAGCGTCAATGACACGTTTTTGGCTTCGGTAGCGAAGCCTGTGTCGATAAGAGATCGCGTGGTCATTCCGATAGGAACCGTCCTCGAGGGTCGCGTGATGAAGGTCGAGCGTGCTGCCGCAGGCAGCCAGAACGGAGAGCTCAAAGTCGTTTTTGAAACGCTCAAGATCGCCGATCAGACTCGCAGGATCGAAGGCGTTCCGGTTGTGCCGGTAACGGTAAGCTCTTCAAAAGGTTTTGCGTTCCTGAGCATTGTCGCCGGAACCGTCGTTGGAGCAGCACTGGGCACGACATCAAACTCCACGAGCGGAGTTCTGCTCGGTGCGGCCGTAGGAGCCGGGGCAGGATCGGGCGTCGCTCTTCTGAGGAAGGGCAAGGAAGTAAGGATAAGAAAGGGCGAAGAGTTTGAGATCGAGCTAAAACGCGAAGTAACGCTTCCCGTTCTCGATTATTGAAAATAAAAGTTCTGTCAGTACCGGACGATAGTGATCGGATCCACTGACGCCAAGTGTGGCCGCGACGTTATAGCCGCGACCATAACGAAGAAGCCCGACGTGAAGGGGAGAGCACGTCGGGCTTTCTTATTTCTGCGTCTCAGAACCGGGAAGAATACCGACCCGAAAGCTCATTTCCACCCATCTAACTGTATCAAAGCGACACAAGTTGTTCCTCGAACAGCACCTTTCGCACCCTTAGTCACCCAAGTAGCACCGGAAAATGCGATTGCCCTTAATATTTGTTCAGTTGCTCCATAAAGTATGCCGGAATAGAGAGGTTCGCGTTTGCGGCATAGCCCAGAAAGTCGTCGATCGATCTCTTGGAGTAAGTTCGCCCGTATTGGCATTTGCGATCTTCTTCATACGAGTAAACATACCCGTCGCAAAGCAGATACCCGCTCTCGCCCCATTGATCGACATGCCCGACCGCGAAATGCGGGTGATCCAGGTAATAGATGCTCTCGTAGTTCTCGATGTCATTCATTATGGGGTCTCCCCATTGACGAGTCGCCGACCCGACTAAACTATATCGTTTTCCTCTATCTTCGGTGCTCCGGTTTTTACGTCGCCGTCGCGTGTGTAGGTGATGCAGATGTTGCCGTTCGGTGAGATCAGGCTGTCGGTCACCTTGAAGGACGCGGGGATGGTGCCGTTCTGGAAGAGGCGTTTGCCCTCGCCGAGCGTGATCGGCATTATCATCAGTTCCAACTCATCGACGAGATCGTTTTTGAAAAGCGTCTGAAGCAGGTCCGCACTTCCGAAAACGTACAGGTCGGGCCCGTCGGTTTGTTTGAGTTCGCGTACCTTTTCCGCGAGATCACCGCCCAAAAAGACCGTCGGTTGCCAATCGCTTGAGGTGCGTGTGTTCGAAGCGACGTACTTCGTCGCGGTCATCACATTCGGCCAGAAATGCGAATGCGTCGGCCAATACGGCTCCCACATATCAAACGTCTTCCGCCCCAACAGCAGATCGACCTCTTTCCCCAGCCGCCTCTGTATCACCGCCCCGGCTTCCTCGTCCGTATATCCGAAAAACCACCCTTCATACTTAAACCCGTCCTCCGGGCTCGACTGTATGACACCATCGATCGTCATGAATTCTGCTGCAATTATTTTTCTCATTTTATTTTTCTTCCGTTGCTTCAAACATTATTCTTCAACCAAAACAAAGTAGACATTTTCGCCTCCAGCATTTGCGGTCCTGCATAACTCGCCAAACTCAAGCAAGAATCCGGCAAGATCCATTCTGTTCACGTCGGTATCCTGCCACGCACCTTCATCCCACGGTACGGACGCGTCGAGCAAGTCATCGTGCTCGGCTGCGGCGATACGTCTCACAAGTGTCGAATCGATCTGAAAGAACTGGGAACCGGCCTCAAGTTTCTCGGGAGTAGCTATTGACCTCCGTTCTTCCTTCAGGAAGACCAACGACAAATAGTCGATTCGTTCACGACTGTAGAAGCCGCCGATCTGCGTTTGAAGCTTCTCTATCAACGACAACACATCAGATTCGTTTCGCAATCCTGCGATCTCGTCCGGCTGAGCTATTAGGAAATACGTGTACATACTACGGCCTCGGCGTTTCCTTCATTTCATTCGTATTCTCAAACCCAAAACGTATCGCCGCTGCGAGAACGTCGGTATTTATATCTTTCAGAGTTTTGAATCGTATGCAATAGCCGGTCACGGTCGCTTTGCCGAGGGTGCTGGCGTATGTTTCGGCCAGGTACTTTTTGTCCTCGATACCGAGAATATAGACGGAGATGCCCGTTTTGTTTGGGCTCAGGCCAATCTGATAGAACTCGCTGATCGAGCCATCGGCGTATTTGTGGTCGCGAGAGCCATAGCCGATATCCGGATTAGAAACGACCTTGCCTTCGCGGTTTTTGCCATCGAGAAACCACAGTTTACCTCCCCGACTGATTTGTAGGATCAGGTCGTGCAGCGCTTGAACCTCCCTGAGTTTTGGATCGGGGTGGCTGGCAATAAACTCTTTGATTTGTTCTTTTACGTTCATAAAGAAATAAAGATTGTTTAGCCACGAATGGCACGAATAGCACGAATTTTTCTATTAGTGATATTCGTGTTATTCGTGGCTAAAACTCTTAACTCTCCTTTAATGTCGCGAGCAACTCTTCCAGATTCTTCAACTGAGCTTCCGTTCCTTCGACGAAGCCGAATTCGATCATACGCTCTAGGCGTTCGAGGGATTCGTTGTAGATGGAAACGTGAACCGTCGTCTTTCCGTCTTGCTCGCTGAAATTCAGGTCCCAATCGGAGCCGGGCAATTCCACATTTTCGTCGGCGTCAGCGAAGGTGTTGAAGAGCTTGAAATTCGTCTTTGGCGTGATCGAAGTATATTTCTGCAAAACCCAACGCTCGACGCCTTCGGGGCTGACCATTGCGTAAAATCTTTTGCCGCCGACGGTAAAGTCCATCACCTTTGTCCGTGAAGCGAAAGGTTTCGGCGCCCACCACTGGTCGAGCAGTTCCGCGTTTGTATATGCGTCCCAGACGAGCGACAGCCCGGCGTCAAACTCTTTGGTTATCGTGACCGTTTTTGTTTCTTTATTGACTATAAAATCCATATTCGTCTAACGATGCGGAAGCCCGCGCGTGAGCAAGGGCGTAATACGAACGTTGAGTGTTACGCCCTTACTTACGTGCGGGCTTCTGCAATTAGTAATTCGTCGAGCTGCGCATAACTTGTCTCCATACCGTCTGTCATGCCGGTTTCGAGGGCCGCGTCGCGGTCGGTTTTCGAAGCATATTTTATTGTGGTCGCGACATTCGTGATGCCGTCGATCTCGTCGAACGTCACGGTGATGATCGACGGTTCGCCGCCCATGGAAATGCCCATGTTGCCCGGATCGAAAGCTTGTGTATGAACGATCTTGGCGTGCGGAATGACCTCCAAGACCTCGCCGGTGAATCCAAACTCCATGCCGTCTTCGTCATTGCGCCAACGCCATTGATACTCGCCGCCGACGCGCATATCCATATCGCAGACAGGCATCGACCAATTAGGCGGACCTGTACACCAGCGACGCAGTAGATCAGGTTCCATATAGGCCCGCCACACCAGAGTGGCAGGGGCATCAAAGCTCCGTTTCACTAGCACCTCGGTTTCTGACGGCAGGCTTGCTTCGGCGGGGTTCATATCTTTTTCTCCTGTTTATCTTTTTGTTTTAACTCTGCAAGCAAAGTATCGAGCTGCTCGTACCTCGACTCCCAGATCTTCCTGTATTGCTCTAACCACTCGTCGAGCTCTTTCATTTTGCCTATTTCGAGCTGGTAATAGATCTCGCGCCCTTTTTGCTCATGTCGCACAACTTCGCACTCGGTCAGAATGCGCAGATGTTTCGAAACCGCCTGCCGCGAGGTATCAAAATGCTCCGCAATAGCATTCGGCGTCATCGCCTGCAAAGCGATCAAAGCAATGATCGCCCGCCTGGTCGGATCAGCTATGGCCTGAAAAATGTCTCGTTTCATAACTTTGAACAGCAGTATGCAACCATTCAGTTGCATATGTCAAGTGCAACCGAACGGTTTCAGGAAGTCAGAACCGGGAGCGATAGCGACTGGGTTCTTGATAAAGATGAGTGACGATCGAGCAAAGAAGGCTCGAGCGATGGGAGTAAGACTATCTATAGACCTGTGTGTTGCCGAAGCCGAAGAACCCAGTCGCTATCGCTCCCGGTTCTGACCTGAGCCCACTCCAGCCCATTCGAGAGCCTTTTGTTCCTCGGCAAAGGTGCGGAACTCGATGACCTTGCCATCGCGGAATGTGAATACGTCACCGGTGCGGCCTTCGAGCCAGTTGGTTTGGTCTTTTAGTCTAACGCGGACGTGGCAGGACACGACTATTTTGTCGCCAGTGACGACGAAGCGTTCCGGTTCGCAGGCACCTTCGGCCCATGTCGAACGGCCTTGATGCGACGTGTTCCCTGACGTCTTCGATGCCGTGAAATTCTCCGGCCATCGGTGATCCTTCGAACTCGATACGCACGATCTGCTCGTCGAAATCTCGAACGAACCCGTCAATATCACCGCGATTGAGTGCGGCGTAGGCGGCTTTCACGGTTTCCGTCAAAGCGGTTCTCTCGACCATTTCGTTTATCGTTGCGGTCTCGCCGATCTCATAAAGACTGATCAGGCCATCCTCGATGGTGAAGATCTGGCGAACGGTCATATCGGCGAGCACGTTGCCCTGCAGATCTTTGACGATCTGGTGAACGGTGACGATGTCGCGGCCGTTCTCGTCCGTTTCGAAGTTTAGGGTCTCAAGCTCGGGCAGGATATTTTGGAATTGAGCAGTCCAATATTCGCGGACGGCATCGCGTCCGTAAATAAAACCGCCTTCCAGGCCGTTCGCCCATTTCACGTCGGGCCGCATCAGCGAGATGATCGTCTCGATCTCACGTTTATTGAACGCATCGTACAGGCTTTGTAAAAATTCTTGATTCGTACTCATATCAATCCCAATCGTTCTTGAGCATTAACTGTTCTAGCAAGTAAGCGTGATGCATCTCGTGAACGTAAAGATGGCGGAACATTATGAATACCGAATAGTGATCGAACGCCTCGTGCACAGCGGATTTTTGCCATTCGGCGGGAGAAAGCTGTTGTAACCGCGTCACAAGAGCGGCACGTTCGCGGACGTACCGGTCGAGGCTTTCGTCGAGGTCTATGTCGAGCAGCGCTCCTGCTTCGTCTTCAGCCGAATTCTCGATAGTTTTGATGATCGGCTCCGGCGTAGATAAGATCAGATCAAGCCTGGCCCGAAACGCCACATCCGACTGCGACAAATGAACCGCGTGCTCATAAGCCGACCATTTACCCGCACTCGGCCGGCACTTCAGTATCTGCGGCGGCACCTCGCGGATCAGAGGAATGATCACGCCGGGCGCCGTTTCCAAGGCCAAAATTAAGGCGGCGGTAGAGTTCATGGAGTTATAACACTACCGGTATGCCGAAGCGGGAGGGTCGCCGCAGTAGGCCTTTTGGGTCGTGCCGAGAAGCTTGTGCTGGGCGTCAAAGGTATAGCGGCGAACGGAGCTGCGTTTGCCGCCGTTTAGGCAGTACTGACTCTCGTTTGTCGCCGCTCCGATATCCAAAAACCAAACGCGGGCAGCGGCGAGTTGCTTGGCATCGCTCGTATATTTGCCGCCGGCTAAGGCGTACGAATAAACGGCTCCGGTCTTGTCATCGATAACCAGTCGGAGTTTGTCGGCTTTTAGAGCGGCCTTATACGGAGCTTGTTTGGCAATGATGTCTTCGCTAAGTTTCTTTTGCCCGCCCGAGCACAACCTGTCATTTAGTTCTTTGACCGTGCCTTTCCACTCGATCTTGGGGAAGTCGATATCCTCCGACATGATCTCCTCAGGCACCTGCGTCGAAGGTAAAACGCCGCTCGCGATCATCTTGTTGTAAGACTCCACGCACCATTCGTACACGATCGGCGTCGGCCTTTTATGCTGCGCAGCCACGGTCCATTTCTTGAATTCACGGTAATGCGAATTCTCCTCAATGCCCTGCGCCCAGACTGAAAAGGGAAATGCCGCAAGCACCACTAAGCAAAAGAAAGCTCTCTTCATCTCAGTTCTCCTTATGCCAATTTAGATGGTCGTCGATTATATTCCCGAATTGGACTCTAATCAATCATTTTGATCCGGTCTAGGCACCGAATTCGGATCGCCGCTCTAACTTTCAAGCCGCGATCCTCTCCATGCGGTTGTAGACCGTATCCCTTTCCACGGCTTCGAAACCCGCACGCTCGATCATTTCGATGATCTCTTGTTTGGTCATTTTCACCTCGCCTTCGGCGGCGTAGGCGTGGGTGAGTTCGCCGCCGTCGGTGATGGTGCCGTCGAGGTCGTTGGCGCCGAAGTGGAGGGCGGTCTGGGCGGTGGCTTTGCCGAGCATGACCCAGTAGGCCTTGATGTGGTCGAAGTTGTCGAGCATCAGGCGTGAGACGGCGATGGTCTTGAGATTGTCGATCGCGTCGGGGCCGGGCAGGCTGTCGAGCGCGGTGCCCGGCGGGTAGAACGCGAGCGGGATAAAGCACTGGAAGCCGCCGGTCTTATCTTGCTGCTCTCTTAGTTTTACGAAATGATCTATTCGATCCTCTATCGACTCGATGTGACCGTAGAGCATCGTGGCGTTGGTCTTGAGACCGGCGGCGTGAACCTTGCCAGCTAGCTCGAGCCAACGATTGCCGTCACATTTGTGGTCACAGATACGGCTACGCGTCGGTTCTGCGAAGATCTCCGCACCACCGCCCGGGCACGAGTCCATTCCCGCGGCCTTGAGCTTTTCGATGACATCTTCGTCGGACATTTTGTAGAACCGTGCAAAGAAATCAAGCTCGACCATTGTCAGGGCTTTGAGATGCAGATTTGGAAACTCGCGTTTGAGCGATGAAAAAAGGTCGGTGTAATACTCGAAAGGCAATTTACTGTTAAGCCCACCGACAATGTGCAGCTCGGTCGCACCTTCGGCGACGGCAGAGCGTGCGATCTCGATTCCCTCTTCGATCGAATGCGTATATGCGTCATCCTGTCTTGCCCGGCGATAAAATCCGCAGAATTTACAATCGGCGACGCAGATATTCGTGTGATTGAAATGGCGGTTGACATTATAGTAGGTCGTCAGCCCGTGCTTGCGGCGGCGAACGGTGTCGGCCAATTTCCCGAGGGCGTTGAGGTCGGTCGTGTTGTATAGGGCGATGCCTTCATCGAAGGTCAGACGCTCTCCGTCTTCGATCTTGAAAGCGATGTCTATTAAGTTTGGGTCAAATGAAAACTGCATGATCACCTCAATTCTAACAAATTATCCTCGGTCAAACCGCTTGACACCTGTCGCCGGTCGAGAATACTATTCGGCATCTCTATTATTGCTTTCGAATTTATGAGGAAAGCCGTTTCAATATCTTTAATTCTTTTGTGTACCTCGTTTGTTTTCGGACAAACGAGACTTGCCGATACGACGGATGGGCATGTTCATATCCTGAGCGCGGAGTTGATAAGGATATGGAAAAAACTTGGTATCCCATTCTCGCGGCCCGACGAATATTACTCTGACATAGATGTCATTCTCAAAAACACGGCCGTCAAACGCATTGATCTGATATCGATGGGGCACGTCTACTCGTCAGCAGAATTTGGCGGGTTTAAGAACGAGCGCGAACTGGTTGAGAACGAGAACAGTTACGTCGCGGCCAGCAGAGACAAGTACCCGAAGAAAATAAGGGCTTTCTGCAGTGTCGATCCGCTTCGGGATTATGCGTTAGAGGAGCTAAACCGATGCCGAAGCAAGCTCAAGATGGACGGCGTAAAGCTCCATAATAACGCAAATCAGGTTTACCTTACCGTTCCCGCACATCTGGAAAGGGTGAAGAAGGTCTTTGAATTTGCGGCGAAGTATCAGATGCCAATCTTGATGCATTTTGACAATGGTCACCGACGTTTTGGCGGACCGGACGTAAAGCTGCTCATTGATTCGATACTAGAAGATCTGCCGCCGGTGAATTTGCGGATCGCACATTTCGGCACATCGGGAGGATTTAACCCAAGGACGAAGGCGGTGATCGACGCCTTTCGCGAGCAGTTTCGCAATAATCCGCGGCTCCGAAAGCACACGATAACGTTTGATATCTCCGCCGTCGCTCTCGACAAGGACAGTGAGGGCGTCCGCAGATTGACCGATGGAGAATTCGAAGAGCTTGCGATCTACGTACGTCGACTCGGGTTTGAACGGATCACGTTCGCGACCGATTATCCGCTCTACACCCCGACGGAGTATCTCAAGATACTGCGAACCCGGCTAAAGCTGTCCGAGGTTGAGACCAAATTATTACTCATGCCAAAAAATTGATACCCTGACCACAAGGCGGATCATTTATGAAATTCGGACAAGTGCCAAATCCTGAGGAGATCGATTTTACGATCCCGACGGACCATGTTGACACGAAACGCGTGCTCGCAAGCTCCAACGCTAAAGATCTAAAGATCTACGTCGGCTGTGCTAAGTGGAACAGCAAGGATCTCAAGGGGTTTTACCCAAAAGGAGTGAAAGACGAGCTCGCGTATTACGCTTCACAGTTCAATTGTGTCGAGCTGAACGCGACGTTTTATAAACGCTACTGGGAGAAGCAATACACGGCTTGGCGCGAAGGCGTTCCGGATGGATTCAGATATTTTCCAAAGTTCACGCAGAGCATTACGCATTTTTCGCGGCTCAAGGACGTCGAGGAAAAGGTCGAGGAATTCATGGAGAACGTCGTGTTCCTAAGGGAAAAGCTAGGCGGCCTCTTTCTGCAGATGCACAATAATTTCGGCGCGAAAGACTTCGACAGGGTTCAACGGTTCGTGGATAACTGGACGTATGACGTTCCGCTGGCGATGGAGTTTAGAAAGCAGGAGTGGTACGGCGACCCTGAGATCTCGGCTCAGCTTTATCACCTGCTCGAATCGAATGGCATTACAAACATTCTCGTCGACACCGCCGGCCGTCGCGATCTGATGCACATGCGGCTAACGACACCCAGGGCGTTTATTCGTTGGGTCGGTGCCAACGATCCGGAATCTGATCGAGAAAGGCTAGACGAATGGGTCGAGCGGATCGCAGTTTGGAAAGAGCAGGGTCTCGAAGAGCTGGATTTCTTTGTCCACCAGAATGTCGAGAAAGAATCCCCGCTCCTCTCGGCATATTTCATCGAAAAGCTTAATAAAAAGATCGGGTCAAACCTGATACCGCCAAAGACTCTCGTCTGAGAACGATGCTAAAACTGGTTCGTACTGATGCAGATGACGCTGACCTTCATTCCCTTGTCGCACTCCTCGACGAGGAACTGAAATTGCGCGATCGCGACGATCATTACTTCTTTGCGCAATTCAATAAGCTTGCTGGCCTGATCGGCGTGGTCGTCGCATATATCGATGACATTCCAGTCGGTTGCGGGGCTTTCAAGCAATTTTCAGATGCCGCGGCTGAGATCAAGCGAATGTTCGTCCAACCTGATCATCGCGGCAAACGCATAGCAGGACAGATCCTGACCGAACTGGAATCCTGGATCCTCGAATCAGGATTCACCGCCTGCGTCCTCGAAACCGGCTTCAAACAACCCGAAGCGATCGCCCTTTACAAACGCTCAGGCTACACCGAGATCCCGAACTACGGCCAGTACGCAGATGTCGCTTCAAGCGTTTGCATGAGAAAGACCCTTGGTTAAGCCGGTTATCCTAAATTGAGCTACCCGCCGCAGAGCACGTGCGATACCGCACAGAATGTATTCCCGTTCGCACATACCCTTCCTACAGTGGGATCCCCAAAAAGTTCAGTTTAAAGAGCGCCGTGCCCTCGCGGCCCGCATCTACGATCAAACATGGATCTCATTTTTATGATTGAGATCATTTTTTTCGATGCCGCCGGCCATTAGTGTTCAGATGTGGGGAAAAAATATGAAGCATGTACAACTAATTAAAGAACTTGATCTCAACGCAGTGTCCGGCCTGCAAAGCGATAAAGAGGTGAGCGAGATATTCCGGGGACCTTTCCGCCGGATCGTGGAGGTGCGGCTGCAGAATGGCGCAGTGCTGTCGCGGCACAAGGCTGATGTACCCATCACGGTGCTGTGTCTATCGGGAAGCGGAACTTTTACCGCCGGCACGGATCTCGAGGATTCACAAGAACTGCGTGCCGGCACATTTCTCACATTAGAGTCGGGCATCGAACATGAAGTAATTGCCGCCCCCTCGCTTCACGTTCTTGTTACCAAATTTACCGGCAGCTAAACGGTTGCCGCGGAGGGAAAATGAAAAAACTTTGGATCATATTTGGTGCAGTTTTTATCTTGTCGTTTGCAATTTTGGGATGGGTCGGCTCGGAGATCTTTCGTCAGGTGCCGCCGATCCCCAATCAGGTCGTCACGACGGACGGCGTTGTGTTGATCGTGCCTGAGCAGATCTCTGACGGCCAGAACGTCTGGCAGGCGATGGGTGGAATGCAGGTTGGTTCGATCTGGGGGCATGGTTCGTACGTCGCACCTGATTGGACGGCGGACTATCTACATCGGGAATCACTATACATCCTGAATGAGTGGACGGCCGGCCGTTTCGGAGCAGATGGAAGCACGATGCCGAGCGAAGAGCGCGCCGCAATGGTTCAACGCCTTCAGGACACCATGCGAAAAAACAGCTACGACCCGGCAACCCAAAAGCTAACGGTCGACCCTGTCAGAGCCAGAGCATTCGAGAATAATCTTGCTCATTACTCGCTTATCTTCACCAATGGAAGCGACGAATATGCGATCCAGCGTAATGCACAATCCGATCCTACGCGGCTGCGACACCTAACATCATTCTTCTTCTGGACCGCATGGGCGTCAGCGGCGAACCGGCCGGACAATACGATCTCGTATACGAGCAACTTCCCCTCCGAGCCGTTGGTCGGAAATTTCCCGACCAGCAGCTCGATAATCTGGACGGGCGTCAGCGTGATCGCATTGATCCTGAGCATCGGAGCAATGGTCTGGTTCTACGCCGGATGGCACAAAGAAGCGACCTCGCCCGACACGCCAGACAGCGATCCACTCATTGGAGAGACGATCACGCCCTCGCAGAAAGCAACCGTTAAGTATTTTCTCGTCGTCTCGCTGCTCTTTCTGCTGCAAATAGTGATGGGAATAATTACTGCGCATTACGGGGTGGAAGGCGGCGGATTCTACGGATTCCCGCTGGCCGACTATTTACCGTACGTCGTGACGCGCACGTGGCATGTGCAGCTGGGGATATTTTGGATAGCCACTGCATGGCTCGCGGCGGGCCTCTTTATCGCACCGTATATTTGCGGATATGAGCCGAAATTTCAACGCCTGGGCGTAAACGTCCTGTTCAGCGCATTGCTGATCGTCGTGCTCGGATCGATGGGCGGCCAATGGGCGAGCGTGATGCATCTGCTGCCGGGCGACCTTTGGTTCTGGTTCGGTCATCAGGGTTACGAATATGTCGACCTTGGCCGCGTCTGGCAGATTGCCCTGCTGGTCGGATTGCTCTTGTGGCTCGGCTTGGTCGCGAGGAGTGCGATCCCGGCGCTCAGGGCAGACGGCAGCCGGTCGCTGGTCGTGCTCTATTTGGTGACGACGGCGGGAATCGCGTTCTTTTACGCTCCCGGACTTTTCTGGGGAATGCGTTCACACCTGACGGTCGTCGAATATTGGCGATGGTGGGTCGTTCATCTGTGGGTCGAGGGCTTTTTTGAGGTCTTTGCGACCACCGTTATCGCGTTCCTGTTTGCACGGCTAAAAGTGATAAGGGCCGATCACGCGGCATATGCTGCTCTATTTTCTGCGGCGATATACCTGAGCGGCGGCATCATCGGGACGCTTCATCACTTGTACTTCGCCGGTACGCCGACGGTAGCGATCGCATTCGGAGCGGTATTTAGCGCTCTTGAGATCGTCCCGCTTGTCTTTATCGGATATGAGGCAATGGAAAATATCCGCCATTCGAGGGCGAGGCCGTGGCTCGCTCAATATAAGTGGATCGTTTACTTTTTTGTCGCGGTCGCATTCTGGAATCTGGTTGGTGCCGGTGTTTTTGGATTTATGATCAATCCGCCGATCGCCCTCTACTATATGCAAGGATTGAACACGACTGCGGTTCATGCCCATGGTGCGCTGTATGGCGTGTACGGGACCTTGGGTCTAGGGTTGCTGCTATTCTGCATGCGTGCGATGCAGCCACAGAGGATCTGGAATACAAAGCTGCTTGCTTTCGCTTTCTGGGCGATCAATATTGGAATGATGCTCGAGATACTGCTCAGCTTGCTTCCGATCGGCCTCCTTCAAACGTACCAATCGGTGTCGGTCGGCTATTGGTCGGCACGTAGCCCGGAATTCATGCAGACTGCGTTAATGTCGAATCTGCGATGGATGCGATTGTTTGGCGACACGATATTTGCGGTCGGCGCTGTGGCATTTGTTTGGTTCGCTTTACAGCTTATGCTTACACGCGGCAAGAACGGTCCAGCGAATGACGCATCTATCGCCGGACTCGAATAACATATGACAATGCGCGTCTTACAGATCGCGATACCGTTTATCTGGTTTGGGACGGTCGGCGCCATATCCTTTATGGAGGCGCCGCTCAAATTCCAGGCTCCGGGTATAACGATACCTCTCGGATTGGGGATCGGGCGGCTGGTATTCTTCACGCTCAACAAGATGGAGATCGTCTGTGCGTTACTGTTGCTTATCGCATTTTTTCGTGTCCGCAATAGCACGCGGACTATGCTCGTTGCCCTCGGCTTAGTTTTGCTTATCTTGCTTCTCGAAACGATCTGGCTGCTGCCCGTACTTGACGCCCGGGCCGAAATGGTGATTGCGGGAACGGCACCGCCCTTCTCCAATTCTCATATTGTCTACATTGTTTTTGATGCAATTAAATTGATCGCTTTGGCAGTGCTAGGTATTGCGACGACCCGGCGACTGATCTCAGGGAGTTCTGTATGAGGCCGGACATTGAAAACCGTGTCGATATTGATCGGCTAATGCAGAGCTTTTACGAGCGAGCTTTGATCGACGAGGTTATCGGCTATATTTTCACCGACGTTGCTCATCTCGATCTAAATTCACACTTGCCGATCATTGGTGATTTTTGGGAGGCGATGTTGTTTCGCACGGGCGATTACGCCGCACGCGGACGTAATCCGATGGAGGTACATCGACAACTGCATCTCAAATCGGCGTTCAAGCCGATTCACTTTTCTCGTTGGCTTGAAATGTTTGTGTCTTGTGTTGATGAGCAGTTTACGGGGCCGCGAGCTGAGTTTATTAAGATCAGAGCCCACGCGATCGCTAACCGCTTTCAGCAAAACCTCGGTTTGTCGGCTAGTCCCGAAGAAGCGTTTGGAGCGGAGCCGTAGAGTCGATAAATATCTTTCCGTGAACGATGCGCACCAGGCCTTGATCCGAAAAACGCCGGATAACACGAATGGTAGTCTCGGTGGTAAGACTCGCCATTTCGGCGATGTCCTGGCGGCGGACAGCGATCTTTACCGGACCATCCCCACCTGATTCAGCAAAAAGCTTTAGCAGAACGCGGCCGACGCGGTGTTCGGGTGAAGCGCTCGAGAGCGTGCGGATCATAGACGTTTTCTCGCGAAGCATGTCGCACGTCCAGCCGATCACCTCGAATGCCAACTCGGGGGATTCACGTATTATGGCAAGAAAGTCTTCCCGTCTGACTTGAAGTAACTCCGTGCGCTCCGTCGCGATCGCGGTCGAGGGATACGGCTCTCCGTCGAAGACGGGCGGTACGGCGAACATCTCACCCGCGTGAAATGTTCCAATAATGACCTCTTTACCCGGCTCGGGCATTCTGATCATCTTTACCGAACCGGAGATGATGATGGGAAGAAAGTCGGGGCTTCCGCCCCGGTCGAAAACGATGCTTCCCGTGTCGAACACGCGACGGCGACCCAGAGCGAACAGGCGTTGGGTGAGTTCGGGCCCAATATTTTCAAGCAATGGCTTCATCGCTGAAGAAACACGCTACCGCCGAAGGTTGCCAGCAATATCACACTAACGAAAGCATTTGTTGTAAAAAAGGCGGCGTTCATTCGCGAGAGATCGTGTGGCTTGACTAGCGTATGCTGATAGATCAGCAGACAACCGACGGCTATTACGCCAGCGAGAGCCAACATCCCGAGTTCGGTAACAAAATAGAGTAATACGAGAATAACAAAGGACTGCACATGAAAAAGCCGAGCGATGTAGAGCGAGTTCTTGATCCCGAACCGTGCCGGTATCGAGCGTAGTCCGCTTTTGCGGTCATATTCGTAGTCCTGACATGCGTATAGTACATCAAAACCAGCGGTCCACATCAAAACTATCACCGACAGAAGGACAGGCACTTCGCTGTCGAGAGCCCCGCGCACCGCGATCCACGCCGCTGATGGCGAGATCGCTAGAGCGATGCCGAGAATTACATGTGCAAAAGCCGTGAATCGTTTGGTGTAAGAGTAACCAAGAACGAAAAGAAGCGCGACGGGAGAAAGTGCGAAGGTCAGCCAGTTCAGCGAGTAAGACGCGATCAGGAACAGTCCGATAGAAACGTAGAGGAAAACCCAGGCGAAGCCGATCGGGAGTTTGCCACTCGGAAGTTCGCGGTTCGCTGTCCTCGGGTTTTTTGCATCGATATCGCGGTCGACTATGCGATTGAACGTCATCGCGGCGGAGCGAGCCCCAAACATCGCTACTGTTATCCAAAGGAGTTGCCACCAGGACGGCAGTCCGTTTGCCGCGAGTATCGCTCCGAGAAACGCGAACGGCAGGGCGAACAGCGTATGCTCGAATTTTATCATCGCGAGCGTCGTACTTAGTTTTTCAGCAAAAGATCCCATCGTGGTTCCCGCCAACAAACTTGTAACTATAAACTATCTACCTAAACTAATTAAGCTGGAAGTTCCTATATTAGAATGTAGTCAAACGTTTCTACTAACCTATGCCGAGCGGACGTACACATGACGCGATCACTTTCCTACTCGCGGCTCCTGCATTTGCATTGACGTACGGAGTTATTGGAGGCATTCCAGAGGCATCAACGGTCGCCGGAGCATTTATTTTCGGAGGCTTGATGTTCGGGCCGGATCTGGATACGGTTTCGCGCCAATACTCCCGTTGGTCTATTTTCCGCCTCCTTTGGTTTCCCTACAGGTCTTTTTTCAAGCACCGTTCAAGGTTTTCGCACGGGCTCCTGTTCGGAGCGCTCATTCGCGTGGTTTACTTTCTGGGTATTATCACACTTATCGGATTTCTTGCCGTCTATTGTGCAGCGGCTTTTTCAGGCGGGCAATTACCGGGCGTTGAGCAGATCGCGAACGTCTGGCGTCCGGTCGGCGACATGACAAGGGATCTGCTCGGGCAGAATTTTCCAGTTCTGATCTTTTTTGGACTTTGGCTGGGAGCGGCGAGTCACACGTTTACCGATATGGCTGGGTCATACGTCAAAACAGGCCGCGTCGCCAAATTTCTCTAGCCGCGGCCGCCGCCCGTGCGCGCCGTGTGAAGTCTGAGAGCTTGCCGCCTTACGGCGTCAGAAACATTTCGATTTTTTGATAGAGCGATGAGGTCGCGCAGCTGCAGCCGATTCATGATCGTTATAGCGTTGGCAATCGGCGTTCGAGGGTTTCTCGCCAGATTGTGCATGATGGGATAGCTGCGGCTCCATTGACGATTAGCCGCGAGCTGGCGAAGTATTTCTTCGGACATCGAGCGCATTGCCGCAATATTCTCGACTTCTTTTTCAGTAATGCGCGGATTGTTTACGACCGCGGTCGAAACGAGCTTGTTCGGGTCGCGGATTAGAATGTTTCTTGCCTCGCGGTCGCCTTTCATCGCCAGTTTTACGCGATCTTTCACGCCCATTCTCATGATGCGATTGAGCATGGAAACGCGTTCGCTGGTAGCTTCGTCGTTCGCCTGGAGTTCGCCGAGCATTACCTTAAGCGCTGCCTGACGCTGTTCTTCGGACTCCTCGTAGATCTCCTCGATGTACTCGAGGGCGAGCCATGAATCGTCAGTTTCCTGATCAGGGACCTCGATATGCTGCGCGATGAACAACGCGTCTTCGAGGCTCATTCCAGTCTCGGATCCGAGTTCATCCGAAAATTCAGCCTGTTCGACAAATTCTGCAGCCGCCTCATTTCCCTGCGCTCGAAGCTCGCTGGCGATCTGCTGTGCTCCGCGTTCTTTCTCAAAGAATTCGCGTTTTAGTTCCAGCACCCGCCGTTCAGCATCAGGCGTTCGGTTCGGATTAGCGACTATTGCGTCGATGATCGAGGGGTTTTGGATAAGCAACTGCTGATTGAACGATATAAGTTCGAGCAGCGGAGCGTTTTGAGTTCGCCGCGCAAAGTGAGCGATCGCGTCAGGCGGCGTGGCGGCATTCGTAACGATCGCTTCCTGGATCGATGGCGTAAGATCGGTTCGCGTTGAAAAATGGGCGAGCACTCGCGGGGCAACGGATGAACTTCTGATCGTCGATTCGAGCGATTCCGGGGACTGCGCCGATAGCGTTTCGCTCGCGGCTGAGCGCAATTCCTCGTCGGCCCCCTCGAAGAAATTCACTAAGATCTCGAGCAAGTCATTCTGCGGTAGCGGCAACGCCCCGCGAGCGGCCGCAAGCTGAGCAGGCCGAGGGGCCGTACCATCGACCACGGCCTTGACTACGGGATTGTCGGAAACTAAGTCACTGCTCATTTTATTGCGGAAGAATACCGCCCATTAAACATTTTGTAATGCGAGAGGGTTATCCGAACTGGCTGACCGCTATCTTAGCATAAAACTGAATACTATCTTGACTAAGGTCAACCGCATAACTTAGCTTACTTATGGACGACAAATTATCCTGCACCAGCTTTACACCGCTCACCGACAACAAACAAGACGTAATGATAAAAGAAGAATTGACAAGACTGATCGACGCAAAAAGCGCTCGAATTGGCGTGATCGGCCTCGGTTATGTCGGACTACCGCTGATAATCGAATTTTGTCTTAAAGGCTTTAACGCTGTTGGTTTTGAGGTAGATGAGAATAAAACCGGCGAGATCAACGCCGGACGTTCGTACATCGTCGATGTCACCGACGAGAATGTAAAGGCCTGTGTCGACAATGGCAAACTGACCGCAACCACGGACTTCAGCCAGCTTGAGGGCTGCGACGTGATCATCATTTGCGTTCCGACACCGCTCCGCAAGACAAAAGATCCCGACATGTCGTACATCCTGACTGCCGGCGGCGAGATCCAAAAATACATGCGCCGCGGGCAGTTGATCATCCTTGAATCGACGACCTACCCCGGAACGACCGATGAGGTGTTGCAGCCTATGTTTGAGGAAATGGGCTTTAAGCTCGATGAAGATTTCCTTCTCGCCTTCTCACCCGAACGCGTCGACCCTGGCAATCCGCAGTTTCAGACACACAACATTCCAAAGGTCGTAGGTGGCGTCGGAGCCGATTCGACCGAGGTTTCTGCGTTTCTTTACGGCCAGATCGTAGATCAGGTTCATCCCGTTTCGTCGGCAAGAGTGGCCGAAGCGGCAAAGCTTTGGGAAAACACTTTCCGCGCTATCAACATCGGGATGGCGAATGAGATGGCGAAGCTCTGCAATGCCCTCGGCATCGATACATGGGAAGTCGTCCGTGCGGCGGCGACCAAGCCGTTTGGCTTTATGCCCTTTTATCCCGGCCCGGGAATCGGCGGCCACTGTATTCCGCTCGACCCGCATTACTTGTCGTGGAAGGCGAGGCAGCACGGCTTCGATTCGCAGTTCATATCGCTGGCTGAGCAGGTCAATTCGACGATGCCGAATTACGTCGTCGAACTCGCTACGGCCGCCCTGAACGACGATCGCAAAGCCGTTAACGGCTCGAAGATACTGATCCTCGGCGTCGCGTACAAAAAAGACATCGACGACATGCGCGAGTCACCCGCTCTCTCGATCATCGACCTGCTGAGAGCCGACGGAGCCGACGTTTATTACCATGACCCGTTCGTGCCGGAAGTAACATTCGACCACGCCTACACGATCGGCAAAGGCGACCCGCTGTTCAATAAAGAACTGACCGACGAACTCATCACCGGATCAGACTGCGTGATCATCTGCACCGAACATACGACGGTCGACTACAGCCGGGTTTGCTCGCTGGCTAAACTCGTTGTCGACACGCGAAATGCATTGACGCCGGAGGTCCGCGGCGGCTGCAGTGCCAAGGTCGTCAGGCTCTAGGGACCAGACGGCTAGATAGCAAAATTGCCCGCGAGATCGTAATTTACGGTCTCGCGGGTTTTGCTTTGAGAGCGGCTTTCGTGACCGCGTCGCAGATCGCCGCGATCATCGCATGCGTCGCAAAACTCCGAACCGTTTTCGTTGAATTCCGAACCGTTTTGATTCAACTCCGAACCGCTTTTTTCGACGACGCAAGAAATTTCACCAGCACATTCACATCGCCGCCTACCGCCAGTCACTCTTTGATTTAATATTGCCGTTAACTGCGTTTTGCACGGCGGCAATTTGGGTCGTTTCTCTTTGCGTTTTCTTTGCGTTCTTTGCGACCTTTGCGTTAAAGATCTCTTCTTAAAGCCAAGGCGGCAAAGAAAGTTGAGACAATTGTTGTTGCATACTTGATACGTACAACATGATATGATACATTTCCAACATGAAAGCTGAATGGGAAGAATGTCCACGCGGCGATCTGCCGCCACAGTACGCCGGGATCTATGTAACGATGAACCGAAAAGGCGAGATCATGTTGAGCAAAAATACTTATAACATGCTCGACCAACCCGCCGCGGTGCTCTTACTCTTCGACCGCACGAACCGTCGGATCGGCCTGAAACCGACCGGCAAGAACGTGCGAAACGCCTACCCACTCCTCGTCTCAGGCCGCTGCGGAGCCAAAAAGGTCCACGCCTTCCGCCTGATCCGCGAATACAACATCGACCTCCCCGCCTCGATAAAATTCGAGAACCCCGAGATCGACGACGACGGCATCCTCCGCCTCGACCTCAGAACCGCCCAAATTCCGCTACGGGTGCAAAATCACTGGAAGAACCGCCAGAAACTGTAAGCACTGGCCACAGTCAAAGCCGCGTAAGTTCGAGGCGGTTGTGAGAGATGCCGGTGTTAATTGGTGAATGGCGTAAAAGTGTTGAGTACATCGATGACTTTCTGCTCATCATTTGCATCGGCGTACCCTCCCATTATTTGATATCCGCGATCGCCGATGAGGAAAACCCTGTTGATGAAGCGAACGCCGTTTGAACTGGAATAGCGAAACTCCGTCCCTCGATGTTTCCCAAGTTGAATTGGTTTTTCGGACTGGAGCGTTGCTCCCGCATTTAGGACGCCTTTGCGAGTACCCGTTTCGATGTCTTCAAACAACTGCGGCGTTGGGTCGCCATCGTGATTAACCGGTGTCGTGTAATAGGCCGTATAAAAGGTACGACCAAAATTCCAAACAAACTGTTTGCCTACGTCAACATTCAGTATCCGGGCCTTTGTCGTCGCATTATCGAGCGTTCGAGCCGGCAACGCAGGGATCGCGATGGAGAATTTTCCGGTTGTTGATCGGAAGACCCCATTTTCGAGTCCGCCAACCGGATTCGCGGTCTTTACGAAAACAAATGAATCAAAGGCCTTATGAATGGCGGATACACCTTCGTCAATTTTGGGGCTCGCCAGCAGAACGTACCAAACGTCATCCTTGATGAATGTGCGTCCGAAAAACTTCTTGCCATCCTTCGTCATCTCGTACCTTGTTGCAGAGACCCCGTCGACCGTCGCGTCCTTCCCGACCAATCCTTCCGCTCCACCTTTTAACATACTAGCCTCGAACATTTTCGCGGCCTCTCGTTTACTTTCATCGGGCGAGGCCGGAAACGAGCCTGCCGCATATTCGAAGAATTGAACCACAAGGTCTGCATCCGGATAATAGGACCAGATATACTGATGGGCTTTCGGATCATTGCCTGTCTTCGGGACCGAATATGTCCCACGCGCAAACCTGACGTTCATCTGAAAGAGCCTTGAGCGAGGCTCGACTTCAGAGGACAGAATCTCATCCTTGAGTAATGGTCTGTTCAGCCCTGGCTCCGAATCGCTGTTTCCGAGACGACCGATTCGTTGGGGTGTCGAGGCAGATGGCATGTTCTGCTTCGGCGCTAAAACTGGAGCGATCTTGGTTTTAAAGTCCCACGTTTGTGTTCGGATCAGCGTGATGGTCTTGGGATCAAGGGTGCCCTCGGAGTCTACGACTGAAACGAAGAAGCCGCGCGAATCGATGGTAGCGATCTCTTCTTGGAAGTCTTTTTTTCCGCCGGGACTAGAGGCCGCATAGACTGCGTATTTTCGATAAACTTTCACGGGCTGTCCGCCAAGCGTCTTTTCTTCGACCGAATATTCAACGGATTCGGGCTGCCGTGGCCGTGGTCCAAGCAGGCGGACCTGTCCAGTTTCGTCTGGGCCGGGACAGACGAATTTTTGAGGTCCGGTCCATTTTTCGCCGTCTGTGCTGCAATACGTTGCGTTCCCGAAACCGACCTGGATCGAGAAACTGCGAAGTGTCTTTCCGCCCTTTTTTAGCGTGCTGGTTTCACGTTCTATTCCCTGTGCTTGTCGCTCGGCAACTTCCGTCTTAGTTGATACTAACTTCCCGTTATTAAAGTTTTCCGTGATAACCGTAAAGATGAACGGAAACGCCGCATTTGTCTCGCTTACCGCATACTGCAACGTGCCGTTGTAATCAGCTGCGGTTGTCGGCTTAGCCTGGGCACTGAGCGTCACTGCGGAGCAAAGCACAAGTATGAGATGAGCAATGGTCTTCACTCTCTCATGATAGCGCATCGGTAGGACCTATAAGAGACGAAGAACCGTGACCGCGATGAAAAATCGGATATCTTACATCTTTCGATGTATACTATGGGCGTCGACTTACAGATATGATCAAGACCGAAGAAAGACCAGACATTCGAACCGTCTCCGTACAGAAAAATACGTGGGTGCTGGAAGTGCCGGATGAAATTTGCGAGCGAGAAGGTTTCGCGAAGGGGACTCTCGTCAGTTTGACCATTAAAGATGGAGCTATTCAGAGTACGTTTATTCGACGATCTGAAGAAGCGCGGCTTGCAGTGAAACGTTTTAGTGAAAAATACGGCGATTTTATGAGGGAGATCGCTCCCATTGACTAAGCGCGACGTTCTCTACATCGATTATATTCACGCTGTCGATCTTCATTTTGAACTTATGCACGTCTGGAATGAGACGCGTTTTGGTGTGGGAGATCGGGAGTTGATCGAGTCCGCTCTTGCCCGCCCAAGGCACTCGGCTGTTTATGAAAACGCCGACATAGTGCGTCAGGCAGCAACGCTTTGTTTCGGTCTTATAAAAAATCACCCTTGGATCGGCGGAAACAAACGTACGGCGACTCTTCTGATGGAAGAATTCCTGTACATAAATCGGCTCGACCTTGTCGCTTCCCCTCAAGAACTTTACAAAATGTCTCTCGCCGTCGAATCGAATAAATGGAAGGTCGATGAGATAGAACTGTGGTTGAGAGAAAAGGTAAGAAACTTAGAGCCATGATAAAAGTCATGCTAATTGCGGGTGCACGGCCTAATTTTATGAAGGTGGCGCCGATATATGCCGAGATGAAGCGGCGGCCGGGTGAATTTGTGCCGATGATCGTGCATACGGGACAGCATTATGATGCGGCTATGTCGGATGCTTTTTTTGACGATCTCGGGATGCCGAAGCCGGATATTCACCTCGGCGTTGGGTCGGGGTCGCATGCGGTTCAGACGGCGAAGATAATGACTTTGTTCGAGCCGGTGGTGCTCGAGCATAAGCCGGACTGGGTTTTGGTTGTGGGTGATGTTAACTCGACTATCGCCTGTGCTTTGGTCTGTTCAAAACTCGGGATCAAGATCGCTCATGTCGAGGCTGGCCTGCGTTCGCGGGACCGGGCGATGCCGGAGGAGATAAACCGTATTTTGACCGATTCGATCTCAGATCTACTGCTTACGACCTCGCAGGATGCGGACGAGAATCTTAGGGCCGAGGGCGTTCCGTCGGAGCGGATCAGGTTTGTTGGCAACGTAATGATCGATTCGCTGCTCGAGCACCTGAAGATTGCGGAAAACTCGACCATTCGCGAAGATCTAGGCGTTTCAGCCCGCAATTATGCGGTGATGACGCTGCATAGGCCTTCGAATGTCGATGACAAAGCGACATTCGGCGGCTTGCTCGAGGCGTTGATAGAGATCGCTCAGGAGCTGCCGATCGTCTTTCCTGTCCATCCGCGAACGCGGGCGAAAATGGAAGAGTTCGGATTCGACAAATTAGTTGCGGGTTCGAATATTCGCCTGATCGAGCCGCTCGGCTATCTCGACTTTATGAGGCTCTACAGCGGAGCCAGGCTCGTGCTCACGGATTCCGGCGGATTGCAGGAAGAGACGACCGTCCTCGGCATTCCGTGTTTGACGCTTCGCGAAAACACGGAAAGGCCCGTGACGATCGAGCTTGGCACGAACGTTCTTGTCGGCACCGATCCCCAGAAGATAAGACGTGAGGCAAGGGCGAGCTTGGCCAGCGACACAAAACGCGAATTGCGTGTTCCGCCGCTTTGGGATGGAAAGGCGTCGGGGCGGATCTGCGACGAGTTGATCAGGGAATCATGAACAAAAGGCCGAGTCATCGCGACCCGGCCTTTTTTGATCCAGCTTACTTTTTTGAGGCTGTCGGGAAGCCTTCCTGCTTCCAGCCTTGAAAACCGCCTTTTAGTGCAAACACATTCGTGATACCGCTTTGGTGAATTTGGAATGCCAGCCTGGCACTCGAGTTTTCGTTCGGTCAGGAACAATAAACGATTATCTTCTTTCCTTTTGGCAGTTTGCTGAAGCGGTTGCTCTCAGCACCCTCGATGATCACAGCGCCTTTGATGTGTTCTTCCTTGTAAGCCTCAACGGAACGCGAGTCAACAAAGACGGCGTTGCCCTCATCAAGAGCCTTCTTGGCATCCTCGATAGTTATGCGCGGGACATCAGAGTCGCTGGCGATCTTCTTGGTTTCGGTTGATTGGCCCAGAGCAAGTATGCTCGAACCCAGTAAAAGTGCTAATGCGATGAGCAGTTTCATTCCAGCCTCCTATTTTTGTTGTGGTGTGACGACTGGATAGCCCGCAGCCTTCCAGGCGTTTGGCCCGCCGACCAGTGCGTAAGTTCCCGGGATCTGTTTCTGGTTCATTTTGAGTGCCAAACTGGCACTCGTGTGCTCGCCCCCTCAGGAACAGTAGAGGATTATCTTTTTCCCCTTTGGAAGCTTAGCGTATTCGGTTTCAGGAGCGTTCAGGTCGATCACTACGGCTCCCGGCAAATGTTCGACGTCAAATGCGCCCTGGCCCCGCGTGTCAACAAAAACAACGTTTCCCGCATCGAGATCCTTCTTCGCGTCCTGAACGGAAATTCGGGGAACCGCTAGTTCGTTTTCGTATTTTACGTACTCGATCACCGGAGCACTCTGACAAGCAAAAACTACTGCTGAGAGCAGAGATGCAATGACAAACAGAAACTTTTTCTTCATCATTTTTCTCCGAAGGCTGCGAGAACTTCGTCAGCATGTTTTGCCACGTCGACCTTTTCAAAGATCTTGACGATCTTGCCGTCGTCGATCAAAAAAGTCTTTCGAAATGTGCCCATGTACTTTTTCCCATACATGCTCTTTTCGCCCCAAACGCCGTACTCTTCGACGATCTTCTTTTCCGTATCGGCGAGTAGGTCGAACGGGAGCTGATACTTCGAGATAAATTTCTGATGTGACTTTTCGCTGTCAGTAGAAACGCCAAGCACTGTTATGCCTTTTTCACGATAAACGGCATCGGCGTCACGGAATGAACAAGCCTCTTTTGTACAGCCTGGCGTGTCATCTTTCGGGTAGAAGTAGAGCACGACGCGTTTACCTTTGAAATCTGAAAGGTTTACGGTGTTGCCGTTCTGGTCATTAGAAGAAAAATCCGGAGCCTTGTCACCCTCTTTCAGCATTTAAAAAACCTCACAATAATTGCTAGACCCAACTTTCTAAGTTTCTATCAACGCACGAACGATTGCAATAGAGGGCTATTTCTTTTTCCCGAAATTCCACCGCATCCCGGTGGTGAATAGAAAATCGTTCTTTTTCGAAGTACCGAACGGATCGCTGTTAAATCTATCGCCAACCGAAATATAAAAGCCGACCTTTTTCGTGGCGTCGATCGAAAGTGTCGCGTCAAAGATCGCTCGAAACTCATTCACATCGGTCACGTTCTGAAAGAATGTAGTCGCGTTCTGAAACCGCAGCTTGTCGTTGATGCGATGGCGAAACGTCATCCCGGCAAGAGCCTCGGGCGTATTTGTATCGATATTTGTTTGCCAGGTACGGTTCCACGCAATGCCGCCGAGAAATTCCAGTTCGGTGCGGTCGTTCTTGATCGTCCGATGTCCAAGCCCGCCGCCGGCAACAGAACGGAACTTGAGATTCTTAGGCTTATCACGTTCGAAATCATAGGAAACAAAGCCAAACAGTCTCTTATCGATTGTCCGGTCGTATCGAGCTCCGCCCCAGAATGCATTTTGCGTCGTCGAACTTACAACGTGGTTACTATTCCAAAGACTGCGGGCGTAGATCGTAAAACCATCCTGCGGCCGCGATTTGCTAGCACGCAGCCCGGTGGTCATGGTTATGTTGTTTGAATTGCCCGAAGTGTAGCTAAAGCCAATATTCGCATTGCCATCCCAGCCCGTCGCGATGGCTTTCATTTTCCCGACGAAGCCACTAGACGGCTTTGCCTTAATGACAGCAGGAGCGGAACGACTGGACGAAGGGGCTGGCTGGGGAACGTCCAAATTTGCCGTCTTTGGTAGTGTGACTGGCCGACTTACCTTTTCGATGTGCTTCCGCTCGATCTTGAGCTTTCCGGCGTACGCGGTCTCGATGACGATCGCATCATCACTCTCTTCGACGATGTTGCCTGTCAGTCTATCGCCATTCTTTAATGTTATTTCACCCGCAAACCCAACCGAACACAATGACAGGATAAGGGCGAAGACCAGCAAACGCGACACTTGTTCCATAACATTAATAAAATATCATTATGAAAAATAGAAGTGAATTATCGCGGGTAATGATACGAGTTGACGCTTCCGCTCTCGTTGACGAGAATGATGGAAGACGTGAAACTTCTATCCGAAAAGAAAGCCCTTGAGACTCTGCGAGATCTGCGGGACGGTTTCTCGAAACGCATTCGGGATGAGTACGAGCATCGTGCAGCATCGTGCCTAACCTGCTCGACACCCGGAGCGTGTTGCCTCGATGCTCATTTTGTGAACGTCCACGTGTCAAAACTGGAAGCGGTCGCGATCTCCAAAGCGCTCGAAAACGTGGAGGATGACCTAAGAGAAAAGGTGATCGATCGGATCGATTCTACGATCGATACCTATAACATTTCGTCCGAGGGGGATACATTTCAGCAGAAGTTTGCCTGCCCGCTGTTTGAGAAAGGCTTTGGGTGCCTGGTTCACGACACGGGTAAACCGGTTGCGTGCACGGTGCACGCCTGCTACGAGAACGCCGAAGATCTGCCCCCGAATGAACTGCAGTTCGCACAGGAACAATTGATCGATGACCTCAACGCCCGCACGTACGGCCGGCAAAATCCATGGTTGCCGCTGCCGCTCGCGATAAGGAAAGTAATGTTTACTTCCGAGTGATCTCGACGAATTCCTCGCTCTCGTTACCCGAATAATCGGTCACCAGAAATCCGAGCAAATAATCGCCAGCCGCCACCTCGGTCATCCCGATCGCAAGCCCATCGTCTACCGTGACGCGCAGGATGTCCGCCGGATCGGTGTGGGCCACCTCTTCGACTTCGCCATCGGCATCGACCATCAGATACACCGGCCTAACAAGATCGCCGACGTTTATATCCACTTCGCGAAGCTGCCCGTTCCTCTCGCGGAATGCATAGACAAACTCTCCGGTTACATCATCCTCACTAAAGTCGAGGACGAAATACATTGTAATGTCTATCCACTCACGACGGCCCTTGAACTGGACCTGGCCCGGAACTTCGGCGTAATAAATGTCCTTCTCGTCTTCAAGTTCGCTGAAATCGGTTATCGGGCAGATCAGTTCGTTCTTGCCGTCAGTGATCGCGAACCACGTGCCGTCCCATTCTTCCCGAAGGACGCCTTTCTCATCCGGTTCGGTCGGGACCGCACCGATTATCAGGGCGCTTTCTCCATCGCTTTCGGCAAGAACAAACGTAGCTTCGGCGATGTCGTCTCCCTTGACGCTCGAAGTTACCGTTGCGACGGCATTTGCTGCAAGATTCTGGGTGTTTGTGGTCGCGGGCGTTAGCTGCGGCTTACTCGTATCGGCAGTGACGATGCCCGTATAATCCATCAGAAGTCCGCTCCACCTTAGGTTTGCGGCAAATGGAGCCTTTGCATACCCGCTGTCAATAACGCTCTTGGCCTTGTTTGGGAAGTATATCGAGATACCGTTTGCGTTCGGCCGTGCGGCACCATTGGCCTTGTACAAAACTGCCGACCTCGTCGCTGCGATCACCGCATCGGCGGCCTTTGCGACGTTCGGGTCATTTGAAGCAGCTTTGACGTTCTGAGCGTAATGGACGAGATCAAAAAACTCCGCCGCACTCTTGCCTCCTTCTTCCTGACCGTAATCTTCAGTTCGCCAACGTGCCCCGGCTACTTTGAGGATGTTTGGCCTGCCGCCGACCTTGATGAAAGCCTGTTTATGCGTGCTCAGGTCATTCACTGCCGAGCTAAGAGCATCGATCTTGCTGAGGTCCGTCAGACTGAGCGTAATGCTCGAGTCGCGGTTTCCCTGGTCTTTCGTGTAATAGTCGCGGTACGTATCAACAATTATTCGTCCGAAAGCAAAGCCATCGCTCGCGGGGTTCGCGACGAGCCGGGTGAAAGCCGGCCGGTAGTTCCACCCGTCTCCCGGCTCAAGTTCCTCTGACGCGACCATCGCCTTTGCGTATGGCGCAACGGTTCGCATTACCTCAAAATTCGCCATCAGACAGGCGTCGAAGCCGATCAGTTCGAGCTTTCCGGTGGTCTTTGTCGCTCGAGCGAGTGCCGAGCCAAGTTCAGCCATTGTCAGACTGTCCTTATTCGCTTCGTCACCGAGTATGCCGGGCCAGCCGCTGCCGTGATCACCGAAAACGAGGCCGTATCGTTTTGCGGGGAGATTCTTGGCAACGTCCTCAATGAATTTGACGAGATTCTCGGGGTCGCCCATGTTTAGCTCGCCCTGGTCCGCCAGTTCGAGTAGTCTTCCTTTCTCGACTCTCAACAGCTTTGCTGTAGTCCAGTTCTTGATTCCTCCAACGTCGCGATTGGTGTAACCCCTGCCGGCGTCTTGTTCACCGCCGACGTGCCGGTCGGCGAGGACGATGATATTTACGGCTGTAGTCGAACCAACTGACGCCATCTCTATCAGATCCTGCATCTGAGGATCCTCGAGGTCGTTGTCCGCGTCCATGTAAAACATGAGCGTCCATTCGGCCTGAACTGGCGATTGTGCCCAAAAAGTGTTTGGAAAAAACGAAAATAACCCAAGCAGAAGCAGCAAGAGTAATGGAATTCTCATCAGAGCCCTCAATTGTTTAAGCGGAATTCGAATAGAACAAAAGCAGTCTACGCGAATTCCGGCAAAAACAAAAAGGCTCAGACGGCGGGTCATCGTGCGTCTTTCCAAGACGTGACGATCGCTCTAAATTCCATCTCGCCCGTGTTTTCGAGCCTGAGTTTCCAAACTCCGGCTGTTGTAGGCTTGTCATAGAATAGTGAGCGAAACCATCCTCTCGACGCGGGCGATCTTGCCTCACTCTTTGCCATCTCAACGCCGCGATCGTTTAGGAGCGTTGCCGCGACATTCGGATCCGCCATGAACGTGACACCGAAATTCAGTGCGGTGTCTACTGGTATATCGATCTCGACCGTCTGCTTCGGAGCCAGTGCCAGGGCCTTAGCAAACGGCCTGGACGTCGGGGTCTCGAGCGTACGGGTGTTCTCAAGTGAGAATTCACGGGCACCGTAAACTCGTGGCGAATCGTAGAGTCCGGTGAACTGCGACGGGTCGGGTACTTCGGGATTGTGGTCACCGCGAGGGCCGATAGCAAGTCTCGGCTTCACGAACGACGAGAAGTCCGAGGTCCCGGTAAGGTCCGTGTGTAGGCTCGACGATTCGGCAGTGTCTTTTATTTTCCACTTGGCGGACGCAACCGGCACTACGCCGTCGTTCCAGACGACCTCTTTGCACATCGTCGGCAGAGGATTGCCGGCGAGTGCCGAGAACTTCACACCTTTACGGGCGATGTTCGCTCGGTTAAAGTTTGCGACCTGATCCTGCCTAAGTTGCCTAACTGCTTCGACATTCTCGCCAAGCATCTCAAAGGCGACGTTCATCACATCAGCACATGGCGAACCCAGATTCGGCGTGCCAAGCATGATGAGATGAGCGACCTTCGGTCGCGGATCTTCAGGGGTGTTAGGCACCATCTGTTGAGCAATATGGTATCGCGAGATCAATCCCCCCATCGAATGGGCGACGATGTCGACATGCCACGCATTACGGTCTTCCTGAGCATATCTGATATATCTCCCGAGCTGGTCGGCGTTCTCGCCGATCGAGTTCGTCGGTTGAGTCGATAGAAAGGAGCCCCCAGTGTTCATCAGCCCTTTCTCCGGTTTTTCGCCGACGGGATACGCTTTCCAATCATAGGAATGTGACGTGGTCAGAATATTCTGCCAGCTTTCCCACGCTCGCCAGCTGCTCCACAGTCCGTGAACCAGCACGAGCGGTTTGGGTGCGATCTTTAAATTCTTGGTGATCTCATCGATCTTTTTGTTGTTCTCCTCAAGTTCTGCCTTTACCCGCTGGAGTAGCCGAGGACGTCCATCGTCGAACCACGCGTAGCCGCTCGAATCCCAAATGAGTTCAACCGTTTGTTCCGAATTCGCGTCGATCCGCACGCCGATTTCCGCGTCCTTCATCTCGGCATCTGGCATCGATCCATTCCATTTGTCGCCTTTGAATGTTTCCTTAAATCGAACGTTGGCGTATTTCGTGTCTCCGGATTCGTTAAGGACCTTGGCTTTGATCTTGACGAGGTTACCGTCTATTGTTCCAGTCTGTTCGGTGATCGCTCGCCAGTCGTTCCAGTTCGGGAATTTCATATCCTCAAACTGCAGGTCTGTAATGCGTAGCGGAGCACCGCACTTCTTTAAGCTCCACGTTATCGTTTCGGAAACGCCGTTGCCCGATAATGTATAGCTGCCGCTAAGGCTGTTTGGATCCTGTGGATCTATGCGATCGCGGCCGTCCGACCTGAGTGAGTTGCCGTCGATATTTGTCGGGGTTGGAGGCATTGTTAGCGACTTGCCCTCTTTCGGTGTGCACTGTCCCGAGTATGAAGATTTATCCTCACCCTGCGTGATGCCCTGGATCTGCGGAATACCCACACTGACGGCATAAGTGCCGTCGCTATTGACGCCGACATGTACATTGGCCGCGACGCCCGTGGCCTGTCCGCGTGTCTCACTTTTTGACTCAAAGATACCGTACATCACCCGCCACGTCTTTCCGCGGTCGCACGAATTCTCCTCCCGGGCCTCGGTATTGTCGGAACTTGTCATTTTGTGGTCAATGTTCGCTTTTCCGACATTCGAGCCATCGCGTTCAGGGGATTCGAGCACCGCGACGGAGGCCTTATAGTTATAGTTCAGCTCGATCTTTCGAGTATCTTTGCCCCGGTTACTCACCCGCTGAGTCGTCTTGGTCTCGCTCATAGACTGGGTCCGCGTGTAGGTAACGTTACCCGTCCATGCACCGGAGCACGTTGCTTTCGGCCTGGCCTTCGCTCCGCCTTGATTGCCCTTCGGAACCTGTCCCAAACCTGCCAACGGCGAGATCAACATGCTCGTAAAGAACATTACGCAGATTATCCGGCGGCTTTTGCTGACTTTCATAACATTAAAAACTCCTTAGCGATGGATAGTAAAAACGCTATCTGGTAAGGCGGCGTTCGACTCCAAAACGTATCAGTCCAGGGATGTTTTTCTTAGTCCGCAACTCAGGTCGCGTGTTGACTTGGCGGGGCGAAACGTACAAAATATAGTGCTCTTCACAGATCACGGTACTATAGAATGTTTAAGCTTCAACGTCTCGAAATTTCAGGCTTTAAGTCATTTGCGGATTACACGGAAATAGTTTTTACGGGTAGCGGGATAACTGCGGTCGTCGGGCCGAATGGCTGTGGAAAGTCGAACGTGTCGGATGCGATGTCGTGGGTCCTTGGCGAGCAGCGTGCAAAATCGTTGCGCGGCGGAGAGATGAAGGATGTTGTCTTTGCCGGAACCCGCAGCCGTAAACCCGGCGGGATGGCCGAGGTTGTTTTGCATCTAGTTCGTGACGACTCGGTATTTGACGCGGATGACAACGAGCTTTCGGACATCGATCAGGCGTTGTCCGGCATTGATGAGGCCGCCGTCGACATGGACGAGATCGAGGGCGTGGAGGAGATCGAAGAGATCGTTGCCGAGGTGCCCGAAGAGATGAACGGCCACCAGTCCGACCAGGCTGCCGACGGTGAACTCGCCGAAACGGCTTTGGCAATGGCGGTCGGATCAGCGCAAGTCGTCGAAACAAAGGTCAAAACTAAACGTCACTGGCGGCCACGGTCCTTTGCTCTAGATTTTGCTCCCGGCGAAGCGGTGTCAGTGACGCGAAGGCTGTATCTATCGGGCGAGAGCGAGTACCAACTTAACGGAAAGACCTGCCGGCTTCGCGATATAACAGATCTTTTTGCCGGAACCGGACTTTCCGGGGCTCATTACGCCATCATCGAGCAGGGCCGTATCGGCCAGATCCTTTCCGCGAAGCCCGCCGACCGGCGAAACCTTATCGAGGAAGCCGCTGGAATATCCAAGTTTCGTGCTCGCCAGCGTGCCGCCGAATCGAGACTGGACTCAGCAAAAACAAACCTTAGCCGCATATTCGATATCATTTCGGAGATCGAAACTCAGGTAAACTCGCTTAGAAGACAGGCAGCGAAAACGCGTCGGTTCAAGATCCTGCAGGAAGAATTTCGCAGTTTACTTCGTCAGCTTTACGCCGCTGAGGGCAAGTATTTATCGGATCTTTCGAACCAATTGAAACTTGAACTTGGCCGTGCAGAGGAGACCGAAACGGAACTCCACGCCAAAGTAAAGGCTCAGGAAGAAGCTACCCGCGAAGCGACCCAGCAAGCACGCGATGCCGAGGAAAACCTCGCCGAGCTTCGCAAGATACACGCAAACAACATCCTCGAGCGCGACCGGGCCGAGCGTGAGCATCTTTATAAATCGGATCAGATCGTCTCTTTAAATAGCCGGTGCGATACGCTCAGGTCCGAGATCGCAGCCAGCAAAGACCGCCTTCGCTCGCTCGAAGGCGAACTAGCAAATCTGAAAGAGGACGAGCGAAAGGAGACCGAAGCCTACGCTCAGGCAGAAGCCGAACTGCGAAGTTCAGAAGACGCTCACCGCGAGGAATCATCAGCTCTTGCGGCGATCGAATCTTCGATCGACACATTGCGTGCTGAACTAATGCAGCACAACGCAGCGGCTGAGCGGTTCGATGAGATCGGCAGACAGCTCACCAACAACCTCGAACGCCTTGAGATGCGAGCCGACGGCCTGGAACGCGAAGGAGCAAGAGCCGAGGAAACCTTTGAAGCAAATCAAAAGCAGGCAGAAACGCTCGCCCGTGATCTCGCCGCGGAAGAACAAAAGCTTGCCGCACTGAACGCCGAAAAAGATGTACTGATCGCCGACACGACCGAATCGCGATCTTCTCTCCGCACGGCCGAAGAATCACTGAGAGTGCTGCACGACGAGCACGCCGCAAAGCGTCATCGGCTCGAAACGCTGCGTGAGCTTGAGGAAAAAAAGGCTGTTTACGCTCCGCAGGTGCAGAAGCTTTTTGCCGAGCAGGCAAAGATCGGCGTGCGGTTCGCGGGCGTTCTTGCCGACAGGTTAAATGTCGCCAGCGAGGCCGAAACCGCAGTCGAAACACTTTTCGGGCCATTTCTCGAGGCGATCGTCGTTGAGTCAAAAGCTGATGCTAAAGCCGTTGCCGATTGGATGCGTCAGAACGACATCGGGCGTACCGCGATGATCGTGCTTCCAACAGATACAAATGCGGACGGTGCTCTGACCCCAAATGGAACGATCGCGAGCCACTTGGGGGTCTCGAAACTTATTGCGGACGCTCTCAGCGAGATCTTTCCGCGTGAAATGTCTGCCCGGTTGGTCGACGCGATGGATGGAGTTTCGGCAAAGCCCGGTGAAATGATCATCGACCGATCCGGTGACCTCGCTCTCGGCGGCCGTATGTTCGTCAGCGGAAAACGAAAGACCGACGGCAAGAACACGTCGCTGCTCGCGTTCAAGCGCGAACTAAATCAACTCGCGAAAGAATGCTCGAGACTAGATAACGCCATCGAAAGTGCAAAGATCGATGTCGAGAAAGCCCGTGCGGTGCTGGTCGAAAATGAAAGCAAGACAGTTGACCTTCAATCGCTGATCATCAAGGTCGATCGCGGCATTCACGGATTGCAGATCCAGGTGCATTCGGCTCGCGAGGAGATCGCCAGGGCTGAACGCCATCGAAAGGTCGTAGCCGATGAAACGACACAGATCGCATCAGAGATCGCAGATCTCAAAGAGCGTCGTGAAGAAGCCCTTCAGAACAAAGTAAGTGCCCAGGCCGCCCGATCGCAAACAGAAGCGGCCCTCGACACCGTTGGTCTAGACCTTGCAACTGCACGTCAAAAGGCCGAGGCGGCGATCGGTGTCCTGAATGAGAAAAGAATGATCGCGGCAACCTCCGACGAGCGACGACGATCTGCAGTATCCGCCCTCAGACGAGTTGAGAATGAAACCCGCGAGATCGAATCGCGGATCGCCGTGCTCGACCTCGAGCTTTCCGAGAATGACGCGAAGATCAAGGCTCTGCACGAATCGATCATCGAGATCACGGACAGAATTGCCTCGTCCGGCGAAGATATCGCTAAAGAAGACTCCGATCTGGCAGCAGCTGTCACGGCTTTAGCAGCCGCACGTGACCTTTCGGACACCATGAGCGAAGGCCTTGCCGAGCTGAATCGCCAAACCGTGGAGGCTCGCAGCCAGAAGGCCGAGATCGAGATAAAACAGGCTGAAGCGGTAACCGAACTTCGAAACACAAGCGAGAATTGCCAGCAGGAACTAAACGTTTCGCTCGTCGAACTCATCGACACGGTCGAGCTCGATGCGATTTTCTCTCTCGAAACTGCCCGACGTGACGCAGACGATCTGAGGGAAAAGCTGGATAATTTCGGGGCAATAAACATGCTCGCCCTGGAGGAACTTGCTGAGGCCGAAGAACGCCATCTTTTCCTAACTTCGCAGCGCACCGATATCGTAGACAGCATTGCGGCGACCGAGGAAGCCCTTCGCGAGATAAAACAGCGTTCTCGTGAGCGTTTTAAAGCTGCTTTTGAAGCGATCAATGAGAATTTTAAGGAGTTCTTTGTTGAACTTTTCGGAGGCGGACGCGGTGAGATGACGCTCCTTGAGGCAGATGACATTCTTGAGGCCGGCATCGAAGTGGTTGCTCAACCACCGGGCAAGCGGCTGCAGAACATCATGCTGCTCTCAGGCGGCGAGAAAGCAATGACGGCGATCGCACTGGTCCTCGCGATCTTCAAATATCGCCCTTCGCCATTCTGCCTTCTGGATGAGGTCGATGCTCCACTGGATGATGCGAACGTCGGACGTTTCGCAGCAAAGATCGCGGAGATGTCTGAAAAGACACAGTTTATCGTGATCACTCACAACAAGCGTACCATGGAGTCAGCCCGTGCTCTTTATGGCGTCACCATGCAAGAAGCTGGCGTCTCAAAGATCGTCTCTGTTAAATTCGAGTAGAAGCGCCAACCGTAGACACTCGAGCCGCATCAGACTGAGTTCAGTCGTCTCGCTAGTTCGAATTTAGGCTGGTCTTAGTATGATGAGCTTTTCTTATAGGGCATTACTCTTGTTTCTGGCGTTATGCCTATCGGCATTTGCGGCGCTCGCTCAGGAAAAGAAGAATTCAAAACCCGCGCGATCGCCGGAACCGACTATTGAGAATCCTTCGAAACGCAATGAGCGGCCTAGCGCGCTATCGCCAATAGAGGCTCCATCTAAATCGGAGATCGCTACACACATCTATGAGTTTGTAAGGCCCGGGTTTTCTTACGGCCGCATCATCATAGAGCACGACGATGCCGGAAAAGGTAAGATCTCGTTTTTGAAAGATGGACACGATGACCTCTTGACCGATCCGATCGAGCTATCGAAGGTTACGATCGCAAAGATCCACGAAGCACTATCTACACTCAGATTTTTGGATTCAACCGGAGAATATCAGTACGCGAAAGACTACTCTCACATGGGAAACGTGACGTTTACTCTGACCAGAGGCGGCCGATCGCGAACAGTGAAATTCAATTGGACGGATAACCCGGCGGCGAAGACGATAATGGACGAGTACCGCCGCATCAGCAACGAATACACATGGCGGTTTGAAATGCTGCTAGCCAGGGAGAACATGCCGCTGCAGACTCCCGGACTCATGGAAACGATCGAGGCGTATGTGCGACGTAATGAAATACCCGACCCGCCGCATATGGTTCCGTTCCTCACGCAACTTTCACTGGACGAGCGTCTGCCGCTAATGGCGCGAAATAAGGCTCTAAAGTTGATCAAGAAGATCGAAGAATCAAAGAAGTAATTCTCCGACTCTATTCGTTCAAAATCAGTTTCCAACCGGTACCCCATCAGAAGGAGATCGAGTGGACGAACTCAGTCCGGCAGTTGGAGCGGTTGCTCCTGCCTTGTAGTAGATCGATCCGACCTCATTGGAATAGTAGGACATTGAACCAGTCTGCGTCGCTCCAGAGGGCGTTGACGGTTGTGCATACAGATTCCAAAGCGGGGGATGGGTAGCTGGCGAACCCGGAAGGGCGTCGAGGTCAAATGTGTAGCCCGACTTAGAACAAGGATCGGCAGAGCAACCCAAAAGCGGGTCGATGATGCCGCTGGTGCGAAGTTCTGTTAGCTCGCCGGCGTAGTAGCCGTTTCCCTCTGTAGAACGATATGTGGCCTGCGCTCCGAAAATAACTCTTATCGAGCTCAGAGCACTCGCTTCATTCGCCGACCGCCGTGACGCCATAAGATTTGGGATCGCGATAGCGGCAATAATCCCAATGATCACAACAACGATCAGCAACTCGATGAGCGAGAAACCACGCTGGATACCAGAGTTTGATTTAAACATGTTACATTCTGGCTTCTGTTAGAAGACAAGCCCCCAATAACACGTGTATTACAAGAGCTATGCCACAGCCAACCGCAATTCAGGCAATAGTTTAAAGTGAAGGAAGTATAGGAAATGCAACTAAATGACAGAAAATGGTACCTAGTTGGTGACAGGCAGCGACATTGCTGAGCTCGGGTCAAGGTGCGGAAATGGTGCCGTCATCACTGATCTTAGGAGCATTTTGCCCAAAATCCATATTTGAAAGATTCCTTACGAGTCGGATAGATGCTCCGGTTGGATCTAACATCGGTATCCCCCGTCCTTCCAGTCTTACGCTGTTTATCTTGCCGCCAAGAAACTTTCCATCCGCATCTAGCTTTGCCTCGAGTATCAGGCTCATGCCAGTCTCACCCGCAAGTTGAAACCAGCCGTAAGTTGCAAAGTTGCCGAGGGAATAGGCTATCAGGCGCTCTTTGTAGATCTCGATGCCGCGCATGACGTGCGGGCCGTGACCGAGAACTATGTCGGCTCCGGCATCTATGACGGCCTTTGAAAATGCAGGAAGATTGCCGCGGTTTTCGCCGAGAAACATCTCCGTCGCGTTTGGGACACGCTGTTTGTCAGTGCCTTCGGCTCCGCCGTGGAATGAAACGATAACAATGTCGGCCTTCTTGTCTGCTTCCTGAACGAGCTGCCGCGCCGCCGCCAGATCGGTAACGCTGGGCATACCACGGTTATGTCCAAAAGCAACAAGGGCAACCTGTTTTCCTCGAACCGTCAAGTATGCGATCGTTGCGGGCGGGTCGAAACTTCCCGCGTACTTAATGCCTAGTTCGTCCAGAACCCGCTGTGTACTCGCCCTGCCCGGCAGTCCAAAATCGCCTGCGTGATTATTCGCTACACTCAACATATCGAAGCCTGCGTCCTTGAAATATTTGCCGTAGCGAGTCGGCGTTCGGAATGAAAAACATCGGGTAGAGCCCGGACGGCACTTAGCAGAGACGCCGCCATCGATGATCGGACCTTCGAGATTACCGAACGCAACGTCGGCCGCACTGAGGATCGGGGTCACATCCTTAAGAAGGTCGGCCCCGTCATTGGGCGGCATGCGGGATTCGTTAGGAAAGGTCGACGCAAGCATGATATCGCCAACAGCGGCGATCGTTATCGGTTCGTTGTTTCGCGGCGTGGCTTGGGCCGAGGGCTCTATAACAGGCTCTTCACTCTTAACCTCTTTTGGCTGGCACGCAAATGACGTCAAAGTCACTGCAAACAAAAGAAATGACGCAAATACCCACCTGCTCTTCATATAGTTTCTTACCCTTTATGCACTAGCCGGAGCAATCTTTTCCGAGACTTCCGGATCGCTTGCCGGAGACATCTCATCGTTCTCGCCAATTAGAGCCTCATCGATGAACTTTCGTTGCTCAAGTTCATGGATCGCATACGAGCCCGTCGCCGGTGAGGCCGAAGCCGCTCGACCGATGTACCTTAAACGAATCGCGTCAGGCTTGATCGCCCTCAAACGAGGTTCCACAAACATCCAGCCGCCCATATTCTGCGGCTCTTCCTGCGTCCAAAATATCTCGGTCGCATTTGGATACGATGCAACGATCTCCTTAAGCTTCTCGGTTGGAAACGGATAAAATTGCTCCAGCCGAACGATTGCGACTGATCCATTGCCCGAACCTTCACGAGCGGCTTCGAGATCATAAAAGACCTTTCCGCTGCACATAACGATCCGTTTGATCGCTGCGTGATCAGCTACGGTCGCGTCGTCGATCACCGGTTGGAAGCCGCCCGACTCAAGTTCCGCCATTGTCGAACTAGCCGCCGGTAAACGCAGCAGACTCTTCGGAGTCATAACGATCAGTGGCCGGACAATTTCCTGCTTCGCCTGTCGTCTCAATAGATGAAAATACTGGGCCGGCGTCGTCGGATAGCAGACCTGCATATTGTTCTCGGCGCAGAGCTGCAAGTATCGCTCGAGACGTGCCGACGAATGCTCAGGCCCCTGACCTTCGTAACCGTGCGGAAGAAGCATCACAAGACGCGATCGTTGCTGCCATTTATCCTCGGATGAGGAAATGTACTGATCGATCATTATCTGCGCTCCGTTCGAAAAGTCTCCAAACTGAGCTTCCCACGCAACGAGATGATCCTGCGATACGACGGAATATCCGTACTCAAACCCTAACACGCCGTACTCGGACAGTGAACTATCGAAAATGTACGCTCTAGCATGCGGATTTGCATCATTTCGCAATTCATTGAGCGGAGCCCAGCGATCGCCGGTCATCGTGTCGTACATCGAAGCGTGACGCTGCGAGAAGGTCCCTCGGCCCGAGTCTTGACCGCTAAACCGAACCGGCGTTCCCTCGAGCACCAGCGACCCGATCGCCATTGCCTCACCAAAGCCCCAATCCATTGGAATTTCACCGGCACCCATTTTTGCCCGGCGAGCAAGCTGACCGACCATCTTGGGATTGATCTGAAAGTCCTCCGGTACAAGGGATATCTTTTCGGCGACCCGTGTTAGAACATCGGCAGATGCACCGGTTTCAAGAACGACCGACCCGTCTTCATCTACTGGAGGCGGATTTAGCACTGCTCGGGCAGGCTTTTTCGCGGCAATTTCTTTTGCTCTGGCTAGGATCCCTTCGTACTTTTCAACGACCTTGTTCGTCATCGCTGCGAGATCGTCGTCAGAAATTACTCCTTCGCGGATCAACTGCTGAGCGTAGAGGTGACGCGTTCCGGGATGCGCCTTAACCCGGGCATACATCACTGGCTGCGTGTAGCTCGGTTCGTCGCCTTCGTTATGCCCGAGGCGGCGAAACCCAACGAGGTCAAGAACAACATCCTTGTCGAATTCACGGCGATAATCGAGTGCGATCTGGATAACGCGAAAAGCGGCTTCCGGATCGTCTCCGTTGATATGAAATATAGGCGTCTGAGTAATATGGGCCGCGTCAGTCGAGTAGATCGAGCTGCGGCTGAGCCCCGGCGAAGTAGTGAACCCGATCTGATTGTTTATCACCAAATGGATCGTACCGCCGGTACGATAACCCGGAAGCCCCGCAAATTGAAGCGTTTCCATCACAACGCCCTGTCCCGCAAACGCGGCGTCACCGTGGAGCAGGACCGGCATGATGTGCTTATAAGTTTCCTGCCGCTCTTTGCCTTCGCCGTCGCGGAGGTAGTCCTGGCGAGCTCGGACCATGCCTTCGACGACCGGATTAACTGTCTCAAGGTGGCTCGGATTGCATGAGAGTTGGATGGTCAATTCCCGTCCGGCCTTCGTATTCTTCTTGCCAACAGCTCCCTGATGATATTTAACGTCACCCTCGTCTGCAGGGAAGTTCGGGTGCGACGTGCCTTCGAAGACCGTAAAGATCCGCTCGGCCATCTCGCCGGTTTCGGGGTCTCCGATTATGTTCGAAAGCACGTTCAGGCGACCGCGGTGGGCCATTCCCATGTAGATCTCATCTACCCCGCGAGCCGAAGCCCCCTCTACCAACTGATCGAGCATCGGGATGACCGTTTCGCAGCCTTCTAGCGAGAAGCGTTTCTGGCCAAGGTACTTTTTATGAAGAAACTGCTCGAACTGTTCGGCCTCAATAAGTTTTTCCAGCAATTCTTTTTTGATCTCGACCGGCAGCGGCTGGGTATCAACGAACTGTTCGCGAACCTGCTGTCTTATCCAATCTTTTTGCTTCTTACTCTGGATATGACGGTATTCAAACCCGACCTTACCACAGTATGCCTTGCGAAGAATTTCAAGTATCCGCCGAAGCGTCGCAGTCTTTTCTCCGTGGAGACCGCCAGTAATAAACTCGCGGTCAAGATCCCAGATCGTAAGGCCGAAGTTCTCTAGATCAAGTTCCGACGCATGCTGAGTGGTCATCTTAAGCGGATCGATGTCCGCTAGAAGATGGCCGCCTGAACGATAGGCATTTATCATCTGCAGAACGTTCGCCTGCTTTTCGACCTGCTCGCTGTTGTTGCCAAAAAGGTTTGGATTGAAATCCTCGGCCCATCGAAGCGGCGGGAACATGATATCGAGATCGTCGAAGATCGCGTCGTAGAATCGGTGATCGCCCTTAAGGAATTCGTGGATCTTAGCGAGGAACATCCCGCTTTCGGCACCTTGGATGACTCGGTGATCGTAGGTGCTCGTGACGGTCACGATGCGGCTGATACCGATCTGCGAGAGTGCCGAGTTGGTCATCGCCTGATACTCGGCCGGATACTCGATCGCGCCAGTCGCTATGATCGCACTTTGGCCGGACATAAGGCGTGGATTTGACGCCACCGTGCCGATCGTTCCCGGGTTGGTTAGCGAGATTGTCGTTCCCTGAAAGTCCGCGATCTCCAGCTTGCCGTCGCGAGCCTTTTTGACTTGCTCGTTATATGCCGCGAAAAACTCGGCGAAATTCATTTGGTTCGCACCCTTGATATTAGGAACGAGCAGGTTCCGTGAGCCATCTTTTTTCTCGATGTCGATGGCGATGCCGAGATTGACGTTTTCGTGCTCGAGCCGCGAAGGGGCACCGTTTACGACGCCAAAACCAAAATTGAGGTTCGGATAGGCCTTTACAGCCTGAACGATCGCCCACGCGATAATGTGTGTGAACGAAACCTTGCCGCGGCCTGAAGCCGCAAGGTGCTCGTTTATGATCCGGCGATTTTCCTCGAGAACCTTGACCGGAATATTTCTAAAACTCGTCGCTGTAGGAACGGTCAGGCTTTGCTCCATGTTCTCGACGATCTTTTTGCCGACCCCGGTTATCGGTCTCGGCTCAGTATCCGGTGAAAGCTGGGCCGAGACCGGAGCTGCGGCGGGGGTTTGAACCGGCTGCGCCGGAGCCTGCTGGGGCGCAGCAGTTTGGCCGTTGACCGACGGTTTTCCGCCGCCGAGAAGCTCGGCAAAATAAGCCTGCCACGACTCATCGACCAGTTTGGGATCGTTTTTGTAACGCTCAAGGAGTCCTTCGACATAGGTCGCGTTCGACCCAAAGGCTTCGCTGATGAACTCGGTTAGTTTTGCTGGATTATCGCTCACGTTATTTCTTAATGCCTCAACCAAAGTTTTAATTTTATCGCAAACGATTGAAAAAACGTAGCGTTTGAGATGGTTAGAGCGAGCGGAGCGGGTTGGCAAACTTCAGATCGATCTTTACCGGTACGACACGCTTGAACGTAAAGCCGAATTTCTTAAATCTTGCGAACACAAATGCGGTTCCGGTAACCACGAGTTCTTTTGGCGAATTCATCAATTCGTTCAAAGCCGCTCGAGGTATTGATGTGGTGCGGATCGAAACTTTGGCGGGCTTGGGTATGCTTACAGGCTTTCCGTTCTTAAATTCAAACGGATGAGCGTATTCCTCGACATAAAGCGAAAGCCCGTTGACTGAAAGGTCTTTGAAGGTCACTAGATCGACTTTGCCGCTTTCCTTTTTTGATAAGAACTCTGCAGACACCTCAAAGGACACGCCCGTCAAGCCTATCTGAGCGGCTTTCGGCGACGCGACCGACACAACCGCATCCGGTTCTGACGCGGCCGAACTCAAGGGCAACCTGGTAACCAGAATGTCCGCCTGATGAAGCTTGTACCCGTTGATCTTATCCGGCAAATTCTGCGCGGGTGTGATCAGGCAAAATGCGGAAAATAAAAGGCTTAGGGCGAGGAGACGCACTTTATTTTGAAGACGCTTTGGTTTTTCGGGCTGGCCGTTCAGCCGCTTCGGTAGAAAAGCGGTCTTGCTTGATGCCGTCCAGAACGCCGTTGATGAACTGGGTTGCCTCGTAAGACGAGAACCGCCGGGCAAGCTCGAGGGCTTCGTTGATGGCTACAGTGTTTGGCGTCTCCTGATAGACAAACTCAAAAACTGCCAGACGGAGGACGTTGCGGTCGACCACCGCCATCCGCTCGATGCGCCAGTGCTCAGCACGTGTCTTGATGATCTCATCGATGGCCGAGAGATTGTCGAGCGTTCCGCAGGCCAGTTTGTTGGAAAACTCCCGCGTCTTGTCATCGATAGCAACGTCGCCGAGTTCGTGCCAATAATCGTTGGTAAGCACGTCTCCTACGGAGCCGGTCATGTCAGCCGCGAACAGCATCTGCAGCGCGCATTCGCGTGCTTTATGCCGGGTACCGGAACTCTTCTCTGCCTTGTCAATCGCCATTGCCTAAAACGGGATCCCTATATTATCTTCGCGGCGAACTTCCATGTCCCGCAGCAGGTTCGCCATCTCGATCGCTGAAATGGCGGCCTCATAGCCTTTATTGTGAGCATTTTCACCGCATCGCGCCTCGGTCTGCTCAATGTTGTCAGCAGTGATAACGCCGAAGAGGACCGGAACACCAGTCTCGATCGAAACCTGCATCAGGCCTCGGGCTGTCTCACCTGCGACATAATCAAAATGCGGCGTATCGCCACGAATGATGACTCCGAGAGCGACCACCGCGTCAAACTCCCGGTACTTCGCCGCTTTGCGACAAACCAGCGGAAGCTCAAAAGCACCCGGCACATGAAACGTGACAACCCGGTCAACCGCACCACCACGTTCGTCAAATGCTCGCCGAGCAGCCGCCTCGAGCCGCGACGTGTAAACGTCATTCCAACGGCTCACCACTATCGCGAACTTAAATCCCGCCGCCGAAGCGTCAGTGTGCGAAAAACCAGTTATCAAAATTCAGTCACCACCTAAAGCAAGTATAGTGAAGGCGTTGCGGAAATGACAAGCACACGATTCGATTGCAATAGCAACTCATTCCACGAATAATAGAGTTTGAACGATGCCCCGCGAGATAATTCAAACCGAAGAGACCCTGATCATCGAAACGCCTGAGCGGGTGCCGCTGGAGTTTGCTCTGGCGTCGATCGGAAATCGGTTCCTTGCGGTCGCGATCGACCATTTTATCCAGTATCTTTCGATATTCTTGATCGCTTGGTTCGCAATAAGCCTGGCGGGCACGAGCTGGTCACAGATCGTCGACGCCCCGGATCAGGTACTGACGGAAATGCCGAAGTGGACGATCGCGATCCTGATCGTCGTGCTTTTTCTGGTTTTTGCTGGGTACTTTATCGCTTTTGAGTGGCTGTGGAATGGCCAGACGCCCGGTAAACGGCTGCTGAAACTACGGGTTATCCGCGATGACGGCCGTCCGCTGACGCTCTGGGAAGCGATCGCCCGCAACCTGCTGCGGATCGGCGACGCTGTTCCCGGATTTATCATTCCCGTTTACTCGGTCGGCTTGATCGTGATATTCCTGAGCGGACGCGACCAGCGGCTCGGGGATATTTTTGCGGGAACGGTGGTCATTCGCGAACGCACCGACGAAGCTCCGACATTTGCCGAGACTTTTTCGACACGGGTCACCGACGTTGCTTTCACACGAGTTCAGAAGATAACCGGTATCAAAGCAAATGTCAGTTTGCTGACCGACCGCGAAGTCGAGGTCGTCGAGACGTTCCTGCGTCGTCGCTGGGACCTGACCGAGCGACAACGCTCGTGGATGGCATGGCGCATCGCCCTGCCGATAATGTACAAACTTAAACCGAGCTACAATTCGGAAGATTTCAGCTACGAAGGCTTTCTCGAAGAAATTCTGCACAGTTTCCACGCAAAACAGCGGTTTCTGAATTGACCTCACGATTTGCAGAAGCCCGCACGAAGTAAGGGCTCCGTTGGGGATTCCAGCAATTGGGTCCTTAAACAGGTCTGTCGAATACAGAGCCCATACTTCGTGCGGGCCTCCACAGCATGTTTCTCACGCAGCCGCCAAACCGCTATAATCTTTTTTTATGAGAAACATTCTCGTCACCGGCGGGGCCGGATTTATAGGGTCGCATCTTGTCGATAAGCTTTTATCCGAAGGCGTCTGGAACATCACGGTCATTGACGACCTGAACGACTTTTACTCGCCCGAGATCAAACGCTCGAACATCGCCGGGCATCTGACGCAGCCGAACTACCGCTTTATCGAAGCGGACATCCGTGACGACGCAAAACTAGCCGAGATCTTTGCCGAAACAAAGTTTGACGACATCGTCCATCTTGCCGCCCGAGCCGGTGTCAGGCCGTCGCTTTCAGAGCCGAAACTGTATGCGGAAACCAACATCAACGGTACTGTAAACCTGCTGGAACTCGCACGCGAATACGGTATCAAGCAATTCGTTTTTGGCTCGTCATCGAGCGTTTACGGCATCAACGAGAAAGTTCCGTTTGCCGAGGACGATCCGATATTTCAGCCGATTTCGCCCTACGCCGCCACTAAGGCGGCGGGTGAACTGATCTGCCACACGTACTCGCACCTATACGACATCCGAACCGTCTGCCTGCGATTTTTCACCGTTTACGGAGCACGCCAACGGCCCGATCTGGCGATCCACAAGTTCTCTAAATTGATCACTGAAGGTAAACCGATACAGGTCTTCGGCGACGGTTCGTCCCGGCGAGATTACACGTACGTAGACGACATCATCCAGGGCGTCCGTGCAGCGATCGACTACGACAGGTCTATCCACGAGGTTTTCAATCTAGGCGAATCTCAAACAGTAACACTGTCCGAATTGATCGAACTTATAGAAAACGCTCTCGGCCAGAAAGCCGTCATCGACCGCCAGCCGTGGCAGCCCGGCGACGTCCCGGCGACCTACGCCGATATTTCAAAGTCGCAGCGATTGCTCGATTACGATCCGAAAACAAAGATCCAGGAGGGGATTCCGAAATTTGTCGAATGGTTTCGTTCGCAAAACCGTTAAATGTGCGTAAGTGGGTGATGTAGCTCAAACAACTAAGCGTGGTACACGCAAAGAATTTCGCTAGATCATCTCGTCGCCCATATTCCGCAACCCTTGCTTCTCGGCGCGTTCGTTATCGAGTTCGGTGAGGACATCGAGGAGGAAATTAGTGTTGCTGCTGACCGCGATGATGATCGGGAATTCTTTTTCGGAAACGTTGAATTCGAACGTTCCGGAATTTATCTCGATGATGTCACGGAAGGCCATGTGTCCGTTGGCACCGTTACACTCGGCGTCGACTATCTTGCCTTCGTTGAACGAAACGCTGCCCATGTGCAGGTCGGATTTGATGATAAGAAGGCCCGTCATTTTTGCACTTTCGATAACCTGCACGGCGTCGAAAATACTGACATAAGCGAGACTTCCGGCAAAAGTGACATCGGTTCGCACTTCCTGTGGTGAACGGTCACGGTCGACCGCAAAATCCGGTCGTCGAGCGCGTCTGATCGCTTCCAAACCCGGTGCCACCGAGATGCGCGGGTCGAGCAGCTTCGCTTCTTGCAGACGGTCGTACGCCAGATCGAAATCCTCGCGCGCTATGTACAGGCTAACCAAGGCCAGACACTGCTTCGCTGCCTCATTTAAGTTCTTCTGCCGAACGCAGATATCGCGCATCTTCTCTCGCAGCCCGATCGACCTGGGCGAACGCTCAAGAGACTGCCGCAAAAGCTCAAACGCCTTTTCCGGGGAGCTGTATTTGACGAAGAGATCGGCATCTAGAAGCACCGATTCGATCGTAGTTTCGGTTACGGGAATTTGGGGTTCGGCTATGGCGAGGCTCATATCTTGAAGAGTGAACAAAGTTGTTCAACAACGAGAATAGCATACCCGAGATATGCACGTCACGAAAAATTTCCATGCAAAAGCCCGCTAACGAGTAAGGGCGATACGATCAACGTTGGATGTATCGCCCTTGCTCGCACGCGGGCCTTTGCATCGTAGTTACCTTAGAAATCGAACCGGATACCCGCCCTGATCTGTCTCTGGCGATACGTTCGGGTCGGAACGAGGAAGTTCTGACGGGCCAGCAGTTGAGCGGCGGTCGGCGTTCCGTTCGGGTCGTTTCTCAGAGCCGTAAAATCGATAAATTCCGATCCATAGCTGAAAACAGCAGCGTTCAGAATGTTGCCGAATTCCATAACCGGCCTGAAGCGAAAACGCTCTTTATATTTGAATTCGCGAGTGACGCTCAGGTCAAAAGTATAAAAGCTCGGTCCTGTGCCGGAGTTTCGCGGAAGGTTGCCACTCTTTGCTCCGATCGGCTGGAGAGCGAATTGCGAGATCAGTGCCGTCGGAACCGGCGAACCGGGCTTACGGAACTTGATATCGGCGAGATTTCCTGTAAACAGCAGGCGGTCTGTGCTTACGTCATCAAGATTACGATCTGTGCCGCCGGCACCGAGATTGAATGGAGCCGAGCTGCCGTATCGGAACAGCGGAGAGAACTTCAGTTTGCCGAGCCACCATGGAGAATCGAACGTGCCAGACAAAGCAAAGCGATGACGACGATCCTGCAGATTTCTCGCCCATTCACGATCAAAATCCGCATTGATCTCAGCATTTGAGGTATTGTTCAGGCCGTCGTCCCTGGTGCTCGACAGCGTGTAAGCCATACGGAACGATGCCCCAAAACCCTGGCCGAGTTTCCTATAACGGCTGCGGAGCTCGAGGATGAGGCCCTGATAATGGGCGTTACCGATCGAGGCGATACGCGAAGTCTCCTCAACCGTCTGATCCGGGCGGAAGCGAGCGATCGCAGCAAGTGCGATACCGATCGGGCCGCCTGTCGCATTATTATTCTGGCCGGGCACCGCAACAGCCGGAGCGGTCGAGCTGCTGTTGATGGTATTGAGATTGACGTAGCAGTTCGGGGTGGTGACACCGCAAACGGTCGTGCCGTTTGGCGTGGTATGCAGGCCGCTGCCGTCCGCAGTGTTGGTGCCTAGATAGAAGGTGTACTGTCTGCCCGGTGCTAGCGTGAACGGGTTTGCGAGGAGGTACGAAGTCCAATCGGCAAAGCCGCTAGGCAGCCGCGGGGCATTGTTGTTGTAATCGCGCCATAAATGAACCGTCTTGTTCCAGGTGTAGTTCGCCTCAAACACCCAACCTTTGATCAGCTCGCGTTCGAACCCGACATTGAACTGATAACTCTCAGGGATCTTGAGGCCTGCCTCGACCGAGCGAAGCGGATTACCAGCACTCGAAAGATTACCAACCGTAAATCCTGTATTTGCAGTACAGGGCCCCGGCGGTGCGGCCACGCCTGCACAGGCGGCAGTAACCAAGGATCGGAGTTCGGCAGTGGATGGGTAGCTATTCGGGAAATTATTGGCAATCGCCGATAGTATCGCAACACGACGTGGGTCCGTCGCTGCCGTGCCGATCGTCGATGAATCGAATGAGACAAGTGTTCCGCCGCTATTCTGGATCGAATCGCCGACTGTTCGCAGAAGAACTCGGTTATAGAAAATACCCGTTCCCAAACGGATCACTCCGCGGCCCGACTTAAACGGATCCCACGAAACGCCGAAACGCGGCCCGATGTTGTTTGAATCACTAACCGCAGTTTCCTTTTCATACCGAAGGCCGTAGCTCATCGTGACATTAGAGCGGGCCTGAAATTGGTCGTTAAAAAAGACTCCGGTATAGCGATTCCTGACGTCTTGGCTCGTTCCAAAATTCTGGCGGTAACGGTTGATCTGATTCTGACCGTAGGCGAGCACACTGCCGAAATTAAATGTTCCGGTCGCATCTCCAAGTCCAGTGACCTTTGATACGACATTCTGAATGTCGAATCCATACTTCAAGGAGTGGTTACCGATAATGACCGTCATTGAATTTTGAACCTGCCACCTCGTTTCATTTCGTGTGTCCGCAAAATTAGATGAGGTGCTGGTGGTCGAATTACCCATGATCAGCGTACGAACGGCGTTAACGATCGGGTCGCGATAGCTAACCAAAACTACGGGGTCGAACGGATCTGGTGCTTGAAAACTAGGCTGATATCTCGACCACTGCATGCGAAACTGATTAACGGTATTGGCGCCGAAAACGTGGTTGTCGGTAAGATTCACCGCGTCCGTGTTGATGTTTCGTGCCTGAAAGGCATTCTCCAGTCGCGAGGTAGCGTTTCCATTCGTTCTCTTGTTATTTTTACGGCCAAACTGAAACCCGACTGTAAGGTCGTTGTTCTTAAACAGGTTGTGATCGATCCTCGCGGTCAGAACGTTACTCTGATTTGGGGTGTCGTAAAGTTTTGTGTATGGCGAAATAAAACCGGCCGTGGGCGGAACAGATGTGCACGCGGTCGGACTCGCGTTGTCACAGAACTGCGTGCTACCAGTCGGCGAAGGAAGTGTATAACGGGGATTCGCTATTACCGGAAGGTAGGCATCGATGAGAGTCGTGTCAGCAAGCTTGTTGTACTCGTATGCGACCGCGAAAAAGGTCTTTTGCCTGATAATCGGACCGGAAAGCGTGAATCCGGGGTTAAGTTCCTGAAGCGGCACGCGGCTGATATTGCGGCTGTTGTTGTACCACGAGTTCGCATTCAGAGCCTCGTCACGAAAGAACATGAACCCGCGGCCACGAAAAGCGTTGCCGCCCGAACGCGTTCTGATATTGATACGACCACCCGAAGCACGCCCGTATTCAGCCGAGAACTGATTGGCGATGACCTGCACTTCGGCGATCGACTCCAGCGAAGGCTGAAAGCGGTCACGTGACGACCGATCGTCATTATTGTCGAGGCCGTCGATCGTAATGTTGTTCGAATATGCCGTACCGCCCGAAATGGAGAAATTCCCCTGCTCAAGCGGTGCCGATGACGGGTTTGCACCACGGTCTTCTGCCAGACCGGAGGTCGAAAGCTGTTCTTCGGAAGTGCCGCCAAGAGTTAGGACCAAGTCAAGGGCATTGCGGGTATTGTTTGGAAGTTCTTCGATATCACGGCTCGTTATCGTTCCGCCAACTGTCGTACGGGTCGTATCAACGACAGGAGCGTCATCATCCGTCACGGTTACCGTCTGTTCTGCAGTGACGCCCGCTGGCACGAGCGTAAAGTCCTTGCTCAAATTCTGTGCGGAAACGGTCGCGATCTCGGGGGTTTCCTGTGTCCCGAATCCGGATGCGGCCGCCTTGACCTTATACGTACCCGGACGGAGTTTCACGAACCGATAGCGGCCTTCGTCATCGGTCGTGACGTTTCGCGATTCCCGGGTTTCGACTAGGGTTGCCGTTACGGTCGCACCGACGACCGCCTGTCCATTCGCATCAACCACGCGCCCAGAAATGGTTACATCGTCGAGGTCTTGCCCGATCACAACAAAAGAGGCCGCGACGACAAAGAGGACAACTACAGAAACGCGCGATAACATTCTTGAAAACATCAAATACTCCTACAAATACGTATCTCCGAATCCAAGAATCCTATCCCAAAACGGGCCTGAAATCAACGTTATGGCTGGTGTAATTAAGAAAGGTGAAAGATGGGGGGCGGGTAGAAATGCGGCGAGCATTACTCGTCTTCGTTTTCCAAACGAGCTTTGACGACGCGAAACCGTGAGATCGGGATCAGTGCTTCACTTGAGGTAAACGCTTCGCTTTGCTTTGAAAACTCGCTTGCGTGAACCTTTAGATACTCGAAGAAACGCTCGAACTCACGCTGCATCTGGTCCATCTTTTCGCGCATGTTGAGGATGATCTCGACGCCAGCGAGGTTGACGCCGAGCTCACGGGTCAAAGAGAGGATTACTTCAAGGCGTTCAAGATCGCTGTCTTCATAGAGGCGCGTGTTGCCCACCGAACGCGAAGGTAAAAGCAATCCTTCACGCTCATACAACCTTAGCGTCTGCGGATGAACATCATAGAGTTCAGCCACGGCACTGATCGTGTAGGTTTTTACGCGCTTCTTCATCTACTTTTCGCAAAATTTCGAGGTTGGGAAGTTACGAAGTTCGCAATGTATCCGCCATTCAGCATTCGGAACTTCGAAACATCGCAACTCTCGCAACTTACTCCAGTCCCATTACCTTTCGTGGGTTTTCGGGATTCAATTTCTCAAACTGCCTCAATAACTCCTTCGTTTCTTCCGACAAAACTCTTGGTAAAGCTATCTTGACCTCGATAAACTGATCACCGCGGAGGCTCGGGTTGCGGAGGCTGGGGAACCCGCGTTCGCGAAGTCGGAACTTCTGGCCAGATTCGGTTCCGGGTGGAACTTTGAGCTGAGCCTTGCCTTCGACCGTCGGCACTTCGATCTTGGTCCCAAGCGATGCCTCCGGAACGGTTATCGGTACGGTGACGTAAACGTTATCGCCCTTTCTGGTCAGAAACGGATGCTTTCCGACGTTTGTCAGAATGAACAGGTCGCCGGGTTCGGCACCTAACCGTCCGCCGTGGCCCTTCTTCGGCACTCGTACACGCGAACCGGTATCGACACCCGCGGGTATTTTGATCTTTACCTGCTCGCTCTTCGGCGTTACGCCCTTTCCGTTGCACAGCGAACACGGCTGGCGGCGGCGTCCGGTCCCTTCGCAGTCGCCGCATGGCTGCGAAAACTGAAGACGCCCGCCCGATTTCATTACCTGGCCGCTTCCTTTACAGGTCGGACACTGCACTACAGGTCCGCCTGTATCGCCCGCTCCCTGACAACGCGAACATTGTTCGCTGCGGTTAACGGTGATGTTCGTAGTTAGGCCGGTGAATGCCTCTTCAAAACTTAGAGCCAGCGGGATCTCAATATCCCGTCCCTTCTTCGGCAGAGGTCGCGGCGGTTCGGGCTGAGCGCTTCGCGAAGCCCCGCCGCCGCTTCCGCCAAAAAGGTCGGAAAATATATCACGAAAGCTTGATCCTGAAGACTGCGAACTCGAAAAATCAAACCCTGAAAAATCAAATCCTCCCGCCGGCCCAGCACCACCTCCGGCACCCGATGTTCCGAACGGCGAATCGGGATCGAGATTCTCGGCATAATACCCAAACCGGTCAAAAACCTTCCGCTTCTTATCGTCTGACAAAACGTCGTAAGCTTCCTGGACCTCTTTGAATTTGTCCTCAGAAACCTTGTCGTTCGGGTTCACGTCCGGATGATGCTTACGCGCAAGCCGCCGATAGGCCTTCTTGATCTCATCAGCCTTCGCATCTTTCTTGACGCCGAGTATGTTGTAATAATCCTTTTTTGCCATTCAAATAGGGGCAAGTTTAAGGGACAAGGGAAAAGACAGCAAGCTAATCCCTTGTCCCTTGATCGCTAACCGATCACTTACTTCTTCTCTTCTTCCACGTCGACGTATTCGGCGTCGATCACGTCGCCTTCATCGGCGGCTGTGGTCGAACCACTGTCGCCGCTGGCGGACGCGGATGAAGCCTGTTCCGTCGTTTCGGCATCACCACCCGTCGCCGCTGTCTGGCTGTAAAGAACCTCAGCCAACTTGTGCGACGCCGTCTGAAGCCGTTCGAACGAGTTGTTCATCGCATCGACGTCCTCTCCGACGAGGGCGGCCTTCGATTCAGAAATTGCCGTTTCGAGCTCTGCCGAGGCCGTGGCATCGAGTTTGTCCTTGTTTTCCGACAAGGTCTTTTCGACGCTGTAAACCAATCCGTCCAGACGATTTCTCGCCTCGATCGCGGCTTTTTTCTTTTCATCTTCGCCTGCGTGAGCTTCGGCGTCCTTCATCATGCGGTCGATCTCGTCTTTCGACAGGCCGCTGGAAGCGGTGATCGTGATCTTCTGCTCACGACCCGTGCCGACGTCTTTCGCCGAAACATTAACGATACCGTTCGCATCAATGTCAAAGGTCACCTCGACCTGCGGAACGCCACGAGGTGCCGGCGGAATGCCAACCAAGTGGAATTTGCCAAGGGTCTTATTATCGCCAGCCATCGGACGTTCACCCTGAAGCACGTGAACCTCGACCGAAGTCTGATTGTCCGAAGCGGTCGAGAAGATCTCGCTTTTACGCGTCGGGATCGTCGTATTCTTCTGGATCATCGGCGTTGCTACACCGCCAAAGGTCTCGATTCCGAGCGTCAAAGGCGTCACGTCGAGCAGCAGAATGTCTGTCTTCTCACCACCCAAAACACCGGCCTGAACCGCAGCTCCGAGAGCGACGACCTCATCAGGATTTACCGATTTATTCGGCTCTTTGCCAAAGAATTCCTTGACCATTTCCTGGACCTTAGGAATACGCGTCGAACCGCCGACCAGAACTATCTCCTCGATATCTTTCGCGGTCAATCCGGCATCTTTGATCGCCTGTTCGACCGGCGGCATCAAGCGTTTGAGAACTGGCTCAACAAGCTGTTCGAATTTCGAACGCGTAAGCTTCATCACCAAATGCTTCGGTCCCGAAGCGTCCGCCGTGATGAACGGTAGATTGATCTCCGTTTCCATCGCCGACGAAAGCTCGACCTTGGCCTTTTCACCAGCTTCTTTCAGACGCTGAAGGGCCATTTTGTCATTATGCAGATCGATCCCCTGATCTTTTTTGAACTCGTCAATGATCCAACTAACTAGGATCTCATCCACGTCATCACCACCGAGGTGCGTGTCGCCGTTGGTCGATTTCACCTCGACAACGCCTTCGCCAACCTCGAGGACCGAGATATCAAAAGTACCGCCGCCAAAGTCGAAAACCGCTATAACTTCATCTTTTTTCTTGTCCAGACCGTATGCCAAAGCGGCTGCGGTCGGCTCGTTGACGATACGCAACACCTCAAGGCCAGCGATCTTGCCGGCGTCCTTGGTCGCCTGACGCTGTGCGTCGTTGAAATAAGCAGGCACCGTAATAACCGCCTTATCTACCTTCGAGCCAAGATAGTCCTCGGCCGATTGCTTCAATTTCTGAAGCACCATCGCTGCGATCTCCGGTGGCGAAAATTGCTTCCCTTCGGCGGCTATCTGCACGTCCCCGTTACCGGCCTTTTCGACCTTGTACGGAACCTGCTTGATCTCGCCGCCGACCTCTTCAAACTTTCGGCCCATGAAACGCTTGATCGAATAAAGCGTATTCTCCGGATTGGTCACGGCCTGACGCTTGGCGACCTGGCCGACCAGACGATTGCCGTCTTTTGTAAATGCTACAACAGAGGGAGTTGTGCGTCCGCCCTCACTATTTGTGATAACAACGGGTTCGCCCCCCTCCATCACTGCAACGACCGAGTTGGTCGTGCCCAGATCGATTCCAATGATCTTGCTCATAAAAATTATTCTCCCAAAACTATTATTGCCACTGCTCAGTATAAAAATACACACTTATTGAGCATGCAAGGATGATAATACTTGAGTGTATCATTGTCAAGTTTATTTTATACTGAGTTGTCTGTTTAGTCAGCGTCCTGATAAGTCGATACTTTGGAATCGGAACGATCAAGTGGAACAAAAAACCTCCAGCCGAAACTGGAGGTCATCGAAAAGAAAGGTATCAGACTTACTTCTACAACGAAAAGTTAAAGTTCACAAAACCGGTGGCCTTGACCGGCTGGCCGTCTCGGGTGAATGGGCGGAATTTCCATTTCCTGATGGCATCTTTGGCCGCTCCCTGCAGCATCATCGGGCCGCTGAGTTTCTGCACCTCGGCAACCGAGCCGCTTTCGTCAACCGTAACTTCGACGGTCACAACGCCGGTCGTTCTGGCAACTTTGGCGGCCGACGGGTATATAGGACGCGTCTGATTCGTCGCAAAACCGATGAGCGAACCAACGGCGAGCGGCGAAGTGTCCTTCGCGGTTTCCGGCTGGTCGGCCGGTTTCGGACCTTCGTCCTTCGGCTCTTCAGTCGCGGTCTCTGCCTTTTTTGTCTGTACCGGCTCGGTGGGAGCCTGCGCCGTCGGAACATAAACTGGCTTGTCCACCTGCGCCACGGTATTTTCGAGCGGCTTGTTGCCGATTACCTTGACCTCTCGCTCTCTCGTCGGAGGCGGAACGGCTGCAGTCGGGATTATGACAGACTGATTTACGACAGACTGCATTGGGGGTGGCGGCGGAACGTTCTGGGCGACCGGCTCAGTAGCAACGGTCGTGGTAGTGATGACAGAGGCGATGTTGGTTTCGGCCGCAGAACTGGTCACAACGCTTTGCGATCTCGCCATTTTCTCGCGCGTGTCCGCTACCTCATCTTTCCAACGCCGGGCATCGTAGCTGTCACGGGCGATCATGCCGCGAGAATTGCTCGCTTCCTCTAGCATCGCCATTGCGTCGGCAGCCTTGCTCTTGTCCGTGCCGATATCTTTAGCTTGCGTGATAACGAGTTCGAGTGTTTCGCGCATCTTTTCGAGATCGTTGAGGGCTTCGAGAGGCAGCGTGCGGTCCGAAACGTTCAGGCCCAGCGCGTTGTAACGCTCGACGCGGCTGCGGGCACCCTTGACGATCTGACCGGCAACGGCCGCGTATGTGGTTGCTGCGTTTACCTTATTGGTTTTCTGCGCGGCGTAAAACTCGTTGAGCAGGTCCTGCGCGCGTTTGAAATCGCCCTGTTCGAGATAGCTGTTCATCAACAGAACGTTCACCACGCCCTGAACGGCCGCATCGGATGATTCCTTGCGGATGTTTTCAAGCTCAAAAATGGCGGCGTTGTAATTGCGAACTGCTATGAAAGCTTTCGATTTCGAGATGCGATCCCGCATGATGTCACCCGACGAAGGCGGGCCCATTTGCGGAGTTGTGGCCGTTGCGGCGGTGGTAGAAGGCGGCGGTGGTACAACCTGAGCTATGGAATCAAACGAATTTAATCCCGTGAAAATCAAAAAACCAAAGACGGAAGTGCGAAACCTCCTGACATTTAACGGCATTTATAGTCCCCCTTTCTTGACTTAAATTTTCCGTAAAGGCCAAGCGAACAAATCGACGTGAAGGCTCACTTATATGACCAAAACATGCAATCAACCGGAAAAAATCAAAGTGGCGGGCCTCTTTCCAAGCCCGCACAAAATCAATTGCCTAAACTCTTGATGATTCTGTCGCGGTATGCGTTTGCATCTCTTTTTATAGCACTTTCGTTAAGTGTCAGCAAACGGCGGTCGAGCATGACGAGGCGTCCATTGATTATAACCGTGCGGACATCATTGGATTTTGTTGAGTAAACTAGCGAGGAATAGATGTTAAATGAAGGGATCTGGTTGAGGTTGTCCATATCGACGATCACTATGTCAGCCCGCTTCCCAACCTCGAGCGAGCCGGTAATTTTGTCGAGATGCAAAGCCCTCGCACCGCGGATCGTCGCCATCTCAAAAGCCTGCTCGGCAGGCAGGGTTTTGGGGTCGTTGGAGGTGAGTTTATGCAGCTTTGCGGCCGTATCCATCTCTTCCCACATGTTGAGATCGTTGTTCGAAGCCGCTCCGTCGGTGCCGATGCCTACCGGTATGTCTTTTGCCAGCATCGCCGGAACCGGCGCAACGCCGGACGCGAGTTTCATATTCGACTGCGGGCAATGAGCCGAGCCGACGCCGCGATTCTTGTAAATATCGATTTCGTTCGCCGTAAGCCAAACGCTATGTGCCGCGATAGTTCTATTCGAAAGAAACCCGATGCTGTCGAGATACTCGACCGGGGTTTTGCCGTACTGGGCGAGAATATCGTCGCGTTCCTTTTTAGTTTCGGCAACGTGTATGACCACGTTCGAGTCGAGCCGGTCGGACTGCTCTTTGATCGATCTCAAAGTCGCGGTTTCCAGAGTATACGGAGCATGAGGTGCAGCGGCCGGAACGATCAGCGGATCATTCTTCCACTTCTTGATGAACCGCTCGGTGTAGGCGAGAGCTTCTTCGGGCGTTTTGTTATCCGCAACCGGGAATTTGATGATCGTCTCGCCCAGCACACCGCGAACACCCGCTTTCTTTGTCTCGTCGGCGATCGCATCCTCGAAATAGTACATATCGCAGTACGTCGTCGTACCGCCGCGGATCATCTCAGCCAAGCCCAGCCGCGTACCGGCCCGTACGAACTGCTCATTTACATTCTTTGCCTCAGCCGGAAAGATGAATTTCGTCAGCCAGTCGTTCAGGTCAAGATCGTCCGAGATACCGCGAAACAGCACCATCGGAATATGAGTGTGGGTGTTTATCAGGCCGGGAATGATGACTTTGCCAGTCGCATTGATCACCCGCTTCGCTCGCGAATTCCGCTCAACGATCCGCCGCGTGCCCATCAAGTCGATCTTGCCATTCGTAATGGCGATCGCCCCATTCTCGATCACCTCACGCTCCGCATTCATCGTAACGATAGAGCCGCCGACGATGAGGAGGTCGACATTGACGGCTCTGGAACTTTCAATCGCTGCCAGAGCGGTGCTCGAAAACAAAGTAGAGGTTAACGTGAAAATTGAGAAAAAAGTTAGTAGCTTTTGCATGGCTGAAACTGCAAACGGACCCAACAAACATCGAACTCTTTTCGTGGGCCCCAGAACTATTTCAAAAACTTAGAATCAAATGCCCTCGGCAACAGTTCGCTCATCCTTATTATCTCACTTTTCCCCTCCAAATTGGAGAGGATCACGGGTACGTCACCGCAGAATTCCCAGATGATCTGGCGGCAAACTCCGCAGGGTGGTGTGAGGTCTTCGGTGTCGACGACGACGGCTATTTGCTTGAAGCGTTTTTCGCCACAGGAAATCCCTTTCCAGATGGCAACGCGTTCGGCGCAGACGGTCAGGCCGTAGCTGGCGCTCTCGACGTTGCAGCCGATGTAGATGTCGCCGCTCTCGCCCTCGACGGCGGCTCCGACCTGAAAATTGGAATATGGTGCGTATGCACGCTCGCGGGCCATTGTGGCCGCTTCTATGAGTTTATTTTCGCTTTCCTGCATTAATTATTCGGCGGCGTTTACTTCTTCGCTCAGTTTCTCGCGGACCATGCTGCAAAGAAACTCGATCCCGATCTCCTGCTGGCCGCCCTCGGGGATGATGATGTCTGCATGACGTTTCGAAGGCTCGACGAACTCCTGATGCATCGGCCTCACACTCCTAAAGTACTGAGCTATGACCGAGTCCGTCGTACGCCCGCGTTCTGCGATGTCACGCTGGAGCCGTCGGATGAAACGGATGTCATCCGGCGTGTCGACGTAAACCCTGACATCAAGCAGATCAAGCACACGCGGCTCAGCAAATATCAATATCCCTTCGACGATCACTACCGGTTTTGGTTCGATCGTTTCGATATTGTTACTTCGTGTGTGCGTCTTAAAATCGTACAACGGCATTTCGACCTTAAGACCCTGTTTTAGTCGCAGAAGGTGATTTACAAGCATGTCGCTGTCGATCGAATCGGGGTGGTCGAAATTTGCCTGATGCCGCTCATCCAGCGGCATGTCGGCGAGGTTTCGGTAGTACGAATCCTGCTCGACCAGCACGACCTTCTCCGCCCCAACCGCGCCAACGATCGCACGAGCAATAGTCGTCTTTCCCGAACCAGTTCCACCGCAAATTCCAATGATCATAATATCCAGCTAACTTTTCGAAACACCATATGTCGAAATGATCTCAAAACAAGCATCAATGACTTCTTCTTTGTACCTACGATACAAATCATCAAGAATCTCGTCATAGCGTCTCAAAGCTTCCCTGCTACAGTTTAATCGCTCCGATCCGATTGGAACGGCAGAGCTTTCGGAATTGTAGGCTTTAAACACGGGATAACTGACTTCCTCAAATTCCTGAAGCCAATTGATTCTGGCCTCCATTTTAAGGCAACCCAACGGCAGACCGACCTGATTCGAGATTATTGCCCGAGCGTTCGCTACAAGCTTATTCCTGTACGTTCGTTGTTTTTCTTCATTAGTGCCCAATTCTCTTTAGTATCCTTATAAGAAGCTCGTTAAAAACCTCAGCCACGCGAGCCCCTGTATCCATAACCTCATAGTGGTTGATCCCGCCTTCGACCATACCAGCCGCGAGATTGGTGATGCAGGAGATTCCGAGCGTTCGAATGCCCATGTGCCTCGCGGCGATCGCTTCTGGAACCGTCGACATCCCAACAGCATCTGCCCCGAGCTGTCGATACATTCTTACCTCGCTCGGCGTTTCGTAAGTCGGGCCAGAAAGTGCACAGTAGATGCCGCGGTGGATGAAGTCGGTCAGTTCGGCATCCCGCCCTTTGTCAAACCTTTCGCGGGCTATCGATTCGGCTTCCTGATGCGCGATCTCCTGAAACTCGCGATCGTAAACCTCGGTCATATCCGGGAATCGCGGCCCAAAACGCTCGTCGTTAGGCCCACGCAATGGGTTGACACCGAGGCAATTGAGGTGATCCGAAATGATCATCAAACTGCCGGGCGTCATGTCCGAATTTGTGCTGCCGGCGGCATTCGTCAAGATCAAATTCTTGACCCCGAGCAGTCCAAAGCTCCGTACCGGCAGCATAACTTGCTGCATGTCGTAGCCTTCGTAGTAATGAAAACGGCCCTGCTGCACCACCACGCCGACACCATCCAACTCGCCGATCACAAGCTGACCGGCATGGCCCTCGACTGTCGAACGAGCGAAACCAGGAATCTTTTCGTACGGAATGCGAACCGCATTCTTGATAGTCTCGGCAAACGCACCCAGCCCGCTGCCGAGCACGATCGCGGTGCTCAGCTCGGCTGCATAGTTACTTCTAATAAAATCAGCCGCCGCAGCGGCCTGTTCGTATGACATAAACGGAGAAACAGGTTATCACAATTTTGCAGCAAATCCGCCGCCCGTGTCTTGTCCTGCGATCAGTTTATGGAGAAACTGTAGAAAATGGCGGTGCTCCATCGGACATCACCCCAAAATAACTGATACCTTTGTCTAATGCCTGGCGATTTGAACAGCAATTTAAACTCGATCCGGACCCGGATCAACGAGGCGTGCACCCGCTCCGGTCGCGGCCATGAAAGTGTAAAGCTGATAGCCGTAAGCAAAACACATTCGGCTGCAGTGATCGCTGAAGCCCTAGAGGCCGGCATCGCTGACCTCGGCGAGAACAAGGTGCAGGAAGCCGAAGGTAAGATCACAGAACTCGGCCGTGATGCCGCCGAATGGCACCTTATCGGCCACCTTCAGTCGAACAAGGCTCGGAAAGCGGTACAGCTTTTTGACGTTATCCATACGCTCGACTCAGCCGAACTCGCCGAGCGGCTGGATCGTATTTGTAATGAAGAAGGCCGTGAAAGGCTCGACGTCCTTATTCAGGTTGACCTTGGCGGAGAAGAAACAAAAGCCGGTGTAGACGAAAACGGATTACCGGCCCTGATCGATGTAGTAAGTCGTTGCAAACATCTGAGATTGAGAGGGTTGATGACGCTGCCGCCATATTTCGATGACCCTGAGGCGACGCGGCCATATTTTGTTGGACTTCGCGAGTTGCGCGATCGATACATTCCCGGCGGCGAACTCTCAATGGGAATGAGCCACGATTTCGAAGTCGCCATCGAAGAAGGAGCGACGATGGTTCGGGTCGGTACCGCAATCTTTGGAAAAAGATAAAGCCAGTTTCGAGTAATTCATATGCTTTCTGCACTCGTTTATCCAATATTTTTCCTGATCATCTGGTCGGTCTTCGGATTATTCCTCGGCGTGATGTTGCTGCGTCTGATCTTTAACTACAGCGACCCAAATCCCTTTGGAAAGGTCGGGCGGTTTGGCTTCAAGATCCGCAAGTTTACTGAGAAATGGGTTTACCCGGCGGCCAGATTCTTCGCGATGTATCGAGTAGACACTCGCCTCGCACCGCTGTTGACTATATTTATCGGGCTGGTGCTGACCTACTTTTTCACGCAGATCATCGGAAATACATTCTTTGTCATTGACGGCCTGACCGCAGGGGTTTTGGGCGGCAATCCGAAGGTGATCATCGGCTTCATACTCTACGGCCTGCTTAGCGTGCTCGTTTTGTTCATCTTCATTCGGTTCATTGCGTCCTGGTTCGTATTTACCAGAAAGACCTTTCTTGCCTTCGTCATGCGCGTGACCGACCCGATCATGCTGCCCGTCCAACGCCTGATCCCTCCGATCGGGATGTTCGATATCTCGGCAATGATCGTGCTGCTGTTGATCAGTTTTCTACAGTCGATCGTGCTTAGTATTTTCGTAAGAAATTGATCGATCTAATCGAAACAACCGATTCGCTGACTTTTAGCGTACGAGTTATCCCGCGGGCTTCGCGTAGCGAGGTCGTTGGTGAACACAATGGGGCGTTGAAAGTAAAGATCGCATCGCCGCCGGTTGATGGTGCTGCAAACGCTGAATTGACCAAGCTATTTGCTAAGCAATTCGGCGTTTCAAAGACCGACATCCATATCGTTAGCGGAGAAACTTCGAAAAATAAAAGAATAAAGATCAATAACCTGTCAAAATCAAAGTTTGAAGAGGTTACAAAATGAAAACACAGATATCCTTTATGACCAGTTTGTTTAAGAGCGGGATCCGGATGCAGGCGGCCGATGGAGACCGTCTGCTCGGTGAAGATCTTGCACTTTGGTTCGTCGGGCGTTCGAAAGATGGCGAATTTGCTTTCAGTAAGCCCGTACAGGGCCAGACGGGTTGGTCGGAATCGGCAAGCTCAGAGGGTGTGGAGTTTACGCTGGGGTTTGAGATAGTACACGCATCGGTCGGGTCCGACTATGCTGAGTGGAACATCAACATCGGCAAGACAGGAAAGATGTTTGGGGCAAAGGCTACGGAGGTTCGCTCGCGATTATGCGATCACGTACATAACGTGCTCCGCGAATCGCGTCATGTGCGGGAGATTCAGTGGGCTGACTAAGCCGTTGTATTTTGCCCGGTAAAAAGGCGCGTGGTATATTCGTAAATTCGAATCTAGGCCAACAAATTCAAGTTTTCAGCATATGTCGGGACATTCCAAGTGGCACACAATCAAGCATAAAAAAGGCGCTTTGGACGCCAAGCGCGGCAAGATCTTCACAAAGCTCATCAAAGAGATCACTGTCGCCGCCCGAACCGGCGGCACAGGCGACTTGGACGCTAATGCACGACTGCGCAAAGCCGTTAGCGATGCCAAGGGCATGAATATGCCCAACGACACCATCGACCGTGCTATAAAACGCGGCACCGGAGCCCTGGAGGGTGTCGCCTATGATGAGATCACCTACGAAGGCTATGGCCCGAACGGCGTAGCGATCCTGGTCGAGACAATGACCGACAATCGAAACCGAACGGTCGCTGAACTTCGCCATCTCTTTTCGAAGAACGGCGGCAATCTGGGCGAAGCTGGTTCGGTAGCGTGGATGTTCGATAAGAAAGGCTACATTGTGGTCGATAAAGCGGCCAAGTCCGAGGATGAACTCTTCGAGATAGCTATCGAGGCCGGAGCCGACGATATGCAGGACGAAGGCGATGTTTTTGAGATATACACCGCTCCAGACGCCTTCGAAGCCGTAACCGACGCTCTAAAGGCGGCAGGCATCGAGCCCCAGGCAGCCGAGGTCTCAATGATCCCGCAAAACTACATCGCCCTAACCGGCGGTGACGCCAAGACCATGATGAAACTCTACGACGCCATCGACGACAACGACGACGTCCAGAAGGTTTACGCTAATTTTGATATTGATGAGAGCGAGATGGAGTAGGCTAGGGCTTCGGAATGTCCAGATCCTGGCAGATCTTCTTCGCCAGGAAATCATTTATCTCGCGATGACGAGGAACGGCGGTAGATTTTTGTCTAGCCCTGTTGACGAAGACGCTGTGGCTACCTCCCTCTCGGAGCTTTTCACAGCCATTTCGTTCGAGGTGCTTGATCAGATCGCGAAGTTTCATGCAGCATTCAGCATGAACGGTTCCCTGATCACTTCCCCTCCGTTCATAGATTCCTCAGCTAGTTGCCTATTTGCTTCGAGAACTAGCTGGACTGCTTCATTAAGATTAACTCGTGTTTCTTCGAGCGTTCTACCTTGGGTGTTGGCTCCGGGGAGTTCTTCAACGTAGCCGATGTAACCCTCGGGAACCTTCTGAAAAACCGCTGTAAAAGAAAAATTCATATATCGATCTCTCCAGTCGGAATTTTATCACGCATTTCTGGCGAAGAGTCACCTTAGCGTTTCCAGTGCTCTCATAGCCTGATTCCGGTATCCGGTGATCGCTTTATCGCTAAATGCGGCCGTCGAGCGGAGGTATTCGTTCAGCGCTCCCCGGGCTTCGTCCTTGCGGCCTTGTTCGGCATAGAGCAGGCCGAGGCGGAAGACGACATTTTTTGATTCGGGCAGCAGTTCGCGACGGGACTGGACCACGTTGGCCTCTAGTTCGCGGAGGGCATCCGATTTGTTTCCGGCCTGATAGTGGACGACGGCAAGCTTTTCGGTAAGAGCTGCAGCGTAGATCGGAAGCTGCTTGCGGGCCTCGAGAAAATTCCGGATCGCCTGTTCGTATTTCTTCTGCTCAAGGTAAGTGATCCCGAGCGATTCGTAGACTTGGTACATTGCGTACGCATCCTTATCTTTCTCTGGTGTGGCAAGTGCCTGAACGAGGTCCTTCTCAGCTTCGTCATAACGCTTCAACGCGTTAAGGTTGCGGCCCCGGCCGTAGTAGGCACGAAGGGACCGTTTGCTATTTATCGCCTCGGAGTACACCGCTACCGCTTCATCATATCGATTCAATTCACTGAGTGCACTGCCGAGCTGCATTGCCGTCATTGGCGAAGTGTCCACGGCCCGCGTCCACGTCCAGAGAGCAAGCTCATTCGCCCACGCTGAGTTATACCGAACGGTCTGAAACGCCAGTGCCGCTGAGATCACACATCCGGCGACAAGCAAAGATCGTTCATTTACGAACTTCGCAGCAAAAGGCACGATCAGCATTAACAGCCCAAACAGCGGTAAGTAGAGGTAGCGGTCATGGACCAACTGATCGGACGGAAACGCCATTGCATTCATCGCAGGTGCAAGCGGCAGCAGAAATAAAGCCGCCGCGATCCGCGCCTTTGAGGACTCACGGGCTATGTAGACCAGTCCGCCGAGAGCCAACACGGAAACTACAAGCGGCAGCAGGAAGTTCATCGCCCCGATCTCGACCACAGGGCTGATCGGATAATTGATCGCGATCGAGTACGGCAGAAAGATCTGCTTCAGATAAAATGCGAACATCATCGGAACGCTAAGGATCGCCGGACCGAACTCCACGGCATCCGTCGGCGGCAATGCAACCGCTCCGATGATATTTAGCCGGATAACAAAATAGAGTATTGCCGTTGATGCTATCGCGAGTAGCGGAACCTTCAGATCAAGTTCCGCCCGCTCCCCGGCATCATCTTCAAGCACAAAGTAGTAAATGGGCAGGCAAAGGATGGCCACCTCTTTTGCTCCGAGCGCGACCATGTAAAGCATACCCATCAGCAGCAGGTGTTTGTTTGAACGAGTCGTTCGGTACCTCGTTGCGAACCAAAGCGACCCTAACAGGGCTAATGCGAACAGAAGGTCAGGCGATCCGGCGATCCATGCGACTGATTCAACTCGTGTCGGATGAACCGCGAATATTAATGCGATGACGAAAGCGACGGTTGCCCTGAACTGCCAGCGCCGCAAAAGCAGAAACCCGAGCATACAAACGCCGGTATGAAGCAGTACGTTCACGACGTGCCACCCGACCGGGTTCATGCCGAACAACCGGAAGCAAACGATGTTTAGGAACGTAAACGTGGGCCGCCAATAGTTACTGGCTGCCTGCGTTCCGTCGCCCTTGAAAGCCCAAACATCAGACGTGAGGGCTTTCCAGATGAACAGATTATCCTGGATGAGGGTGTTTCGAACGATCTGCCTCGTATCGTCATAAACAAACTCACCTGTCAGCGAGTTGCCAAATACGATAAAGCAAACCGCCGCCAGCGGTAGTAGCCATTTCAGATCGGTGTGAATTTTCACGATGCCCACTATTGTGCAACGTCTCGGAGTTCGGCTTCAAGGCCGCACCCTCCAAGATCATTTTGAAGCGCTAACTAAATCTCGAGTATCCTTCGCCTGACGGGAGACGACAGTACGATCGTCGTAGTCGTGATGCCGTAAGGGACCAGACGGTCTATCATTTCCTGCAGGTGCTCAACCGACGCGACAGCGACCTTCATTATAAAAGAATCGCCGCCCGTTCCTCTGTGACATTCCAAAACCTCATTTGAGTCCTGGACGACCTCGATTATGTGACTGTAATCGACACCCGTAATACTCATTCGAATGAATGCCGTAATAGGGAGACCGATCTTTGCCGTGTCTATTTCGGCACGATACGCCGTAATAATCTGTGCGTCTTCAAGCTTCCTCGCACGCTCGATGACCGCAGGCGTCGTCAGGCCCACGCGACGGCCAAGCTCAGCGTAGCTCGTACGAGCATCCTGCTGGAGCTCACGCAGTATCTTCCGGTCGATCTCATCGATCATAATTGTCTGATATCAATGTTCTCTGACGCATTCTAAGGATATTCACCCTAATAAACTAACAATCTAAAGGCAAACTATCATATTTCCTTAAGAATGCCATTCAGCGAATTTGCGTTATCCATTAAAATATCTAATTCGAAGATAACTTACGCAATGATCCAGAGCATCGAAGGTATGACAGGAGCCGCTGCAAAAATGCTAAACGAAACCATCCAAACCGTGATCGAACCAGAAGTCGAGATCTCTAACTATCGTGTCTCCGATGACGACCTGCCGCAGTTTCGCGACTTGAAATTCGAGAACATTAACGAACTGCACATAGATCATCCGGGAGCTAATGACAAGGAGTATCGTGCCCGGCGTGACTATATTGCCAGTTGCGCCAAGAGCTTTCGCGAGACAGGTGTTATCACGGATGTCGACTATAACGCCCGTGAGCAGCGCGTTTGGCGTTACGTAGCTGAGGAATTAGAGGAGTTGCAGCAAAAATACGCATCGCCGTTTTATCTACGTGCAAAAAAAGACCTGGGGATCACGACGGAGCGAATACCTCAGCTTTCAGAGATGAACCGCCGTTTGAAAGAACTGACCGGCTTTCGGCTCGCCCCGATCGAAGGGCTCGTCGAAACGCGTGGCTTTCTCTCTTGGCTCTCGTACCGCGTGATGCTCTGTACGCAATACATCCGCCATCATTCGCACCCGGCGTACACGCCCGAGCCGGACATTGTCCACGAAGCCATCGGCCATATTCCGATGTTCACAAACCCGAATTTTGCCGACTATTCCCAGTTCATCGGCCACGGAGCCAGGATCGCAAACGACAAACAGCTCGAAGAACTCGGCCGCCTCTACTGGTTCACTGTCGAATTCGGCATGGTCGAACACGAAGGCGACATCAAAGCCTACGGAGCCGGCCTGCTCTCATCATTCGGCGAACTAGAACACGCCTTCAGCGACCAAGTCGAACGCCGACCTTTTAATTTAGAACAGGTCATCAATCACGAATACACCTACAGCGACATGCAAAAGGTCCTGTACGTCGTACCGTCGTATGCGGAATTGAAAGAGGTGACGCGGAAGTATATTGAGAGTTTCTAGCTTATGCATGTCATCACCCGAAAGCGGTTGAATGAATTTGCCGCAAAATATCCCGAGACGAACAACGCTCTTGCAACTTGGTTCCGTCAAATGAAGCAGAAGGATTTCACCTCGATCCAGGAAATTCGTGAGATGTTTCCAGCCGCAGACAAAATTGGCAAATTGACTGTATTTAACGTCGCCGGAAATAAGGTTCGTCTAGTAACAGCGATACACTATAATCGAAGAAAGATTTATATCCGTGCCGTTTTGACGCACAGTGAATACGACGCCGGAAAATGGAGAGAATAACTATGCAGGCCATTGATCTTCAATCATGGAAAAACATTTCGGATACGGTATTCGTGCCGCATAACGAACTCGAATACGAACGTCTCGTCAAAATGCTCGACGATCTAATCGATCAAGTTGGTGAGGACGAGTCGCATCCGCTTGCTTCGATGATGGATGTTTTGTCTGCTTTGATTGAGAACTACGAGAACGCTCATGTACCAGAATTGGCACTGAGAAATTAGGGCCATTTGGTAATCCAGTTTTGATGGTCGGGAAAGTTTGTGAAGAAATTAATTCTTATTCTTCTGTTTTCATTTTCGGTGTTTCCGCAGAAAGGCCAGGAGACGCTTTATTCAAAAGGCTTGCAGGCCTGTTTAGACAAAGAGTTCGCAAGCTACGCAAAATTCTCAGAACGGAATCTACGCAACGTATTTGCCGAATACGACTTCTACTTAACCCGCGAACTACCAACTCAACTCGGTGAAACAAAGGTTCAGTATTTAAGCGACTCCGAGCTGATCGAAAAATACAAGCTGCTTTCCAAGGCAGAACGAGAACGCGGAGTTCCATTCATTAAAATCTTCCCACTGAGCGACAAGGAAGATAAGCTAATTTTTGCCTATAACAATTACTGGTTTACGTACTCCGAGAAGGGGGGCTTTTTCTCGCAGAAGCAATTCATCCATCAGCGCGCGTTAGAAGGTGGCTGTAATGCCTACATCGGCTTCGACCCCGCTCAGAAGCGATTTGTAATCGAGAAAGTAGAGCTTTGGGGCGTTTAAGTAGCCTTCTCTAGACATTTTTTATGATCACAGAAACACAAACAGCAATTAATACAGAAACAGCGGTAAAAAATCCGCTAGGGCTTAAGAAGATCCACCACGTCGAATTCTACGTCGGCAATGCTAAGCAGGCGGAGTTTTATTATCGTAAGGCTTTCGGGTTTTCGCGGGTTGGGTATATGGGGCTGGAGACTGGGAACCGTGAGGTTACGAGTTATTTGCTCAAGCAGTCGAACATCAATTTTATTCTGTCGACGCCGATGTCGCCGGAGCATCCGGGTTCGGAGCATATCAAGCAGCACGGTGACGGAGTTCACGATATAGCGTTTTTGGTCGAGGACGCCGATCATGCATTTCATGAGGCGGTGAGACGCGGTGCGACCCCGGTTGAAGAGCCTCACGATCATGGCGACGAGCATGGTATGGTTCGTCACGCCTCGATCGCGACGTATGGCGATACGATCCATTCGTTCCTCTCGTACAACAACAATAACGGCCACAACTACAACGGCGTTTTCCTGCCCGGTTTCGTCGAGCAGCGTGTCGAGGGTGACCCGACGGGCATTATGCTGGTCGATCATATCGTCGGCAACGTCGAGCTCGGTCAGATGACCAAATGGTGCGATTTCTATCGAGATGTGATGGGCTTTTTCCGCTATATTACGTTTGACGACCAGGACATCTCGACCGAGTATTCCGCCCTGATGTCGATCGTGATGTCCGACGGCGGGCACAATATCAAGTTCCCGATCAACGAACCCGCACCGGGCAAGGCGGGAAAATCGCAGATCCAGGAATATATCGACTTCTACCGCGGTCCCGGTGCTCAGCACGTAGCACTTCTGTGCCGTGACATCCGCTCGACGGTGGCCAAGCTGCAAGCGAACGGCGTCGAGTTCCTCCGTGTGCCCGACACATATTACGACGAGTTGCCTTCACGCGTCGGCGAGATCGACGAAGACATCGAAAGCCTGAAAAAACTCGGCATCCTCGTCGACCGAGACGAAGAAGGCTATCTGCTTCAGATCTTCACAAAACCCGTCGAAGATCGGCCGACCGTGTTTTACGAAATTCTTCAACGAAAGGGATGCAAAGGCTTCGGCAAAGGCAATTTCAAGGCTCTGTTCGTCTCGATCGAGGAAGAGCAGCGGCGGCGTGGAAATCTATAGCTTCTTTGGTTGGCGAGCTGGGCATCAAATTCTGCTATTGGAAACTGACAATAACGCTGTGAACATCGAGTACCGCAAAGCTGATCTTGCTACATTTAGGCAGTTAAACGTAGTCTTTTCCGAAGCGTTTGAGGATCCGGAGCATTACCAGAGCAGGCTACCGTCTGATGAATATCTTTCAAAGCTTCTTTCCCGCGAAGACTTTATCCCGCTCGTCGCGACCATAGACGGCAATGTTGTCGCGGGACTCGCCGCGTATGTGCTGCAAAAATTCGAACAGGAGCGAAGTGAGATCTACATTTACGATCTTGCGGTTTTGGAAAGTCATCGGCGGAGTGGGATCGCGACCGGTCTGATCAATAAGCTTCGCGAGATAGCCCGCGAGATCGGTGCGTATGTGATCTACGTTCAGGCCGATCCGCCGGACGAGCCCGCGGTCAAGCTGTACGAATCGCTCGGGGTACGCGAGGATGTACTGCATTTTGATATCGAACCTTGATGATAGTCGCGAAAACGCGACCTGTGACCGTTATGGACATTCGGCCATACTCAGAGACGGATATTGACGCGGTCGTAGCAGTGTTTCGCTCGAACATACCTAAGTATTTCGGACCGTCCGAAGAGCCCGGGCTTCGAGAGTTTTTGGCGGAGTTTGCCGATGACTATTATGTGATCGAGCGAGATGGCGAGATCGTCGGTGCCGGCGGAATTGCTTTGAACGACGACGATACGGTCTCGCTCTGCTGGGGAATGGTTCACAATGACCATCTTGGGACTGGTCTCGGAAAGGTGCTGACTGAATACCGCATCGAACGTTCGCGTAGGATATTTGGTGATAAAGCACTGGTCACTAGCACCTCGCAATTGACTGAGGGCTTTTACAAGAAATTCGGGTTTGTAACCGTGGAACACACGCCAGATGGCTTTGGGCCTGGTCTAGATATTTGTAAGATGCGATTGGATTAGCCCGTCTGGATTCGAATTCGGTCTATGTTGCAGATCATTGCTGCTAAGATTTCTCAATTGCATCCTCTTGAGATCTTGTTTCGAGGAACGTTACTCAGTCTCGGACTGATGTTCTTTGGGTTTGCGGCGTGGCAGGCGACAGGATCGATCGGGATTGTCGGTTCGCACGATAGGTATACCGCGGAGGTCAAACGGTGTGAGCCTGACGGTGCGCCAGGTGCTCGGTTCCGCTTTTACCAATGCGAAGTGAAATATCGATCGGATCATGGAAATCATTCTGCATATATCGACAAGCTGCTTTCGAAATATGCCGTAGGTGATCAGGTCGATATCTATATAGGCAGAGGCGAGCAATACAGCGTCCATGCCGGCGGCTTTTTAGGGCTTTGGGCGATACCAACTCTTCTCACTATCATAGGATCTGTGTTCGCTGGAGTTGGTGTATGGCCAGTTAGAGATACTAAGGTCAAACCTTAAGTGTTTGAGTAGACCATGGAAACAAAATACCAGACAGGTTTCGGAAATGAATATGCTACCGAGGCGGTTGCGGGTGCATTGCCCGTAGGGCAAAATTCGCCTCAGAAGGCACCGCATGGACTGTATGCCGAACAGCTTTCGGGAACGGCTTTCACCGTGCCGCGCGCCGGGAATAAGCGGACGTGGACCTACCGCATTCGGCCGTCGGTCATGCATTTGCCGTTTGAGCGGATCGATAACCGTCGCTGGCAGAGCAAGCCGGACGATATCGACGTTACACCAAATCAACTCCGTTGGGATCCACTTCCGATCCCCACCGAACCAACTGATTTTATTGACGGCATCACGACGATCGCCCTCAATGGTGACCTTATGTCGCAGGCCGGTATCGGAATTCACATCTATACCTGCAACAAAGGCATGGGCGACCGGTATTTTTACAATGCTGACGCCGAAATGCTAATAGTGCCCGAGATGGGCCGACTCGGTTTTCTTACCGAACTTGGAGCATTGCAGGCAGGTGCAGGTGAAGTTGTTGTCATACCTCGCGGCGTTAAATTCAAGGTCGAACCGCATCCGGAGGACAAACAATGTCGTGGCTATATCTGTGAGAATTATGGAGCGCAGTTTCGCCTGCCCGACCTCGGCCCGATTGGTGCGAACGGACTCGCCAACTCACGAGATTTCGAAACTCCGGTCGCGTGGTACGAGGACCGCGAAGGCAAGTTCGAACAGGTCGCCAAATTCGCCGGAAATCTATGGTCGTGCGAGATAGATCACAGCCCGCTGGATGTCGTCGCATGGCACGGCAACTACGCTCCGTACCGCTACAACCTAAAGACATTTAACACCATAGGCTCGATCTCATTCGACCATCCCGACCCGTCGATCTTTACGGTTTTGACGTCGCCCTCGGGCGAAGCGGGCGTGGCGAATTGCGACTTCGTCATATTCCCCGACCGCTGGCTCGTGGCCGATAACACCTTCCGCCCGCCGTGGTATCACCGCAACTACATGTCCGAATATATGGGCCTCATCTACGGAGCATACGACGCCAAAGAAACCGGCTTCGTCCCCGGCGGAGGCTCGCTCCATAACCAAATGTCCGCCCACGGCCCGGACCTCGACGCCTTTGAAAAAGCATCGAACGCCGAGCTCGCACCGCAAAAATTGTCCGGCACAATGGCATTCATGTTCGAGTCGAGATATATCATCCGCCCGACGCGATTCGCGATGGAATGCGCCGAATTACAGAACGATTATTTTGAGGTGTGGCAGAGGTTGAAGAAGAATTTCAAGGGAGAATAGCTTTGCTAACGAGCCCAATGCTTTGACGGGAGTGAACGTGACCCGAAATCTTATAAACAAAGGTCTTATCGCGGCCGCCCTGATGAACATCATGGGGGTTCTGATTTTTTCGCGTGCGCTTACCAATTCTGCTATCAACAACGCCGACCCGGTCGTGATGTCGAATTTCGGACTTGTGATGATCGTAGTTTGGGGCCTTGCATACTTAGCCGCCGCTAGCATCGCTTCCAGCATCAGATGGCTGGCCGGTGCGTTTGCCTTAGAAAAGCTTGTTTATGTTGTGGTTTGGGTTCGGTGGCTCTCAGTGAATAGCCTCACGGATCTCTATGCCAAGGATGTCTTTGCCGGTATTTTTTATAGCATCTACGGGATAAACGATCTCGTATTTATGTTATTTTTTACCTACATTTTCCTCTTCAGAAGATCAGATTGACCCGCGGGCCGCGATCGCAACGGGCTTCAAACATTTTATGACGTAAAAAGTATATGAAAAAATGCCCGCAATGCGGTCGTGATTACGACAACACAATGATGTTCTGTCTCGACGACGGGGCCGAGTTGCTCTACGGCCCGGCTTTGTCGGTACCACCTGCGGTAGCGGGTGGGGCTTTGTCCTCGGACGAAGGACCAGAGACCGCGATCTTGCACTCGACGGCTGCTCCGGGCGAAGCTCCGACTCGTGCGCTGATTCATACTACTGAGCAGACTGCAGTGTTGCCTCGCGGAGCGGAGGCGGAGCCTCGGGAATCTTTGGGTGGGCTTTCGGAGAAGCAGAGCTTCTCCGCAAATAGAGCGGCAAAGCCGCTTATCGCAGCGGTCGCGGCCGTGGTTCTCTTTATAGGAGCATTCGCAGGTTATCGATATTTCAGCATCGGTGGATCGGGGGCGATCAATTCTATTGCGGTGATGCCGTTTGAGAATAGGAATTCGGATGCTGATACGGATTATTTGTCTGATGGTTTGGCGGAATCGGTGATCTTTCGGTTGACGCAGATCCCTGATCTGAAGGTCAGCCCGACGAGTTCGGTGATGCGTTACAAAGGAGCGTCGACTGATGTTGCCAAGATCGCTTCAGAACTTGGCGTAGATGCGGTAATGACCGGACGCCTTACCAAGCGGGGCGACAATCTGAACATCACGGTCGAGCTCGTGGATGCCCGCACCAACA
>LNFM01000881.1_pt1 | contig 106731 bp, 96 predicted proteins | sample 596031 | NCBI WGS metagenome assembly LNFM01 (sample SAMN04254537, study PRJNA301005) | activated carbon metagenome | isolation source: dual media filters at the Ann Arbor, Michigan drinking water treatment plant | place: USA: Ann Arbor
TGTCCTCGGCGGTCGAGAACACCTGGCTCTTCTTGGTCGGGATCGTGGTGTTGCGGTCGATGATGCGGGTGAACACGCCGCCCAGCGTCTCGATTCCGAGCGAGAGCGGAGTGACGTCGAGCAGCAGCACGTCCTTGACGTCGCCCTGCAATACGCCGGCCTGGATCGCCGCGCCGATGGCGACCACTTCGTCCGGGTTGACGCCCTTGTGCGGCTCCTTGCCGAACAGCTGCTTCACGACTTCCTGGACCTTCGGCATGCGGGTCATGCCGCCGACCAGCACCACTTCGCCGATCTCGGCGGCGGTGAGCCCCGCATCCTTCAGCGCCTTGCGGCACGGCTCGATCGTCTTCTGGACCAGATCATCGACCAGCGCCTCGAACTTGGCGCGCGTCAGCTTCATGGTCAGATGCTTCGGCCCGGACTGGTCGGCGGTGATGAAGGGCAGGTTGATTTCGGTCTGCGTGGTCGAGGACAACTCGATCTTGGCCTTTTCGGCGGCCTCCTTCAGCCGCTGCAGCGCCAGCTTGTCGTTACGCAGGTTGATGCCCTGCTCCTTCTGGAACTCGTCGGCCAGGTAGCTGACCAGGCGCATGTCGAAATCTTCGCCGCCGAGGAAGGTGTCGCCGTTGGTGGACTTCACTTCGAACACGCCGTCGCCGATTTCAAGAATCGAGACGTCGAAGGTGCCGCCGCCGAGGTCGTACACCGCGATCGTGCCTGCCTTGGTCTTGTCGAGACCGTAGGCTAGCGCCGCTGCCGTCGGCTCGTTGATGATGCGCAGCACTTCGAGGCCGGCGATCTTGCCGGCGTCCTTGGTGGCCTGACGCTGGGCGTCGTTGAAATAGGCGGGGACGGTGATGACAGCCTGCTCGACCTTGTGGCCGAGATGGGCTTCCGCGGTCTCCTTCATCTTCTGCAGGATGAAGGCGGAGACCTGCGAGGGCGAATAAGTCTTGCCGTCGGCCTCGACCCAGGCATCGCCATTCGACGCCTTCATGATCTTGTAGGGGACGAGCTTCTTGTCCTTCTCGACCATCGGGTCGTCGTAGCGGCGGCCGATCAGGCGCTTCACCGCGAAGAACGTCCGCTCGGGATTGGTCACCGCCTGACGCTTGGCGGGCTGGCCGACGAGGCGCTCGCCGTCATCGGTGACGGCGACGATCGACGGCGTGGTGCGCATGCCCTCCGCGTTCTCGATGACTTTCGCAGTCTTGCCGTCCATTACGGCCACGCACGAATTCGTGGTGCCGAGATCGATCCCAATGACCTTTCCCATGGTCCTCATATCCTTCTTGTTGCGGCAGGTTGGCCGGGCCCTGAACGGCGCACCTGACCGAACCCCCAACGTTCAAATACTCGCGATATTGCGACGATGAGCCTCATATAGGAGGGGGGGTCGGGCCTGCAAGGACCGGGCGCAACCTTGAGGCCTGAAAAGGCTGACGTTTGAAAGATAGCGTCAGCAGGACGGGGACGGCCGTGCTTGATTCGGCGGCGTTAAGAGATCGGCAAGGGTTGGACGGCGCCAACGCGATCGCGCAGGCCCGCGGCCGGCCGCGGCGCAAAGAGCGAACCGCAACCCCGAGGCGATTTGGGCAGACGCGGTATTTGGCCGCTGCGCGCGCCTCAAAAAAGCGCGAAGGCCGGGCGCAAATCCCCGGAAACGACGAGGTTTCGGCGCATTACCGGGCGGTCGGCGCTTGCCCCGGCCTGTTGCGCGGACCCTAGAACCGCTAAAAGCCGTCCGGCTGAAACCTCAATAGTTCGCTGCGCCGGCCGATCCGTGAACGGCCGCGATGCAAACCCGGTAGATCCGCAAATGAAGCCAGTTCGATACCTTGCCGCGTTCGCCGTCCTCGTTGCCGCCGCATCTTCCGCGTTCACGGCCGACCCGGTCTATCCGCCGGGCGCCAGGGTCGGCATGACGCCGCTGGTCGGCCTCAACAAGGCCAAAACTTTCACGGGATTCGAGACCGAGGACCAGGGCGTCAAGGTGCTGGTGACGGACCTGCCCGCCGAGGCCTATGGCGAAGTCGCCAATGCCTTCAAGGGTAACCCCGGCGGGACCGGCGGCATCAAGCCGGAAAGCATCGAGACCGCGGCGGGGCTTGCCTACTACACCGTGGAAAGCGGCAAGGACGGCGCCAACAATGTGCGGCGCTATTCGATGATCCTGCCGGGCCCCAGCTTCTCCGGCTATGTCGCCATGCAGGTGCCGGAAAACGCCGCGCGAATCTATAACGACGAGGCGGTGCGCCGGATGTTCGCATCCGCCGTGGTCCGCAACGAGGTCCCGGTCGAGGAGCAGCTTGGATTGCTGCCGTTCAGGATCGGCGAACTTTCCGGTTTCAAGAACGTCCGCACCCTGGCGCCGGGCGCCGCCCTCATCATCGCCGACGGCGACGAAAAGACCGGGTTCGAGGTCTCGCCATTCATGATCATCGGCCTGATCGGCCAGACCGCGGCCACGCCCGACGACCGCGGCCGCTTCGCCCAGCAGATCGCGGCCACGATTCCCGGCGTGCGCGACGGCCGGATCACGATGTCCGAGCCGATGCGCATCGACGGCCAGCCCGGATACGAGACGCGGATCGACGCCACCAGCGGCAAGGACAATACGCCAGTGACCATCGTGCAGTGGCTGCGGTTCGGCGGCAAGACTTCGCTGCGCATCATCGGCTCTTCGCCGCGCGAGGAATGGCCGAAGGCATTCCCGCGCTTCCGCGCCGTGCGCGACGGGATTGCGCCGCGCTCCTGATCGCCATTTGCCAGGCCGCGGCTGTAATTTCGGGCTTTCGCGCCGCCGCCGATGCCATTAGCTTTTCGCCGGTCGGGTTCACCACCGGGGAGATGCACCATGGTTACGCGCAGGCTGGTTCTGACGGGTCTCGGCGCGACGTCGATCGCCGCTTTATTCCCGAATGCAGTATGGGCTGCGCCGATCAAGCCTGATGCGGCGTCGGCGCTGCTGGTCATCGACGTCCAGAACTGTTTTCTGCCGGGCGGCAGCCTTGCCGTCAAAGACGGCGAGCAGGTCGTTCCGCTCATCAACCGCATCGCCAAGGGCTTTGCCAATGTGGTGCTGACGCAGGACTGGCATACGGCCGGCCACGTCTCCTTCGCCTCCTCGCATGCCGGCAAGAAGCCGTTCGAGACCGTCGGCCTGGCTTACGGCCAGCAGGTGCTGTGGCCCGATCACTGCGTGCAGGGCACCGAGGGCGCGGCACTGTCAAAGGATCTTTCGATCCCGCAGGCCGGGCTGATCATCCGCAAGGGTTTCCACAAGGACGTCGACAGCTATTCGGCCTTCACCGAGGCCGACGGCAAGACCACGACCGGGCTCGCCGCCTATCTGAAGGCGCGCAAGGTGAAGCGGCTGTTCCTGGCCGGGCTCGCCACCGACTTCTGCGTCGCCTGGAGCGCGCTCGACGCCCGCAAGGCCGGCTTTGAAACCTATGTGATCGAGGACGCCTGCCGCGGCATCGACACAAAGGGCTCGCTCGCCAAGGCCTGGGCCGACATGACCAAGGCCGGCGTCAAGCGGATCAAGTCGGGGGATATCGCGGTCTAGGGCGCGTTCTCTCCTGCCGGCGTTCCGGAGCTACGCCAGGTTCCTCATCAGTTTTTCGATGTAATTGTTCACAGTATCCGCAAAGCCGAGTTGGGAACCGAAATCGGCTTCTCGCGCGACTGCGTCGCGATCGGCCTGCACGACTGACCGCACGTTGCTTAGGGATTCCTTTTGCTGCGACGCTGGAGTTGCAGCCATCAGCTCATCGATGGCCTTTTCGGCCAACGGGATGCCGTCGGTTTGGCCGTCCGCGATCAGATGCCGCAAAACGGAAGCGCATTTATCGACGTGTTCCATTTCGTCAATATGAGGCTTGAGCAGAACACTTTCCAGCCCCCACGGCGGCTACCATTGAAACGGCGCCGGACAGCCCATCTCAGATTGCCGCGTCTGCCGGCGGCGCCTTCGTGCCGCCCTTGGCGATGCCGACCAGCGCCGGGCGCAGGATGCGATCGCCGATCATGAAGCCGGCCTGCACGACCTGAACCACCGTCCCCGGTGCGACGGACTCATCGGGCACCTCGTACATCGCCTGCTGGAAGTTCGGGTCGAACTTCTCGCCCGAGGGATCGAACTTCCGCACCCCGTTCTTCTCCAGCGTGTTAAGCAGCGAGCGCTCGGTCAGCTCGACGCCCTCGATGAAGGCCTTGATGCCGGGATCGGCGGCCGCCTTGGCCTCGGGTGGAATGGCGTCCAGCGCGCGCTGCAGATTGTCGGCGATATCGAGGATGTCGCGCGCAAAGCCGGTGATGCCGTAGATCTTGGAATCGGCGACCTCGCGCCGCGTGCGCTGGCGCAGGTTCTCCATTTCCGCCAGCGTCCGCAGCATCTTGTCCCGCGTCTCGGCCACCTCCTTGGTCAAGGCCTCCAGCGATCCTTCCTCGGGATCGTCAGGCATGATGTAGGGTTTTGAAACCACGGGCTCGCCGGTCTCGCCCGCTTTCGCCGCGTCGTTGGCCGGCTGGTTCGGATCGGTCATGAGGCTGCCTTCTCAAAAAATATGTCGGGTTCGATGGGGATTTGCTGGGCGGGATATCGTGCTTTGGCGGCCGAAAATCAAGCGCTACATGGCGTTTTCGAGCGAAGCGGGCGGCGGTTCGCGTGAAGAAAACGCGTCAGAACGAGGAGGTCTGGATCAGGCTTGATCGGGGGCCGATCAGCCGCCCAGCATCCGGCTGACGATCCGGGCGGCGTAGTCCACCGTCGGAATCACCCTGGCGTAGTTCAGCCGGGTCGGCCCGATGACGCCGAGAACGCCGACGATGCGGCCGCTGGCGTCGGTGTAGGGGGCGATGATGGTGGAGGAGCCGGACAACGAAAACAGCTTGTTCTCCGAACCGATAAAGATTCGCACGCCTTCGGCGCGCTCGGCCCGGCCCAACAGATCGATCACGCCGCGCTTGGTTTCGAGGTCGTCGAACAGCGACTTGACGCGCTCGAGATCCTCCAGCGCGTGCAGATCTTCCAGCAGATTGGCGTGGCCGCGCACGATCAGCTGCCGGTCCTCGCTCTCGCCGCCGGACCAGCTGGCGATGCCGGCCGCGATCACCTTCTGCGTCAGCTGGTCGAGCTCGACGCGGCTCTGCGCCAGCGCGGTTTCCAGCTCGAGCCGGGCTTCGGCCAGCGTCCGGCCGCGAATCCGCGCATTGAGGAAATTGCCGGCTTCGGTCAGCGCCGAGGGTGGCACGCCGGGCGGCAGCGGCAACACCCGGTTCTCGACCTGGCCGTCTTCGCCGACCAGCACCACCAGCGCGCGTTCCGGCTCCAGCCGGACGAATTCGATGTGCTTGAGCCGCGAATTGGACTTGGCGGTCAGCACCACGGCGGCGGCGCGGGTCAGGCCGGAAAGCCGCGTCAGCGCCTCGCCAAGCGCCGCCTCGACCGATTGCGCCCGACCGACCGAGGCGAGCTGGGTCTGGATCTGCTCCCGCTCGGGTTCGGTGAGGTCACCGACCTGCATCAGCGCGTCGACAAAAAAGCGCAGTCCGAGTTCGGTGGGCAGCCGCCCGGCCGAGGTGTGCGGGGCGTAGATCAGCCCGAGTTGCTCGAGGTCCGACATCACGTTGCGGACCGAGGCCGGCGACAGCGGCATCGCGATCAGGCGGGAGATGTTGCGCGAACCGACGGGTTCCCCGGTCGTGAGATAGCTCTCGACGATCTGGCGAAAAATGTCGCGCGAGCGCTCGTTGAGTTGGGCCAGCCCGGCATTCGGGGCGATCAGGCCGATTGGATCGTGGTGGGCCACCGATTCCTCCTCGCAACGTCCCTAATCTGTCTATCCGGACCGCCGATGACAAGCGAGCCTTGCCGCCGGCAAATCGGGGCAAAAGCCCTTGCCGCTGGTCATTCCCCCTCCTAAAAGCACCGCAACCGGATTTTTTCCCGATTTCGAAAGGACTTCCCATGCGGCCAAGCCGCCGTGCGCCCGATCAGTTGCGCCCCGTGTCGCTGGAACGCGGCGTCGTCAAATACGCCGAAGGCTCCTGCATGGTTAAGTTTGGCGACACCCATGTGCTGGTCACCGCGACGCTGGAAGAGCGGCTGCCGCCCTGGCTCAAGGGCCAGGGCCGCGGCTGGGTCACGGCCGAATACGGCATGCTGCCGCGCGCCACGCTGGAGCGCACCCGCCGCGAGGCCGCCACCGGCAAGCAGGGCGGCCGAACCGTCGAGATTCAACGGCTGATCGGCCGGTCCTTGCGCGCCGCGGTCGACCTGCAGGCGCTCGGCGAGCGCCAGATCACGGTCGATTGCGACGTGATCCAGGCTGATGGCGGCACCCGCACCGCCGCGATCACCGGCGCCTGGGTGGCGCTGGCCGACTGCATCGGCTGGATGAAGACCCGCAACATGCTGAAGGCCAATGTGCTGCGCGACAACGTCGCGGCGATCTCCTGCGGCATCTACAACGGCACGCCGGTGCTCGACCTCGACTATGCCGAGGATTCCGAGGCCGAGACCGACGCCAATTTCGTCATGACCGGCGATGGCCGTATCATCGAGGTGCAGGGCACCGCCGAGAAGACCCCGTTCTCGGAAGCCGAGTTCCTGGCGCTGATGGCGCTGGCGCGCGCGGGCGTCGCGCGGCTGGTGGATTTGCAGAAGATGGCGGTGGCGTGATTACAGAGGTCGTGCCCGGGCTTGACCCGGGCACCCAGGACTTTCCTGATCTCACGACTTCCTTCATTTCAAGACGTGGATGGCCGGGACAGGCCCGGCCATGACGGAGCAAGAAATTTCCATGGCTCAGCACCGTCGAATCACAGGCCGGCTGGTGATCGCGACCCACAATCCCGGCAAGCTCGCCGAGATGCGGGAGTTGCTGGCGCCGCACGGGATCGAGGCGATCTCCGCCGGCGAACTCCGCCTCGGCGAACCCGAGGAAACCGGCGACAGCTTTCGCGCCAACGCCGCGATCAAGGCGATCGCGGCGGCGAACGCCGCGCAGCTGCCGGCCTTCGCCGACGATTCCGGCCTCGTGGTCGATGCGCTGGACGGCGCGCCCGGAATCTACTCGGCGCGCTGGGCCGGCGAGGGCAAGGATTTCATGGCTGCGATGAGCCGGATCGAGCGGCTGCTGCAGGAGCGCGGCGCCACCTCGCCCACGCAGCGCAAGGCGCATTTCGTCTCGGCGCTGTGCGTCGCCTGGCCCGACGGCCATATTGAAGAGGTCGAGGCGCGCGCCGACGGAACGCTGGTCTGGCCGCCGCGCGGCAGCGCCGGATTTGGCTACGACCCGGCGTTCCTGCCCGACGGCCACGACAGGACCTTTGGCGAGATGACCTCGATCGAGAAGCACGGCCTGCCGCCGCTCGGGCTTGGCCTGTCGCACCGCGCGCGGGCTTTCGTCAAACTGGCGGAGATCTGCCTTGACTAGTGAAGAGCGCCCCCACCCTAACCTCAAGAGCGAGCTTCGCTCGTCTCGGCCCCCGCGCGCGGGGGAGGGAGAACAACAAGCCTTCGGCGTCTACCTGCACTGGCCGTTCTGCCTGTCGAAATGCCCGTATTGCGATTTCAACAGCCACGTCCGCCATGCGCCGATCGACGAGGAACGCTTCGCCCGCGCCTTTGCCCGCGAGATCGAAACCACGGCGTCGCGCGCGCCGGGCCGAACCGTCACCTCGATCTTTCTCGGCGGCGGCACGCCGTCGCTGATGCAGCCCAAAACCGTCGGCGCCGTCCTGGATGCGATCGGAAAAAACTGGCGCGTCGCCGACAACGCCGAAGTGACGCTGGAGGCCAACCCCACCAGCGTCGAGGCCACCCGGTTTCGCGGCTACCGTACCGCCGGCGTCAACCGCGTCTCGCTCGGCGTGCAGGCGCTGGATGACGGTTCGCTGAAAGCCTTGGGGCGATTGCACAGCGCGCGCGAGGCGCTGGACGCGGTCAAGATCGCGCGCACCGCGTTCGATCGCTATTCGTTCGACCTGATCTACGCCCGCCCCGACCAGACGCCACAAGCATGGGCCGATGAACTCAAGCTCGCGATTTCGGAAGCCGCCGAACATCTGTCGCTCTATCAGCTCACGATCGAGGAAGGCACGCCGTTCTTCGGCCTGCACGCCGCTGGCAGACTGAAGACGCCGGATGAAGCGCTCGCCCGCACGCTCTATGACGTGACGCAGGAAGTCTGCGCGCAGCACGGCCTGCCCGCCTACGAGATTTCCAACCACGCCCGCCCGGGCGCCGAATGCCGGCACAACCTTCTCTACTGGCGCGGCCAGGAATATGCCGGCATCGGCCCCGGCGCGCATGGAAGGCTCGACATCGACGGCACCAGGCACGCGGTCGCAACCGAGAAGCGGCCCGAGGCCTGGCTGATGCGGGTCGAGGCCAACGGCCACGGCGTGATCACCGACGACCGCCTCAACAGCGAGGAGCGCGCCGACGAATTCCTGCTGATGGGGTTGCGGCTCGCCGAGGGTATCGATCCCGACCGCTACGAAGCGCTGTCCGGCCGCGCGCTCGATCCGGAGCGGATCGCCGTGCTGCGCGAGGACGGCGCCATCGTCATCGACGCCGACGGCCGGCTGCGGGTGACGCAGGCCGGCTTTCCCGTGCTCGATGCGGTGGTGGCGGATCTTGCGGCGTAAGAGCCCCTACGCCCCAAAACTCTTCGGCGAACCCGCGACCGGCGTGCTGGCGCCGCTGGCGACCTTCATCACCGCAAGGCCGCGCTCGTTGGTGCCGTCGGCGCGGAAGCGGAACAGGCCGTCGATGCCGGCGAACCCCGAAGGGTTGGTCAGCGTTTCCGCCGCAAAGCGCTGCGCGCCCTGCTGCTTGGAGAGCGCGGCCACCAGCGCCACCGCGTCATAGGCGAGCGTCGCGGTGCGCACCGGCTCGGCGCCGAACTTGGCGCGGTAGCGGCCGGCAAAGCCGCGGTAGCCCGACGGATCCGGCGCGGCGTACATCCCGCCCTGCAGCGCCGGGCTCGCCAGCACCCGCGGATTGTCCCACAGCCCGGTGCCGAGCAGCTGGATGTTGCGCAAATTGGCGCCGGCCGCGGTCAGCGCATCCGCCGCAGCCACCACCGAATCGCCGTCGTCGGCGATGAACAGCGCGTCCGCCGAACCCAGCGCCTGCGCCACCGTCCGCGCCGGCGCGGCGCGATCGGCGCCGTATTTCTCGAAGGCCACGATCCGCCCGCCCTTGCGGCCGACCGCCTGCTTGAAGGCGGCCTCGACGACGTTGCCATAGGCGTTGTCCGGCAGCAGCGCCGCGAACGATCGCTTGCCGATGCCGGCGGAGTAGTCGACGATCCGGTTGACGTCGGATTCCGGCAGGAAGCTCAGGAGATAGACGCCCCGCCCGGCGACGCTGGAATCGGTCGAGAACGCGATCACCGGGACGCCGCGCGCGCGCGTCAGCTGCGCGGTCGCCGGCACCGAGGCCGCAAACAGCGGGCCCAGGATGATCTCGCTGCCTTCGTCGATCGCCTGCTGGGTGGCTGGCGCCGCACCTTGGGCGCTGCCGCCGTCGTCCTTGATCAGGAGCTGGATGTTGGGGTTCTGGAATTCGGCCAGCGCCATCTCAGCCGCGTTCTTCATTGACTGCGCGGCGACCCCGGCGTTGCCGGAGGCCGATAGCGGCAGCATCAACCCGACCTTGACCTGCCCGGTGCCGACCGCAAGCGGCTGCTGCTGCGGGCCGGCCGGCGCATCAGGCTGCGACGAACCGAACGTGTTGGAGAACGACTGCTGCATGCCGGCGCAGGCGCCGAGCAGCGGCGCGCCGAGCATGAGGCCAAGCGCCGACCGCCGGGTCGGCTCTGACGGAAGCCGACCCGCATATCCCGGCTTGCGATTGAACGGGCCTGTCATCTTGTCTCTTCTGTTGGCCGACCGCCGCCGGCCAGGACTTCATCCTGAAAGACCAAAGCCTTAAACCTCAAGGGCGATTTCAGCAAATTGTTGGCGAATAGTTAACCAAACCGATGGTGGCCCGGCCGCTGCGACGCGGGAACATCCTAGCGCCGGATATGGCGCTGGCGCGTCGCTCCCTCTAGATTGGAACGATGCGCGCAAAAGCCAGCTCCAGCTACGGGTCGGAAGGCGAACCGGGTTCACCGCGCCGGACGTTTTCGATCGGCGGCCACGTGATGAACGCCCCGAAGCCGGTTCCCGGCCTCTATCTGGTGGCGACCCCGATCGGTCATCTCGGCGACATCACGCTGCGCGCGCTGGAGACGCTGGCCGGCGTCGACATTGTCGCCTGCGAGGATACCCGCATCACCCGCCGCCTGACCGAGCGCTATGCGATAGCGGCGGAACTGAAGCCCTATCATGAGCACAACGCCGCGCTGGCGCGGCCGAAAATCCTGGAAAAACTGGCGCAGGGCGCCTCCGTCGCGCTGGTGTCGGACGCCGGTACGCCGTTGATCTCCGATCCCGGCTTCAAGCTGGTGCGCGAGGCCTGCGCCGCCGGCCACGCCGTGGTCGCGATTCCAGGCGCGTCATCGGTTCTCTCGGCGCTGGCGGTGGCGGCCCTTCCCACCGACCGGTTCTTCTTCGAGGGATTCCTGCCGCCCCGGCAGGCGGCGCGGCGGGCGCGGCTCACCGAGCTCGCCCGGATCGACGCCACGCTGGTGCTGTTCGAATCCGGTAACCGCGTACAGGACGCCTTGGCCGATCTCGCCGACATCATGGCCGGGCGCGACGCCGCGATCTGCCGCGAGCTGACTAAGATGCACGAACAGATCACGCGCGCGCAGGTCGCGGAACTGGCGGCCGCCGCCACCACGCTGGAAACCCGCGGCGAGTTCGTGCTGGTGATCGGCCCGCCGCGCGCCGATGAGGGGGCCATGACGCAACATGACCTCGATGATCTATTGCGGGCGTCGCTGGCGCGGGACAGCGTCAAGGACAGCGTCGCGCATGCGGTCGAACTTTCGGGGCGGCCGCGGCGCGAAGTCTATGCCCGCGCCCTCGAGCTTGCGAAAGAAAACAGGGGCGGCGATGGCGAAAACTGACGGCGCCTCGCCGCCCGCGACCACCACAAAACCGGCGGCGCCGGCGCGGGTCGCGGCGTTCCGTACCGGAGTTTCGGCCGAGAGCCGCGCCGCCGCCTTTCTGATGGCGAAAGGCTACCGCATTCTCGCCCGGCGCTTCCGCACCCCCCATGGCGAGATCGACCTGGTGGCGAGAAAGCGCAACCTGGTCGCCTTCATCGAGGTCAAGGCCCGCGCCAGCCTCGATGACGCCGCCTATGCGGTGACGCCGCGGCAGCAGGCGCGCATCATCGACGCCGCGCAGGCTTGGCTGATGGTGCATCCCGAGCATGCCGAATTCGAGCTGCGGTTCGACGCCGTCCTGATTGCGCCGCGGCGGCTGCCGCGGCATCTGTTGGCGGCGTTCGACGCCAGCGTATAGGTAGTTTCCTCCAAAGCGAGCCGGGTATGACCACCATGAAATTGAACGTCGCCGTCCAGATGGATCCGATCGCGCGCATCAACATCGCAGGCGATTCGACCTTCGCGCTCTTGCTGGAAGCCCAGCGGCGCGGCCATACGCTTTCCTATTACACGCCGGACAAGCTGTCGCTGCGCGGCGAGGAACTGGTGGCGCCGGTGCAGGCGCTCAGCGTCCGCGACAAGGTCGGCGACCATTTCAGCCTCGGCGAGTCGAAGCGAACCTCGCTTGAGGCCTTCGACGTCATCCTGCTGCGCCAGGACCCGCCCTTCGACCTCGCCTACATCACTTCGACGCATTTGCTGGAGCGCATCCACCCGAAAACGCTCGTCGTGAACAACCCTGCCTCGGTGCGCGACGCGCCGGAAAAACTGTTCGTGATGCATTTTCCGCAGCTGATGCCGCCGACGCTGATCTCGCGCGACCTCGACGAGATCAACGCGTTCCGCCAGCAACACGGCGCGGTGGTGATGAAGCCGCTGCACGGCCATGGCGGCGCGGCGGTGTTTCGCGTCATGCCGCAGGACATGAATTTCGGCTCGCTGTTCGACATGTTCTCGGTCACCTTCCGCGAGCCCTGGGTGATCCAGCGCTTCCTGCCCGAGGTGAAACACGGCGACAAGCGCATCATCCTGGTCGACGGCAAATTCGCCGGCGCCGTCAACCGCGTGCCGGCGGCCGATGATCTGCGCTCCAACATGGTTCGCGGCGGCGCGGCGCAGGCGACCGACCTGTCGGCGCGCGAGCGCGAAATCTGCGCCGCGCTCGGCCCGGCGCTGCGCGAACGCGGGCTGTTGTTCGTCGGGATCGACGTGATCGACGGCAACCTCACCGAGATCAACGTGACGTCGCCGACCGGAATCCGCGCCATCGCCCGGCTCGGCGGGCCCGACGTGGCAGCGAAGGTTTGGGACAGCATCGAAAACAAACGCGGCGGAAACTAGACGCCGCGCACTGCTCACGCGCTTATCGCATTGCTCTGCTGCCGCTTCATCCGCTTGCCAAGTCGGGCGAGCGGGCGCAGTTTCTCGCCTCGGACGAATCCGTCCGGCGACCAACGACAAATCAAAAACACTGGAGGAGAACCATGACGAATGATCTTTCGCGACGGTCCTTGCTTGCGCTCGGCGCAGGGCTTGGTGCGAGTCTTGGCGCAGGTCTTGGCGCATCCACGATGCCCGGCGGCAGCGCGCTGGCCAAGGCGCCGAAGCTCGGCACCCAGACGCCCTACTGGCACCGCTTCGTCCTCGGCGACGCCGAAGTGACCGTGGTTTCCGACGGCCCGCTGCCGCTCGGCCCGCCCAAGGGCACCTTCGTCGGCGTGCCCGATGAGGAAGTGAGGAAGATGCTGACCGACAATTTCCTCAACCCGGACAATGTCGTGCTGGAGCAGAATTCGCCGATCGTCAACACCGGCGACAAGCTCATCCTGTTCGACACCGGCATGGGCACCTCGAAGGCGTTCGGCCCGACCACCGGCCGCCTGCCGAAGAGCATGACCGAGGCCGGCATCAAGGCCGCCGACATCGACGCGGTGGTGTGCTCGCACGCGCATATCGACCACATCGGCGGCCTCGTCGGCGCCGACGACAAGCCGCTGTTCCCGAACGCCCAAGTCTACATCACCCAGGCTGATTTCGATTTCTGGACCGATGAAGGCAAGCTCGGCAGCCCGCTGAAGGATTTCGTGATCCACGCCCGCAAGAACCTGCTGCCGGTGCGCGACCGCATCGTCTTCATCAAGGACGGCCAGGAATTCCTCCCCGGCGTGCAGGCGATCGGCGCGGCCGGCCACACCGTCGGTCACACCATCTTCATGGTGACCTCGGCCGGCAAGTCCTTTGCCTTCCTCGGCGACCTTACGCATCACGCCGTGCTGCTGCTGCAGAAACCGCGGATGCAGTTCGCCTATGACAGCGATCCGAAGCAGGCGGCGGACACGCGGGTGAGGCTGCTCGACATGATCGCGGCCAACAAGACTCCGGTCATGTCCTATCACTACGCCTGGCCCGGCTTCGGCAACATCGCCAAGACCAGCGAAGGTTTTCATTACTATCCCGCGCCGATGGTGATGAACCTCTAGCCTGCGTCGTCTGCCAACAAGAACTAGAGCGGGATGACGATTCTAAGAAAAGTCATCCGGCTCTAGGGACGGCTCCCGGTCCGGCGTAAGTCATGACCTGCGAATCAGGACGTCAACCCCGGAGTAGTTCATTGGCCGATCAACTGCCCACCAGCACGACCGACGTCGTCTACGAGGATACCGGCGCTGCGGCCCCGCTGGTCTATTTCGACATCGTCGGCGCCTACGGCACCATGAACGGCGCGGTCGAGATCGAACTGGCGACGCGGATCCTGGTGCCGAAGCCGGACGGATCGACCGACGTCAAATTCCTGTCGTCAGGCCGTATCCGCTGCACCCCCACCGCCGCCGCCAATCTGCGCAACAGCCTCGACGCCGCGCTGAAGATGCTGGAGCAGCCTCAGGCGAATATGACGGCGATCGCGGCGGGGAAATTGAATTAGCCGTCTGTTCCCTAAACGTTCTTGACTTGCCCCCATGTTCCGCTACCCTCGTTTTCGACATGAGGGGGGCAGCATGGTCGCGCGGGTTTCCACCGTCGCCTTTGAGGGGATCGAGGCCCGCGCGGTCGACGTGCAGGTGCAGGTTGCCCCTGGCCTGCCGGCGTTTGCCATCGTCGGCCTGCCGGACAAGGCGGTGTCCGAGGCGCGCGAGCGGGTGCGCTCGGCGCTGATCGCCTCCGGCCTGGCGCTGCCCGCCCGCCGCATCACCGTCAACCTCGCGCCGGCCGACGTGCCCAAGGAAGGCAGCCATTACGATCTGCCGATCGCGCTCGGCCTGATGGCCGCGATCGGCGCGATCCCGCCGGATGCGCTGAATGGCTTCACGGTGCTGGGCGAACTCGGGCTCGACGGCTCGATCGCGGCGGTCGCCGGCGTGCTGCCGGCGGCGATCGGGGCCAATACGCGCGAAGAGGGGCTGATCTGCCCGGCGGCTTGCGGCTCGGAGGCGGCCTGGGCGAGCCCCGATATCCAGATCGTCGCGGCGAAGTCGCTGATCCAGATCGCCAACCATTTCAAGGGCACCCAGGTGCTGTCGCGGCCGCAGCCGCGGGTGCACGAGCAGGAAATCTCGCATCTCGATCTGCGCGACATCAAGGGCCAGGAGAGCGCCAAGCGCGCGCTGGAGATCGCCGCGGCCGGCGGGCATCATCTCTTGATGATCGGCTCGCCCGGCGCCGGCAAGTCGATGCTGGCGGCACGGCTGCCCTCGATCCTGCCGCCGTTGTCGCCGTCGGAGCTGCTCGGCATTAGGTAGCAAACTCACCTTACCGAAAGACCGCGAATCGCTCCGCGATTCGCGCCGCGTTTCCGCAGCCCTGAGTCACGGGAGTCAAGCGGAGAGCCCCCGTCTGTGAACAGTAACAGACAATAATTTTTATTGGCAAAGCCTTCACAGGAGCTTGGCAGACATGGTTGGCCGCGTGTATGAATTGTCGGCAATGATCGACCAACTCAAAATCGTAAGAGACCGCCGCGAAGCCGTTGAGGCCGAGATCGAGCATCTTGTTGCTCGTATCGCTTCATTGAAGGCCGAGTTGCCGGACCTTCAAGTGACGGAACGCACTCTCACCCGGTTAGCTGGCGGGAACGACGCGAACCTGATTACCGAAAGTTCGCCCCCTGACTCGCTCACGGAAGACGCGCCCGTTGGAAAGCTAATCACCCCGGCCAAATTGACCCTCGCCTTAAATGGGGGAGGAAAGCCTTCCGGGACGCCAACGGTGCCGGACATGATTACGATGCTGCTGATCGAATCCCGCCGAAGAGGCCTGCACGGCATGGAGCCGCGCGATCTGACGCGCGCAATTTCGCGCCGGTGGTGGCCAGGCGTTCGATCGGAGGAGATCAGCCCCACTGTTTGGCGGATGTGGAAGCGCGGCCAGCTCAATAAGAACGGGCAACTCTATTCGCTGGCAGAGAACACAGAAGCCGCAGACCTTCCCTTTCAGGAGGATTCTGCGGCTTCATAGTAACTTGGGGGTAGCAAGTGCGGGGTGCGGCTTTCCATCCAACGCCCCGAGGGTGCAAGTCCCTCTACCTCCACCTCCACCTCCTCCTCTACCTGCGCAAACAGGTAGAGTCGGAAGACCCCGTAAAGGGGTCGGAACGGGCCGTTCTCGTTTGTCGCGGGGCGGCCCGTTCTTCCTTTTAACGTAACTCGACTCTTTTAAACCGTCTAGGGCAAATGGCCCTATGGTTTCTTTGCGGCACTGATTCCACTGGAATTTTCGTCATCCGAGAATGAAACGCCACCTGTCTCCAGTGCAGCTTGCATTGCCGCTAGATTGTTTCGATTCGGCGCGCGCCTGCCTGCCTCAAAGTCCCGAACCGTCGAAACGCCCACGTTCGCGGCTTTTGCAAGCGCGTCTTGAGGCCAATTTAGCCATGCTCGGGCGGCTCGACACTGTTCCGGGGTCATTTCAGGAAAATAGCGACCTAAACTATTTTCGTCAAGGTCAACGATTTGTATTGACCTCGTTACTTTCATCACTTATCAATGAGGTCAACGGAAAACGTTGGCTTCATGTCTCAGCACTTCCTCATATCGGCAAAGGCGCGGTCGCTAAGTTTAGCGAAGGTCGCCCGTTTGTCGGACGAGGAAGCCTACCAGACCTTCAAGCTGGTTCGTTGGGCCGCCACTGACGGCGCTCCGGTTTGCCCGCGCTGCGAATGTGTCGCGGTCTATACCTACGCAACGCGCAAGCTGTTCAAGTGCAAAGCCTGCAACCACCAATTCAGCGTTACGTCTGGCACCATCTTCGCCAGCCGCAAGCTTTCAATCCGTGACTACCTCTTGGCGATCGCCATTTTCGTCAACGGCGCGAAGGGCCATAGCGCCCTGCAATTAAGCCGCGACCTGGATTGTCAGTACAAGACGGCATTCGTCATGGCGCACAAAATCCGTGAAGCGCTGGCATCGGAAGCTAACGGCGCGACCGTTTCGGGCGAGGTCGAAATTGACGGTGCGTATTTCGGCGGCCACGTTCGCCCGTCGAATTACAAGGCCAATCGTCGCGACCGCCGCCTCTCCGAAAACCAGACCGGCAAGCGCCGCGTCGTCGTCATCATGCGTGAGCGCGGCGGCCGAACGCTGCCTTTCGTGTTCAAGTCCGAAGATGCTTCGGTCGTGACGATCGCTCGCACCGTAGCGCCCGGCAGCATCGTTCACGCGGACGAGGCAACGCATTGGGATGCGTTACACGCTCGCTTCCTGACGAAGCGTATCAATCATTCCGAAGCGTATTCAACGGACGAGGCCAACACAAATCAGGCGGAGTCGTTCTTCTCCCGCTTGCGCCGCGCGGAAATCGGTATTCATCACCACATTGCCGGCCCATATCTATCGGCCTATGCGAGCGAAATGGCTTGGCGTGAAAACAACCGCCGCCTCAGCAACGGCGAACAATACCTTATGACCACCGACGCTGCTTTGCAGCATCCCGTATCGCGTCAGTGGAAGGGTTACTGGCAACGCGCTATCAAGGGTTGAATTGTGATGAGAAATAGAATTCAGTCGCAAAACAACACAGTGAAGGTCGATGCACTACCTATTTATTGATGAGTCAGGAGAGCTTGGCCTTAATCCGGGGTCTAGCGAGTTTTTTCTGATCACGGCTCTTTGCACGGAAAACCTGAAAGCCCTCGAAAAGAGGGTCTGGAAGGAGAAGGCCAAGCTAATCAACGACGGATGGCCCAAAGATATTGAGATCAAGGGTACGTCGGTTTGGAGTTCACCTTATAATCCTAGAATTCCAAAATCCATTAGCGCCCGGCGCGAAGCGATCATGGGGGAAATCCTTGGATCTATTTGCTCGGGTCCCAACAAGATTCACTACTCGATAGCAAAAAAGAAGCACCTTTCTAGCCATATCATGAAGGCTGAGTACGGGATTGCCTATAATTTCCTATGCGGCACGCTTTTGTGTCGATCTTATCCAAGGCATTTTGCTGGTCCACTCGAAATCGTCGTCGATCAGCGAAGCAAGGAAACTCATTCAAAAATGAAGTTCGATGGATATGTCGAAACGCGCTTAGTCGGCGACTGTCAACATGAAGAGCATTTGCTAATTTCCCACTCTGAGTCGCATGACGTTGCGGGACTACAAGCCGTGGACTTTCTCTCGTGGGCTCTATTCCGGAAATACGAAAAGAAACAACCAAAATTTGCTGACATAATCAGCAAGAACATTGGTTATCGCGATGATTGGTACTCGGCAAAAAAATAAGGCCCGCGCGAGCGGACCTTAATTTGCTAGAACCCTCGGGCGGCCACGTCAAACGGGGCTTATCTCCTAAAAGACGCTACCTCGGGAATTACCCAGCGCGGGTAACGTATGCCATTCGTATGCTACGCGCAATAGTTAGAATCGTTCTAAAGAAGCGGATATTTTCGCTGTCAATGGGGAACCTTTAACGGAACTTTCAAACAAGATCAGCGGCTTGGGTTGCCGAAACACGATGTTAACCTTTTCAGTCGCCCATTTTTCTCCGCTCCCTGCGTTATTTAGGTCACGCAGTCATCTGGAAATCTCCCAAAGCATGTACTGACCCGGCCCCTGATCGCACCGGACAAGGCCGTTCTCCCGCTGGCCCCGGAGCGATACCCCAACCCGCTTTGTCATCAGCCGCAAGAGCCGCTGGTCGCTCTTGTCCAAGGCCCGCTCGATAAGCAGTTGCAGGGCAATGTCCCGCGTGGTGAGCGGTTCTGAGGCTTGGCGAAGCACGCTCAGGATGATCCGGGACATCTGGCCCCGGTTCGACCAGTCCTTCGGCGGCCGGAACGCCTTGGGCTTGATGGTCTCGACCTGAAAATCAGGGTCAAACTGCACAATGGTTGCGTCTAGGCTTTCGAGGTCCAGCACCATCTTTCGTAGGGCCTCATGGGCGTTTTCGATATCCCCCGCCAGTTGCGCCCGGCGCTTTACCAGTCCGCTCAAGACAAACTCGTTCATGGTTCTCTCCCGAAATGTGGGGAGATTCTAGCTAGGCAGGCAGCCTTGCCGCCAGATGTGGTAAGGTGAGTTTGCTACCTAATGCCGGAGCTGCTGGAAGTCTCGATGATCGCCTCGGTCGCCGGCGAAATCCGCGACGGCGCGCTGACCGCGCGGCGGCCGTTCCGCAGCCCGCATCATTCCGCCAGCATGGCGGCGCTGACCGGCGGCGGCATGCGCGCCAGGCCCGGCGAGATTTCGCTGGCGCACCAGGGCGTGCTGTTCCTCGACGAACTGCCGGAATTCGACGCGCGCGTGCTGGACTCGCTGCGCCAGCCGCTGGAGAACGGCGAGGTCTCGGTGAGCAGAGCCAATCACCGCGTCACCTATCCGGCGCGCTTCATGCTGGTCGCGGCGATGAACCCGTGCCGCTGCGGCCATGCCTTCGAGCCCGGCTATTCCTGCAGGCGCGCGCCGGTCGCCCGCTGCACCTCGGATTACCAGATGCGCATTTCCGGCCCGCTGATGGACCGCATCGACCTGCGCATCGAGGTGCCGGCGGTGACCGCGGCCGACCTGATCCTGCCGCCGCCCTCGGAAGGCTCCGCCGAAGTCGCCGCGCGCGTCGCCGCGGCGCGCGACATCCAGCGCGCGCGCTACGCGGCCGCCGGCATGCCTGAGATCCGCACCAACGCCGAAGCTCCGGCAGCCCTGCTCGAGACCATCGCGCAGCCGGACCCGCAGGGACAGAAACTGCTGCGCGACGCCGCCGAGACCATGAAGCTGACCGCGCGCGGCTATCACCGCGTGCTGCGCGTGGCGCGCACGCTCGCCGACCTCGACGGCGCGGAAGGCATCGGCCGGCTGCATCTGGCGGAGGCGCTGTCCTATCGCGCGCTCGCCGAGGATCTGCGCCGCGCGGCTTAAGCCATGGCGCGTTCGAGCAGAGGGCGCGCCCCGACGCAGCCTCGTCTTAACGCTTTGTTCACCCTGTTTTCATCGCGGTAAACAACCGCTGACCGCCTCAAGCACTTTGCAATCTCGGCGACGCATCGTCGGCTTCAAACATCAGGCGAATCAGGGCGCCTCGGCTCAACCAGCAATCTCGGGATCACTCGCAATGGGACGGACTTTCCGGATCAAGCTCGGCTTACGTCGTTTCGGCCGCCGCCACCCCTGGCTCAGTCTTGTCCTTCGCTACTTCATGGTCTTCTCCGCCACCTTCGGCGGTGGCTATGGCTTCATTGCCGGCATCCGGTCCGAAAGCGCCGAGTACGACCCGCATACCTTTGCGATCGGCGTCGCCTTCCTGTTTGCGATGGCCTGCGTCGCGCTGGTGGCCTTGAGCGTCCGGCTTCGTTTCATGCGCAAGAAGATGCGCAAGATCGCCATGCATAACGAGGTGCTGGCGGACCGGAACTGGGAATTGCAGGAGGCCGAGCAGCGCGCCCGCAGCCTGTTCGAATCACAGGGCGACCTGATCGTGCTGCGCGATGCCGAGGGCCGGATCAGCTACGCCAACGACGCCTATTGCGAACTGGCGCAAGCGCCGCGAAGCGCGCTGATCGGCAGCCGCGCCACGCTCACGGTTCTGGAGCAGGGCGACAGCGCGATCGAATCCAGCGGCACCCGCGTCCACGACCAGCAGGTGGCCGGGCCGCTCGGCCCGCGCTGGATCGCCTGGCGCGAAGGCCTCGTCCGTACCGACGCCGGGGCGGCGGCGGAAATGCAAAGCGTCGGCCGCGACGTCACCGATCGCACCGAGAGCGAGCGCGCGCTGGCCGAGGCCCGCGACCTCGCGGACGCCGCAAGCCGCGCCAAATCGCGCTTCCTGGCGATGGCGAGCCACGAGATCCGCACGCCGCTGAACGGCATCATCGGCATGAGCGGGCTGCTGCTGGATACGCCGCTAACGCCGGAACAGACCACCTATGTCAAGGCGGTGAAGACCTCCGGCGATGCGCTGCTCGCGTTGATCGAGGAACTCCTGGACTATTCCAAGATCGAGGCCGGCAAGATCGACCTCGAGCATCGACCGTTCTCGCTGTCGGGCCTGATCGAGGACATCACCGAACTGCTGGCGCCGCGCGCCCAGGCCAAGCGGATCGAGATCGCCGCCTATGTCGACGACCGGCTGCCGATGCAGGTGATCGGCGACGCGGCGCGCCTGCGCCAGGTGCTGCTCAATCTCGCCGGCAACGCCATCAAGTTCACCTCGAGCGGCGGCGTCGCCCTGATCGTGGAGCCCGGCATCTGGCCCGGCGAAATCAGTTTCCTGGTGCGCGACACCGGCATCGGCATCGCGCCCGAGGCGCAGGCGCGCATCTTCCGCGAATTCGAGCAGGCCGACGCGCGCATCGCGCGCAGCCATGGCGGCACCGGGCTCGGCCTGAGCATCAGCGAGCGCATCGTCAAGCGCATGGGCGGCCGCATCACGCTGCAGAGCCAGCCGGGCGTCGGCTCGACTTTTGAAATGTCGATCCCGCTTGCGGCCGCTGCGGAGGACCAAAAGCCGGCCGCGACGCCTGATCTCGCCGGCCAGTCGATCATGCTGGTCTCGCCCGAGAGCATCGAGGCCACGCTGACGGCGCGGCGGCTGCAGAACTGGGGTGGCCATACCTGCGTGGTGTCGGACGCCGACGTCGCGCTGGCCCTGCTGCCCGAGCGTTCCTGGCATGCCGTCCTGATCGATCACGCGCTGGGGTTGGCCGCGATCGAGCGGCTCGGCGAGGCCGCGCGCCTGCATGCGGCGCAGCGAATCGTGATGTTCACGCCGGCGACGCGGCACGAACTGCAACCGTCTGCCAGTTCCGCCCTCACAGGCTATCTGGTCAAGCCGCTGCGGTCGGCCTCGCTCGCCGCACGGCTTTCGGCTGCGCCGGAAGTGGCCGCGCCGGGTCTTGCCGACGAAACGCCGATCGCGCCGGCCGACGCCGTCGATGCGCCCGCCGCGCCGTCGGCGACGGGCCTGTCGATCCTGGTCGCGGAGGACAATGCGATCAATGCGCTGTTGATGCGCTCGCTGCTGGCGCGACTCGGTCATCACGCCGTGATCACCGGCAACGGCGCCGAGGCGCTGGAATCCTGGCTGTCGGCGAAATCCGCCGGCAGTCCCTACGACCTCGTCCTGATGGACATCCAGATGCCCGGGCTCGACGGCATCGAAACCACAAAGCGGATGCGGGCCCTCGAAGCCGGCCAGCCCGACCGCCCGACCCCGATCCTGGCGCTCACCGCCAACACGCTGGTGGAAGACCGCTACGCCTGCTTCGAGGCCGGCATGGACGGATTCCTGATCAAGCCGCTCGACCGCGAAAAGCTCGCCGAGGCGCTCGCCGACCTCGCCGCATCCAGGCAGATCGCGGCGTGATTTGACTGCGGGCGGCCTATGTCAGACCTCATTCTGGAGGATTTGACATTTGTTACGAAGCCAGACTGAAACACTACAGCCGACGCAACGCCACGGTTTCGACCAGGTGATCGGCGCGCTTCTTCAGGATCAGCGTCGCGCGCGGCCGGGTCGGCAAAATGTTGTCTTCGAGATTGGCGAGGTTGGTGCGCTCCCAGATCGCGATCGCTGTCGCGGTGGCCTCTTCGTCGGACAGCAACGCATAGCGATGGAAGTAGGACTTGGGATCGGTAAACGCCGTGTCGCGCAGCGCCAGGAAGCGCCGCACATACCATTCGCGCAGCACCGGCTCGTCGGCGTCGATATAGACCGAGAAGTCGAAGAAGTCCGACACCACGGGGACGGCCTTGCCGTCGCGGGGCAGCCGGCCGGTCTGCAGGACGTTGACGCCTTCGACGATCAGGATGTCGGGGCGGTCGACCTCGATCGACTGGTTGGGCACGATGTCGTAGACAAGATGCGAATACACCGGCGCGCGCACCTGCCGGCGTCCGGCCTTGATGTCGCTGAGGAAGGCCAGCAGCATCGGCAGATCATAGCTCTCGGGAAAGCCTTTTTTCTGCATCAGCCCCTGCCGCTCGAGCACCGCGTTCGGAAACAGGAATCCGTCCGTGGTCACCAGATCGACCTTGGGCCGCGGCGACCAGCGCGCCAGCAGCGCCTGCAGCACCCGCGCGGTGGTCGATTTTCCGACCGCGACCGAACCGGCGACGCCGATGATGTAGGGCACCTTGCGGTCCCTGATGGCGAGGAACTGGCGCTGCGCCTGGTACAGCCGAAGCGTGGCGTCGACATAGATCGACAGCAGCCGCGACAGCGGCAGGTAGATGTCCTCGACTTCCTTCATGTCGAGCCGGTCGTGCAGGGAGCGCAGCCGCTCGAACTCGCCCGGCTCCAGCGTCATCGGCGTATCGTCGCGCAGCCGCGCCCATTGCGCGCGGGTGAACACCCGGTAGGGATTGTACTGCTGTTCCGTCGCCCGCATATCCATGACGCGCCTCTTGAACTACTCGCGCTTGCGCGACGCCTTCTCTTCGAGCCCGGACATGATGGTGCGCTGCGCCAGCGCGGCCTCGACCTCTTCGAACCTCACCCCGCGCGATTTCAGCAGCACCAGCAGGTGAAACACCAGATCGGCGCTTTCGGCGACCAGCTTGCCGCGGTCGTTCTCGATCGCCGCGATCACGGTCTCGACCGCTTCCTCGCCCAGTTTCTTGGCGCAATGCTCCGCGCCCTTGTCGAGCAGCTTGCGGGTATAGGACGCTTCGCCCCCCGATGCGGCCCTTGCATCGATGGTGGCGGCCAGATCGTGAACCGTGAAACGGGACATCAAGTCAACTCAGCACATGCGACCGGCCGGAGGCCGACGCCATTCCGGACAGGACTTAGCACTTTTGTGACGGTGAGTCGTCAGGGATCGAGCCGCATCGGCAGCCCGGCGCGCACCATGTGCTCTTTGGCTTGCCGAATGGTAAATTCGCCGAAATGGAATATCGAGGCCGCCAGCACCGCGGTGGCGTGGCCCTGGCGGATGCCGTCGACCAGATGGTCGAGATGACCGACGCCGCCGGAGGCGATGACCGGCACGGCAACACTGTCGGCCACGGCCTGGGTCAACGGCAGGTCGAACCCCTGCCTGGTGCCGTCGCGGTCCATCGAGGTCAGCAGGATTTCCCCGGCCCCGAGCGCGACCACTTCCTGGGCGTATTCGATGGCGTCGATCCCGGTGGAATTGCGCCCGCCATGGGTGAAGATTTCCCAGCGCTCGCCACCGCCGCCGCGCTTGACCCGCTTGGCGTCGATCGCGACCACGATGCATTGGTCGCCGAACTTTTCGGCCGCCTGCTTGACGAATTCGCGGTTGGACACCGCCGCCGAATTGATCGAAACCTTGTCGGCGCCATACCGCAGCAGCGTCTTGATGTCCTCGATCGTGCGCACCCCGCCGCCGACCGTCAGCGGCATGAAGCAGGCCTCGGCGGTGCGCCGCACCACGTCGAGCATGGTGCCGCGGTTTTCGTGGGTGGCGGTGATGTCGAGGAAGCACAGCTCGTCGGCGCCGGCCGCATCATACGCGATCGCGGCTTCGACCGGATCGCCGGCGTCGCGAAGGTCGACGAAGTTGACGCCCTTGACCACCCTTCCATCCTTCACGTCGAGACAGGGGATCACGCGGACCTTGAACATACGAATTCTCCTACGCCGCGGCGCGGGCGTTGCGGATCAGCGTCAGCGCGGCGGCGGGATCGAGCCGGCCGTCATAAAGCGCGCGGCCGGCGATGGCGCCGGCGAGCTTTTTTGCGCGCGGCTCCAACAGCGCCTTGACGTCGTCGATCGAGGCGAAGCCGCCGGAAGCGATCACGGGAATCGCGATGCGCTCGGCTAGCGCGATGGTGGCATCGAGATTGAGGCCCTTGAGCAGGCCGTCGCGGGCGATGTCGGTGAAGATGATGGCGGCGACGCCTGCGTCCTCGAAACGCATCGCGATTTCGAGCGCGGTCACCTGCGAGGTCTCGGCCCAGCCTTCGACGGCGACCTTGCCGTCGCGGGCGTCGAGCCCGACCGCGACGCGGCCGGGGAATTTCCTTGCCGCGTCCTTCACCAGCGCGGGATCGCGCACCGCCGCGGTGCCGATGATCACGCGGGCAATCCCCTTGTCGAGCCAGGCTTCGATCGTCCTGAGATCGCGAATCCCGCCGCCGAGCTGCACCGGCATGGTGACGGCCTTGAGCATCGCCTCGACCGCGCGCGCGTTTATCGGCTTGCCGGCAAAGGCGCCATCGAGATCGACGACGTGCAGATATTCAAAGCCCTGTTCGGCAAAGGCGCGCGCCTGGCCTGCGGGATCGAGGTTGAACACGGTCGCGCGCGCCATGTCGCCCTGCTCGAGGCGCACGCACTGGCCGTTCTTCAGGTCGATGGCGGGAAACAGGATCACGGCTTCCACTTCAGGAAATTAGAGATCAAAGCGAGCCCGAAGCGCTGGCTTTTCTCCGGGTGGAATTGGGTGCCGATCGCGGTGTCCTTGCCGACAATGGCCGTGACCGGCCCGCCATAATCGGCGCGGGCCAGCACGTCGGCCTCGTTGGCGGCGTTGAGGTGATAGGAATGCACGAAATAGGCATGAAGGCCCTTCGGCCCGAGCGGCAACCGCTCCAGCACGGCGTGCTCGCGCACCATGTCGAGCGTGTTCCAGCCCATGTGGGGAATTTTCAGGTTCTCCTCGCGCGGCGCGATTTTCTCCACGTCGCCCGCGATCCAGTTGAAGCCGTCGGTGACGACGTGCTCCTTGCCGCGGGTCGCCATCAACTGCATGCCGACGCAGATGCCGAAGAAGGGCCGCGCCTTGACCCGCACCGCTTCGGTCATCGCCTCCAGCATGCCGTCGAGCGCGTCGAGGCCGCGGCGGCAATCGGCAAAGGCGCCGACGCCGGGCAGCACGATGCGATCGGCGCGGTACACGGTTTCAGGGTCGCGCGTCACCGTGATCTGCTGCGGATCCTGCATACGCCGAGAGGCGAACTCGAACGCCTTCGCCGCCGAGTGCAGATTGCCGGAACCGTAATCGATGATCGCGACGCTCACCGCGAGCCTCCCGGCTCGGGAAACAGGCCGATGATCCCGCCCTGCGGCATCGGCGGGGGCTTGGAGAACGGCTGGCCCGGGACGTGGCGGGTGGGCGGCGGCGCGCCACGATCGACCGCCGATGGGTCGCTGCCGTTGCCGCGCTGCCTGGCGGTCCAGCGATCGAAGAAACGTCGCTCGGCCGCCTCCGCGTCATCGGCGACGACCACGTCGAGCTGTCGCCATTTGCGGCGCGACAGCGTCCAGCGCTGCAGGCTGGCCGCCTCGAAACCCATCAGGAGGGCGACCAGGATATCGACGGCGAAGATCGCGCTGCCGCTGGCGCCAAGCGCCGAGAGCCCGAACTGGATCGCAACCATCAGGACGATCCAGCCGGTCAGCGCCAGCCACAGCCGGTGCCAGACCAGCCAGATAACGCCGGCGATCGCCGCCCAGAAATGAAAGCCGTCACGGACAAAGACGAACTTGTCGGCCGCCGCGAGATCGGCGCCATTTCCCACGGGGGCGTGCACTGTATAAACCGGCATCGTCTCTCTCCGCCCGAACGGGAACAGCAATCAGCCGCCGAGCTGACCCTTGGTGGAAGGCACTTCGCCTGCGGCGCGCGGATCGATCGCAACCGCCGCCCGCAGCGCTCTCGCCAGACCCTTGAAACAGGATTCGGCGATATGATGGCTGTTCTCGCCATAGAGGGTTTCGACGTGCAGCGTCACGCCGGCGTTGATGGCGAAGGCGTTGAACCATTCCCGCACCAGTTCGGTGTCGAAGGTGCCGACCTTGTCGCGCGGAAACTCGACCTTGAACACCAGCACCGGCCGGCCCGAAATGTCGATCACGACGCGCGACAGCGTCTCGTCCATCGGCATGTGGATCGAGGCATAGCGGGTGATGCCGGCCATGGCGCCGAGCGCCTGCTTCACGGCCTGGCCGAGCGCGATCCCGACATCCTCGGTGGTGTGGTGGTGGTCGACATGGAGGTCGCCGTCGGCCTTCACCGTGATATCGATGCGCGAATGCCGGGCCAGCAGATCGAGCATGTGGTCGAAAAAGCCGATCCCGGTCGAAACCCTGGACACGCCGGTGCCGTCGAGGTTCACCGCGACCTCGATGTCGGTTTCCTTGGTCTTGCGCTTGATGGACGCCGTGCGCATGAAAGCTGCTTCCCTCTGGCCCCCGAGGGCCGAAAACGCGGCCCTTTTAACAGGCCGATGTCGCCTTCGCTACTGCGGGATGGTGCCGGGAGGGTCGAACTTCCGCCTATGGTGACCGGAATACGAGCGAAAGCGCGTGATTGTAACCGGGCGCCACAGCCCCTAGATCTGACGGGAACGAGGGCAATTCATGCACGCATCCGAGAACAGGCCGCCGGTCTGGCACGGCACCACGATTCTCACGGTCCGCAAGGGCGGCAAGGTCGTGATCGGCGGCGATGGCCAGGTTTCGATCGGCCAGACCGTCATCAAGGCCAACGCCAAGAAGGTCCGCAAGATCGGCAAGGGCGACGTCATCGGCGGCTTTGCCGGGGCCACGGCCGACGCCTTCACCCTGTTCGAGCGGCTGGAAAGCAAGCTCGAGCAATATCCGGGGCAGTTGACCCGAGCGGCGGTCGAACTCGCCAAGGACTGGCGGACCGACCGCTATTTGCGCCGGCTGGAGGCGATGATGATCGTCGCCGACAAGGATGTGTCGCTGGTCCTGACCGGCACCGGCGACGTGCTGGAGCCGGAGACCGGGGTGATGGCGATCGGCTCCGGCGGCAATTACGCGCTGGCCGCCGCTCGCGCGCTGGTCGATACCGACAAGGACGCCGAGACCATCGTGCGCCGCGCGCTCGACATCGCCGCCGACATCTGCGTCTACACCAACCGCAACGTCACCATCGAAGCGCTTTGAGGGAGCCGCCGGTCATCGGCGCCCATGCACGGCTTGCTCTCGCGATACTGGAGCCCTACCTAGGACGCATGACCGACTTTTCCCCCCGTGAAATCGTCTCCGAACTCGACCGCTTCATCGTCGGCCAGAACGACGCCAAGCGCGCGGTATCGATCGCCTTGCGCAATCGCTGGCGGCGGCTGCAGCTCACCGGCTCGTTGCGCGAGGAAGTGCTGCCGAAAAACATCCTGATGATCGGCCCGACCGGCGTCGGCAAGACCGAGATCGCGCGGCGGCTGGCCAAGCTTGCCGGCGCGCCTTTCATCAAGGTCGAGGCCACCAAGTTCACCGAAGTCGGCTATGTCGGCCGCGACGTCGAGCAGATCATCCGCGATCTCGTCGAGGTCGCGATCGCCCAGGTCCGCGAACGCAAGCGCAAGGACGTGCAGGCCCGCGCGCAGCAGGCGGCTGAAGAGCGCGTGCTCGACGCGCTGGTCGGACCGGCCTCCAGCCCGGCAACCCGCGAATCCTTCCGCAGGAAGCTGCGCGCCGGCGAGCTCAACGACAAGGAAATCGAGGTCGAGACGCAGTCCTCCGGCGGCATGCCGATGTTCGAAATTCCGGGCATGCCGGGCGCCCAGCTGGGCGCGCTCTCGATCGGCGACATCTTCGGCAAGCTGGGCGGACGGAGCAAGACCCGCCGCCTCACCGTCGAGAACTCGCACGAGATTCTCATCAACGAAGAGTCCGACAAGCTGCTCGACAGCGACCAGCTGGTGCAGGAAGCCATCAACGCGGTCGAGAACAACGGCATCGTGTTCCTCGACGAGATCGACAAGATCTGCGTGCGCGACGGCCGCTCGGGCGGCGACGTCTCGCGCGAAGGGGTGCAGCGCGACCTGCTGCCGCTGATCGAAGGCACCACGGTCTCGACCAAGCACGGCGCGGTCAAGACCGACCACATCCTGTTCATTGCGTCCGGCGCGTTTCACATCGCCAAGCCCTCGGACCTGCTGCCGGAGTTGCAGGGCCGGCTCCCGATCCGGGTCGAGCTGGAAGCGCTGACCCGCGACGATCTGCGCCGCATCCTGACCGAACCCGAGGCCTCGCTGATCAAGCAGTATGTCGCGCTGATGCAAACCGAGGGCGTGACGCTCGACATCACCGATGGCGCCATCGATGCGCTGGCGGACGTCGCGGTCGCCGTCAATTCGACCGTGGAGAACATCGGCGCGCGACGGCTGCAGACGGTGATGGAGCGCGTGCTCGACGAGATTTCCTTTGCCGCACCGGACCGCCACGGCGAAACCATCAAGATCGACGCCGACTACGTCCAGAAGCACGTCGGCGACCTCGCCAAAAACGCCGATCTGAGCCGGTTTATCCTGTAACCGGCGGCAGCCGCCATAGCCCGGATGGTGCGGAATGAAGCTGCGGGCGTGGCGAAATCCCTGGCGCGTGATGCTGGCCGTCAACGCCGCCGTGCTTGCAGGGGTATTGCTGCACAAGGTCGCGCTGCCGCCCTACGTCCCCTACATCCACCTTCTGGTCGATTATCACTTCGGCTTCAGCAAGCGCGCGCTGATTGGTGCGATCGTCTCGCTGTTCGACACGACGGTGCCGGTATGGCTGGTGTTCGCGCTTGGCGGCGCGGTCTGGCTGGTTACGGCCGGGCTGTTCGTACTCCTGTTCCGGCGTATCTTCGGCTTTGAAGAGAAACATCTTCCGCTGTTCGTGTTCATGGCGGGTTCGCCGTTCTTTCTGAAAAACTTCATGCACACGCTCGGGCATTTCGACATCTACGGATGCCTGTTCGCGATCTGCCTGCTGCTGCTTCCCGCGCGGTCGCTGGTCTATGTACTGCTCGCGGCGGTGCTCTCGGCCATTCTCCTCCTGATCCACCACATTCATGTCCTGATGTATGTGCCGACCATCGCCGTTATCGTGGTGCTGCGACATTACCTGAAGCAGCGCGTCACCCTGCAGAACGCCGCATTTGGCGTCGCATCGCTGGCGGCCATCGGCGCCCTCTTCGTGGCGGCGCAATTCTACGGCACCATGTCGGTTCCTGAGGCGGAGTTCGTCGCCTATCTGAGAGGCCGGATGGCCGATCCGTCGCGGGCAACCCTGCTGAGCTTTAGCCATATCTGGTACCAGCCGCTATCACAGGAAATCCTGGATACTTGGCAGCGCCTGCCGCACAATTTGCTCGGCATCCCCGTGTTCGCGCTCCTGATCTGGTTTCACGCGCCGCTATGGCGGTATCTTCGCGACCTGCGCGCTGCGCTTAGATTCGACGGGCATCGCCGCATCGTCACGGCGGCGCTCGTGATCGTCAGCCTCGGCTACCTCGTCATGTTCGCGATCGTATTCGATTATTCCCGGTGGATTTCAAACTGGGCGGTGTGCCTGTTCCTGATCCTGCACGCCATCAAGGAGCTACCGGCGTCGCAGGCCGTGCCCATGGTATCGACGGATGATCGCAAGACCCTGGCATTCGGCTGGATCGCGACGCTGATCCCGCGCGTGGGGATCGTGCGCCCGTTTTGAGAACTCAGGGTCGCGCCCGTCGCATGCGGACATAGAGCGCGCCCTCGCCGCCATGGCCGACATGGGCCTCCTCGAAGCCGACCACCAGCGAGCGGAATTCGGGCAGTTCAAGCCATTGCGGCACCTGACGGCGCAACACCCCGCGTTCGGACCCGGTTCCCACCTTGCCCTTGCCGGTGATGATCAGCACGAAGGTCAGCCCGTCCTCATGCGCGCGCCGCAGAAAACCGAACAGGGCCCGGTGCGCCCTCGTCTGCGTCATGCCGTGCAGGTCGAACCGGGCGTCGATCGGCTTGCGGCCGCGCGCCAGATGCGATCGCTCGCGGCGGCCGATCGGCGCCAGCGCCGGCGGTTCGGGGGTTGACGGAACAACGACCCGCGGCGGCGGCGCGGGCTTTGGCAAGGCGGCCGGCTTCGACGCAGCCTTGGTTTCCTGATCCGGCGACGCGGCAGGCGGCTTGGCGGCGCGTTGCCGCTTGCGCAGTGGCTTGAGCTGGCTGGCGACGCCATCCCACAGCGCGCGTTCTTCCTCGCTCAGGCCGCGCTTGCGCCGCGGCAGCATCGTTAATTCAGGGATCGAGGACCGTCGCTTCATCTGGCGCGGCGATCGCGGCGGGGCTGGGGTTTTTCAGGAGTTGCTCTGATAACCGGGCGCGGTTCGGGAAGCGGAACCGGCTGGGCGACCGCGGCCTGCGAGACCGACGTTTGCGACACCCCGGCTGTTTCCGCGCTCGCGCCGGTCCTGATTTCCTTGGATCGATCCTTCAACGGATCTGTTTGCGGAAACAGCCTGGCGATTTTCTCCGACGGCCGCGCGTCCGGCACCGGCATCCTGCGGGCCCGCGCCGCCGGATCGAGGCTCTTCGGCACCAACATGACGAAACGTGCATTGTGGCGCAGGCGTCCGGAAACTTTTCCGGCGTCGACGCCGGCGCCGAAATAGAGATCGGCGCGTGCCGGCCCGACAATGGCGGAGCCGGTGTCCTGGGCGATCATGAGGCGGCGGAACGGCGTCTTTGACCGCTCCGACTCGATCGGCAGTTCGCCCTCGATGAAAAACGGCGTGCCGTAGACGTGCAGCGCCTTGTCGACCGCGATCGAGCGGCCCGCCGTCAGCGGCACGCCCTGCGCACCGACCGCTTCATCCTTGTCGGAAAGCTGCACCTCGCGGAAGAACACATACGACTTGTTCTGCCGCCGCAATTCGTTGGCGCCATCCGGGTTCTGCTCCATCCAGTCCCGGATCTTCTGCATCGACATCTGGTCCTTCGGTACGATATTGCGATCGATCAGGATGCGGCCGACCGGCGTATAGGGATAGCCATTGTGGGCGTCGTAGTTGATGCGAAGGGTCGAACCATCCTCCATGCGAACCCGCGCCGAGCCCTGGATTTGCGAGAACAAGAGGTCGGTCTGGTTCTTGACCCAGCAGATTTCGAGCCCGCGGCCGGCAATGGCGCCGTCCTCGATCTCGGCGCGATCGTAATAGGGCACCAGCTTGCGGCGGCCGATCTTTCGGAACACCTGGCCCTTGTTGGGCAATCCGGCCGAGCTTTGCCGGGCGCCGCGAACGAACAGGTTCGACGGCCGGCGATAGACCGGCACGTTGTAGACGTCGGTCCGGGTGCGGGAGCCGTCGATGATCGGCTCGTAATAGCCGGTGACAAAGCCTTCGCCTTCGCCGAGCCGTGAGATCCGCAGCGGAAGGAAATGCTGCTCGAAGAACGCCCTCGCCTTCGCACCATCGGATATTTCCTGGCCCCTGGCGATGCGGCAAGGGTCGCGCAGCGAGGCGCCCAGCGCCTTCGAATCCGAAGGCGGCTTTCGCTGCGCGGCTATCGGTTTGCAGCTCACGCGAAACGCCTGGTAGCCGGCGAGATGGTCGTCGTCGCTCCAGCCGGCGATATCCGACCAGGCGAGCGGCGCATACTGGCTGCCCTCGATCTGGAGCGGCCATTCCAGCCGCGGATAGGGCAAATGGCGGGACGGGGGGCTATGCGGGTGCTTGTGCGGGCGCGCCTTGCGCGCTGCAAGGGCATCTGCTGGCGCAAGCGACAACGCCAAAGCGATCACGCCAAGCACGAGCCCCGCAAGGCGTCGCGTCTCAGGCCGCGCTTCCGGTGCCAACCAGCTTCCAGTTCGGATCGCGAGAACTCGTGTCGCGGGCGAATGTCCAGACATCGGTGATATCGACGACCTTATCAGGATTGCCGTCGACAATGGCGCCGGTCTTGTCGCGGGTGACCGAGATCATCTGCGACACGAAGCAAACCGTCAGCTGCGCCGCCCGGTCGCGGGCTTCCGCGCTCACCAGATCGGCCTTGTCGATCGACACGAATCGCGTTTCGGTCTTCTGCTCGTGCTTCTCGCGATCCTTGATCACGGCATCGAAGCTGTCATAGACCTCGCCGGACAGTAGATCCTTTAACGCGCGGCGATCGCCATTGGCGAAGGCCAGCACGATCATTTCGTAGGCGCTGCGGGCGCCCGACAGAAAGTGCCGGGGATCAAACGAGGAGTCATTGGCGACGATGGCATCGAGGCCCGCGGCGAGCGGCGTTCCCTGCTCGGCAATGCCTTTCCAGCGGTCCTGGGGCGCAACGTCTGCGGTCGGCGCCAGCGGCGCCTGATCGATCACCGCGCCCGGCAGCGGGACCACGTTGTTATTGTCCTGCGTCCGCTGCAAGACGTTCGGCGCGGCGCGATCGTAGGGCGGCCGCTCGCTCCCGGTGCGTTGACCGAGCACACTGCGCAGGCGCAGGAAAATGAATACCGCCAACGCCAGGAAGATGATGGTGTAAATGTCCACGTCGGATTCGCTTTCTGGTTCTAACGCCGGCAACGGGCCCGGCGGTCGAGCGTTCCCTGGAGAGCGGCATCCTGACGGATTTTCGCTGGGAACGGCAGAGATTATATCGTCGATTGAGTCATGAGCATGTAGGCATGAAACCGCGCACGGCCAATGGCGCGTTTTGGTGTGGGAGATTGTAGCGCATTTTGGTGGCGAGGGGAAACCGGATCATGTCCGGAAATCCCGCATATTCAATCATTTAACGTGCAAGATCGGCCTCCCGCGCAACCCTGTCGGGCAGAATCATCGTATTCTGGCGCCGGGCCTGTCCGCCAACCGGCCATCCACCTTGTGGGATAAGGCGGGCCTATGATAGCCACTCGCCGGAAACGACATTCCCGCCCATCGAGCGATTTCAGACCAAATCGGGCTCCGCTCGCCAGAGCTTCAGGAGAGAGTTCATGACCAACGGCAACGACGCGCCCCCCGAGCAGTCCCCTCCCCAGCTTAACGTGCTGGCGCAGTACACCAAGGACCTGTCGTTCGAAAACCCGAACGCGCCTTCCTCGCTGGCGCCGCAGCAGCAGCAGCCGGCCATCAATATCCAGATCAATGTTTCAGCCAACAATCTTGCTGAAAATGAATTTGAAGTGACGCTTTCGGTCGAGGGCAAGGCTGAGAACCTCGGCAAGGTGATGTTCAGCTTCGATCTCGCCTATGCCGGCGTGTTCCGCATCGTCAACGTGCCGAAGGAAAACCTTCATCCGCTCGTGATGATCGAGTGCCCGCGACTGTTGTTCCCGTTTGCCCGCGAGATCATTGCAACCGCGGTGCGCGACGGCGGGTTCCCGCCGCTGATGCTTGATCCCGTGGATTTCGTCGGTCTGTACCGCCAGAACATGGAGCGGCAGGCGGCGGCGCAGGCCGTTTCTGGCGCCAAGCCGAGCTGAGTGGCCGACTTCTAGCTTCACTGGCCTACCGCCGGCTAGACCGTACCCAGAAATTCGTTCCAGATCGGCTTGTCGCCGAGCGTGGCGACAAAGGCGCGATGCGCTTCGCGATCGGCGTCGGTAAGCCGGGGCGCAAGCGGCGCCTCGCGCTGCCGACGCGGGGTTTCGCCAAACCCGCCGGTCGGCGTGGCGCGGAGCTCCGAGGCCAGGACCAGTTGCGACTGCCGCGCCCCGATCAGGTCGATATAGACTTCGGCGAGCAACTCGGCGTCGAGCAGCGCGCCGTGCTTGGTGCGCCGGGAATTGTCGATCGCGTAGCGCGAGCAGAGGTCGTCGAGCTTGTTGGAAACGCCCGGATGCTTGCGGCGGGCCAGCAGCAGCGTATCGACCAGCCGTTCGCGTGAGATCGGCTGCCGCTTGATCCGGTCAAGCTCGGCATTGATGAAGCTGATGTCGAACGAGGCGTTGTGGATCACGAGCGGCGCCTCGCCGATGAAGGCAAGGAATTCGTCGACCACTTCAAGGAATAGCGGCTTGCTGGCGAGAAACGCGCTGGACAGCCCGTGGACGGCAAACGCTTCCGCCGGCATGTCGCGCTCGGGGTTGATGTAGCGGTGGAAGCTCTGCCCGGTCGGCATGCGGTTGTAGATCTCGATGCAGCCGATCTCGACCAGCCGGTCGCCGCGCAGCGGATCGAGGCCCGTGGTTTCGGTATCAAGAACGATTTCGCGCATGGAGTTCCGCAGCCGCTGCAGCTTCGGCGAATCAGGTCCGCCGCCGCGGCATCTTAACGACCTCGGCCAGAATGTCGCGGATGGCGGCGCGCACCGGCTCCAGCCCGTGCGAGGTGTCCACCACGAAATCGGCGCGCTTGCGCTTTTCGGCGTCGGGCAATTGCCGCGCCAGGATGGCGTCGAGCGCCTCCGGCGACATCGTTCCCCGCGCCATGATGCGCTGGCGCTGGGTCGCCGAATCGGTGCTGACCACGACGACGGCGTCGACGCGCTTTTCGCCGCCGGTTTCATAAAGCAGCGGAATGTCCATCACGACCACCGGTTTGCCCGAGCGTTCGGCCTCATCGAGAAATCTCTTGCGGGAGGCCCCGAGCATCGGATGAACGATCTGCTCCAGCCGCTTGATGGCGGCGGGATCATGCACCACCCTGGCGGACAGTTTGGCGCGATCGACGCGCCCATCGATGGTCGTGCCGGGAAACGCGGCTTCGATCGCCGGCGCGGCCTCGCCTTCGTAAATCTTGTGGACCGCCGCGTCGGCATCATAAACCGGCACGCCGGCCTCGCCGAATAACTTAGCGGTGGTGGATTTCCCCATCCCGATCGAGCCGGTCAATCCGAGGATCCGCATTTTGGCGCCGTTTGCTGAGGGATGATTCTAGGCGTTTAGCAGATTTTCGCCGCGCAGGAACGCGAGCAGCGGCAGCAGCGGAAGCCCCATAATGGTGAAATGGTCGCCCTCGATGCGATCGAACAGATGCACCCCGAGCCCTTCAAGCTGATAGGCGCCGACGCTCGTCGTTACCGCCTCCCCGGCCTGATCCAGGTAATCCTCGATCGCATCATCGCCCAAACGGCGCATGCTCATTCGCGCAACGCCGACATCGGCGAACACTACCTTGCCATCACGGGCAACGGCAACGGCGGCGTGCAGTTCATGCGTATTGCCGGCAAGCAGCCGCAGCTGCGCCGCAGCCTCGGCGCGGCCCGACGGCTTGTTGAACAGCCGCGATCCAAGCGCAAGGGTCTGATCGGCGCCTAGCACGTAGCGGCCGGGGTGGTTCGACGATACCAGCGACGCCTTCGCGCGCGCCAGCAAGGTCGCGATCTCGCCGGGCGCCGAAAGGCCGGAGTTTTCCTGCACGGCGCGTTCATCGATCTCCGCGGGGACGGCGTCGAAGGGAATGCTGGCATTGGCGAGCAGCGTCTGGCGTGCCCGGCTCTGCGAGGCCAGGATCAGCGGATGTTTTCCACGCCACATGGTCATCGCACCCACATCATTCGGGAAGCCGCTGGCGCTGGCGATCGGTGTACAGCTTCATCACGGCCGCCGCCGTCTCCTCGATCGAGCGCCGCGTCACGTCAAGTTGCGCCCAGCTGAATTTGGCGCTCAACCGCCGCGCATGGGCGACTTCGTCGGCAACGGCCTGCCGGTCGATGTAATCATCATTGGAGGAATCGGCGCCCATGCTCAACAGCCGGTTCTGCCGGACCTGAATCAGGCGCTCCGGCGTCGCATGAAGGCTGACGACCAACGGCTTTTTCAGCGTCTCCAATTGGTGCGGCAATGGAATGCCCGGCACCAGCGGCACATTCGCGGTCCGGATGCCGCGGTTGGCAAGATAGATCGAGGTCGGTGTCTTTGAGGTGCGGGATACACCGACCAGGACCACGTCGGCATCTTCGAGGCCTTCGACGTGCTGCCCGTCATCGTGGATCATGGTGTAGTTCAAGGCATCGATCCGCTTGAAATACTCCGCATTCAAAACGTGCTGGGCGCCGACGCGGCCGGTCGTGGCGGCGCCGAGATAGGCCTCGAACAATTGCATCACCGGGCCGATGATGGACAGGCTTGGAATATTGATAGCCTTGCACTTGGCCTCCAGCCGGCCGACCAGATCCTTCTCCAGCAAGGTGAAAAGGACGATGCCAGGCGCCTCCTCGATCTCGTCTAGTACACGGTCGAGCTGCTTCTGGCTGCGCACCAGCGGATAGACATGCTCGACCGCCGACACGTTGGCGTACTGCGCAGCCACCGCGCGCGCCACCGTGATCAGCGTCTCGCCGGTCGAATCGGACACCAGGTGAAGATGAAAATAGTTGCCGGTCGTGGGCACCTGGACCCCTGTGTAACCTGTGAATCTCTGGGGAGCTTAGCCGAGATAATCGGCCCTGGGTCGCGACCTCCGGGATAACCCGTCGTTTTCTTCACAGGGCCGGGCGAGAGGAAAAGTCCGCCAGCCGTCGACGATGATAGTGAGAAGATGTGGACTTGTCTCTTGATAAGCTGACCACGAAAAGTCGCAAGGGATTGAGGCCGATGAGGTTATCTGGAAAGTGTGATGTCTCGACGGGCCATGCGACGGATGTGGACAAGCGGCGCAAAGATGCTGGTTAATTTTGTGTGAGTCCTAATCACCGCTACTTAGACTCAAACCTAAGATTCTAAAATTATAGTTTAGAGAAGCGGGGCATTGAGGATATGTCTCCGTCCCCGACCAACGCAGGCTAGCTTTGCAACGTCGGGATGGTCTGAACGTTCCAGCGACGAGCACAGGGTCGGACGGTTGCAATGTACGAGTGGATCACGATCACGGCGTATCCGTGGATCAAGGCGCTGCATGTGATCGCGGTCATTTCGTGGATGGCCGGCATGCTCTACCTGCCCCGGCTGTTCGTCTACCACGCCGAGGTCGAGGTCGGATCCAGCCAGTCCGAAACCTTCAAGGTGATGGAACGGCGATTGCTGAAGGCGATCATCAATCCCGCCATGATCGTAACCTGGGTAGCGGGGCTTTACCTGGCCTGGGGCGGCCATTGGCTCACCTCCGGCTGGTTTCATGGCAAATTGCTGTTGGTGCTGATCCTGTCAGCCGTGCACGGCTTTTTCTCACGTTGGGTCAGGGAATTTGCCGCCGACCGCAATACCCGGAGTCAAAAATTCTATCGTGTTATCAACGAGGTTCCGACGGTCCTGATGGTCCTGATCGTGATCCTGGTGATCGTCAAGCCATTCTAGCCGGCGGCTTCGTCAACCATCCGGCGTAGCTCACGCTTGCGAAGCGCCGGACTATTTTCTATATTGAGAAAATCCCACCCCACGCAGGCGGATGTGGTCGCGTTCCGGTCTCTTCGTTGGACCGGCCGTCGCATCAGGTTTGAAGCCTCACCGGCGCTTTCCTCGCTTAGACCTGCGGACCATCCAATTTTCGCGTCCGCTTTCTGCTCGAGCCACCTTGCATCCCCTCCCCACGACACTCCACAGGACCACCCCCATGCGGGAAATGAAACTTCAGGACCTCAAGTCGAAAACGCCGGCCGAGCTGGTCTCGTTCGCCGAGGAGAACGGGGTCGAGAATGCCAGCACCATGCGCAAGCAGGAGCTGATGTTTGCTATTCTCAAGCAGCTCGCGATCCAGGAAATCGACATTATCGGCGAAGGCGTCGTCGAGGTTCTCTCCGACGGCTTCGGTTTTCTTCGCTCGCCTGACGCCAACTACCTGCCCGGCCCGGACGATATCTACGTATCGCCCTCGCAGATCCGCCGCTTCGGCCTTCGTACCGGCGATACCATCGAAGGCCACATTCGCAGTCCGAAGGAAGGCGAACGCTATTTTGCGCTGCTGAAGGTCAACACGCTCAATTTCGAAGATCCGGAAAAGTCCAAGCACAAGGTCAATTTCGACAATCTGACGCCGCTGTTTCCGGATCAGCGGTTCCGCCTCGAACTCGAGGATCCGACGCGAAAAGACCTTTCCGCAAGGGTTATCGATATCGTCGCACCGATTGGCAAGGGCCAGCGCGCGCTGATCGTGGCCCCGCCGCGCACTGGCAAGACGGTGCTGATGCAGAACATCGCGCACTCCATCACCGCCAATCATCCCGAATGCTACCTGATCGTGCTTCTGATCGACGAACGCCCGGAAGAAGTCACCGACATGCAGCGCTCGGTGAAAGGCGAAGTGGTGTCGTCCACATTCGACGAACCGGCGGTGCGCCACGTCCAGGTCGCCGAGATGGTGATCGAGAAAGCCAAACGGCTGGTCGAGCACGGACGCGACGTGGTGATCCTGCTGGACTCGATCACGCGTCTGGGTCGCGCCTACAACACCGTGGTGCCGTCATCGGGCAAGGTGCTGACCGGCGGCGTCGATGCCAACGCGCTGCAACGGCCGAAACGATTCTTCGGCGCGGCGCGCAACATCGAGGAGGGCGGTTCGCTGACGATCATCGCCACCGCGCTGGTCGATACCGGCAGTCGCATGGACGAAGTGATCTTCGAGGAATTCAAGGGTACCGGCAATTCCGAACTGATTCTCGACCGCAAGGTCTCCGACAAGCGGACGTTCCCGGCGATCGACATTTCGCGATCCGGCACCCGCAAAGAGGAGCTGATCACCGATCCGCAGCTCCTGAAGAAAATGTACGTGCTGCGGCGGATCCTCAATCCGATGGGCACGATGGATGCGATCGATTTCCTGCTCGACAAGCTCCGCAGCACCAAGAACAACTCGGAGTTCTTCGATTCGATGAACACCTGAGCCGCGAAGCCAGGGTGGAGGAGGGCGCTTTGCAGCAGCAAGGCGCCTTTCTCACGCCTGGGTCATTCGGACACGGCGTTGCCTGGTTATCCGATAAGATATTGATTATATTTGGTATTATGTGATATCGCGGCTTTCGAACACGAGGCTTCTCGACCTCGCTGTAGCGTAAACCGCTCGATCGGAATTGCGTTGCCTTTACGAGGGCGGCTGCACAAATAGGCGATGCATCCGCGCGACCAGACCATCTTTGCGCTGTCATCGGGCCGGCTCCCCAGTGCGATCGCCCTGGTGCGGGTGTCCGGCCCTCAGGCCGGCAACGTGATCGCGACGCTCGCCGGCAAGGCGCCGGCGCCGCGGCTGGCTACCCGCGCATTGCTGAGGGATGTCGGCCAGCGGCCGATCGACGACGCCGTGGTGTTGTGGTTTCCCGCACCCGCCAGCGCCACCGGCGAGGACGTCGCGGAATTCCATGTCCATGGCGGGCGCGCGGTGCTCGCCGCCTTGTTTGCCGCGCTCGCCGCCTTCGACGATGTTCGTCCGGCGGAGCCCGGGGAATTCACCCGCCGGGCATTTGAGAATGGCAAGCTCGACCTGACCGAAGCCGAGGGTCTCGACGATCTCATTCACGCCGACACCGATCGTCAGCGCCGCCAGGCGCTGCGGCAGTTGAAGGGCTTGCTCGGCGACCGCGCGCGCGACTGGCGGGCGAGGGTGATTGAAGCGTCCGCGCTGATCGAGGCCGGCATCGATTTTTCGGACGAGGGCGACGTGCCGGCGGAGTTGATCGCGCCGGCGCTGACGCGGATCAAGGCGCTGCTGGGCGAAGTCCGGGAAGTGCTGGCTGCGGAGGGGCGAAGCGAGCGGCTCCGCGATGGTGTGGTGGTGGCGATCGCCGGGCCGCCGAATGTCGGGAAATCCACCTTGATGAATCAACTGGCGCGCCGCGAGGTTGCGATCGTGTCGCCGCATGCCGGCACCACGCGCGATGTCATCGAAGTGCAGCTCGATCTCGACGGCTATCCGGTGACCATGATCGACACCGCGGGGATTCGCGAGACGGACGATCCGGTGGAGCAGGAAGGGGTCCGCCGGGCCCGCGCGCGGGCCGCGGATGCCGACCTCGTGCTTTGGCTGACGGATGCATCGCTTGCTGAAGCCCCTCAGGCTGGACCCGCGCCGGTCTGGCTGGTGCGTAACAAGATCGATCTGGACGGGGGGGCAGGTCGGCCATTGGCCGAGGCGTCAGGGCGACGCGCGTTTCTGGTTTCCGCCAGCCGTGGCGACGGACTGCCGGACCTGGTCGCGGCCCTGGTTGGGTTTGCGCAAACCTATTTCGGCGGCAGCGAGGGCGGCGCGATCGGCCGGGCGCGGCATCGAAAAATCCTGGAGGAGGTGGCCGCGTCACTGGCGCGAAGCGTCGAGGTCGCCGCGGATGGTGAGGAACTTGCGGCGGAAGAGTTGCGCGCGGCGGCCCGCTCGCTCGGGCGGCTGCTGGGAAGGGTGGATGTCGAGGATGTCCTTGATGTCATTTTTCGTCAGTTCTGCGTAGGTAAGTGAGCCTTACCGATTGGAACTGTTTCACGTGAAACGCTCGAGCTAGGGTGTTTCACGTGAAACGCCGCGTTCACCAAACTTCCGCTTTCGGCTCTGCTAACTCGACGCTAGAAGGGGCGTCATGATCTCCCGAGCAGACAGCTTCGACGTCATCGTCATCGGCGGCGGCCACGCCGGCTGCGAGGCCGCGAGCGCTTCGGCTCGGATGGGGGCAAGAACGGCCTTGGTGACCCATCGTTTCGCGACGGTCGGAGCGATGTCCTGCAATCCCGCGATCGGAGGTCTGGGCAAGGGTCATCTGGTCCGCGAAGTCGATGCGCTCGATGGCTTGATGGGCCGGGTGGCCGACGCCGGCGGAATCCAGTTTCGGATGTTGAACCGCCGCAAGGGTCCGGCGGTTCGGGGACCGCGCGCCCAGGCCGATCGCAAGCTCTACGCGACGGCCATGCAGGCGGCGATCCGGCATACCGCCAATCTCAGCGTGGTCGAAGGCGAGGCGGAGGACCTGATCGTTTCGGACGGCCGGGTTATCGGCATCCGTCTGGGCGAGGACCGGGAGCTTTCGGCCGGTGCCGTGGTCGTTACGACCGGCACGTTCCTGAGAGGCCTCATCCATCTCGGCGAAAAGAGCTGGCCGGCGGGCCGCGTCGGCGAGGCGCCGGCGACGGGGCTTTCGATCTCGTTCGAGCGCGCCGGCTTTAAGCTTGGACGCTTGAAGACCGGCACACCGCCGCGGCTGGACGGCGCGACCATCGATTGGCCCGCGGTTGAGATGCAGCCCGGTGACGATCCCCCCGAACCGTTCTCGGTCATGACCGACCGGATCACGACGCCGCAGATTCAGTGCGGCATCACCCGGACGACGACCGCCACCCATGACGTGATCCGGGCCAATGTGCATCGATCGCCGATGTATTCCGGCCAGATCCAGAGCAGCGGCCCGCGCTATTGTCCGTCGATCGAGGACAAGATCGTCCGCTTCGGCGACCGCGACGGCCACCAGATTTTTCTAGAACCGGAAGGGCTCGACGACTCCACCGTCTATCCCAACGGCATTTCGACATCGCTGCCGGAGGAGGTCCAGCTCGCGATGCTCGCGACCATTCCAGGTCTTGAGCGGGTGCGGATGGTCCGGCCAGGCTATGCCATCGAGTACGATCATATAGACCCCCGCGAACTGGAGCCGACCCTGCAAACCCGGCGGCTGCGGGGCTTGTTCCTGGCCGGGCAGATCAACGGCACCACCGGCTATGAGGAGGCCGCGGCCCAGGGGATTGTCGCGGGCCTGAACGCGGCACTGACGGCCGGCGGCGGCGATGCTGTCGTTTTCGACCGCGCGGATGGCTATCTCGGCGTGATGATCGACGATCTCGTGACCCGCGGGATCACCGAACCGTATCGGATGTTCACCTCGCGGGCTGAGTACCGCTTGACCTTGCGGGCCGACAACGCCGATCAGCGGTTGACGGACAAGGGGATTGCTTTGGGTTGCGTAGGGCAGGCGCGCTCGCGACGACATCACGACAAGATGGCGGCGCTCGATGCGGCCAAGGCGTTGGCGAAGTCGCTGGCGATCACCCCCAATGAAGCAGGTCGGCATGGCCTCACACTCAACCGGGACGGCCAGCGGCGCTCGGCCTTCGAGCTGTTGGCCTATCCCGAGATGGAATGGAAAACCTTGCGCGGCATCTGGCCGGAGCTCTCCGCCATTGAACCATCGATCGCTACCCACCTTGAGATCGACGCCAAATACGATGTCTATCTCAAGCGTCAGACCGCGGATGTCGACGCCTTCCGGCGTGACGAAGGTTTGGTCCTGACCGACATCGATTACGCCGATGTGCCGGGACTTTCCAACGAGGCGCGCGCCAGGCTCGAGGCGGCGCGGCCGCGAACAGTGGGGCAGGCGGGTCGTCTGGACGGGTTGACGCCGGCGGCACTTGGAATCCTCGCGGCCTATCTGCGACGCGAAGCGCGGCGGAAAGTAGCGACCGCTTGAAATCGTTTCACGTGAAACGCTGGGGCGCATGATGGCAGGTGCGGCTACATTGGGTGCGTCACCGATCCTCGCCTCGGACAAGGCGGCAGCTTTGGCGCTGACGCCTGTTTCACATGAAACGGAAGCGAGGCTGGAGCGCTATGTCGATCTCCTGCTGACATGGCAGGCGAAGACGAACCTCGTGTCGCCCTCGACGCTTCCAACTCTCTGGACCCGGCATATCGCCGATTCGTTGCAGCTCTTGCGCCTGGCTCCGACGGCGAAGATCTGGGTTGATCTGGGGAGCGGCGGGGGTTTTCCAGGCGTGGTGCTGGCTTGCGCATTGGCGGACAGGCCGGGCGCTCAAATCCATCTGGTCGAGCGCAACGCCAAGAAAGCGGCCTTTCTGCGGGAAGCGGTCCGCATTACTTCCGCCGCGGCGCGCGTGCATTTGGCCGACATCCGGGATATTGTGGAAAGAATCGACGCGCCCGCAGATTGCGTCACTGCACGAGCCTTGGCTCCGTTACATCAGCTGATCGGTTTCGCCGAACCCTTGGTTCGAAAGGGAGCAAAGGCGTTGTTTCCAAAGGGTCAAGATGTAGAGTCCGAATTGACCGAAGCTACCAGATATTGGAATATCGAATCGCGACTCCACTCCAGCCTGACGGGCGGAAACGGCTGGATCGTCGAACTCGACCGAATCGAGCGGCGCACTCTCCCCGCATTGGCGAATGGCGATCGGGTATGACTGAATTAGATGAGTTATATCAAGCGGATAGGGAGAAAACCCCACCGCCCCATCCGCGTATCCTGTCGCTCGCCAACCAGAAGGGCGGCGTCGGCAAGACCACTACCGCGATAAATCTGGGTACCGCGCTCGCCGCGATCGGGGAGCGGGTCCTGATCGTCGATCTCGACCCGCAGGGCAATGCCTCGACCGGTCTTGGCATTGATCGCCGCACCCGCAACTGCTCGACCTACGACGTTCTGATCGGTGAAGCCCCGCTGCGCGAGGCGGTGGTGCCCACCGCGGTGCCGCGGCTGCATATCGCTTCGTCGACCATGGATCTGTCGGGTCTCGAACTCGAACTCGGAACCACGCCGGGCCGCGCGTTCCGCCTGCGCGATGCGATCGCGGCGCTGAACAATAATGCGACGCCGGAGACCGAATACACCTATGTGCTGATCGATTGCCCGCCGTCGCTCAACCTTCTGACCGTCAACGCGATGGCCGCATCGGACGCGATCCTGGTGCCGCTGCAGTGTGAGTTCTTCGCGCTCGAGGGCCTGTCGCAATTGCTGCAGACGGTGGAGCAGGTGCGCTCGACACTCAACCCGAACCTGTCGATTCACGGCATCGTGCTGACCATGTTCGACTCGCGCAACAATCTGTCCAACCAGGTTGTCGCCGACGTACGTCAGTTCATGGGCGGCAAGGTCTACAACACCATGATCCCGCGCAACGTGCGCATCTCCGAGGCGCCGTCCTACGGCAAGCCGGTGCTGGTCTATGATCTCAAATGCGTCGGCAGCGAAGCCTATCTCAAGCTCGCGACCGAAGTGATCCAGCGCGAGCGCGAGCTGAGGACGCATTAGTGTACGCGACGTCATTCCGGACAATCCGCGCGAGCGGATTGATCCAGAATCTCGATGTGGCGAAGCTGCTCTGACTTCGAGATTCCGGGTTCGCGTCTTGCGACGCGCCCCGGAATGACGGCAAAATCATCAACCGAATTCTGTTTCCGGAGTAGCTGAGTGAATCCGAGGGAGTTGGCGTCGATGGCCGATGAGGCGCGTTCGCGACTGGGCCGAGGCCTGGCAAGTTTGATCGGGGATGTCGGCGGCGAGGCCGCGCATGTCGACCGGCCGCGCAACCAGCGCAAGGTGCCGATCGAATTTCTAAGACCAAATCCGCGCAACCCGCGCCAGACCTTTGCCGATGCCGAACTCGGCGAGCTCGCCAGTTCCGTCAAGCAGCACGGCGTGATCCAGCCGATCGTCGTGCGGCCGGTGAAAGGCGCCCAGGACCGCTACGAGATCATCGCCGGCGAGCGCCGCTGGCGCGCCGCGCAGCTTGCGGGGCTACATGAAGTGCCGATCGTCCCGGTCGATGTCGGCGATTCTGCCGCGCTTGAGATCATGATTATCGAGAACGTGCAGCGCGAGGATCTCAACGCCATGGAGGAGGCGCAGGGCTATCACGCCCTGGCCAACGAGTTCAAACGCAGCCAGGAAGAGATCGCAAAAGACGTCGGCAAGAGCCGCAGCCATGTCGCCAACATGATGCGGCTGACCAAATTGCCGGTGGAGGTGCAGGCCTATATCGCCAAGGGCGAATTGTCCGCCGGCCACGCCCGTGCGCTGATCGGCGTCCCCGACCCGCTGGCTGCGGCAAAGCGCATCGTCGCCGAGGGTCTCAACGTGCGCCAGACCGAGGCGCTGGCCCATGAAGAAGGCGTGCCGGAGCGCAAGCCGCACAAGGCGCGCGGCGGCGGCAAGTCCAAGGATGCCGACACCGTTGCGCTGGAAAAACGCGTCAGCGACGCGCTCGGCCTTTCGGTCATCGTCAGCCACCGCGAGCCGGGCGGCACCGTCCAGATCGCCTACCGCAACCTTGAACAGCTCGACGAGGTCATTCGAAGGCTGATGAAGGTAAGGTGACGGGGGCGTCCCTACTTTGCATGGGGTTGTTTTCACGATTTTGTTTTCGACCCGCTGGGCGAAGCGCGTGACATAGCCGGAGCCGCTGGCCGGGACGTTCCGGTCGCGTGCAATTTTCACGGCATATTCTTCTGAGAGCACCCGATAAAAGATCGGTTGTTCGGGAAGCCTGGCCGGGCATCCTCACCCCCGCCGCTTCGCGTTCGCCGCGATCGATAGCAGCGTGCGTTGCGCGATCGGCGAGGCCAGCGCGGCCTGTTTGCGCATGTCGAGCGCCGCGGTCGCGAGCTGCTCGATGATTCCGGCCAGCCGCGCCGCACTGAAGTTGCGCAGCGCGATTTCGACAGCGCCCTTGCGCGAGAAATGCAGGCGCGGATATCCGCTCTCCAGCAAGGTTGAGACCGGCGTGCCGTCGGCGACGGCGAGCGCCGATTTGTGCAGCCAGGCCGCCTGGCGCTGCGCGGCGGAGATGATCACGCCGGGGTAGGTACCGGCGATCATGGCCTTGGCGAATTCGGATTCGACCAGTCCCGGCTTGCCGGCGAACGCGCCGTCGACGATCGGATCGACCTTGAGTTCGGAGGCGTCGGCGACCACGGCCATCACGTCGTCGAGCGTGACCTCGCGCGCGCCGTGGGCGTAGAGCGCGAGCTTCCTCAATTCATTGCGCGAAGCCTGGCGGTCGCCGCCCAGCAACGACGTCAGCACCGCGCGGGCGTCGGCGGCGATGCTCAGATTTGAAACCCGCAGCTCGGCATCGATCAATCCCGCGAGTTGTCTGGCGTCGTCGGCGTAGCAGGCAATCGCAACCGCGGTCTTGGCGCGTTCGCAAGCCTTGCGCAGCGGCGATTCCGGCCGCAGTTCGCCGGCCTCGATCACGACACGGCAATCCTTCAGCGCGGAGTCCGCTAGCGTATCGACGCCGCTGGCAAAACTGCGCGCGCCTGCGCGGACGCGGATGGCGCGGCGGCCGCCGAACATTGGTATGGTCATGGCCTCATCGACCAGCCGCGAGGGTTCGGCCGACAGTTCGTCGCCATCCAGCCGCACCAGCGAAAACGGATCGTTGGGATCGTCCACCGCGGAGGCGATCAGCGCGTCGGCGCGCTCGCGCACCAGGCCGGCATCGGGGCCGTATAGCAGGATGATGGGTCGGCCGGGATCAGGCCGGGCGAGAAACGCGTCGATATCTTTTCCGCGGAGTGCGACCACGACAGACCTTTCTTGACGTCATTCCGGGGCATTGCGCAGCGATGAACCCGGAATCTCGCGTCCCAACTTCTGGATTCCGGGTTCGCGCTGACGCACGCCCCGGAATGACGGAACGTCAGGTGCCGGCGACGAAGAACGAAGCCAGCCGGGTCTGGATGTTTTCCGCGATTTCCTGGGCGGCGCGATCCTCGGCGTCGCGGAAGGCGCGGGCGCGGGCGAAGCGCTGCAACTGACCGGGAATGTCGTAGGACACGCGGGAGAAGGTCGAGCCTGTCATCACCGACTTGTTGGTGGCAAGGTCGATCAGATTGTACTGGGCGTCGATGCCGTAATTCTCGCTTGACGGCAGCGCGGTGTTCGGGTCGAGGATCAGCGAAGAGCGGGTATTGCTGAACCGCAGCACCAGCCGATGGGTCGGCGGCATGCCGGTGGCATTGCCGTAGAGCTTGAATGCCAGCGCGTTGCGAATCTCCACCTGGATCCGGGCTTCCCGCGATGCGTTGGGCTTGTCCACCGGCGGGATTTCCACGCCCATCAGCTTTTCGCGCAAGCCGGGCCTGCCGTCGGCGCGCTCGGCGTACATCGGCTGGAAGCAGCCGGCCGTGAACGCCGCCAGCGTGGCGACGGCGAGCAGCCGGGCAGCGATCCGGTAGTTAGCCAACGACATTCACGATCCTCATGGGAACCACGATTACCTTGCGGACGGGCTTGCCGCCGAGAGCGACTTTTACCGCATCGAGCGCCAAAACGGCAGCCTCAATTTCCGGATTTTGGGCGTCCCGTGGCACGGTAACATCACCCCGTTTCTTGCCGTTGACCTGGACCACCAGCGTGACGCGGTCTTCAACCAGCAAATCGCGTTCGATTTGCGGCCAACTGGCCTCGGAAATCAACCCTTCCCGTCCCAGAACCACCCAGCACTCCTCGGCCAAATGCGGCATCATCGGCGCGAACAGCTGAACCAGCATGATAGTGGCCTCCCGGACTGACCAGACCAGGTCCGGCGTCGGCTCGCCGTCCCGTCCCAGCACCTCGGCCAGCGCATTGGCCAGCTCGCGGATATGGGCGAGGCAGACGTTGAAATGCAGCCGTTCGATCCCGGAGGACACCTTGTCCAGCGCGCCATGGGCGGCCTTGCGCAAGCCGAGCGCGTCGGCGCCGAAGGTCGCCGGCCGCGCCGCAGGCGCTGACTTCGCCAGTTCGGCGGCTTCGTTCACCAGACGCCACAGCCGCTGCACCAGACGCGAGGCGCCCTGTACGCGTTCGTCGCTCCAGATCACATCGCGATCGGGCGGGGAGTCCGAGAGCATGAACCAGCGGGCGACGTCGGCGCCGTACGTCGCGATGATGTCGTCGGGGTCGACGGTGTTCTTCTTCGACTTCGACATCTTCTCGATCGCGCCGATCGTGACCGCTTCGCCGCTGTCGAGCAGCGTGGCACGTCGATCGCTTCCGATCGCCTCAACCTTCACCTCGGCCGGCGTGACGTAGGACCCATCGGCCTTCTGGTAGGTCTCATGCACCACCATGCCCTGGGTGAACATGCCGGCGAACGGTTCGTCCATCCCGATATGGCCGGTCGCCCTCATCGCGCGGGTGAAGAAGCGGCTGTACAGCAGATGCAGGATCGCATGCTCGACGCCGCCGATATATTGGTCGACCGGCATCATGCGGTTGGCGACCGCAGGCGTGGTCGGGGTCTTCTCGTTCCAGGGATCGGTAAAGCGCGCAAAATACCAGGACGAATCCACGAAGGTATCCATGGTGTCGGTTTCGCGCTGCGCCCTGCCTCCGCAATTGGGGCAGGCGACGTGCTTCCAGGTCGGATGATGGTCGAGCGCGTTGCCGGGCTTGTCGAAGGTCACGTCCTCCGGCAGGACGACCGGCAGATCGCTGTCGGGCACCGGCACGACGTCGCATTTCGGGCAGTGGATGACAGGGATCGGGCAGCCCCAGTAGCGCTGGCGTGAAATGCCCCAGTCGCGCAGGCGGAAGTTCACCTGTCGCTCGGCGATCGGCGCATTTCCGCGGACCTCGGTTTCCAGCCGCTTCGCCACTTCTTCCTTCGCCTGCTCGATGGTCATGCCATCGAGGAAGCGGGAATTGATCATGCGGCCGTCGCCGTCAAAGGCTGCATCGGTAATGACGAAGCCGTTCGGATCGGCGTCCGGCGGGCAGACCACCGGGATATTGCCCAGATTGTATTTGTTGACGAAATCGAGGTCGCGCTGGTCATGCGCCGGGCAGCCGAAGATGGCGCCGGTGCCGTATTCCATCAGCACGAAGTTGGCGACATAGACCGGCAGTTTCCAGCTCGGGTCGAACGGATGGACGGCCTTGATACCGGTGTCAAACCCCTGCTTCTCGGCGGTGTCGATGATTTCCTGCGCGGTGCCGATGCGCTTCACCTCCGCGATGAATTCGGCGAGCTTCGGATTCTTTGCCGCCGCGGCCTGCGCCAGCGGATGATCGGCCGCGATCGCCATGAATTTTGCGCCGAACAGCGTGTCGGGCCGTGTCGTGAAAATCTTCAGCTCGGTTTCGCCGGATGGCGTCGTCGCCGGATCGAGCGCGAAGCGCAGCAGCAGGCCTTCGGAGCGGCCGATCCAGTTGCGCTGCATCAGCCGGACCTTGTCGGGCCAGCGGTCCAGACCGTCCAACGCGTCCAGCAGTTCCTGCGCGTATTTCGTGATCTTGAAGACCCACTGGTTCATCTCGCGCTGCTCGACGACGGCGCCCGATCGCCAGCCACGGCCGTCGATCACCTGCTCGTTGGCGAGCACGGTCATGTCGACCGGGTCCCAGTTGATCTTGCGCTTTTCGCGTTCGGCCAGGCCAGCACGCAGGAAGTCGAGGAACATCTTCTGCTGATGCTTGTAGTAGCTGGGGTCGCAGGTGGCGAATTCGCGCGACCAGTCCAGCGACAGCCCGATCGACCGCAGCTGCTTCTTCATCGCGGCGATGTTGTCGTAGGTCCAGGCCTTGGGCGCGACCTTGCGCTCAATCGCGGCGTTTTCGGCCGGCAGTCCGAAAGCGTCCCAGCCCATCGGGTGCAGCACGTTAAAGCCCTTGGCCCGCATGAACCGCGCCAGCACGTCGCCCAGCGTGTAGTTGCGGACATGCCCGATATGGATGCGCCCCGACGGATACGGGAACATCTCGAGCACGTAGTATTTCGGCCGGGGATCGTCGTTCTTCGAGGCGAAGATCGCCTTGTCGTCCCACCGGCGCTGCCAGCGCGGCTCGGATTCACGGGCGTTGTAACGTTCGGAGGTCATGCAATCGCGCGGGCTTTTTTGGCTTCGGGGTCTGCGTCGGGGACGGCGGACTAGGCCACAGAAGCGGCAGCGGGGTCAACGGCTTGGGAGGCGGGCAGGGCTTGGCTGTGGCGGCGGCCCGGAGGTGGGCTTCGAATCACCCGGTGATCGCGACGCCGGTGTCGTCCACCCGCCGGACAAAGCCATGTTCCACAACGGTATTGCGACCGCGGCGCTTGGCGGCATAGAGCGCGGCGTCAGCCGCCTCGATCAGGTCGCCGGGCCGCTGAGCTTCGTTCGGAACCGTCGCGGCGACGCCGACGCTCACGGTGACGGTCTCGTGGCTGGAGGCAGTATGGGGCAGCCCGATGCCCTGAATTTCGGCACGGAACCTCTCGCCGATCTCCAACGCCTCTAGCGCTCCGGTGTTCGGCAACAGCAGGCAGAACTCCTCGCCGCCATAGCGGCCAGCAAAGCCCAGGGTGGCGTTGGCAACGCCCGCCAGCGCCTCGCCTAGCCGGGTGAGGCAAGCGTCGCCTTCCGGGTGGCCGTAGGTGTCATTGTAGAGCTTGAAGTGGTCGACATCGATCATCAACAGCGACAGCTCGCTGCCGGATTGCCGCGCCTTCGCCCATTCGAAGTCGAGGCGGCTCTGGAAGCCGCGCCGGTTGGCTAGTCCCGAGAGCATATCGATGGAGGCCATGACGGTCAGGCGGTTGTTGGTGGCGACCAGTTCGCGCTCGCGCTGGCTGAGTTGGGCCGCCATCGCATTAAAGGCGCGGGCGAGCGGCATGAATTCCGAAGGCAGATCACTTCCGGCGACGCGGGCCGAGGAGTCGCCCGCGCCAAATCGCCTGGCTGCACCGGTCATGAGCTTGATCGGCTCGATGATGAGTTTTTCCGCGCCGATCAGCGCGCCGATCAGAACGAACAGGCAGACCAGTCCCAGTTCCAGATAGGCGGTCCGGATTTCGCCATTGATCGCCTCGGTGACCGTGGCTTCGTCGATGCTGACGATCAGCCGTGATTGCGTCCCGGATATGCGCGCGAAACTGACCGTCCGCCTGGAACCGTCGGCGTACGTAAAGGGAATCGAGCCTTTCTCCGAGTTGGAACTCAGCGCCTTGTAGGCGATGGCCGTCAGCAGCGGTACGTTGCCGAATGGCCAGCCGATCAGGTCGGCCTGGTCCGGTGGCGCGGCCAGCACCACGCCGGCGCGATCGATCAGCAGCGCGGAGATTCCTGGCCGTCCGCCCAGATTGGCCATGATTTTCGACAGCCAGTCCAGATTGATGCCGGCAACCACCACCGAATCCTCGTCCGGATTGATCGCCGCCACCGGGTAGGCCGCCATCAGCGTTGGACGGTTGTTGGACACGGAGAACTGGTAATCGCTGAAAACGAAGTCGCCGGTTTCTTGCGCCTTGATGAAATAATCGCTGGCGCCGAAGTTCATCCCGACTATATCGTTCTGCGTCGAACACTGCACCGTGCCTTCCTTGCTGGCGATCATGATGCTGAGAATCCACGGCAGGCTTGTGGGCAGGCTGGCGCGCAGGATTTCGCAGCTGCGGCCGACACCGCTGGAAGCGCGGATATAGGCCGCCGACCTCAGCATCGTTTCGACCGAGGAGATCACCTCGCGCTGGGTATCGGCGCTTTGCCGGGTGGTGTTGGCGTACTCTTCCGCGGCCAGCGCGATCTGTTTGGCGCGGGTGGCTTCCAGCGAACGGGCGCGCTCGAACATCAAGGGCGCCACCAGGATCAACGCCAGCAGCGCAAGCCGCGCCCGGATGCCCAGAAGCTTCTTGAGTTTGAGTCGATTGCGGTTGAAAGTGACGCTCGGCATCCGTGCTACCTTCCCGCTTCGAAAGGTAAAGCGAAGGTTTCAAGAAGCCTTTCCCCAACTTGGTATAATTCGACACAATATTTATCTTGGAATGCGCGCCCCGCAGCCGACATGAAACCAGAGATGACGACGTCGTTGACCGAGCTTTCACCAAGCGGCCTTGCGGCTGTCGAGCAGGAGATCGCGCGGGCATGCAGGCAAGCCCGGCGCGATCGCGGCTCTGTGACGCTGATCGCGGTCTCGAAGACGTTCGACGCTGCGGCCATTGTGCCCGTCATCGGTGCCGGACAGCGCGTATTCGGCGAGAATCGCGTGCAGGAAGCCAAGGCCAAATGGCCGGAACTGATTTCGGCGTACCCCGGGATCGCGTTGCACCTGATCGGGCCGCTGCAATCCAACAAGGCCAGGGAGGCGGTGGCGCTGTTCGACGCCGTGCACTCGGTCGACCGCCCGAGTATTTGCGAAGCGCTAGCCAAGGAAATCAATTCGCAGAAAAAGTGGCCGGAATTGTTCGTTCAGCTCAACACCGGCGAGGAGCCGCAGAAGGCCGGCGTCCCGCCGGCGGAAGCGGACGCGTTCATCGCGGCCTGCCGCGAGAGATATGGCCTGGCGATTTCCGGCCTGATGTGCATCCCGCCGGTCGACGAGGCGCCGGCGCCGCATTTCGCGCTGACAGCCAAGATTGCGGCGCGCAACGGTCTGGAGAAACTGTCGATGGGGATGAGCGCCGATTTCGCCATCGCGATCCAGTTGGGCGCCACACATGTCCGCGTGGGCTCGGCGATCTTCGGCAAGCGCTAAGATCTCATGCGAAGCCGACCGACACTTTTCCAATCGCGCCGAAATCGGCGGTGAGAAAATCGCCGGACTGGATCGGCAATGGTGCGTGGCAGGTGCCGGTGGTGACGATTTGGCCGGCTTTCAGCGTCACGCCGAGCTGACGCAATTCGTTGACGAGCCAGGTCAGCGCGATCCGGGGGTCGCCGAGCACGTTCTTGCCGTGACCGAGGAACTGGCGATCGCGCAGCGTGATGACCGGCCTTTCCTCGACGAGATCGCGGGTGCGCCAATCCGCGGCGGTGGGCGGCCCAAGGACGAACCGATGGGCGCAGGCGTTATCGGCAATGATCTGTGCGGCGCCGGCGCTGACGAAATCCTCATACCGCGAATCCGGGATCTCGATCGCGGGGTGCAGCGTGTCGACCGCGTCGAGCACCTGCAGAACTGCGTAGGGCGTGGCGCGCGGCGGCAGGTCCACGCGCATCCGAAAGGCGAATTCCGGCTCGGCGACGCGCATTGCGTTGCCCGCCATCGATGCCGTGCCACCGTCGGGGACCAAGGTCTCGGCCAGGATGCGTCCAGCCATCGGGCCATCGACATTGATATGCTTTTGCCCGGCCTCGCTGGTGGCCGCGATCTTCCAGCCGAACAGGCTTTCCGACGAGTATCCTTCAATCCTGGCCTGGATCGCGTAGGCTTCCGCTCGGTCGTGCGGTCGTAGCGTCGAGTCGAGGCCGGCCAGTTTGGTTCCCGCGCGCCAGTGGTCGTGCAGGATTCGTGAGGCGGCTTCGATCACGTTGTTGTCCAGCATTGCTCTACCTCCCGGTCAGCCGATCATGATTTTTGTCCGCGGGCTCAACCGCCGCAGCAACCGTAGCATGGCGGATTTGGTCATTGATACGCAGCCTGCCGTCGGCGAGAAGTCGTTGCGGGCCAAGTGCAGGAACACGGCGCTGCCGCGGCCGGCGATCCGCGGCGCGGCGTTATGGTCGAGCTCGACGACAAAATCGTAGAGATGATCCTCCCGCATCAGCCGGTCTCCCGCCTGGTCGCGGACCAGGCGGATCGGCTGATTGTAGTGGCGGTCCCGCGGATCCTCGCACCAGGCGTCTTCGGGTCGGATCGGTCGGATCGGCAGAAAGGTGCGCGGCATGGCGTGGCGGTCGGCGCGCCACCACAGCCGCAAAGGATGGAAGGTGCCCCTCGGAGTTCCGCCATCGCCTTCGCGCTTGTTGGCGAGGATGCCGCCGCGACCAAGTGCCACCGGTACCGACCAGCCATCGGCCGTCAGCCAGCCTCGGCGCGGATCGCCGGCGGCGGCCCGAACTCTGATGGCGGAGAGCGTCATATCCAGGGCGGCTGTCGCATAAACGGTTGAAAAGTGGTTGCTTTCCATGTCCTCGCCAAAATCTGCGGTTACCTGCTCTGGGAGCAACTGATCTATTTGCCCTCATTGCCGGACATTCATCCAAGGGCCGCTGAAAATTGGGATAGGCTGCAGCCCGCCTTGTGAATCTGTAACAATCCCTTACTTGAATCGGGATTGCTGCGCGACGGCCCGATCCGCTTTCGGCGCCTCCGCGCGAATCAGGTCCGTCATCTACTTTTGCCTGGCCCGATATGCTACTTGCACGTGTGTCCGCCGCCTGCCCCTTAGAGGATCATACAGTATGCCCAATGCCCGCAAGATCCTGATCGTAGAGGACGATACCGATCTGCGCGACACGCTGGTCGAGCAACTTTCGCTACACGAGGAGTTCGAAGCCTCGGCGGTCGATACCGGCGCCAAGGGCGCCAGCGCCGCCAAGGCCAATTCCCCCGACCTGGTGCTGATGGATGTCGGGCTGCCCGATACCGACGGCAGAGAGGTGGTTCGCAGCTTGCGCAAGGGCGGTTTCAAGGCGCCGATCATCATGCTGACCGGCCACGACACTGATTCGGACACCATTCTCGGGCTCGAATCGGGCGCCAACGACTATGTGGCCAAGCCGTTTCGGTTCGCCGTGCTGCTCGCCCGGATCAGGGCGCAGCTGCGCCAGCACGAGGCCAGCGAGGACGCGGTCTTTACTGTGGGTCCCTATAGTTTCCGGCCTGGCTCGAAAATGCTGACGGGCGCCAATGCCCGGAAGGTGCGGTTGACCGAAAAAGAAACCGCCATCCTGCGCTTCCTCTATCGCGCCGGGCAGCTGTCGGTGTCGCGCGAAACGCTGCTGCAGGAAGTCTGGGGCTACAATTCGGGCGTCACCACCCATACGCTGGAAACCCATATCTACCGGCTCAGGCAGAAGATCGAAAAGGATGCTGCCAATCCGGAGATTCTGGTGACGGAAGCTGGTGGTTACAAGCTGGTGCCGTGATACGGTTCAAAACCATTATGTGTTGTTTCTCGCGTATCCCGGTTATCGGTTCTTATGTCGATCGAAGATGATGTAGACCTGCTCGATCGGGTTCCGACCTTGCGTCTGCTGGGAATACCGGCGCTGCGCATGCTGGCGATCGGCTCTGAGCAGCGCGACTATTCGAGCGGCGACTATTTATTCAACGCCGGCGACGATGCGGACGCCGGTTACGTCGTTCGGCGCGGCGCATTTCGCGTCGAAGACGGTGGTGCCGAAGTCATCGCCGGGCCCGGCGACCTGATTGGCGAGTTGGCGCTGATCGTCGCAATGCAGCGACCATCCAGCGCGGTCGCGCTCGCACATTCGTCGGTCATCAGGCTGGCGCGCAGCCTGTTCCAGCGCGTCCTCGAAAGCGATCCTGCCGCTGCGCGACGCTTGCGCGACGAACTGGCCGCCCGCACCAGCCAGATCGCCAGCGATATCCTGATCGCCGGCGCAAAGCTGAACATCTGAACCACTCTAGACTTCCAGCGTCACCGTCACCGGCACGTGGTCGGACGGGCGTTCCCAGCCGCGTGCATTGCGAGTGATGTTGAAATCGCTGACGCCATCCTTTAGCGCGCGCGAAACCCAGATGTGATCGAGCCTGCGGCCGCGATCGCCCACGGTCCAGTCCGCAGCGCGATAACTCCACCACGTGTAAACCTTTTCCGACAACGGGATGCGCTCGCGCGCGACGTCGTACCACTCTCCATGGGTCTGCGCCGCCAGCAGCTTCTCGCATTCGATCGGAGTGTGCGAGACGACCTTCAGGAGCTGCTTGTGCGACCAGACATCGTTTTCATGGGGCGCGACGTTGAGATCGCCGACCAGGATATGCCGGTCGTCGCCGCGCGGATGCAGCGCCTCGCACGCCCTCATCTCGTCCAGAAACTTCAGCTTGTGATCGAACTTCGGATTGACCGCGGGATCAGGAACGTCGCCGCCGGCAGGGACGTAAAAATTATGCAGCACCAGCGGTCTCGCAAGCTGGGCCTTCTCCCCGAACGCCACCGAGATATAGCGTGAATCAATCTTGTCGCAGAAAGTCCTGATGTCAATGGCCTCGAACGGCAGTTTCGAGACGATGGCGACGCCGTGATAGCCCTTCTGCCCATTCAGCGCGACGTGTTCGTAGCCGAGGCGCTTGAAACGCTTCAGCGGAAATGCGTCATCAATGCACTTGGTTTCCTGCAAACACAGCACGTCCGGGCGCGCCGACTTCAAAAATCTGGCGACGATCTCGATACGCAGGCGCACCGAGTTGATATTCCAGGTGGTCAGGGAGAAGCGCATTCTCAGGGATGTAGCAGAACTTTCCCCGATATCGCCAGCCGCGGCGGGGGGCGTCGAGAGCCATTTCCGTTTCGATGGAATCGAAACGGGGCTCCCGATTCCTGATTTGACGCGTTTTCTTGACGCGAACCGGTTTCCACTTCGCTGGAAAACGCTTCAGCCGGGCGGCGTCGAATAATTGGTGAAATCGATCTTGAACAGGCCCGGATCGACCTTCCTGGACGAATCAAGATTGTAGATCGCTACCGTGGTGTCATAGCCCTGCGGGTCGGTCACCGTCCACTGCTTGAGCTGGCCGTCCTTGGCGCCGATCATCAACATCAGGCGGCTGGTGCCGATCAGGGCCTGCTTCTCCTCGATCGTGATGCTGATGAAAACATCGTCGGCGGTGACGTTGACGACATTGGTGTCCTTCAACAGGTCGATCCGGTCCGACAGCAGGAAACGCAGCGGCGTCTGTGACAACGGATAGATATCCTGGGTCGCGAGCCTGCGGTCGCGCACGGCCACTGACGAACCGTCGGCGATGATCGCGATCGGGCTCGGGGGCTCGTATTCAAATCGTACCTTACCAGGCTTCTGGATATAGAAATCGCCCTTGGTCTTGCTGCCGTCGGGCCCGACCTGGACGAAATTCCCGACCAGCGTCTGCAGCGACGAGAGGTAGGTGCTCACCCGGGCCGCCTGCGCCTTCTGGCTGGCGTCGAAGGTCGCGAAAACATTGGCGGGGACGTTGCGGTTCGGGTCGGGAATCACCGGGTTCGGCGGCGCCTGCGATACCCCTGTCGTCGGCGGCGAAGTCTTTTCCTGTGCGGTCATTTGCAAGCCGCCGTCACGGGCTTTCGGCGCCGGCTTTGGCACCGGCACGTTCTGCGGCCACGCAGGCGCAGACATGCTTGCGAAAGATGCCGCCGTCAACAGCGCGAGCCCGCAACGAAGCCCGCGATAGGTGAATGGATGTGCCATCAGTTACTTCAGGTCTCTCATACAGCGAGCCGCCCCGCCTGCTGCTATTTTATCGCGATTTGGACCACAGCAGGTATCGTTTTTGCGTGAAGGCAATCTGAACAGGGTGGATCGCAAGCGGAACCTAGAATCCGCTTTCCTCCTCCTCAATCAGAATTTCGCGCTTGCCGGCGTGGTTTGCTGGCCCGACGATGCCCTCGAGTTCCATCCGCTCCATCAAAGATGCCGCCCGGTTGTAGCCGATCTGGAGCCGGCGCTGAATATAGGAGGTCGAGGCCTTGCGGTCGCGCTTGACAATCGCCACCGCCTGCGAAAACAGGTCGCCGCCGCCGTCGCCGCCCATGCCGGTGGAATCGAATACCGCGCCGTCCTCGTCGGTCGGCTCTTCCGCGGTGACGGCTTCCAGATATTCCGGCTGGCCCTGCGTCTTGAGATGGCGCACCACCTTCTCGACTTCCTCGTCGGAGACAAACGGCCCATGGACGCGGCTGATGCGTCCGCCGCCTGCCATGTAGAGCATGTCGCCTTGCCCGAGCAGTTGCTCGGCGCCCATTTCGCCGAGGATGGTACGGCTGTCGATCCTGGAGGTGACCTGAAACGAAATGCGGGTCGGGAAGTTGGCCTTGATGGTGCCGGTGATGACGTCGACCGACGGTCGTTGCGTTGCCAGGATCACGTGCAGACCGGCGGCGCGCGCCATCTGCGCCAGGCGCTGCACCGCCCCTTCGATATCCTTGCCGGCCACCATCATCAGGTCGGCCATTTCGTCGACGATGATCACGATATAGGGCAGGGGATCGAGATCGAGCTTCTCCTCCTCGTAGATTGCCTTGCCGGTTTCCTTGTCGAAGCCGGTATGCACGGTGCGCGTCAGTTCCTCGCCCTTGCCCCTGGCTTCGGCAAGGCGTTGATTGTAGCCATCGATATTGCGTACGCCGAGTTTGGACATCTTCTTGTAGCGCTCTTCCATCTCGCGCACGGCCCATTTCAGCGCCACCACCGCCTTCTTCGGATCGGTGACCACAGGCGTCAGCAGGTGCGGTATGCCGTCATAGACGGATAGCTCCAGCATCTTGGGATCGACCATGATCAGGCGACACTGATCGGGCCGCAAGCGGTAGACCAGGCTAAGGATCATGGTGTTGATGGCGACCGACTTGCCGGAACCGGTGGTGCCGGCGATCAGCATGTGTGGCGTGCGGGCGAGATCGATGATGATGGATTCGCCGCCGATATTCTTGCCGAGGCAAAGCGGGAGTTTCGCGTGCGACTCGTCCTTCACCGACAGCAACTCGCGAAGGTAAACCTTTTCGCGATGCGCGTTCGGCAGTTCGATGCCGATGGCGTTACGGCCGGCCACGACGGCGACGCGGGCCGAGAGAGCGCTCATTGATCGCGCGATATCGTCGGCGAGGCCAATGACGCGCGAGGATTTGATGCCGGGCGCGGGCTCGAGCTCGTAAAGCGTCACCACGGGACCCGGATTGGCCTTGACGATTTCGCCGCGGACGCCGAAATCTGCAAGTACGCCTTCCAGCGCCCGCGAATTCGCCTCCAGTTCGCTCTTGTTGAGCGGCTGCCGATCGGATGCCCGCGGCGCCGTCAACACCGAAACCGAGGGCAATTCGAACTTGTCCGAGGTCCTGCGGGCCGATGCGCGGGCGGCGGCCTTCTTGCGCCGCGCGCGGGCCGAGGCGTCCTCTTCTTCCTCCTCTTCTTCCTCTTCTTCCTCGAATTCCTCTTCCTGCGGCGCCAGCGACGGCGCCGCGCGGCCGCTGAGACTCGGCTCCAGACGTTCGAAGGAAGCGGTTTTGGGCTGATGCGAACTGGAAACCAGCGATCGGTATGCCGTGATCAGCAACCAGGCCAGCCGCGCCTTTGCGCTCATCAGCGCATGATACACCCATCCGAGCGAGACCGAGCTGCGGTCTTCCACCTCGACGAAGGGCGCGTCATCGTCCTCGATCGAGGTCAGCTCTTCGTCTTCCGGGCGCGATCCCCAGCCGCTGGCAAACAGGAAGGCGGCACACATCGCCGCCAACAGCATGACGCCGAGTACGAGCCGGTAGGTGAAGCCCGGCGGGCCGAACACCACGGCGGGCGTTCGCACCAACGCGTCGCCGACCACCCCGCCAAGCCCGGTTGGCAACGGCCACTTGCCGCCATGCGGCCAGCAGCTCGCAAAGCCCGCCGCGATCGTCGCGCACAGGATCCAGCATCCGATGCGAAGCGCTTGGCGGTCGAAGGTACGATGGGTCAGCATGCGCCAGCCCCACACCGCAACCGGCAGGATCAGCATGATGGCGCCGAGACCGAGGATCTGCATCAGGAGGTCGGCGCTGATCGCGCCGGGATAGCCGACAATATTGCGGATCGGACGCGATGTCGCGTGGCTCAGGCTGGGGTCCTGCACCGACCATGTCATCAAGGCGGCAGCCGCCACGCCTGACAGCGCGATCAGGCCGAGGCCAGCGAGCTCGCGCAGGCGTCGCGCCAGCGCGTCGCGGATCGAGGCCGGCAGATGCCCAACCAGAGGTATGACACGTTCGATCGCTGGCATGCTCATGGGCCCTGCGATTAATCCAGAGTTTCGACCAGCCGGTGCAATGCCTCGGCCGTTGATTCACCGTCGGACACCAGCGCGAGGCGAATGAAGCCAGCGCCGGGGTTGAAGCCGTCACTCTGCGGTCGCGACAGATAACTTCCGGGGATCACGCGGACGCCCGCGTCCCGATACAGCTTCACCGCCGCCGCTTCGTCACCGCCGCGGTCGGAGACGTCGAGCCAGACGCAGAAGCCGCCGGCGGGCCGGACATAGCCATAGCGGCTGCCGAGAATCTTGTCGGCGAGATCGAACTTGATGCGGTAAAGCCGGCGGTTCTCCTCGACATGGGTTTCGTCAGAATAGGCGGCGACCGCGACATGCTGCAGCGGTACCGGCACCTGGGGAGCTGCGACATTGCGCAACTCGTGAAAGGCGGCGAGAAACTTGCTGTCGCCGGCCGCGAAGCCGACGCGCATGCCGGGCAGGTTCGAGCGCTTGGAAAGCGACTGGAACGCGACGACGTTGGTGAAGTCGGGCCCGGCACACTCCAGCGCGCTGCCCGGCGGCTGCCGGGTGTAGATTTCCGAATAGCACTCGTCGCTGAGGATCATGAACCCATGGCGGTCGGCGAGTTTCTTCAACCGCGTAAAGTAGTCGGGCGAAGCGACCGCGCCTTGCGGATTGGCGGGCGAGGCGATGAAGATCGCGACGGTTCGCGCCAGCGTCGCCTCGTCGAGCGCGTCGAGATCGGGCAGGAATCCGTTAGCCAGCGTGGTCGGAAGATAGATGGTCTCGCAGCCCGCCGCGCGGGCTCCGGCGCCGTAGGCCGGATAGAACGGGTTGGGCACCAGGATCGCGGGTTTTCCCCGGCGGGGGCTGGCGTAGCGGGCGGCGGTGATGGCGGCGAAAAACAGCCCCTCGCGGCTGCCGTTGAGGACCAGGACCTCGCTCTCGGGATCGACAGGCCGTGGCAGCTGGAACCGGTTCGCAAGCCAGTTCGCGGCGGCCTGCCGGAACGGCTCGATGCCCCTGGCGAGGGGATAGCGGCCGAAATCGGCGATGTGCTGCGCCAGCACCGGGCCGACGAAGCCGGGCACGGGGTGCTGCGGCTCGCCCAAGGACAGTGTTATCAAGGGCTTGCCCGGCTGGTAGGGTGCCAGGAGTTCCGCAGTCCGCGCAAACGGGGAACGCTCGGCCTGACCGGCAGCATCTGGGTTGCCGGCGCCGTGCGCCACGCCGGAAGAGGCGGTCATTGCCATGTCTGAAACGCCAGCACTTTCAAAAGCGGTCGAGCGCCTGCCCGATCTCCGAAAACCGGATCAAACCACCATAGATACGGCGAGGTTAAGACGCGATTAACCATCGGTACCAGCATCGATTTTCCTGCCGCCATAGCGGATGGGCTCTCGCCTGATGATTGACCCTGATTCGCAGTCTCGACACGATCGGGTCGCCCCCCAAGCAAAAAGAAGGGGCTCCAACTTGCGCTGGAGCCCCTCAACGGTAAGGGCATTGCCGGGTATTTGCCCCAACCGGAGTTGTGGGGTGGCCCATGAGGCCGCCCCCCGGGAGAACCTACATGTTGTAAGCGCGCTCGGTGTGCTCGGTGACGTCGAGGCCCTCACGCTCGGTCTCGACATTGACGCGCAGGCCGACGACGACGTCGATAACCTTGAACAGGATGGCCGAACCGATGCCCGACCATACCAGCGTGGTCAGGACGCCCCAGAGCTGCGAGGTCATTTGAGCGGCGAAGTTGTATTCGGCGATCTTGCCGACCGCATAGTCCATGACGCCGGTACCGCCGAGGGCCGGGTTGACCAGGATGCCGGTGCCGAGCGCGCCGACGATGCCGCCGACGCAATGGACGCCGAACACGTCCAGCGAGTCGTCGTAGCCCATCGCGTTCTTCACCACGGTGCAGAAGAACAGGCAGACGATACCGACCACGAGGCCGAGCACGATCGCACCCATCGGGCCGGCGAAGCCGGCCGCGGGCGTGACCGCGACAAGACCCGCCACCGCGCCAGATAATGCGCCGAGCACGGAGGGATGGCCCTTGACGATCCATTCCGCGAACATCCAGGCGAGTGCCGCCGCCGCCGTCGCCACGAACGAGTTGGTCATGGCGAGCGCCGCACCGCCGGAGGCCTCGAGGTTCGATCCGGCGTTGAAGCCGAACCAGCCGACCCAGAGCAACGAAGCGCCGATCATGCTCATGGTCAGCGAGTGGGGAGCCATCAACTCCTTGCCGTAACCGACGCGCTTGCCGATCAGCAGCGCGCCGACGAGGCCGGCGATTCCGGCGTTGATATGCACCACGGTGCCGCCGGCGAAGTCGAGCGCGCCCTTCTTGAAGATCCAGCCGGCATCGGCATTGATCTCGTCGAGCTTGGCCTGAGCCGCGGTTTTCGCAGCGCCGTCGGCCGCCGCGGCCAGCGCCTTGGCGGCATCCGCGATCGCGTCCGGCCCGGGCCAGTACCAGACCATGTGCGCGATCGGCAGGTATATCAGCGTGACCCAGAGCGGCACGAACAGCGCAACCGCCGCGAACTTCATGCGTTCGGCGAAGGCGCCGACGATGAGTGCGGGGGTGATGGCCGCAAAGGTCATCTGGAAGCAGATGTAGATGAGTTCGGAGATGTTGGCGTCGACGCTGAACGTCGCCACTTTCGAGTCGGTCGTCACGCCCATCAGGAAGGCCTTGGAGAAGCCGCCGATGAAGTCGGAACCGCCGGTGAACGCGAGGCTGTAGCCGTAGAGCACCCAGAGCACGGCGACGATGCAGACGGTGTAGAAAACCTGCATCAGCACCGAGAGCATGTTCTTGGAGCGGACGAGGCCGCCATAGAACAGCGCGAGGCCCGGGATGGTCATTAACAACACCAGCACTGTCGACGTCAGCATCCAGGCGTTGTCGCCCTTGTTGACGGTCGGCTCGGCATAGGCAGCGGTCGCGGCGAACAGGCCGAGCGCAAGGGCTGCCAGTCCCGCGCCATGGGGACGTTTGAACGTCATTTGGTTATTCTCCTGATTGGGATGGTTGAACGCGAAATCAAAGGGCGGCGGCATCGGCCTCGCCGGTGCGGATGCGAACCGCATGGTCGAGGTTGATGACGAAGATCTTGCCGTCGCCGATCTGGCCGGTCTTGGCGGCCGAGGTGATGGCGTCGATGGTCTTGTCGACCTGATCCGAGGCCACCGCGACCTCGATCTTGATCTTGGGCAGGAAGCTCACGGCATATTCGGCGCCGCGGTAGATCTCCGTATGCCCCTTCTGCCGGCCATAGCCTTTGACTTCCGTCACCGTCAGACCGTGAACGCCAATGGCGGTCAGGGCGTCCCGAACTTCTTCGAGCTTGAATGGCTTTATGATCGCCATAACGATTTTCATGGGCCTAGTCCCCCGCTTGGGCCCGGCGCAGGTGAGCCGGGCGTCCTCGACTGAGAGCCACCACGCGGAGAGGTTCACTACGCGGGCACAGTCACCACGGTTAGAATCAAATGCCGTGCCAGATCGCGCGGGCTCCCTAACAGGTTATGAACGCGCCCCTTTTGGCCTTGGGCGCGGGATGCCTGATTCTGCGTCATGCGACCGCGCCCAAGACATAACCATGTCTGCCTGAAAGATAGGCGTGACAGAGTCCGGACACATTCGTGCCTAGTGACGTGGCAGGAGAGCGGCGAGAGAGGGTCTATTGCAGCGCTTCGCCGTGCTGGGAAATATCGAGGCCTTCCAGTTCCTGTTGCAGCGACACGCGCAGCGGCACGAAGACGCTCACCAGTTTCAGCAGCACAAGCGTGACGCCACCCGACCAAACCAGCGTCGCCAGGACGCCGTAGAACTGGATCAGCACCTGCTGCGGATTACCTTCGATCAGGCCGGCGGTCCCGCCGATCGCGCTCACCGCAAAGACGCCGGCCAGCAGCGTGCCGGTCATGCCGCCGATGCCATGGACGCCGAACACGTCGAGCGAGTCGTCGTACTTGAAACGATGCTTGAGCCAGGTGCACGCCCAGAAACAAAGGCCGCCCGCGACCACGCCGATGATGACGCCGTGCCAGGGCGCGACGAATCCCGAGGCCGGCGTGATGGTTCCGAGGCCGGCGACTGCCCCTGAGATCATGCCGAGCACCGAGGGTTTGCGGCGGGTCGCCCATTCGAGCGCGCCCCAGGTCAGCGCGCCGCCGCAGGCCGCAAGATGGGTCGCGACGATCGCCATGACGGCGCGCGAGTTTGCTGCCAGCGCCGATCCGCCATTGAAGCCGAACCAGCCGACCCACAGCAGTCCGGTGCCCATCACCGCAAGCGAGAGGTCGAACGGCGAGAGATTGTCGCTGCCATAGCCGTGGCGCGGGCCCATCACCCGCGCGGCAACCAGGCCGCCGATGCCGGCCGACAGATGCACGACGAGGCCGCCGGCGAAATCCAGCACGCCCATGGCGGCGAGGAAGCCGCCGCCCCACACCCAGTGCGCCAGCGGCACATACACCAGCATGAACCAGCCGACGGAGAACAGCAGATAGGCCGAGAACCGCATGCGGTCGGCCACGGCGCCCGACACCAGCGCCACCGTGATGATCGCAAAGGTCATCTGGTAGAGCATGAACAGCGCTTCCGGGATGGTCTTGGCCGCGGGGTTGACGCTGTCCATGGTCATCCCGGTCAGGAACCAGCGATCGAGCGTGCCGATAAATGGCCCGTCGCCAACAAACGCCAGCGAATAGCCGAAAGCCACCCAGAGGATCGAGATCACGGCTACAGCAGCGAGGCTTTGCGCCATGGTCGCCAGAACGTTCTTCTTGCGCACCATGCCCGAATAAAACAGCGCCAGGCCCGGTATCGTCATCATCAGCACCAGCGCGGTGGCCACCATCATCCAGGCGGTGTCGGCGGCGTTGATGGCGGACGTCTGCGCCAAAGCAGGCGTTGTCAGCAAGAAGTTCGCTGCAAGAATGCCGCACGCAGCGTTCGACGCTGCGCGATACGATAGTGCCCCCATTGAATTTCCCCGGCCTGTTGTCGTTTCTTGGCTTGCGCGTCGGGCGTCTTGCCCTGACGGATCGAATGGCTGACGTCTCAAAGCGCGTCGGTGTCGGTCTCGCCAGTGCGGATGCGCAACGCGTGATCGAGCGGCGTGACGAAGATCTTGCCATCGCCGATCTGCCCGGTGCGCGCGCTGGAGGTAATGACGCCGACCGCCTTGTCGGCGAGGTCGGAAGCGACCGCGATCTCGATTCGAAGCTTGGGCAGGAAGTTCACGACATACTCGGCGCCGCGATAGATTTCGGTGTGGCCCTTCTGGCGGCCATAGCCCTTGACCTCGGTCACCGTCATGCCGTGGACGCCGATGGCGGTCAGCGCCTGACGCACCTCGTCAAGCTTGAAAGGTTTGATGATTGCGACGACGAGTTTCATGGTGAGGCCTTCATGTTCCTTTGGGTCTCGCGTCATGCGCCCTTGGCTGCCTGATCGCCAGGCGACGGCGCCGCCGATCCAAATTTGGCATCTTTCCGGGCGAATGGCACAAAAAAGTTGCAGGTTAAAGGGGAAAACATCTGGAGCCCGTGTTGCCCGTCATTGTACAGCCGATACCATCCTCCGACACAATGCTGCCTCACGGCCAACCGCCCCGCCGACCCCCTCATTTCCACGGCGCAAGGGATCAATATGTCAAATCGATCGTGGTTTTATGCATCCAACGGCCAGCAACAGGGGCCCTTCCCCGAGGCTCAGCTGCGGGACCTCATCATCCGGGGCACGGTCGGGGCGGATACGCTGGTCTGGACCGAGGGGATGTCAGGCTGGCAGCGGGCCGGGGAAATTCCCGGCATGATGCCCGGCGGATCGAGCCGGCCGTCCGGGCCGCAACCCGACGACCGGCCACCGGTGGCCCTCAGCGGTCATGGCGGCGGGGCGCTGTCGATCGATCTCGACCTTTGGCAGCTCCTCGGGCGAAGCCTGCTCTTCATCCTTGGAATCTTGCTGGTGATTCCGGCGCCCTGGATCGCGACCAGCTTCTACCGCTGGATGGCCTCCCGGCTCTACGTCCCCGAGCGTCCTGATATCGCCTTCACCGGCCAGGTCGGCGATATCTGGTACGTCTTCATTGCGATCGGCATCATCACCTGGGCCGGGGCATCCGACCTCTACTACCTGCAATACATTTCAATCCCGATTCAGGCCGTTCTGTCCTGGATGGTCATCAAGTGGATTGCCGCCAATCTCAGCTCGAACGGACAGCCGCTGCCGATCGCCTTCAACGGAAGCGTGCTGGGGTATGTCGGCTGGCAAGTGCTGCTGTATATCTCCATCATCACCATTGTCGGCTGGGCCTGGGTGATCACGGCGTGGATGCGCTGGATCTGCAGCAATATCGACGGCACCCATCGGGAAGTCATCTTCAACGCGTCGGGACTGGAAATGCTGTGGCGAACCATCGTGTTTGCGATCGGCTGTGCCTTCATCATTCCCATTCCATGGGTGTTGCGCTGGTACGCACGATGGTACGTTTCGCAATTCGCGCTGGTTGAACGCGCCGCCTAACCGCATCGGCCGCGCCATCACCTGCGCTGGCGCACCGAACCTTCCTGCGCCACTGAGGCCACCAGCGTGCCGTCGGGCTTGAAGATCAGGCCGCGGGTCAGGCCGCGGCCGCCCTGGGCGCTCGGCGAGTCCTGCGCGTAGAGCAGCCATTCGTCGGCGCGGAACGGCCGGTGAAACCACATCGCATGGTCGAGGCTGGCCGGCATCATCCGCTTGTCGAACAGCGTTCGGCCGTAGCGCGCCATGATGGCGTCGAGCAGCGAAAAATCCGAAGCGTAGGCCAGCGCGCACATATGCAGCGCCGGATCGTCGGGCAGTTTCGCGGCGGTGCGGATCCAGACATTGATGCGGCCGTCGTCGATCTTCTGGCCGAAATAGCGGCCGAGTTCCACCGGCCGCAGTTCGATCGGCCGGTCGGACTCGTAGTAACGGCGGATGAATTCCGGCATCTCCTTGAACATCGGCTGCTTGGCGACTTCCTCGGCCGTAAGCTTCTCCGGTGGCGGCACGTCAGGCATCTTGTCCTGATGGTCGAATGCCCCCTCCTCCTCGGCGTGGAACGACACCATGATGGAGAAGATCGCCTGGCCGTGCTGGATCGCGGTGACGCGTCGGGTCGAATAACTGCGGCCGTCGCGCAACCGCTCGACCTCGTAGATGATCGGAATCTGGGGGTCGCCGGGCAGGATGAAGTAGCAATGCAGCGAGTGCGGCAGCCGGCCCTCGACGGTGCGGCACGCCGCCACCATGGCCTGTCCGATCACCTGCCCGCCGAACACCCGCTGCCAGCTCGTCTTCGGGCTGTTGCCCCGGAACATGTTCACCTCGATCGGCTCCAGATCGAGGATCGAGATCAGGTCAATCAGGCCTTTGGACATGTGGGTGCGGCTCTCCTGGTCATTCCGGGGCACGCGCCAGCGTGAACCCGGAATCTCGAGATTCCGGGTTCGACACTACGTGTCGCCCCGGAATGACGATCATGACGGTTAAGTACCTTGTTTCTCGCCCCTGTTTCGCCCAGCTAATATCAGGTAGCAAGGGCGTCTGACGCAGTAACCGAGTAAGGATCGCATGCCGGCACAGCGAAGCATTGTCATCTGCGGCGGCGCGTTTGCGGGGCTGGCGCTGGCCCTGGCATTCCGCCAGGGCCTCGGGCCCGACATCCCCGTGATCGTCGCCGATCCGGCGCTATCGGTGCGGCCGAGCCGGGATCCGCGCGCCACCGCCATCGTGGCCGCCTGCCGGCGGCTGTTCGAGGCGCTGGGCGTGTGGGATCAGGTGTCCGCCGATTCGCAGCCGATCACCGACATGGTCGTCACCGATTCCAGCCTGGAAGACGCCATCCGTCCGGTGTTCCTGACCTTTGCGGGCGACGTCGAGCCCGGCGAACCTTTCGCCCACATGGTGGAAAACCGCCGCCTGATCGACGCGCTGGTCGCGCGCGCCGAAGCCGACGGGATCGATCTTCGCGCCATCGCGGTCTCGACCTATGATTCGCGCGCCGAGGGCGTCACCGTCACCCTCGCCGACGGCGCTGTCATCGACGCAAGCCTGTTGGTGGCGGCCGACGGCGCGCGCTCGAAACTGCGCGAGCAGGCCGGGATCGCCACCCATGGCTGGGAGTACGATCAATCCGGCATCGTCGTCACCGTCGGTCATGAGCGCGACCATCACGGCCGCGCCGAGGAACATTTCCTGCCGGCGGGCCCGTTCGCGATCCTGCCGCTGACCGGCAGGCGCTCGTCGCTGGCGTGGACGGAGAGCCGCACGGAGGCCGCGCGCCTCACCGCGCTCGGCGACGATGAATTCCACGGCGAACTGGAACGGCGTTTCGGCCTGCGCCTCGGCGAGGTCAAGGCGCTGGACACGCCGCGGGCGTTTCCGCTCGGCTATTTCGTTGCGCGCTCCTTCATCGCCGAACGGCTGGCGCTGGTCGGCGACGCTGCGCATGTCATTCATCCGATCGCAGGCCAAGGCCTCAACATGGGCCTGAAGGACGTCGCGGCGCTGGCCGAGGTCGTGGTCGATGCGGCGCGGCTTGGCATCGATATCGGGCAGGCCGACGTGCTCGACCGCTACCAGCGCTGGCGGCGCTTCGACACCATGGCGATGGGACTTGCCACCAATTCGCTGAACCTTCTTTTCTCGAACCAATCGCGCCTGCTGCGCACCGTGCGCGATATCGGCCTCGGCCTGGTCGATCGCGCGCCGCCGCTGAAAAGCCTGTTCATCCGCCAGGCCGCCGGCCTGTCGGGCGAGGTGCCGCGGCTGTTGAAGGGCGAGGCGTTATAGGGGCGAGTAGGGCCGTAGGATGGGTAGAGCGCAGCGAAACCCATCAACGGTCGTCGACGGCGTGAATGATGGGTTTCGCTGCGCTCTACCCATCCTACGGAGATGACATCACTCGATCTTCCTTGCCTCTTCCGGCAGCATGATCGGGATGCCGTCACGGATCGGATAGGCGAGTTTCGCCGAGCGCGAGATCAGCTCCTGCCGTGCGGAGTCGAATTCGAGCGGCCCCTTGGTCACCGGACAGACCAGGATCTCCAGCAGCTTGGGATCGACGGTGCCTTCGAGGCGTTCAGGCGAGGCGTTCATGAAAGTCTCCGGCTGGACGGCAGTCTTTGCGCGCATTCAGCGAAATGCAGCCCAGTCACGTAGCACACGGAAACGGCGCCTGTAACCGGCAGATGGGGCCGAATCGCGCGGTCACTCGCGCCAGCGCGGGGGCGCTTCCGGCAACGGAATCGGAAGTCACTGCAATCCGGTATCGCCGCTGGTGCGCTTCCGGGCGAGGTCCATCTGGGTCACCGCGATCAGGATTTCCGCGCGGGTCTTCAGGTCGGGGGCCTCCAGCATCGCTTGCTTCTCCGCCGGCCCGTAGGGCGACATCATCGCCAGCGCATTGACCAGCGCTTCGTTCGGCGCAGTTTCGACACCTTCCCAATCCACTTTCAGATTGTTGGCCTTGAGAAAGTCGGTCAGCACCTCCAGCAAGGCGGCGCGATCGACGTCCTCTTCGCCCTTGCGCGCGACAAAATCGTCGACATAGGGGAAGAAATCCACCTTGCACTGGCGGTACGCGGTCAAGGCCCTGACTTCCTCGATCACCCTGAAGCGGGCAATGCCGGTCAGTTCGAGGATGTAGCGGCCGTCGCCGGATTCGGCGAACTGGGTGATGCGGCCGACGCAGCCGACGCGGAACAGCGCCGGCCTCGCCTCATCTTTGCTCTGCGAACGATCCGGCTGGATCATCCCGATCAGCCGGTGACCGTCGCGCAGCGCGTCGTCCACCATCGCCAGATAGCGCGGCTCGAAGATATTGAGCGGCATCTGGCCGCGCGGCAAGAGCAGCGCGCCGGGCAGCGGAAACACCGGAATGATTTCGGGAAGCTCGCCGGGTCCGCGGTATTCGGCATTGATCGGCATCTGCGGCCCCGATTGCAGTGAGCCTACGAGAAAAGGATGGTTGACAGCCGCCTGCGCCCGTCGACGGTGGCCTCGTCGGCGCCGCCCCACGCCTCGAAGAACTGCACCAGCTGCTTGCGCGCGCCGTCGTCGTTCCACTTGCGATCGCGCCTGACGATTTCGAGCAGATGATTGGTCGCATCGGCGCGCTTGCCCTGGGCGTTCAGCGCGGTGGCGAGGTCGAACCGCGCCTGATGGTCCAGCGGGTTTGCGGCGACCTTCTGCTCAAGCTCGGTCACCGGCCCGACCGCCTCGGCCTGCTCGGCGAGGTCGATCGAGGCCTGCACCGCCTTGACCGCGGCGTCGTTGCGCTTGGATTCCGGGACCATCGCCAGCGTCTGTCTGGCCTGCTCGAGCGCGCCTGTTGTCACGTAGCATTTCGCCAGCCCGGCAAGCGCCGGGATATGGGTGGCGTCGTGGCCGAGCACTTCCGCGTAGATCTGGGCGGCGCCGGCGGCATCGCCTTCCGCCAGCACGGCCTCGGCCTCCTGCAGGATCTCCGCGATGTTGGGCTCGCCCGGCGCGGCCACGCCCTTGGTGAGCTTGTCGATGAAGGCGTTGACCTGGCTTTCCGGCACCGCGCCCATGAACCCGTCGGCGGGCTGGCCGCCCACGAACGCGATCACGGCCGGGATCGATTGGATTCCCATCTGGCCGGGAATGGCGGGATGCTCGTCAATGTTCATCTTGACCAGCTTGACCTTGCCCTTGGCGGCGCGAACGGCCTTTTCCAGCACCGGCGTCAGCTGGCGGCAGGGCCCGCACCACGGCGCCCAGAAGTCGATCAGCACCGGCTGGCGCTTCGATTCCTCGATCACGTCCTTGACGAAGGACTGGGTGGTGGTCTCCTTGATCAGATCGGGGGCTGCCTGCGGCGCCGGTCCGCCGCCCTGCTCTACTATCGTCACGGTATCCTCGCCTGATATTTCGAGAAATGCACTGGGTACGGGACGTTTCTAGCACGATCCATCGCGAAATCCTTGTTCGCTAGATGGCGGCTGGGCCGCAAAATTCAATCCACCCCGCCGGATCCGTTGACCGCCTGAAACCGCCGCGGCCGACCGGGCGCGCCTCGGGACCGCACGGCGGATCGCCGGGCCGAATCGCTCGGTCGCGTGGCGTCAAAGGCTCCCGGTTCCCGCCAGGGCCGGTCAGGGAAGGGAGTCAAACCGCGTTTGGGCATTGTTTCGGACTGATTCGCGCCGGTTTGCTGGATAAAACCGATCATCAGGAAGACCGCGAACCCCCGTGCGGGCTGTTGCATTCACGGTCTGCATTTGGCATAGCTCTGCCGTTGACGGCAGATGATCGCCGCCATCTCGGATGCGGGTGTAGCTCAGTGGTAGAGCACGACCTTGCCAAGGTCGGGGTCGAGGGTTCGAGCCCCTTCGCCCGCTCCAGGCGGCCTTCGGCTATTCATCGCCCGGTGGTGATCCATCTCTCTTTTCGTTCGCTGGGATCGTGCCATGATCCGGAAACAGCGACCGTAGAGTCGTTCGATCACTCGGCAGGGCGAATTCATGGGCCGAAAAATCATTCTGCTGTCCGACGGCACCGGCAATTCCGCGGCCAAGGTCTGGCGCACCAATGTCTGGCGGACCTTCGAGGCGCTGGACCTTTCGAACAATGACCATGTCGCGTTCTACGACGACGGCGTCGGCACCTCGTCGTTCAAGCCGATGGCGATTCTCGGCGGCGCGTTTGGACTTGGCCTGCGACGCAACGTCATCGCGCTCTACAAATTCGCCTGCCGCAACTACCGCGACGACGACGACGAGCTGTTCGGCTTCGGATTCAGCCGCGGCGCGTTCACGATCCGGATCGTGATGGGGCTGATCGACAGCCAGGGCCTGCTCAAGGCCGACAATGAAGCCGAACTCCACAGCCTGGCGAGCGCGGCCTACCGCGCCTACCGCAGGGACCGCTACCGGAACCTCAAATTCGAGGCGCCCTACCAGTGGCTCCGCAACAAGTTCGGCCCGGACTATCCTCCAAGAGAAGTTCGCCGCAACGCCAGGATCAGGTTCGTCGGCGTTTGGGACACGGTTGCCGCCTACGGCATGCCGGTCGACGAAATGACCCGCGGCATTCACAAATATCTCTGGCCGATCGAGCTGCCGAACAACCGCCTGTCCGCCAGCGTCATGCGGGCGTGCCAGGCGCTGGCGCTCGACGAGGAGCGCACCACCTTCCATCCCCATCTCTGGGATGAGAGCGCCGGCGCCAACGGCAACGCCGCCGCGCCCGATGCCGAAGGACGGCGCTTCATCTGGGATGAGCGCATCAGCCAGGTCTGGTTCGCCGGCGTCCACGCCAATGTCGGCGGCGGCTATCCCGACGACGCGCTGGCCCATATCCCGTTTGTCTGGATGATCACCGAGGCCAGGCGATGCGGCCTCAGATTCAAGTCGGATCATGCCGGCGCGCCGCCCGATCCCGATCGCATGATTGCCGATCCCGACACCTTCAAGAACGCCATTTCGAAGCGGGACAAGGACGGACGGCTTTACGATCCGCGCAAAGGCCTCGGCGGCTATTACCGCTACGGGCCGCGCAAGCTCGTCCCGTTTCTCTATCCGGAGATCAAGAAGGAGGAGGAAGACGAAGTCGGCGTCGGAACCGCCAAAATCCACGAAAGCGTCTTCCGGCGCATCGAAAACCACGCGCATGCCTATGCGCCGCTCGGCCTGCCGCCCTATTATCGCGTCGTCCGGGACGACGGCGAAATCATTTCGCCCGACAAGTTCGTGATCGCGCCCGCCACGACGCCGTTCGAAACCAGTGCGGCCGCCGCGCAACGCTCGCGGGCGCAGGAGCATGTCTGGAACGAAGTCTGGAAGCGCCGCATCGTCTATTTCGCCATCGTCGGCGCGACATTGTGGCTGCTGCTGTTTCCGCTTCTCAGCGGCGCCGAACGCGCCGACGAGTTCACCAGCCCGATCCGCTGGGTGTCCGACCTCGTTCGTTTCGTCGGCGCGTTCCTTCCAGACTTTGCATCGACATGGATCAACGGCTATGCGCGGGCGCCGGGCTGGTTCCTGTTCCTGGTTCTTCTCGTCACGGCCCTGCTCTATCTGTCGTCGCAGATCGCCTCGCGCACCTCGACCCTGATGGCATCGATCTGGCGAAGGACGCCGGCGGCCCCGTCGGGATTTCCGGACAACTGGATCTATCGGTTACGCGGCAACAAGGCCTACATTGCCTTCCACGAAGGCCTGAAACGCCAGCTCGCCCCGGCCTTCTTCGCCGTCCTGTTCCTGTATCTGGGCCTGTCGGCGCTCAGCCATGTTGCCTTCAATGTGCTGGATGTGGCCGGACAGACCTGCATCGATCACGTCAAGGATCCATCGGTCCCCGCCGCGACCAGGCTCAAGGTCGACGAAAAGAGAGTCATCCCCTTCGAGATTTCCAGCCTCTGCACGGCAACCGGTATCGAACTCGAAACCGGCGGCGCACGCTATTACGTCCGGGTCGATCCCCCGGCCGGTGTCGAGGCCGGCAAGTGGAAGTGGGACAACGGCGTCTTCACGATTCCGGTCGGCGGGCCTTCGACCAAGGAGCCGGTGGCCTGGTATCAGCGGCTCTACCTGACGATGCTGATGCCGCTGCGGCGTGAGCTGTTCCAGGACTGGTTTCGGATCGTGCTGCGTTACGGCCGGGTCGGCGGCGAGGAGAGCACGTTCCTGCCCGATCCGACCGACCCGCTGATCCAGGACAACATCAAGCCGACGCGTCCCGGCGAACTGTTCATCTTTGTCAACAACGCGGTGATTGGCGTGCCCGGACTATATGGCTGGCTGCAAGGCTTCAGCCGCGGTGCGGGTCAGCTGACGGTGCGGCGGACGCGATGACGCGCTGCGGTGCAGTGCGTTCGTCGCAAAAAAGTCTCAAACAAAAACGGACGAAGAAACGTTTTCGACGCGTTTTGGTCGGTGCCGCGCATCGCACGCTTCTCTCCCGCGCGGGATGTGTTATCATTTTTAACTCTGCTCCATCTTACCAGTCTCTCGAACATTCAGCACAAGAACAAATGGCAGCCGCCAGGCTGCATAGGGGAGTGACGCGATGAAATCGGCTTTCAATCGATCCATGCTTGCGCTCGCAGCCATCCTCGTCGTCGCGGGGGCGGGCCAGGCCAACGCGCAGCAGAAGGCGCTGAAGAAGTACGATTCCGGCACCAAGGAATTCTGGACCAACCCGCCGCCGGACTGGTTCCTCGGCGACGAGACCGAAGCCCAGAAGGGTCAGGCGCCGCCGTCCGGCCCGCCGACTGGTGCTTCGGAAGCCGAACTGGCGGCGATGATGAAAAAGATCAAGTTGCCGCCGGGGTTCAAGATCGAAGTCTACGCCTCCAGCGTGCTGGCCGCGCGGCAGATGGCCTGGGGCGACAAGGGAACGATGTTCGTCGGCTCCTTCGGCCTCGGCAACGTCTATGCGATCAAGGACAATGGCGGCAAGCGGGAGGTCAAGACCATCCTCAAGGGCCTCAACATGCCGACCGGCCTCGCCTTCCGCGACGGCGCGCTCTACGTCATCGCGGTCGACAAGCTGATCAAGTACGAGAACGCCGAGGCCAATCTCGACAACCTCGGCACCGGCAAGGTGGTGTATGACGACATGCCGTCCTACGCCGCGCATGGCTGGAAATACATCGCCGTCGACAAGGAAGGCTGGTTCTATCTGCCGTTCGGGCCGCCCTTCAACATCGGCATACCCCCGACCAGCGTCTCGCAGATCCGTCGCGTCGATCCCAAGACCGGCAACGCCGAGATCTACGCGCTTGGCGTCCGCAACAGCGTGGGCGGCGACGTCGATCCGCGCACCGGGCGATACTGGTTCACCGAGAACGCCCGCGATTGGATGAGCGACGACATCCCGAGCGACAAGCTGAACATGATCACCAGGATCGGCGAGCATTTCGGCTATCCCTATTGCCACCAGGGCAACCTGCCGGATCCAAAATTCGCGATGGGTCACAAATGCTCGGAGTTCACTCCGCCGGTGCTCAATCTCGGCGCACACGTGGCACCGCTCGGCATGAAGTTCTATACCGGCGATCAATTCCCGGCCGAGTACAAGAACAACATCTTCATCGCAGAGCACGGCTCCTGGAACCGGCGCAAGTACCAGGGTGCCCGGATCAAGCGGGTCATCGTCGGCCCCGACGGCAAGAATGCCAAGCAGGAGATCTTCGCCTCCGGCTGGCTTGAAGGGGACACGGGCTATCTCGGCCGTCCGGCCGACATCTTGCTGGGTAAGGACGGCTCGATGTTCGTGGCCGACGACTGGGCCGGTGCGATCTATCGGATCAGCTACAGCAAGAAGTAGGCGCGTGGCGGTTCCAAGCGATACCGGTTGGCGTGAAGAATACGCGGCAACGTGAAAAGGCGACAGTCAGGGGCTGCGGGGGCTCGGGAACGGGCGGCCGCAGCCCTTGTTGTCTGGTGTAGAGGAATTCGGATGCGAACGGCACTGACCGGGATCATACTGGCGGCGGTCATCGCCTGCGGCTCGCTCGCCAACGCCGCGGATATCGCCGCAGGCAAGGCCAAGGCCGAGCTGTGTGTCGGCTGTCATGGCGAGAACGGAATTTCGCATATCGAAAACACCCCCTCGCTCGCCGCGCAGCCCGACCTGTTCACCCAATGGCAGCTCGTATTCTTCCGCGCCGGCGCGCGCAAGAACGAGCAGATGCAGCCGATCGTCGAGCAGCTCAGCAATGAGGACATTCGCAATCTCGGCGCCTATTACGCCTCGCTGGCGCCGCCAAAGGCGTCCAAGCCCGACGACGACCCCGAACTCTCAAGAAAGGGAGCGCAGGCCGCCGCCGGCCGCCGCTGCGCCTCATGCCATACCGACAGCTACGCCGGCACCAAGGGAGTGGCCCGCGTCGCCGGCCAGCGGGAGGAATACCTGGTCAAGGCGCTGCGCGACTACAAGTCCGGCGTGCGCTCCGGCGGCGCCATGGCGACGATGGCGAATCTGGCCTTTTCGCTCAGCGAGGAAGAGATCGAGGCGCTCGCGCATTATCTGGCGCATCTTTAAAGCGTTTTCCAGCGAAGTGGAAACCGGTTCGCGTCAAGAAAACGCGTCAAATCAGGAATCTAGAGCCCCGTTTCGATTCCATCGAAACGGAAAAGGCTCTAGAACCGGGCTTCACCTCACCCCCCGCTGCTTCTCATACGCCTTGAGGTGGGTGTAGGCGATCCGCAGCTTCGGCGCCGGAATCTTGGCGGCATCGGCGCGCGCGACGAGATCGCCGATCACGTGGTCGGCTTCCACCGGCAGTCCGGCCCTGACATCGCGGAACATCGAGGCCGTCATCGGCGAACCCGCGGTGGTCAGCAGGCCGCGGGTGCGCTGCAGGAACGGTGCGCCGGGCGGGTAGCCCTCCGCGGTCGCAATCGCGCTGCATTCGTCGAGCATGCCGAGCAGGAAGTCCTCGCCGCCGGCCACCGCCACGATGTTGCCGACCGCGGTTCGCATCAGACAGGTGGAAGCTGCCAGCGAAGCCAGGAACACCCACTTCTCCCACATGTCCTGCAGGATGTGCGCGCTTGCCGCCGCGCCGAACTTGCCGCTGTCGAAAATGCCGGCGATCGCCCGCACCCGCTCCGACATCGCGCCGTCGCGTTCGCCGAAAGTCAGCGATTGCATCGGCGCCAGTTGAACCACCTCGCGCGCCTCGTTCAGCGTCACGGCGATCGCGCAAAGGCCGCCGAGCACGCGCGAAGGCCCGAATTTGCGGTCGAGCATGTCGAGGTGCAGCATGCCGTTGAGCAGCGGAATGATCGCGGTGTTCGGCCCCACGGCCGGCGCAAAGGATTTGATGGCGTCGTCGAGGTCGAACGCCTTGCAGCTCAGCAGCACCAGGTCGAAGGTCTCGGCGAGCCTGTCGGCCTGGACCGTCGGCGGGTTCTTCAGGGTCACGTCGCCGGCGGCGCTGCGGATGACGAGGCCGGCGTGCGCCAGCTCCGCGGCGCGCCGGGGGCGGACCAGAAACGTCACGTCGCGCCCGGCCTGCAACAGCCGGCCGCCGAAATATCCGCCGATGGCGCCGGCACCGACCACGAGAACGCGCATGGCGAGAGTTCCTTGTTGTTCCTCAGGGGCGAATAGTGCGTTGCCTATAGCGGACTGGGAAGGGCTATTCGCCATTCGCCTTCCTACCACTTCTCCCCGAACGGCCTGATCTCCATCTCGAACGTCCAGGCGCTGCGCGGCTGCTGGTAAAGCTGCCAGTAGGACGCGGCAACCGAGGCCGGTGGCATCAGCGCGTCCGGATCGTTGTGCGCCGCCTTGCCCAGGAGATGCTCGCGGCGCTGGCGCACCCAGGCGGTATCGACGCCGGAATCGATGACCAGATGGGCGACGTGGATGTTTTTGGGGCCGAGTTCGCGCGCCATCGACTGCGCCACCGCGCGCAGCCCGAATTTGGCGCTGGCAAAGGCGGCATAGCCGTTGCCGCCGCGTAGCGAGGCGGTCGCGCCGGTGAAGAAGATGTTGCCCTGGCCGCGCGGCAGCATCAGGCGCGCGGATTCCCGTCCGGCCAGGAAGCCGGCCCAGCAGGCCATTTCCCAGACCTTGCGGAACACCCGGTCGGTCGTCTCCAGAATCGGGAAGTTGACGTTGGCGCCGACATTGAAGATGCAGACTTCCAGCGGCGCGTGCGCGTCGGCGTCCTCGAGAAACGCCGCGACCTGATCCTCCTTTCGCGCATCGAGCGTGCGCGCCACCATCGACCCGCCCGCGGCCTCGATCTCCCTGGCCAGCGGCTCCAGCTTGGCGCCGTCGCGCCGGCCGGCGAATACCGTAAACCCCTCAGCGGCAAATTTTTTGGCGATTTCGGCGCCGATGTAGTCGCCGGTGCCGATCACCGCACAGGTCGCGTTGCGTTTTTTCATGTTCCTGTTCCTTGGCCCCGTCATTGCTAGGAGCAAAGCGAAGCAATCTATCGGACCACAAGGGATGTAAGAATGGACTGCTTCGCGGAGCCTGTCATCGGGCGGGCATTCGCCCGACCCGTTGGATCGCAATGACGGCAGTCGCTATTTCCCCGAGACCATTTCCTCGACTTCGCGCAACTGCTCTTTGCCGAAGAACATTTCCTTGCCGACGAAGAAGGTCGGCGAGCCGAACGCGCCGCGCTCGACGGCGGATTGGGTATTCTCGATCAGTTTCGCCTTCACGTCGGCGTCCTGGGCCCGGGCGAAGAGTTTGGCCGCGTCCAGTCCGGATGCGGCCAGCGCCTTGGCCGCGACATCAGGATCGTCCATCTTCTTCGGCTCCACCCACATATGGTGGAAGGCGGCCTCGACATATTTCTCGAACACGCCTTCCAACTGGGCCGCCACCGCCGCGCGCATCAGGTTAAGCGTGTTGACCGGAAAGAATGGATTCCAGTTGTAGGGCTTGACGGCGAAGCGCTTCAGGAAGCGTTCGGTTTCCAGCGCGTGAAACTCGCGTTTGTTCTTGATGCCGGCAAACGCCTCGGCGGGCGAGCGGTTGTTGGTGGCCTTGAAGATGCCGCCGAGCAGAATCGGCACATATTCGAACTTCGCGCCGGTGCGCTTTTCGATCGCCGGGATCGCCTCGTGACTGAGGAAGGCGTTCGGGCTGCCGAAATCGAACAGGAATTGCGGCTTGGCACTCACTGGCGGTCTCCCTGATGCTTTGTTCCATAGTGACCGAAGGCGCGCGATGCGTCCACAATATTATGATGACCATAATACTCCAGATGTGGCTACGGTTGCTTGGCGCGGTCGCTGAAAGCGAGCTTGACGACGTGGTCGCGGATATCGTCGGGCCAGCCGGCGATGAGAGCCGCCAATCGCCGGCGGTCGCCGGCGAACAGCGCCCGCGAGGCTTCCTCGAAGCCCGCCAGATTGCCAGCCATGGCAGACATGAAATGATAGGCGGCGTCGCGGCTGGCGCGGGCGCGATCGCCGCTGGTGCGGCGCGCCTCGTCGACCAGCTTGCGTAGCGCGACCGACGCGCCACCCGGTTGCGCACCGAGCCATTCCCAGTGCTGCGGCAACAACGTCACCTCGCGCGCGACGACGCCGAGCCTGGGCCGCCCACGTCCGCGCGGCAGGGCTGCCGCCGCGCCGTCGTTGGCAGGTGCACCATCGGCGGCGGGTTGCTGCACGCGCGCAAGGATGTCGCGCTCGGTGCCACGGAGGTCGAGATCGACCGGGCGTCCGGTGGCGTCGTCAAAGATGATGATCGGCGGGGCCGCAGGCCGTCGCGAGATTTCCATGACCGCCCGCGCGACCTCAGCGAGCGGCCCCGCCGCAAGGCGTTCAAGCCCCATGAAGGCGGTAAAATGGGAGGGCATTTCCTTGGCTCGTCGGAAGCTCGGGATTTCCTGGGTTCGTTAGATTTACCCGGATAAATTTTGAGAGCAATACTATCCGGGTAATAAATCGGGCCGGCCAGGCTATCTCGACTTTCCTGGAGCCGACTGGCACCAACGCGCCATCATTGGAGGGCGGCCATGCTGACGGTTCATCATCTTAACAACTCGCGCTCGCAGCGGGTGTTGTGGCTGCTCGAGGAGCTTGGCATTCCCTATCAAGTGGTCCGCTACCAGCGCCAGCCGGACATGCGGGCGCCGGCAGAACTGCGCGCCGTCCATCCGCTCGGCAAGTCGCCGGTCATCACCGATAACGGCAACACCATCGCGGAGTCGGGCGCGATCTGCGAATACATCATCGGCGCCTATGGCGACGGCCGCCTGATTCCGCCGCCGAACACGCCCGAGCGCCTGCGCTACACCTATTGGCTGCACTATGCGGAAGGTTCGGCGATGTCGCCGCTGTTGCTGAAGCTGCTGTTCACGCTGATGCCGAAGCGTGCGCCTGCCCTGCTGCGGCCGCTGGTGCGAAAAGTCTGCAACCAGGCGCTGACAACGTTGGTCAATCCGCAACTGAAACAGCACATGACCTACTGGGAGAACGAACTCGGGAAAAGCCAGTGGTTCGCTGGCAACGAGTTCACCGGCGCCGACATCCAGATGAGCTTTCCGTTGGAAGCGGCGGCGGCGCGCGGCGGCCTGGAGCAGGGCCACCCCAGGGCGATGGCGTTTCTGGAGCGTATCCACGCCCGGCCGGCCTATGCGCGCGCGCTGGAAAAGGGCGGCCCGTACGCGGTGGGGCGGTGACCGGGCCTGGAGCGAGATGACGTTTCTTCGAATCGTCATCTCGCTCCAGTTCTTTGTTTGAGCATGATCTTCTCGGAAAACCGCAACACACTTTTCCGGATCATGCTCTACGGACCAACCGCCGCGATCACCTCCCTGACCAGCCGGCCGAGCCCGTCCATGTCGCCGGTCGGATCGGCGCTGTCGCCGAGGCGAACCACGATCAGGCGCTGCGACGGCACGATCACGACGCGCTGGCCGAGATCGCCGGAGGCGAAGAACGCGTCGCGGGGAATGCCGAGTTGCACGCGCCGCCTGGCGTTGGGATGCTCGCTGCGATTGGTCCAGAAGCCGGCGGCGTAGTCCGTGTCGAGGGTCGCGGCGGCGCAGAAATCCACCCAATCCTCATGCAGGATGCGCTTGTCCCCGATCTCGCCGTCATGGAGGTAGAGCAGGCCGAACCTCGCCCAATCCCGCGCGCTCGCCAGCATGTGGCTGGCGCCCTGCGGCGTTCCTGCGCCGTCGAACTCCAGCGTGACGTTGCGCATGCCGAGCGGATTGAACAGCTCGCGCCAGGCGAACGCCAGCGACTGCTCCGGCCCGCCGACCGCGTCGCGAATGATGCGCGCCAGGATCTGCGTCGTCGGGCTGGAGTAATGCCATCGCTCGCCTGGCGGCGCCATCAGCCTGGCGCGCACGGCGTAGGCCGCCGTATCGTCCTGCAGGAACATGCGGCTGGACTGATCGAAGCCGGAATTGGTCTCGTCCAGGTCGAGGCCGCTGGTCATCCGCATCAGGTGCTCGACCTCGATCTCGCGCCGCCGATCGTCGGCGCCGCGCCATTCCGGTATCGGCGCCGGCATCGAGGGCGTGACCAGGCCCTGTTGCGTGAGGATTCCGATCAGCGCGTTGATCACCGACTTGGTCATGGAAAAGCCGGGCAACGGCGTATCGACGCCGACGCCCGCGGCATAGCGTTCCGCGATCACCCGGCCGTCACGGACCACGACGACCGCTTTGGTCCGCCGCAGCGGCGCCGCTTCCGGCTCCGCAAAGGCGTGATCGAGCGCGGCCTTCAAGGCGGGATCGGCGGGCTCGACCACATCAGGCCCGGCAATCTCGGGCAGCAGCGCGGGCGTTCTCGCCTTCAAGGCCGCGACATCGTTCTTCAGGAGATAAGGCTCGTCCGGCCCATGCCGTTCGACGCAGCCCAATCCGTCGCGAAACACCGCGCGGGCGCCGAACAGTCCCAGGGCCGACGCTTCGACGGTCCCGGCGGTGCGGTCGAACTGAAAGCGAAGCGCGTGGCGGAGCAGCCGAATCCCGGCGCGGTCGGAAACCTCGATGAAGACCGCCTGGGGTTCGAAGCCCGAAACAAAGGTTTTGCTGCAGATGTTGTGGGCGACGAAGCCGGTGGCGACGCGGATGGCGCGATCGGGCCGGAAGTAAACGGCCGCGCCGGCCAGCGTGGCGATGAAGATCGCGACAACAAGGATGGCCCATCTTCGCAAGTTCAATGGCTCCGGGCGGGGGCGAACGATCTCAGTCTCCCGGCGCCGCCCGGTCCCCGCCTCATTGTCCGGCCGCTGTCGCGCCGCGGCTGCGCGGATCGGCTGCGCCGAGCAACCCTGCGGGCGTGACCGCGATCGAATTGGCCGAGGTCTGGCCAAGCGGCTCGATCACCTGATGGCCCATTGCCCGCAGCGCATCCAGCGTTTCGGCCGGGAATCCGCGCTCGACGCGTACCGCGTCGGGCATCCACTGATGATGCACGCGCGGCGCGGCCACGGCGGCGGCGACGCCCATCCCATAGTCAAGCGCGTTGACCACGATCTGCAGCACCGCCGAGATGATCCGGCTGCCGCCGGGCGTCCCCGTCACCAGCACCGGCTTGCCGTCCTTCAGCACGATGGTCGGCGACATCGACGACAATGGTCGTTTGCCGGGGCCGGGAAGGTTGGCCTCGAAACCGACCAGACCAAACGCGTTCGACGCGCCGGGGGCGGCGGTGAAATCGTCGAGTTCGTTGTTGAGCAGCACCCCGGTGCCGTCGGCGACCAGCCCGACGCCGTAGGAAAAGTTCAGCGTGTAGGTGTTGCTGACGGCGTTGCCGCTGGAATCGACCACGGAGTAATGCGTGGTGTTGCTGCCCTCGCGCGGCGGGGCAAGCGACAGGATATCGGCGGACGGCGTTGCGCGGGCAAGGTCGATGCCAGCACGCTGCCTGGTGGCGTAATCCTTGGTGATCAGAATATCCGCCGGGGCGTTGACGAAGGCGGAATCGCCGAGATGGCGGGCGCGGTCGGCGTAAGCGCGCTTCATCGCCTCGATCATGAGATGCAGGGAGGCAGCCGAGCCCTGTCTCATGTCCGCCATCGCGAAACCTTCGAGAATGTTCAGCGCCTGCACCAACACCGTGCCGCCGGACGAGGGTAGCGGCATCGAGACGATGTCGTATCCGCGATAGCTGCCGCGCACGGGATTGCGGATGAGGGCCTGGTACGATCGCAGATCGTCGGCGGTCATGACGCCGCCAGCATCGGCAACGGCCTTTGCCAGCCGTTCGGCGATCGGCCCGTCATAGAAGGCGCGGGGTCCCTGTTCCGCAATCGTCGACAGCGTCGCGGCAAGATCGGACTGGACCAGCCGGTCGCCTTCCTGCAGCGGCGCGCCGTCGCTCCGCGAAAATATCCTGGCGGAGTTCGGCCAGCGCGCCATCCGGCGATACATGTCCGGCAACGTGTCGGCCATGTCGTCGGCGACGACGAACCCGTCGCGCGCCAGTTCGATGGCGGGCTTGAGGATCTGTCCGAGCGTGAAGCGGCCGGAGCCGTATTTTTCCAGCGCCAGCGCCAGTCCGGCAACGGTGCCGGGCACCCCGATGCCAAGCGCGGAATTGCGCGATTTGTCCGCATCGGGCTTGCCGTCCGGCCCAAGAAAGACGTCGCGCGTGATCGCCGCGGGCGCAGTCTCGCGATAGTCGATGGCGACCTGCTCGTGGCGTTCGGCCGAATGGATCACCATGAACCCGCCGCCGCCGATGTTACCGGCGCGCGGATAGGTCACGGCGAGCGCAAAGCCGGTCGCGACCGCGGCATCCACCGCATTGCCGCCCTGCCGCAGGATGTCGGCGCCGACTTGCGCGGCGAGCCTTTCCTGCGCGACCACCATGCCGCGATCCGAGGCGATGGCACGAACCTGGGAGGGATCCGGCGGCGAGTAGTCGCGCCGCTGCTGCTGCCCGACCGCTGGGGCCGCGCAGGCCAACGTCAGTGCAATGACGGCGAACGTCGCTCGGCGCCACAAGTTTGGAAACGTCGTCATCGAGAAACCGCCGCCATTGGAGCCGGTGCGACGCCTGGCGACCGCGCCAGCGTCGGCAATGCATGCTATAGGCAATTGGATTCGGCTGGCAAAGCGCTTCGCATGATTCGTGACGGAACCCCCTGGCATGGCTGTGATCGCTTCCGAGGCTAGTGACGCCGAGCCGGAATATCCGCGCCGCGCCGCCGTCGTCAGCTGGATCCTGTTCGATTGGGCCGCGCAGCCCTATTTCACCTTGATCACCACTTTCGTGTTCGCGCCCTATTTTGCGAACTTTGTGGCGCCGGATCCGGCGACAGGGCAGGCATTGTGGGGATTCGCCACTGCGGCCGCCGGGCTGACGATTGCCCTGCTGTCACCGGTTCTGGGCGCCATTGCCGACGCCAGCGGCCGGCGCAAGCCGTGGATCATCGGATTCGGCGCGCTGCTGGTGGTCGGGTCCTGCCTGATGTGGTTCGGAAGACCGGGCGATCCCGGCGTGATTGTGCCGCTGCTGGTCGCTTACGCCCTGGCGAGCGTCGGGATCGAATTTGCGACCGTCTTCAACAATGCGATGATGCCGAGTTTGGTGCCGCCGGAAAAGATCGGGCGGCTGTCCGGCAACGGATGGGCGACCGGCTATATCGGCGGGATTCTCAGTCTCGTGCTTGTGCTTGGCTTTCTTGCGGCAAGCCCTTCAACCGGGCGAACGCTGTTCGGCCTGGCACCGCTGTTTGGCCTCGACCCGATCAGCCACCAGGGCGACCGCATCACCGGCCCGCTGACTGCCATCTGGTTCATCATTTTCGTGCTGCCGATGCTGCTGCTGACGCCGGATTACCCGGCCAGGCGCCCGATCGGCGCGGCGGTGCGCGAAGGATTGCACGGATTGCGGCGAACGCTCGGCGAATTGCCGCGGCAGAAATCGCTGGGCAAGTTCCTGCTCGCCAACATGATCTACACCGACGGCCTGGTGTCGCTGTTTGCCTTTGGCGGCATCTACGCGGCCGGTACCTTCGGCTGGCGGACGATCCAGATCGGCAGTTTCGGAATCCTGCTGGCGATCGCCGGCACGTTCGGGGCCTGGCTCGGCGGCAAGCTCGACGACAGGGTGGGACCCCGGCGCGTTATCGCCGGCAGCCTGATGACCCTGCTGCTCGCCATTGTTGCGATCTTGCTGGTTGACAAGGATTCGATTCTGTTCATGCCGGTGGCGCCGCCTGCGGCGGATGGCGCGCTGTTTTCCGGCGCCGCCGAGCGCGCCTATCTCGTGCTGGGATGCCTGATCGGCGCCGCCGGCGGTCCGCTGCAGGCGGCGTCACGCTCGCTGCTGATTCGCCTCGCGCCAAAGGATCGCATCGCCCAGTATTTCGGATTGTTCGCGCTGACCGGAAAGGTCACTTCGTTCATCGGGCCGCTGCTGATCGGCGTGATCACGGCCTATACCGCGAGCCAGAAAGCCGGCATGGCGGTGCTGGTGCTGTTCTTCGTCGGGGGGCTGGCGCTGCTGGCGCGGGTGCGGGAGTAGTTCCAACGTCGTCATTCCGGGGCGCGCGTTAGCGCGAACTACGATGTGCAATTGCACATCGTGAGAATCTCGAGCCTCATCTCCGGATTCCGGGTTCATCGCTGCGCGATGCCCCGGAATGACGAGGGTGCATCAATGCCTGAAATGCCTGACGCCGGTGAACACCATGGCGATGCCGTGGTCGTCGGCGGCCTTGATGACTTCGTCGTCGCGCACCGAGCCGCCGGGCTGAATGACGGCGGTCGCGCCGGCCTCGATGCAGGCCAGCATGCCGTCGGCGAACGGGAAGAAGGCGTCGGATGCCACGACGGAACCCTTGGTGAGGGGTTCGGTTAATTTCAGTTCGGCGGCGGCGTCCAGCGCCTTGCGCGCGGCAATGCGGGCGGAATCGATCCGGCTCATCTGGCCGGCGCCGATGCCGACGGTCGCGAGATCCCTGGCATAGATGATGGTGTTCGACTTGACGTGCTTGGCGACACGGAACGCGAATTTGAGATCCCGCAGTTCGGCTTCCGAAGGCGCGCGACTGGTCACGACCTTCAGCGTCATGTCGTCGACCACGGCGTTGTCGCGGCTCTGCACCAGCATCCCGCCGGCGACGGTCTTGGCGGTCAGGCCCAGGCTGCGCGGATCAGGCAGGCCGCCTGCCAGCAACAGCCGTAGGTTCTTCTTCGCGGCGACGATCCTGATGGCTTCGTCGGTCGCATCCGGCGCGATGATCACCTCGGTAAAGATTTCGGTGATGGCGCGGGCGGACTCCGCGTCGAGCGTGCGGTTCAGCGCGACGATGCCGCCAAAGGCGGACGTCTGGTCGCAGGCCAGCGCCTTGCGGTAGGCAGTGAGCAGATCGGCGCCCTCGGCGACGCCGCAGGGATTGGCGTGCTTGACGATGACGCAGGCGGCGGTGCGTTTGGCGTCGAACTCGCCGATGCATTCATAGGCGGCGTCGGTATCGTTGATGTTGTTGTAGGACAGCTCCTTGCCCTGCAACTGCCGTGCGGTGGCGACGCCGGGGCGCCGGCCGGGCGTCGCATAGAACGCCGCCTTCTGGTGCGGGTTCTCGCCATAACGCAAGGACTGGATCAGGCGGCCGCCGAAGGCGCGGAAACCCGGGGCGTCGTTTTCCAGCACGCCGGCAAACCAGTTCGAGATTGCGGCATCGTAGGCGGCGGTGCGGGCGTAGGCCTTTGCCGCCAGCCGCCTTCGCAACTTCAAAGTCGTTGCCCCCTCGTTGGCGGCGAGTTCGTCGAGCACGCCCTGATAGTCCTGCGCCTCGACGACCACGGCGACGTCATCGTGGTTTTTCGCGGCGGCGCGGATCATCGCCGGTCCGCCAATGTCGATGTTCTCGATGCAGTCATCAAAATCCGCGCCCTGATCGACGGTGGCCTCGAACGGGTAGAGATTGACGACGAGCAGATCAATCGGCGCGATGCCGTGCGCGTTCATCGCCTCGGCATGTTGCGGGTTGTTACGGATCGCGAGCAGGCCGCCATGCACCTTCGGATGCAGCGTCTTGACCCGGCCATCCATCATCTCTGGAAAGCCGGTGAGCTCAGAGACATCCCTGACCTTGAGCCCCGCCGCGGCGATGGCTTTCGCGGTGCCGCCGGTCGAGACGAGTTCGACGCCGTGGCCTGCCAGCGCCTTGGCAAACTCGATCAGGCCGGTCTTGTCGGAAACGGACAACAGGGCGCGGGCTACGCGGCGCGGATGATGATCGGTCATGGGTGGTTCCTGGGCCTGGCAGGTCAGCCGGTAGCATGGTTTTGCCGGTCATGAAACCAACAGGAAATCTGCCAGCGCCGCGTGTGGAAATCTCCCGGCCGGAGCGGTTCTAGAGCGGCAATTCCGGCTCGCGCTTGACGGCGGCCCGGGCGCCCGGCGCGGCGGCCAGCATCTTTGAACGCACGAAACTCCAGCGGATCGAGGTGGCGTTGCGCAAATCCTGCCGGATCACGATCTGGGACGTGCGGCGGGGTCCGTCATTGCCGGCCAGAAAAGCGCTGTCCTCGAGCTCGGCCTTGTCGTCGCGGGCCTCGAACGTCCAGACGTCGCGATTGGGCAATACCAGCATGATGCCGCGGCCATCGCTCAGCCGGCTCGCCTTCACCTGCGGGTGCAGATGAAACCGCACGGCAAAGTCGGTATCGACGTCCCTGCTTCGTGCGCCCTGTGCCTGCGCCACTGAGTCCTCGCCGTCCAGCCTGTTTCCGTCGCGGGCGATCATCAGCACCCGCCGGTGTACCACCCCGAACCGCGCCAGATAGCCGTCATGCGAGGTGGTCAGCAGTTCGCCGTTGGCCAGCGTTTCACGATGGCATTCCACATTCGCCGGACCGCTCACGACCGGCGAGCCCTGCAGCAGCCGCTTCATCGCCGACAGCTCGACAAACTGGCAGGAAGACGCGTCGTGATAGGTCAGGGTCGAGTGCGCCGCGGTGCTTCGCGCGAAGGCGCGCCAATTGTCGCGGCCTGTCGAAGGCATTCCACAATTGATGACGATCCGGCTCGACCCGGACGACAGCTCGAAGGCCAGACAGCCGGCGTGCGCCTCCTGGCTGACGCTCGGCGGTGGCGGTGGCCCCGTGTCCATGATGACGGTCGTGGCGCCGGCGTCGAGGCGCTGGAAGCCGGAGTGCGGCATGCTCGACATCGGCACGCCATGGGTGTCGTCATAGGCGAGCAGCGTCGCCACCAGATCCGACGGCGCGCTGCTCATGCCGTTGAACAGCGCAAAGCTGCCGTCGCCGTGACGGAAGAAGCGCAGCATCGGCATCATGCGGTCGATCGCGTTGAGCAGCGCCGGGGGCGGGGCGATGTTGCGGGCGGCAAAGGTCTGGCGCAGCGGCAGCATGTCGCTGAGCAGTTCGACCAGCGCGCCCGGATTGCGCGAGATATGCCCGCCGTCGGGCATAATCTGCCGCTGCAGTTCGTCGGAAAGCCGCCGCGTCGCGAAGCGGATGTGACGTGCCTGGTTGGCAAGGCACAGCGCGGCGTAGCAGAGCGCGATCAGGACCTGCAGTCGCGGCACCCCGTCGGCGATGTCGAGCATGGTGTAGCGCAGGTAACGGATCTCACGGGTCAGCCCGCGCAGATACTTCCGGTAGAACTTGCCGTCGGTGTCGCCGAGCACCAGCGGCGCCTGCGACAACAGCGAGATCACGCGGCGCGCCAGCACGTCGGCGCGGCGTTCGGTCGAGCGCCGGCGGGTCGGGTTCGAGAGCCAGTCGTCGACCAGCGATCGGGCATTGGCACGGGTGAGCGCGGTGTCGGCCGCGCGAAGGTGCCGCAGCCATCCAAAGCCGAGCAGCGCCGCTTCCCAGTCCTGAGAAGGCGCCTCAAGATCGAAGATCGATCGGCCGTGGCAGGTCACGATCTTGCCCGCAAACACGAAGCGGCCGGCATAGATTTCAGCCGCGCGGGTGGCGTCGGCGGTCCGGAGGTCGTGCGGCGCGATGATCAGACGGTCGGCGCGGCCGGGCCAAAGCCACGATGCCGCCACGGTTCCCCCGCTTGCGCGCGCAGCGATGCCCCGCGCAAAGCGGCTCATCATAAGCGTCGAGATGCGTCTGCGTTGAGCGACCGACACGCCGTGCCTTGCGATGGAGGGAGGGGTTTTTCTGGCGAATCCTTTTAATCCGGAAACGCCGACATGACACCACTTGAAAACCGGCGAATCACCCGAACCTCAGGAAATTCCGTTTTGGAATCAACATTTAACCAGACGTGCCGCGTAAAATCCATCCAGTCCGCCGAGCCGGGGGTCATCGTGCGGCAAATGGCAGGGCAGGGTGCGCAGATCGCCATTGAGGGTGACGATTTCGCTGAGGCCGGCAACCTCGCTTGCATCGACCGGGACGCGGCGAACGCCGGCTTCGGTGGCCAGCAGCGACGCAATCGCCTGCTCGCCTTCTTCCGGTTCCAGCGAACAGGTGCAATAGACCAGCGTCCCCCCTGGCTTCAGCAGCGCCACCGCCCGCTGCAGCAACCGCCTCTGCAGCGCCGCCAGCGCCGCGATATCGCCCTCCTGTCGCAACCAGGCCACGTCGGGGTGACGGCGGATGGTCCCGGTGGAACTGCACGGCGCGTCCACCAGCACGCCGTCATACTCTCCTTTGCCGCCGCCGGGCCATTCGGCGGCGTCGGTCACCACGTGGTCGGCCGGCAGCGCCAGCCGCGCCAGGTTGTCGCGCAGCCGCGCCATGCGCGTCGGCGAGCGATCGAGCGCGGTGACGCGCGCGCCGGCTTGCGCCAGCTGCGCGGTCTTGCCGCCGGGTGCGGCACAGAGATCCACGATGGCTTTTCCGCTGACGTCGCCGAACAGCCGCGCCGGCAGCGCCGCCGCCGCGTCCTGCACCCACCATTGTCCTTCGATGAAACCGGGGAGCATGGTCACCGAACCCTGCAGCAGGGTGCGGACGGTTCCGGTCGGCAACACTTCTCCATGCAGACGGGCCGCCCAATGCGTTGCGTCGGCCTTGACGGTGATGTCGAGCGACGGTTCATGGCCGATGGCTGTCGCCATCTCGCGTGCGGTGGTTTCGCCATAGGCGCCGATCCAGCGCGCCAGCAGCCATGGCGGAATGTCCAGGTTCTGCGATCGGACTTCGTCGATGAGCGGCTGGCCCTCCCTGGCGCAGCGGCGCAGCACCGCGTTGACGAGGCCGGCATATTTCGCGGCGCGGCGGTCTGACTGCACCAGCCGCACCGAAAGATCGACGGCGGCATGATCCGGCACGTCCATCCAGAGAATCTGCGCCGCGCCGATCAGGAGCGCGCTTTGCGCGCGGGGCGCATCGGTCGGGATGCCGCGATCAAGCAGCCGTGACAACACATGGCCGAGCGTGCCCAGGCGCCGCAGGATGGTCGCCACCAATCGCCGCATCAGCGCTCGGTCGCGGTCGGCCAGCGTCTTCAGTCCGGGATGCGCGCCGGCGCCGTCGAGCTGGTCGTCCAGGGTGCGTTGCTTGTGCAGAACGCCGTCGAGAATGTCGGCTGCGATGCGACGCGCCGCCAGACCCGGCACTTCGGAAGGTACTGCGAATCTTGAAGGAGGCATGGAGCGGCAATGTCCGGGAAGGAGGAAAGGTTCTGGCTCATGCCATGAAATGCAGGACTCCCTTGGCATGCGAATATGCCAAATGTAAGAATCGCCGCTGACGATTTCGGGATTGTGATGTCATTGCTGTATTCGATGCATGCTATCCCACGCGCGGTTCGGGAAAGGCATAAATGACCGACGATCCTTCTCCGCCCGCCGCGCCGGACGCGGAACACAAGAAGCTGACGCCCGCCGCGCGGCGCGCGCTGGCTGAGGCCGAGGCGCGCCGGAAGGCCGCTGCGGACCGCGCTTCGCCGCAGGCCAAGGAGTTCCAGGGTCCGAAGGGCCCGGAACCGACGCGGTATGGCGACTGGGAACGCAAAGGCATCGCTTCCGATTTCTGAGGCCCGATCTCCCGGATTCAAGGGAATGGCTTTGGGCTTTGCTGTTGGACCCGACTCAGGCCTAGTTCGGGTCATGTCCCGATTCGGCAGAATGAATGCCTACAGGCCCCCGCACCGAAACCGCTGGCGCCGCGGCGTAGCTATGGCTTTGCCGTGGGTGTTCATACTCTGCGTGGCGGCGGGGACGATGTTGCCGGTACGGCAATGGATGCACGAGCTATTCCCTGGCTGGACCGATTCGCCGCCAGCCATCGACAGCCAGGCGGCGCGCGATGCCGAGACGGTCTGGAGGCGGGCCGGAAGTCCCGAATTGCGTCACCCCGTCGATGTCATCCGGACCGTTGACGGCGATACCTTCGAGGGCCGCGTTCATTTGTCGCCGGACTTGAATTTGACCACCCGGATTCGTTTGCGCGGTATCGACGCGCCCGAGTTGAAGGCGTCTTGCCCGCAGGAGCTGAGCATGGCCGAAGCTGCGACGGCAGCGCTGCGCACATTGCTCGGCGAAGGCGATGTCAGGGTATTCAACATCGGGCCGGACAAATATCCCGGACGGGTCGTGGCCGACGTCACCACGAGGCGGAGCGGAAGTGCTGCGACGGCAATGATCGCGACAGGTCACGCGCGCAGCTATTCGGGCGGCCATCGCAGCGGCTGGTGCGCGAACGCAATTGCGAAGTAGAAGCCGTGAGATCGGGCGGAGCGCCGTCCCCTTCGCTGTTTCAGCGCGTGACGGTCACCTGGGTGCCAACAGGGACGCGCTGGTAAAGGTCCTTGATATCCTCATTAAGCATGCGGATGCAGCCGTAGGATACGAAGCCGCCGATCGAACCGGGAACGTTGGTGCCGTGAATGGCATAGGCGCCGCCGGCAAGCGTTAGCGCGGCGACGCCCATCGGGTTGCGCGGCGAGCCACCGGGAATGACTTCGGGCAAATTTGGCTTGTCGCGCCTTACTTCGTCCGGCGGCGACCATGCCGGGTTGAGATATTTGCCGTCGATCCGCGTGGTGCCGGACCACTGCCTGCCCGCCCTGCCGACCCCGACCGGATAGCGCATGGCACGTCCGGAATCCAGGATGAGGTAAAGGCGGCGTTCGCTGGTCTTCACCACGATTGTTCCCGGCGTGTAGCCGCCGTCGATCTCGACAAATTCCGGCCGCGCCTGCGCGGTTGTCGAAACGACGGCTGCCGCCCCGGCGATAGCGGCCACGGCCAACGCAATCTTCAGCGACATATCAGCCCCATTTCGGTCCGCCTTGAACGCGACACAAGCCTCGCCGGCTTTCCATCTCGCCCACACGCGCAACTTAACCGCACCGTTGCTTTCAAAGGTCGGGACCATGGAAATGTTCCCAACAAGGTAAAGGATCTGAAAACAAAGGTACGAGGCGCCGACGGCGGGCGTGTTACGCTGAGGCCCCCTTCTTGTTTCGACGGTTCTGCACGAGGTCTTCGACGACGGCCGGATCGGCCAAGGTCGAGGTATCGCCGAGGCTCGACGGCTCGTCCTCGGCGATCTTGCGCAGGATGCGGCGCATGATCTTGCCGGAACGTGTTTTCGGCAGGCCCGGCGCGAACTGGATCTGGTCGGGCGAGGCGATCGGACCGATATCCTTGCGCACCCATGCCACCAGTTCCTTGCGCAACTCCTCGCTGGGTTCAGAACCGGCCATCAGCGTCACATAGGCATAGATGCCCTGACCCTTGATGTCGTGGGGATAGCCGACCACGGCGGCTTCCGACACCTTGGCATGCGCCACCAGCGAACTCTCGACTTCGGCCGTGCCCATGCGATGGCCGGAGACGTTGATGACGTCATCGACGCGGCCGGTGATCCAGTAATAGCCGTCGGCGTCCCGGCGGCAGCCGTCGCCGGTGAAGTATTTTCCCTTGTAGGTCGAGAAATAAGTCTGCTCGAACCGGGCGTGGTCGCCATAGACGGTGCGCATCTGACCCGGCCATGATCTGGCGATGCAGAGGTTGCCGGTGCATTCGCCTTGCAGCACCTTGCCGTCGGCGTCGACGATCTCGGGCACCACGCCGAAGAACGGCCGGGTCGCCGAACCCGGCTTCAGTCTGGTGGCGCCGGGCAGCGGCGTGATCAGGATGCCGCCGGTCTCGGTCTGCCACCAGGTATCGACGATCGGGCAGCGACCGTCGCCGACCACGCGGTGATACCATTCCCAGGCTTCCGGATTGATCGGTTCGCCGACCGAACCCAGCAGGCGCAGGCTCTTGCGCGAGGTTTTCTGCACCGGCGCGTCGCCGCTCTGCATCAGCGCGCGGATCGCGGTCGGCGCGGTGTAGAAGATATTGACCTTGTGCTTGTCGATCACGTTCCAGAACCGCGAATTGTCAGGGTAGTTCGGCACGCCCTCGAACATCAGCGTGGTCGCGCCGTTCGCCAGCGGACCATAGAGGATATAGCTGTGGCCGGTGACCCAGCCGACGTCGGCGGTACACCAGTAGATGTCGCCATCGTGATAGTCGAACACGTATTGATGCGTCATCGACGCGAATACGAGATAGCCGCCCGAGGTGTGCAGCACGCCCTTGGGCTGGCCGGTCGAACCCGATGTGTAGAGAATGAACAGCGGGTCTTCCGCCTTCATGTGCTCGACCGGGCACTCCGTCGTCACCATCTCGGCGGCTTCGTGGTACCAGAAATCGCGCGTCGGATTCATGTCGACGGGCGCGCCGGTCCGCTTGACGACCACGACCCAGTCGACCCCGCCTGCTTTCTCGACCGCGGCATCGACATTGGCTTTCAGCGGCACCTTCTTGCCGCCGCGCAGTCCTTCGTCGGCGGTGATGATGATCTTGGACTGGCAATCGGTGATGCGCTGGGCGAGGCTGTCCGGCGAGAAGCCGGCGAATACCACGGAATGAATGGCGCCGATCCGCGCACAGGCCAGCATCGCGTAGGCCGCTTCCGGAATCATCGGCAGGTAGATGGTGACACGGTCGCCCTTCGCGACATTCCGGGTGCGCAGGATGTTGGCCATCTTGCAGACTTCGTCGTGCAGCTGGCGATAGGTGATGTGTTTGGATTGCGAGGGATCGTCGCCCTCCCAGATGATGGCGGTCTGGTCGCCGCGCTTGTCGAGATGCCGGTCGATGCAGTTCCAGGCGACGTTCAGAACGCCATCCTCGAACCATTTGATCGAGATGTTGCCGGGGGCATACGAGACGTTCTCGACCTTGGTAAAGGGCTTCATCCAGTCGACGCGCCCGGCCTGTTCGGCCCAGAAGCCGTTGGGGTCCGAAACCGAGCGGGCGTACATTTCACGGTACCTGGCGTCATCGACCCAGGCGCGTTTTTGCCAATCCGCGGACACCTCGTAGATCTTTTCGGACATCTTTCCCTCCACTCGTTGCGGCGCCGCATTTCGCTGGCTGCAAACGCTCTTGATGGCGGCGATGATTATGCGTCGCGGGATGACGCGCGGACAAGGCGGAAGCGCCCGCTACCTTGGTAGGCGTCCCGTCAGCGACCCCGGCAACCGGTGGGGAGCTCGGCTGGCCCCACCCCGCCCCCGCTCTGGACGCAAAAAATCAACGCTGTTGCCGGATAGGTCTTCGAAGACGGTATCAATATACCGTTCGTCACATAATCGGGACTCGCAATGTAAAGGGTTACCCCCTAAATGGCCTGCCCGGGGTCGGACGGCCCCTGGGAACCAAGTCCTGACCGGGGCATTCCCCGCAGGCAACCGGAGTTGGACCACAACGGCTATGATGGATCAGAGTTTCGAGGCTGCGCGGCCCGTTTCCGCCGATCCTGCCGTTGCGTTGGCGGAAGCGCTCGGGCAGTTGCCGAAAAAGAGCGCCAAGACGTCCGCCGCCCAGGCCGCTCCCGCCAAGACCTCGGTGGAGGACTTGGCCGAGGAGCACGGCCTCAAGCTCGGCGACCAGAACGGCCTGACTATCCGTCGCATCAAGCGCGGCAAGGGTTATTCATTCATTCGCGCCAACGGAACCGCGATCCGTCACGCCGGCACCATCCGGCGGCTGCATTCGATGGCGGTGCCGCCGGCCTACCGCGATGTCCGCTATTCGGCCGATCCGACCTCGCATCTGCAGGCCGTCGGCCTCGATGCGGCAGGGAGGCTGCAATACCGCTACCACGCCGATTGGGAGAAGGTGCGCGAGCAGCGCAAGGCCCACCGCCTGGCGCGGCTGGTGGCGGCGCTGCCAAAGATCCGCCGCAACGTGTCGGCGCATCTGTCCGGCGACCAGCCGACGCGTGAATTCGCGCTCTCGGCCGTGATCGAGCTGATCGCGCGCACCGCGATCCGTCCCGGCAACGAATCCTATGCCCGCCTCAACGGCACCCGCGGCGCCACCACATTGTTGAAGTCCAACGTCGTGCTCGAAGACGACAGCGTGGTCCTGACCTTCAAGGCCAAGGGCGGCAAGGCTGTGCGCAAGGAATGTGACGCCGCCAAGCTGGTGCGCGCGATCGGCATCCTGCGCGACCTGCCGGGCAAGCGCATGTTCCAGTACCGCGACAATTCAGGCACGGTGCGCACCGTCTCGACCGCCACCGTCAACACCTTCCTGCGCGAGATCGCCGGCATCAGGATTTCGCTGAAGGATTTCCGCACCCTGATGGCGTCCGCCGTGGTGCTGGAATCGCTGTCGCGGGTGTCGCCGGCGGCCAGCGCCAACGGGCGCAAGAAGCAGGTGCTGGATGCGGTGCGCGCCGCCGCCGACGAACTGTCGAACACGCCCGCGATCTGCCGCAGGAGCTATGTCCACGACACCATCGTCACCGCGTTCGAAGACGGCATCCTCGAGCGCTTTGCCGCGACGTTGAAGGGCTATCGCACCCAGGCCAAGCGCGAGGCGCTGCTGGCGCAGGTGGTGACGGCGGCGGCGGCTTGACCTTTCTTCCTTCTCCCCTTGTGGGAGAAGGTGGCGCGAAGCGCCGGATGAGGGGTTCTCTCGACTGAGGTGCTCGCAGGGCGAACCCCTCACCCGTCTCGCCGCCGCTCCGCGACGGCGATCCACCCTCTCCCACAAGGGGAGAGGGAAAGAGAAGGGCACTACAGCCCGCCCATCTTGCAGACCATCTTCCACTCTTTCGCGGTCACCGGCTGCACCGACAGCCGCGAATATTTCACCAGCGCCATGTCCGCCAGCTTCTTGTCGGCTTTGATCGCGGCCATCGTCACCGGCGTCTTCAGGGGCTTGTCCGCCTTGATATCGACGCAGACGAATTTGCCTGATGCGTCGGTCGGGTCGGGATAAGCCTCCTTGATGATCTCCGCGATGCCGACGATCTCCTTGCCCTCGTTGGAATGATAGAAGAAGGCGCGGTCGCCCTTCTTCATCGCGACGAGATTCTGCCGCGCGGTGAAGTTGCGTACGCCGGTCCAGGCCTCGCCTTTGGCGCCCTTGGCGACCTGCTGGTCCCACGACCACACCGAGGGTTCGGATTTCACCAGCCAGTACGCCATCGTCACTCCTCCGCCCTGAACGGCCGCGTCAGCAGCGCTTCGATCGCGGCGTCGATCGTCGCCCTGCCGCTCAGGACGGCGGCCACCGCGCTTGATACCGGCATCTCGACATTCGCCGAGGCCGCGAGTTCGACCAGTACCGGCGCGGTGAATTCACCCTCGGCGAGCTTGCCGCGGTCCGGCGGCTCGCCGCGTGCCAGCGCGATACCCAGCGCAAAATTGCGCGACTGCGGGCTGGAGCAACTGAGAATCAGATCGCCGAGGCCGGAAAGCCCGGCCAGGGTTTCGCTGCGGGCGCCGCAGGCCCGCCCGAGGCGGGCGAGTTCGCTGAAGCCGCGCGTGGTCAGTGCGGCCAGCGCCGAGGCGCCGAGCGTGCGGCCCTCGACGATGCCGGCCGCGATCGCCAGCACGTTCTTGGCCGCGCCGCCGATCTCGACGCCGCGGACGTCAGTGGTGTGATAAGGGCGGAAGGTTGCCGAACCCAGCGCCTGCACCAGCGCGCCGGCGAGCTTTTCGTCGTTCGTCGCGAGGGTGACGGCGGTCGGCAGCCCGCGCGCCACGTCGTCGGCGAAACTCGGCCCCGAGAGCATCGCCGGCGTCGCCTGCGGCGCGGCTTCCGCGATCACTTCGGTCATGAATTTATGGGTGCCGCGCTCGATGCCCTTGGCGGTCGCGATCACGGGCGTGGCCCTCTTCAGGTGCGGCGCCAGCGCTTTGACGGCGTCACGCAGATACTGCGCCGGCGTCGCGATCAGAACGATGTCCGCGCGCGCGGCGGCCGCAATGTCGGCAGCGATCCGGATGCGGCCGTCGATGCGTACACCGGGCAGGCGCGGATTGCTGCGGGTCGATTGCATTTGCGCGGCGGCTTCAGCGCTACGCGCGCAAAGCGTGACGTCGCGCCCGGCCCGCGCGGCAACGTCGGCAAGCGCGGTGCCCCACGCTCCCGCGCCGATGACCGCGACCGACTGAAAGGATCCCATATCAAAATCCCGCGCGGGTATTGCTGTAACCATCAGGTGCCGTGGCGTCGGCATCGAGCCGCCAGCGGGCGCGCGGCGGCGCGTCCATCGTGTCGGTCAGTCCGAGCGCCAATCGTTCCGCGCCGGCCCATGCGATCATCGCGCCATTGTCGGTACACAGCAGCGGCGGCGGAATGATCAGCGTGGTCTGCGCCTTGGTCGCGACCTCCTGCAATGCGTCGCGGATGGCGTTGTTGGCGGCAACGCCGCCGGCGGCGACCAGCGCGCGCGGCGGGCCGAACCGCTCGTGAAACAATCTCAGGCCCACGCTCAACCGGTCCGCGGTCGATTCCAGCACCGCGGCCTGAAAGCCGGCGCAGAGATCGTTGACGTCCTGCGGCTGAAGCGGCGCGATCCGGCTGGCCTCGTTGCGAACCGCGGTCTTCAGTCCCGACAGCGAGAAATTCGCATCCGGCCGCCCGAGCATCGGCCGCGGGAAGGCGAACCGCTTGGCGTCGCCGCTCGCCGCCCTGCGTTCGACCTCCGGCCCGCCGGGATAGGGCAGCGACAGCATCTTGGCGACCTTGTCGAAGGCTTCGCCCATCGCGTCGTCGACGGTGGTGCCGAGCCGCACATACTCGCCGACCCCGAGCACGGCGACGATCTGGGTATGGCCGCCGGAAGCAAGGAACAGGCAGTAGGGGAAGGCGAGCGCGCACGTCAGCCGCGGCGTCAGCGCATGGGCTTCGAGATGATTGACCGCAATCAGCGGTGTATCATGCACCATCGCGATCGCCTTCGCGGTGGTGAGGCCGACGATGACCCCGCCGATCAGCCCCGGACCTGCGGCGGCGGCGACCGCGGACAGCTCGGCAAAGCCGGTGTTCGCTTCCTTCATGGCCTGGCCTATGATGCCGTCGAGCAGGTCGACATGGGCGCGTGCCGCGATTTCCGGCACCACGCCGCCGAACCGGGCGTGCTCGGCGGTTTGCGAGTGCACGATATTGGACAGGATCCTGCCGCTGCCGTCGGCCCGGCGTTCGACCACGGCGGCCGCGGTTTCATCGCAGGTGGTCTCGATCCCCAGCACCAGCATCGGCGTGTCGTTGTCCAATTTGAGCCCGTGCGCTATCGCCGGCAGAAACGCTTCCGTAACCGGGTAGCATTACGAGGTTACAGCGTGCAATCGTCGGCAATGTCGAAATCGCTCCCCCGGAGATATGATCCATGGCCGTTCTGGTGACGCGCCCGCATCCGGACGATGAGGCGACGGCCAGGGCGCTGCGCGCGCGGGGGTTCGAGGTCTTGCGCGCCCCGATGCTCCGGTTCGAGCCGGTCCCGTTCCAGGACGACGCCGACGCCCGCTACGGCGCGGTGATCGTCACCAGCGCCAATGCGTTGCGCGCCATCGCGTCCCATCTCGCGGGCAGCCGGCTGCTGAAGCTGCCGCTGTTCGCCGTCGGCGACCACACCGCCGCCGCGGCCCGCGATGCCGGATTTGGCGAGGTGATCGCCTCCGGCGGCGATGCCGGCGCCTTGCGCGATCTGGTGCTGGCCGCCGTGAAGTCGAAGCGACTGCAGAAGGCCAGTCCGCTCCTGTATCTCGCGGGAGCCGATCTCGCGCGCGACCTTGCGGGGGAACTCGGCCAGAAGGGCTTTACGGTGGTGACGCAGACGACCTACCGGATGGTCCCGGCGTCCGGCCTGCCACGCGAAATTTGCGACGCTTTCCTGGTCAACCGGATCGAGGCGGTACTGCATTACTCACGCCGCAGCGCCCGCGCATTTCTCGAGGCGGCCCGCTCGGCGGGGGTGGAAATATCGGCATTAGCGCTGCCGCAATACTGCATTTCCGCCGCGGTCGCCGCCATCCTGCGGGACGCCGGCGCCACCCAGGTCACGGCCGCAATTTCACCGGACGAAAACGCCCTGCTCGATTCCCTCGGCCGTTCCCTGCGGCCCTGATGAAGACTCTAGGCTTTTAGTCTGAGCATGATCTTGCCGGAAAATCGGTGCCTCGATATCCGGATCATGCTCTAACAAACCCGATCCTGCCGATGTCCGGCACCTGAACGTTTAGGGAACTGCGGTAATGGTCGATGAAAGGCCCGACGAGAAGGGATCACCGACGGGTTCGGACCGGCCCCGGCGGGCGCCGCCCACCATCGATCTGGAGGCGACCGAGATTTCGACCGCGGCGGAAGGCGCCGGCGATGCGCCAGATCCGCCTGCGCCCGAGTTCCCACCGAAGTCGCCGGTGACGGAGCCGGCACCGCGGCCGGTTTCCCCCTGGATCATTGCCCCCGTCGCCGGCGCGTCCGCCGCGGCGCTGGTGATCGGCGTCGGCTGGATGCTGGGATGGCCTCCGATCCAGCCCGCCTCCGCGCCGCAGCCTCATTCCGCCGCCGTGGAGGGTCTTTCGGCCCGGATCACCGGGCTGGAATCGAAAATCAGCAAGCCCGCCACCGATCCGGCCGCGTCTGCGCGCGCCGAGGCCGCTGAAAAGGCCGTCGCGGCTCTGCGTGGGGAACTCGCCGCCGCCCGCGCCCAAAGCGAGCAACTCGCCTCCGTCGTCAACGAACTGAAATCAGCGCCGCGCGGTGACGGCGCGGCGTCGCCGGATCTGTCTGCCATCGGCGCACGCCTCGCCAGGCTGGAGAGTGAGATCAAGGCGCAAGGCGCCGAGATCGCCGCGCAAGCCGGCAAGATCGCCGATGCCGGGGCGGCAAATGCCAAACCCGCCGACGATGTGCCGCTGCGCCGCGTGGTGGCGTCGGCGCTGCTCGACGTGCTGGTGCGCGGCGGCGATCCCTACAAGGCGGCGCTTTCGGCTGCGAAATCGTTGGCGGCCGCTCCCGACGCCTTGAAGCCGCTCGATCCATTCGCGGACACGGGCGTGCCGAACGCCGGCAAGCTCAGCGCCGAATTGCTGGCGCTGGCGCTGAAGCTGTTGCCGGCCACGCAACAGGATACGGCCACGGCAGGCTCCGGCATCGTCGATCGGCTGCAGGCGGGCGCGGCCAGGCTGGTCAAGATCGAGCGCACCGACACCGCCGGCAACGACCGCGCCGCATTGGTCGCGCGGATCACCGCGGCGGCGCAGCGCAACGATTCCAACGAAGCGCGGCGGGAGTTGAAGACGCTGGCGCCGGCCGATCGCGCCGCCGCGCAAGCCTGGCTCGACAAGGCCGACGCGCGCGACGCCGCGCTCGCCGCATCCCGTCAATTCGCCGCTGACGCCATGGCCACGCTGGGCAAACCGGCGCAATAGGGATTTCGATGCTCCGGATCATCCTGTTTCTGCTGTTGATTGCGCTCGGTGCGGCCGGCGCGGCCTGGATCGCCGAACAGACCGGCGATGTCATGCTGTCGTGGGGCGGCTGGCGCATCCAGACCACGCTGCCGGTGTTCGTGCTGGCGCTCGGCATCGTCGTGGTCGCTGCCATGATGCTGTGGGCGATCCTGCGCGGCCTGTGGCGCGCGCCGGCGCGGCTGCGGCGCAGCCGCCGCGAACGGCGTCAGGCCCGCGGCCGGCAGGCGATCACGCAAGGGCTGCTGGCGATCGGGCACGGCGATTCCGCCGCCGCCCGCGCCCATGCCGAGACCGCGCGCAGGCATGCCGCGCAGGATCCGCTGGCGCTGCTGCTGCATGCGCAATCGGCGCAGCTCGACGGCGACCGCGAAGCCGCGCGGCGCGTCTTCCGCGCCATGGCCGAGCGCGAGGACACGCGGCTGTTGGGCCTGCGCGGCCTGTTCATCGAGGCGCAGCGCGCCGACGATCCGGTCGCCGCCGTCATGGTGGCCGAGGAAGCGTTGAAGCTGTCGCCGTCGTCGCCATGGGCGTCGCACGCGGTGCTGGGCTTCTGCTGCGCCAAGGGCGACTGGGCCGGGGCGCTGAATATCCTCGACCAGAATCAATCCGCCGGGCTGATCGACAAGGCGACCTATCGCCGGCAGCGCGGCGTGCTGCTGACGGCGCGGGCGATCGAACTGGAAAAGGTCGATCGCGACCTGTCGCGCGAGAGCGTGATGGAAGCGGTCAAGCTGGCGCCGACGCTGGTGCCGGCCGCGGTGCTGGCCAGCAAGTTCGAAAGCGAGGCGCACCAGGTGCGGCGCGCGATGCGGCTGGTCGAGACCGCGTGGCTGGCGCAGCCGCACCCTGATCTCGCCGACGCCTATGCACATGTGAAGCTCGGCGATTCCGCCCGCCAGCGGCTGGTGCGGGTCGAGACGCTCGCCGCCAAGGCGCCCGGCCATATCGAGGGCGCGCTGGCGATTGCGCGCGCGGCGATCGACGCCGCCGAGTTCGCCAAAGCGCGCGAGGCGCTGGCCCCCTTCATCGCAGCACCAACCCAGCGGGTCGCGCTGCTGATGGCCGAACTGGAGCGCACCGAGCATGGCGATTCCGGCCGCGCCCGGGCGTGGACCTTGCGCGCGGTGCGGGCGCGGCACGATCCGGCCTGGACGGCGGACGGCTATGTCAGCGAGAGCTGGCGGCCGGTCTCGCCGGTATCGGGTCGGCTCGACGCCTTCCAGTGGCAGACGCCGGTCGCGGCCCTTCCTTCCGACAAGGGCGACGCGCTCGAATCCTCCGCCTTCGAGGAGGCGATGCTGGCGACGCCGCGCCGGGCGGTGGTGATCGAGCCGCCGCGGTCCGGTGAAGCTGAGGAGGCCGCGCTCGCGCCGGCGACGCCGCCGTCCGCGGCCGCGCAGGACAATGCGCCGGCGGCCGAGGCCGAGCCGGCTGCTTCCGAACCCGCGCCCGCCGAAGCCCGGCCCTTGGCCGCCGCCACCGCAGCGGCCGCGCCCTCACCCGCACCGGCCAACCCGGCGCCTGTTGCGCCCGCTCCGCTGTTCCGCGCCCGCCGGGATATCCCGAAGGCCGTTCCGGCCCCGATTCCCGCCGTGATTCCCATCATCCGCGCGCCCGACGATCCCGGCGTCGACGACGACGCCCCGCCCGACGAATTCGCCGACCAGATCGGCCCGCCCAAGGCCCAGGCCGGCGGCTGGCGCGGATTCCTGTCCCGGCTGGGCGGCAACTGACGGCGCGATGCCCGCGTTTTTCTTGCCAATCGGGGCGGTGCCCGATATCAGGTGCGGGCGTTTCGGCTCAGCCGCCGAACGCCAATGTTTGGTCCGCCGCAATAGCTCAGTTGGTAGAGCACGTCATTCGTAATGACGGGGTCACAGGTTCGAGTCCTGTTTGCGGCACCGGTCATGTATCTGATTTTACGTCATTTTTTGATCGCACCGTTCGAGATTCGATCCCAATCACTGCTTGGTACCACCGCGCGACCACGAAACGCGAATCGGGCCTTTTTTTGTGACCTGCAGCCCTCGGTTGAGTATGTCCTCTATACTATCGAGCAACAAAAGACGATTTTCATAAGGGGGAACGAAATCCCTCAGTGGAGGGGTGCGCAGTGCTAGCTTTTGATTACGTGACTCAGCCGAAGCGATCAACGCTTGACGTGATGAAGCAAGTTCTTGCCACGGGTCCAGTATCTCACCTCGACGTTGCTGCCGCGTATGTTACGACTGGTGGAGCCCAAGACGTCCTGGGTGCTTTGAAAGGGGGATTGGGCTCTAAGTGGCCAAAGGTTCCAAAGCGATGGCTTATTTCCTTCGATTACTGCCGAACCGAGCCGATCGCAGTGGAGATGTTACGGAATGCCCCCAATTCGATAGTTAAAGTTCACGACGGAAAGCGTGTCGTTCTACAAAACGGCCAACCCACAGTCCCCTTTCACCCCAAGGCGTTTTTCTTCCGAAGCGCCGGCCGCCAAGGGGTCTTGGCAGGATCGGGCAATGTTTCGAGATCAGGCCTGAATACCGGACATGAAGTTGGGATGTTGCTTGAGTGGCGCCGGCCTGTTGGCAAAAGGGATGCAGCGGCGCGAGCGGTTCTTACCTCAATGCAAACTTGGTACGAGGACACTTGGAAGGCCGCCTCGTCGCTTAGCTCCGTTGAAGGTCCCTATGCGAAAATCTATGAATCGACGGACAATCTTCGGCATCCTACTCCCACCGAAGATGACGAATGTCCAGCGGGACTCGGAGCAAGCTCACTTTCGCCGAAAGATCTACAAAAACTTAGGGCTTGTCGTCACTTTTGGATTCAAGCCGGAAACATCACCAAAAACTTAGGCCCTTCCCGGCCTGGCAATCAACTCATGATGAAACGCCTTTCTCGAGTTTTTTTTGGGGTACCAGCCACGGATGTCCCTCACAACAGTCCTCTGAAAACGGTCGAGATCGCCTACAATAGTGGCGCGAAACCAGACTGCTCCCTCACGTTTAGCGATAACGCGATGGACAAGCTAACGCTGCCAGTGCCAGGCCATGAGGGTCCACCAGCATACGACAATGAGAATTTGCTTTTTACCCGCGTTAGCGCGGGAAAGTTCACGGTCGAACTTGGTACGGCGGCTCAGAAGGCTCAGTGGGCGAAAAGTAGTAAAGCAATAGACGCCCATTTTGCCATGCCGCCGCACGGAAGGGAATGGGGAGTTTTTTGAGGATGGCCGAGGCGGCAATTGGGTACTCGGTCTTTTCCCTAACGGTTTGTTGGAACGTGTGAATGAATGCTGTTGAAATTGAGGAAGCGGTCTCGGAGCTGGCGGCTGCGCCCTTTGATGCAGTCGAGTTTCCATTCGCCTTCCTAGCCGCATTCGGAAACAAAGAAACTACGATCAAGCGTTTGCGAAGCGCTTCCTCCAACTCGTCTGACGTAAAAGGTGGAGTACTGCAACGCAATAATATTCATATTGCTGTTTGTCAGAACGGCGAGGTTACTCAGGCTCTCGCAAGTCTCCGAACTAGCCCGAAGACAGCCGCAAACAAAGCCAAGTTCATCCTAGCAACGGACGGACTGACGTTGGAAGCGGAGGACCTCAATTCGGGAGAGACAATCGCCTGCGACTACTATCGATTCGCCGAGCACTTTGGCTTCTTCCTTCCGTTGGCCGGCATCTCGACCATCGGTGCGATAAAGAACAATCCGATTGATATCAAGGCTACGGGGCGGCTCAACAAACTTTATGTCGAGCTGCTCAGGGACAATCCGGATTGGGCGACGGGCGATCGACGAACCGAAATGAACCAATTCATGGCGAGATTGATTTTTTGCTTCTTTGCCGAGGATACGGGCATTTTCCAAAACCACCTCTTTACGAAGACGATCAAGCAGCTGACTGACAGTCAATCGGGCAATACTCACGATGTATTGGCCGAGCTGTTCCGTGCAATGGACTTGCGACCAAACGATTTAGCTCGTGAGGTCTTACCGAGGTGGGCGGCCGCGTTCCCATACGTAAACGGTGGGTTGTTCACCGGTAGCTCGGGTTGCCCGCGCTTCAGTCGAATCGCACGATCTTATCTTCTCCGTGCAGCGGAGCTTAACTGGCAAGAGATCAATCCTGACATCTTTGGTTCGATGATTCAGGCGGTTGCCGACGACGAGGAGCGCGGTGAGCTTGGTATGCACTACACAAGCGTGCCGAACATCTTGAAAGTGCTCAATCCGCTATTCTTAGACGATCTACGCGAGCAGCTCGAAGCAGCGGGGGAAAATCTTCGCAAGCTGCGCAATCTTCGCAAGCGTCTATCGACGATCAGAATCTTTGACCCCGCCTGTGGCTCCGGCAACTTTCTTGTAATCGCGTACATGAAGATGCGGGAGATCGAGTACGAGATCATTCAACGCACAGGTGACGATCCAAAATCGGCGATACTATTGAGCAATTTCTTTGGCATCGAGATCAAAGGCTTTGCGGCAGAGATCGCTCGACTGTCTCTTTTGATCGCGGAGTTTCAATGTGACGTTCGTATGATCAGTCAGCAGGAAGCTCGGCTTAATGTGCTACCCCTTCACAAGACGGGGAAAATCCAAATCGGGAATGCTTTACGTATGGACTGGCTGGAGGTTTGCCCTCCATCCATAAAAATGGAGCAAAGCGTCACTGACCTTTTTGGTACCGAGCCGGACCAAGGAAAAATTGATTTTGAAGCTAAGGAGGCCGAGACGTACATTTGCGGTAATCCGCCTTACTTCGGAAGCAAGTGGCAGAAAGAGGATCACAAGGCTGATTTGCAGGTTATATTCGCTGGTCGCTGCGACTCTTGGAAATCCTTAGATTATGTCGCAGGTTGGTTTATGAAAGCGGCGGACTATGGCGAGTCAGTTTTAGGGGCCGCTGCGTTTGTCAGCACAAATTCCATTTGCCAAGGCCAGCAAGTCCCGATTCTTTGGCCCCTTATATTCAAGACCGGGGCTGAAATCTTTTTTGCGTGCACTTCATTTAAATGGGCGAATCTTGCGAGTCACAATGCCGTCGTGACGGTTGTCGTAGTCGGTCTTAAACGAAACGCTGGAAAAGGTCGGCGGCTGTTTGAGCGTGGTTTGGATGATCAAACCGTTCTCCGAAAGGTCGACTTTATCAATGCTTACCTCATTCCAGCGGCGAATGTCATAGTTGAGCCTGCCAGGGAGACGCTCAACTCATTACCAGAAATGCTGTTCGGGAATATGCCCCGGGATGCAGGCAATTTGCTCTTTACAGATGAGGAGAGGCGTCTTCTCGAAGATGAGTGGCCGGCTTCCCGAAGATTCCTTAGGTTGTTTCAAGGCTCCGACGACTTCACGTCCGGTAAGTACCGGGCCTGCCTTTGGATTGATGAAAGTGGATACGAGGAAGCACTGAAAATTCCTCCGATAGCTAAGCGCCTCGCCGCCGTTGCGGCCTCACGAAATCAATCAAGTGCCGAATCAACGAGGGGCTATGCGAAAAAGCCCTATCGCTTCGTCCAGATTCAGGGAGTCGCCAATGATACCTCAATCATTGTTCCGCGGCATACCTCTGAGGGCCGCGAATATTTGCCAGTCGGAATAAACCCGAGAACCGTGATCATTGCCGACAGCGCTTTGGCAATCTACGACGCACCACTTTGGAATGTGGCACTCATCGCGTCACGCATTCACCTAGTCTGGATTGCTACGGTCTGTGGAAAAATAAAAACCGATTATCGCTATTCTAGCACGCTCGGCTGGAATACTTTCCCAGTTCCACCTCTGACGGAAAAAAACAAGGCCGATCTCACCCGCTGCGCTGAAGATATCCTCCTTGCACGCGAATCGCATTTTCCAGCGACGATAACTGATCTCTACGACCCGGAGATGATGCCCGACGACCTCCGGGCTGTGCACGAGCGCAACGACGAAACCCTAGAGCGGATCTACATCGGACGGCAGTTCAGAAATGATACTGAGCGACTCGAAAAGCTTTTCGATTTGTACGTCAAGATGACGGGCAATAAGGCGGCGATTGGTGAAAAAATAATCCGAAAGTCCGTAAGGAAGGGTGCTGTCTGACAATGACCACGAAAAGCACTATCCCTTCTGTCTCACTGCGGACGGCACAGACTGGCAAATCGACCAATGCCAACGAACTTGGCATGCGCACCATGCAGGAGCGTGTCTATGAGAGGCGTGGCGAACAGTATCTTTTGATCAAATCTCCGCCTGCCTCGGGCAAGTCGCGAGCGTTAATGTTTGTTGCGCTAGACAAGCTGTACAATCAGAATATCAGGAAGGCCATCATCGTCGTCCCGGAACGATCCATTGGTGGTAGTTTCGCGGACGAGCCCTTGTCGAAATTTGGCTTCTGGGCCGATTGGACGGTGAAACCGCAATGGAATCTGTGCAACGCGCCTGGCGCCGATACTCCTAGCGTCGCCAAATCCAAGGTCAAAGCGGTCGGTCAGTTTTTGGCGAGTGAGGATCGCGTCCTGGTTTCCACCCATGCGACATTCCGTTTTGCCGTCGACGAACTGGGTATTGAGGCTTTCGACGACTGCCTAGTGGCAATCGATGAGTTTCATCACGTTAGTGCCAATCCTGACAATCGTCTCGGCGCCCAGCTTGGAGCCCTAATAGCGCGCGATAGGGTGCATCTGGTCGCGATGACCGGTTCCTACTTCCGCGGTGATGCCGAAGCAGTGCTTGCTCCTTCGGACGAAGCGAGATTCGCGACTGTCACTTATACCTACTATGAGCAGCTCAATGGCTATGTGCACCTGAAGTCGCTTGATATCGGCTACTTCTTTTATTCTGGTCGCTATCTCGACGCGATCATGAAAGTGCTCGATCCATCGATGAAAACCATCGTTCATATTCCAAATGTAAACTCTCGCGAAAGCACCAAGGACAAGGTCAAGGAAGTAAACGAAATCATGGACGCGCTGGGTGCGTGGGAGGGGGAGGACCCTGCAACCGGCTTCCATCGAGTACGATTGAAGGATAGCCGGCTCATCAAGGTTGCTGACCTTGTCGAGGACGACCCTACCAAGCGGGATAGAGTGGTCCGTGCGCTGAAAGACCCAGCGTACCGTAACGACCACGATCATGTTGATATCATTATTGCGCTGGGAATGGCCAAGGAGGGCTTTGACTGGATTTGGTG